>JGI12048J13642_10062487_pt1 | contig 19761 bp, 14 predicted proteins | sample ElkSlonscriptome_16_FD_13642 | JGI IMG/M metagenome (IMG submission 13642)
CTCCGCCCGAAAGGTATCCCGATTCAACTCCGGGTTCGCCGCCAGCGTATCCAGCGCTGCGAAGGTCACGGCGCCGCGCACCACTGAGAGCAGGTGATCCAGCAGCGTGACGTTGGTGCTCTCGGCGTAGCGCTGGCGCAGGTCGGGGTCGTCCGACCAGCCGCCCTTGCCGCTGATGCTCATCAGGCGAACAGGGCGCACGTCGATGTCCCGTTTTGTATCGACCTTCTTCTGCTTCTGCGCAGACAGAGCGCCAACCCGATCATTGAGCACATGCGCCTCGACCACCCCGCGCATGAAGGCCTCATAGACCTCTTTGGCGAGTGCAATCGCTTGCTGCCGTGTGTCGCTCATCGCCCAACCCCCTCGTCCGCCAGCCCGAGGCAGCCGAAGCCGTTGCGCGTCTTCTCGCCCAGACCGGCGTACCAGGCCAACAACAGGTCCTCGCGGCTGCCGCTTAGCACCAACGGGGCCTGCAAAGCGATCACGAACGCAGCGCGACCGTTGCGCATGCGCTTGGTGCTGACCAGGACGGAGTGCTTAGGGTTGGCGCGCAGATAGAGGCTATCTGGCAGCACGCTGAGCGCCACCGGACGCCCGGCAATCCTGCTGAGCCTTGTGTTGGCCACCGCGGATAGGTCCACCTGATCCAACCGCGTCAGCCAGCGCTTCTTGTTCGTACCCGGCTCGCTGATGGCGAGGGGGGAGAGGGTGAGCACGCCGAGCATGCCCGGGTCGTCGCAAACCGGTGGCGGCTCGATGCTCAAGTCGGCGGCGGAGAAGTCGAGTAGCTCGCCGGTGGCCGCCCGGGCGTAGCGGACGGCAGAGGGATCGAGCGCCGCCAGGCAAGGCGCCAGCGCCGCGCTGGGCGTGGCGATCACCAGCCCGTGGACCTGTCCCTCGTGCGCCCTGTGGTAGCCGAGGGCCGCGAAGGTCCAGGGCTCTGCTCCGGCGCCGATCACCTGCTCCGGCTTCGCACCGGCAGCAATCAGCGCATTGACGATGGCATCGTGCACCAGATCCTGGTGCCGGTAGGTGGCCCACTGCCCCCGTGGCAGCGAGAGTCGAATCCGATTCATGGCGTCCTCGCGTCGGTTACTTGGACTACACTCTAGCCCATTGCTGCAACCTAAGCGAATACATATTTGTCATGAAACATGACATGCTCAGACGCTTCGCTTTCATCGAAGCACGACTGCTCTGGGCCGATGGCGTCACGGCGACGGAGCTGGCGGACCACTTCGGCATCGCGCGACCGAACGCCCAGCAGAGCATCGCGAACTATGCCAAGCGGTACCCAGGCCAATTGCGCTACGACAGCCGCCAGCGCCGTCAAGTCCCGACCGAGACCTTCCGACCGCGGTACATTCGCGACGGCGTCAGCCGCTTCCTGGACTACCAGCGCGCGTCGAGCTATACGGCGCACTTCTACGACGAGCCGGGCTGGTCAGATCTCCCCTTCACCGACGCTGACGCCCTGGCCCGCCCGCTCTACGACCAGGCAGCCGTGCGCAAGGCGCTCACCGCTCTGCGCCGCCGTTGCGTCGTCACCATGGGCTATTGGGCCAAGGCCGGCGCCCGCACCCGCCGCATCTCACCGCATCATCTCGTCCACGCCGACGAGCGTTATCACCTACGCGCCTACTGCCACGAGACGGAGAAGTTCCTCGACTTCAACCTCGCACGCATCGTCACCGCCGAGCTGGCCGACGAAGCTTGGGTGTCCGACCAAACCGACCGCGCCTGGCACCGGCGAGTCGACCTCGCGTTCGAGATCAACCCCGCGCTGCCCTCGGAGACGCAAGCAGCCCTGCGGCAGGACCACATCAAGGAAGGCGAACCGACGTTGACAATACCGGGCGTGCGCGAAGCAATCGCGTTCTATGTCAGGCGCCGCTTCCTCCGTGTTGATCAGCAATTCAAGCAGCCACTCTGGCATGAAGTTGCTACGCTGACCACGGCGGCCCGCGCATTCACTGCGCACACGAACAACAAATCGGAATGAATGCACAAGCCAATGAGCAAGACGCAGGACAACCCACCAAGCCTTTCGCAACGTCTTCGGCGCGTTCTAGAATCCACACCAACCGACCGCCTATCGCAACACGCAAAGCGCTGGATAAAGGAATGGAACCAGACCAACCCATGGGGCAAACAAAGTGCTTACCCGGTCTCAACCCACCATCTAAACTGGGCGACCGAGCACCCGGTACGCGCTGTCATTCTGCCGCTGCTCGTAGCCGTCGCCTAAGCCCATCTTTGACAATCGGTGGCGCCCAGTTCTCGTAAGTGTCTGACCGATAGTACACGCAGTTTTTGTTCACATCATGCAAATCCGGTATTTGGAATGACTCGACGCCTTGTCGTGCCATCATCGAATGCTGACCCAATGACCCTGACGGCAATCCGTCGCAGCATGGTCGGCATGGACATTCGCCGCACCAGGATCAAGAGCCGGCGCAGCGGGGAGCCGTATTTTGATCGCGACGACGCTCCAGCGTCGTCGCGCATCCGAGGGCGCTCCAGCGCCCGGTCGGCGGCCTACGTCGAGCGGGGCATGCCGAGAACACGCGCCGCTGGAGCGGCGGCGGATGCGTCACGGCGCAAGAGCGCCGTGACGATCAAAAATGCAACCCTGTAGCGCCATAAATGCTTTTATAGCGCCATAAGGTCTATCTGTGTACAGTTAGGCTACTGTCCTCAAGGGGAATTCCTCAGCAACATGTCAAAGATGGGTTAAGGCCGTCCTGGTCGAACGCGACGCATACCTGTTGGAACTAGCGCGGTACGTCATCCTTAATCCTGTGCGCGCGGGGATGGTCCGTGACGCCGAAGACTGGCCGTGGAGCAGCCACAGGGCGCTGCTCGGACAGGAGTCCGCGCCCGCTTGGCTGGAGACGGACTGGCTGCCGGGACAGTTCGAACGGGAGCGTTCCCGCGCGCAGGCCGATTACGCCTCGTTCATCGGTCAAGGAATCGGACAACCGAGCGCCTGGGACGCACTGCGCCATCAGGTCTTTCTCGGCAGCGAGGCATTCGTGGAACGCAACTGCGGTCTTTCCAAGCCTCAGCAACTGCTGCGCGAAGTTCCACGCGCCCAGCGCTGGCCCCTTGCCAAATCTCTCGCTGACTTCGCCCGCCGCTACCCCGGCCGGCGCGAGGCCATGGCGCGGGCACACCAGACCGGCGTCTACTCCATGCAGGAAATCGCCAACTACTTCAGCGTACATGACTCCAGGGTGAGTCGAGGGATGCGTTGCCTGGAAACCGGGAAGGAACGGGAAGCCCGCTTACTCGCCCGCCCCAACGATGCTTGATTGCAAGACCTAGCCTGTTGTGCCGGCTGCAGGGGAATTGGACGACTGGTGGCTGCACACGGTCTCATGGTGGGAGCAGCGCGACAATGCGGCGGTGCTTCTGCTCACCTCATAAGGATATTATCGAAGATCTGGTTGGAACCTTGCGTAAGATCGCTGGATTGATGGGCATTGCCCTTACCGATGATTTACTCGATACAGTGGTTCGTCAATCCTCCCGTGACTATATGCTGGCGCATGCAAGTCATTTCGATGAGCGCGGCGTCCGCCGTCTGGCGGAGAAAGACATCGGCCTGCCATTCTCCAGCGACGCGATGAAAGTCACGCAAGGCGCCGACAAGGATCGCTATCGGCCATCTCCTGAGGTCATTGCGGCATTCGATGCAGTTTGGCGCAGCCAAGTCGAACTAAGANCAGGTTTGTCTGACTACGACGCTCTTCGTCAAGCGGTGCGCCTGCAAGACTCCGCTTTAGCATGAATCCGAAGCCGCGCAACGGCAGCGCTGCTCCGGCCTCTTGAGAAGTTACCCTCTAACCCGTCCAGATCGCCGCCTGGCGGCTTTGGTGCGGCAAAATAGCGGCGCTCGCAGCGGCGCCTTCGACGCCCAGTAGAGCGAAGACCTGCGCAGTTTCGGGAGCAGTTTCGAGAGCGTCGGAGCCAGCCTGTACCGGCTGGCCAGTGCGATGATCAAGGCCCTTCAGCAGCGCTGCGACGGATGTCCAGCGTCGCGCAGTGGAATCCGCCAATGAAGGGGTAGTAGTCCTCGAACGCGCAGGGGATGGGTTTGAAGCCCCATTCCTTGAGGGCGCGGATCAAGGGCTCCTGGCGCTCTTCGACGACGATACGCCCATCACCGAGCACCAGCGTATTGATACTGATCCAGTCGCTCATCATGCGCGGCTTGGTCCGATAGGGTACCGGCTCGGGGGCGATCATCAGGTCCCAATCGCGGAACACCTCGGGCAGCCGCTTGACGTCGACGAAGGCGGCGTTCACCAGCAGTTTGCCAGGGGCCAGCAAGGCGAGTGTCGTGTCGATATGCGCGGGCTTTGGGTCCAGGCTCTCGATCAGGTGCACCCGGTAGTCGGGGCCGAGGTGGCGCTGCAACCAGTCTACGCCGGCCTGGTTGGTGACATGACTGAGCTGGCCGATGATGTCTCGGCCGCAGCGCACGAAGTCGGCTGCATCGAACACCGGCTCGGCATTAGTCAGCACATAGGGCGTCGGCGAATCGTCCGCGGCAAAGTCCGGGTTGTAGAGTTCGTCGCCCAAGTGCGGCCTCGGTGCCGAGACGAAGCGTGCTCCCCGACGCGAGTACTCGTCGAACAGCTTGCGGTAGGACAATACCTCGAAATGGCGCGATCGCGAGCACATCGGCGCCTCGATGATCTCGTTGCCGATGACCAGAAAGGCGTCGCGGGGATTGGCGGCACAGAAGCCGCCCGGGGTCTCCCAGCTCGGCGTCGCATAGGGTCGGCTATGGTCCAGTTCCTCCAGATGGCGCACGGTCACGCCCTCGGCCTCGAGGATGCCGGTAAAACGTGCAATGGCCCGACTCGCGGCCTCGATATAGCTGTCGGGATAGGGTTGGTTCAGCCGCAAATGGCGCTCGATGGCGGCAAGCTCTTCGCGAGAATAGACGTATTGATAAAATGGGTCCCAGAACGAGAAGAAGGCGTTCTTGGGGGTTCCTACGACGACCTCTTCCAGCACGTCCCATTCGTTGTGCACGCTCACCGGTGAAGCGGCTGCGGGTGGGCTCGACATGACGGTTACCTCAGCTTGGCGCGCCCGCCCCCGTGGCAAGGCGCTCGAGAAGACTGCTTGATTGCGGAGCCCCGCACTCAGCAGGGTAGTTGCTCGCGCCGACAGCGCGGGCTGCCCACGATTTCGCGGACGGAAACTGTGCAAATAGTCGCAATGCGAGCCGTAAAATGATTCGGAGCACGTCAATCCAAGCGCCTGCGATCGATCTTGCCGCTCAGCGTCAAGGGCATCGGGCTGATCGGCCGGAACGCGCGCGGCACCATGTGTGCCGGCAGCTTGGCGCGGGCGGCGGCGGCGATGGCCCGCAGCGCCGCGTCGAGATCGTCGTGGGTGCCGTCGAGCTCGACATGGGCGAGCAGATAGCGCGGCCCGCGGGCGTCGCTGCGCACCGTCACCGCACAGTGCTTGATGCTCGGGATCTCTTGCAGCGTCGACTCCAGCTCCGAGAGTTCGACCGGGCGGCCGTCGATCTTGACCAGGTCATCGTTGCGACCGCGGTACTCGATGTTGCCGTCCGCGAGCCAGCGACCGCGGTCGCCGGTGCGAAACACCCGGGCGCCGGGGTGTTGCGATAACGGGTCCGGCAGGAAGCGTTCGTGCCGATCCCAAGACGGATGCAGATAGCCGCGTGCGAGCACGCGCCCGCCGATATAGATCTCCCCCACCTCGCCAGCGCCGACCGGTTGGCGCTGATGGTCCAGGATGCGCACCCGGCAGCCCGGCAGCGGCCGACCGATGGGGACGGTTGGCTCCCCGAGGCGCTCCTTGAGGACGGCGGTCTCGGAGAAGGCATCGGCCAGAGACAGACCCTCGAGGCCCGCATCACCGTTTTGGGCAGGCGGCGACGGATCGTCGCAGAGTTCGCGGGCAATGGTCAGTTGGTCTTCCAGCACCTGATGGATGTCCGACTGGGTGGTCAAGGGATTGGCCAGCACGACGCGGAAGACGATGATCGGGCAGTCCGCGCCATAGCGGGTGTTGCGCAGCGTCGTCTTGGAGACGAAGCTCGATCCGCGCTCGAACTGTGTCTCCTGAATGCGCTGATTGATGTCGTTGATGGCGCGGTTGTCCGCGGCGTCGAGACAACCCTCGCGCAGCCGCGCACGCAACGGCGCGGGGATGTAGCGGTAGTTGACGATATTCAGCGGCGGCTCGAAGAGCAACTCGAAGCCGTCCATGGCGGCGACGATGTCGGCGAAGAAGCGGGCCTTGTCCATGCTGGCGTTGAACAGGGCCTCATAGCCCTTGTGGCCGATCACTTGCAGCGCGGCATGCACCAACAGGGCCATGGCGGAACGCGAACCCTCGATGCTGAAGCGCCCGACGTCGTAGGAGTCCGGTGTCGCCTGATAGGCGGCGGTGGTGGCGCCGTATTGGAGGGCATCCGGGTCACGGAACAGACAAACGCTGATGCCTTGGGGCAGGTAGAGCTGTTTGTGCGCGCAGAAGGTGACCGATTGGGCGCGCTGCAAGCCGTCAAAGCGCCCGCGATGGCGGGCCGAGAACAGGCCGCTGCCGCCCCAGGCGGCATCGACGTGGAAGTCGATGCCATGGTCCTCGGCGATGTCGGCCATCTGCGACAGCGGATCGATGTGTCCGGTCTCGGTGGCGCCGGCGATGCCGACGATGGCGAACACCAGCAGTCCGTCGCGCTGGCACTGCGCCAGCTTGTCGTTCAGGTCGGCGGAATCCAGGGCGCCGTCGGCGTTGGCGCGCACATGCAGCAGATTGCGCGTGCCGAGCCCAAGCACCGAGGCGGCCTTCTTCATCGAATAGTGCATCAGCCCCGAGCCGAGCAGGACCAGGTCGCGGTAGCCGCTGGCCTGCAGGATTTGATAGATGCTCTGCCGCGACCAGTCGTCATCGCCAGCGAGCCGCGCCAGGGTGCGATTGCGCGCGATCATCAGCGCGGTGATGTTGGAGATGGTCCCGCCGGTGGTCACCAGGCCGAGGTTGGCGTTTTTTTTCTGAACTTGCGCTGTGTAGAAGGCGTCATCGCGGCCGTAGAAGCAGCGATGCAGCATCGCCAGGGCCTCGCGCTCGAGAAAGATCGCGGACTTTGCCGTCTCGACCTTGACCAGGTTCTGGTTCAGCTCCGAGATCAGCCGGCTGAGGTCATGCACGAAGTCCGGCAGGGCCGAGGTCATGTGGCCGATGTAACGCGGCGAGGCGGTGTCAATGGAGTATGGCAGGACCGCCCGGTGTAACCAGTCGAGGTAGCGCGGCAGCGGCTCCGGGGACTCAGCCATGCGGGTGTTGCGGAAGCGCGCCGCAAGCGCGTCGACAGGGACATCGGAGACGGTGATCCTGCCCGCGCCCGTATCCTCAATGGCATCGACACCGGCGACGGTCGCGCGCGCGCCGCCCGCGGAGCGCGAGAAGTAGGCCAGCACCTGGTCGACGTCTGAGCGCTGCACCTCGTAGAAGGTGGCGTCCGCGCTGGTCTCAGTGGCGCCGTAGACGTTGATCAGACGGGTCTGCTTGAAGCGTTGATAGAACAGGCCGGCCAGCGCCGTGGGCAGGGCCTCGCCGCTGCAGAAGACGTACCTGAGATGGGGCAGGTGAAATAGCAGGTCCCGGCGCACGCACAGCAGCGCCTTGAGCAGCGACGGCGCCACCACCAGCCGGCTGATGCGCTTGCGCGACAGGGCAAGCACCAGCTTCTCCGGGTCGTTGGCCTGACTGCCAGGCAGGATCACCAGCCGGGTGCCGGCCAACAAGGGCGCGAACAGCTCGGCGACATGGTCGACAAAACTGACCGATACCCGCTGGCAAGCGATCTCCCCGGCCTGATACGGATACTGCTCCCAGACCCAGCGCAGCCGATTGAGGGTGCCCTCGCGCAGCCCCTGCACCGCCTTCGGATGACCGGTCAGGCCGGTGGTGTAGATGACGTAGAGCAGCGTCTGTGCGTCCTCTGCCTTGTTGGGGTTGTGGCTGGGGTTGTGCGCCGAGCGGCCCTCAATGATGGGCCAGTCGGCGTCGAGATCGACCACGGCGGGGACGCGTTGGCCGAAGTCGATCCGCGGCACGCCGCGGGTGATCAACACCGGCGGTTGGCAGTCGTTGAGCACGGCGTCGATGCGCTCGGCCGGCATGCCGAGGTCCAGCGGCACATAGGCACCGCCGGCTTTGATGATGGCGAGCAGGCTGATGATCAGCTCAACCGAGCGCTCCAGATAGACGCCGACCAGCCGCTCCGGGCCAATGCCGAGATCGATCAGATGCGCGGCTAGCCGATTGGCCTTGGCGTTGAGTTCTCGATAGCTGATGTCGTAGAGGCCGCAAGAGACGGCCGTCTGCTCCGGAGCCTGCTCGACCTGCGCCTCGAACAGCACAGCCAGGGAATTGCAAAATTTTTTGGGCATGAATGGCTTGCACGGATAAGCGAAGGCACGCCGGGCGCTCGGCGTGCGGTGGTCGGATCGAGCGCGCCAACAGCTCGCATGGTCGTATACGGCAGCGCTCGCAGCGGCCGATCGCCACGCGGCGGAGGCGGTCGCTCGCGCATCGCATTGGCGCCACTACGCGCGGCGGGTCTCCCGGCGAACGTGCGGCTTAGGCGTTGTATCCTGGCAGGTGCGAGGCGCACCGGCAACGGCGTCTGTTTGCTTAGCCATACTATCGCTTCGCACTGCCAAACTGCCGTCGCGCTGTTGCCGACGGCTTGGGGAATCGCCCCTTAGCTGGGCTACATTGACGCGTCTGTGGTCAGCCGCGCCGCAAGGCTCAAGACTCGGCTCAGGGCGCACGACCACGCAGGCGGGAATGCCACCCGCTAGAACACGCGGCCTTGCTAGGCCGCTCTGTCCCCGAAACTGCGGCGGACTTCAGTCCGCCTGCCCCGGGTGCCGACTGAAATCGGCGTATTCAAGGCTTTGCCCCGTCAGTGCAGAACTACCCCCTGGTCGACCCAACGCCGAGGCGGGGTGAGCGAGCGACAACGAGACCAACGCCGAATGCGGCGCCGAACAACAGCGAGGACGGCAGTACGCCGAGCCGCAAGCCTAGACTCAGGCTGGCATTGAGCACGGCGTAGCCGCCCCAGTAGGTGAGCACCCGGCGCAGCTGTACCCGTTGCTCGTGGGCGCTCGTGAGCAGCAGCGGCAGCCAGCGCAGATCGCCGTCCAGCAGCAGGATGCCGGCGGCATCCGCGGCGAGCGCGGCCCCGCCGTGCAAGGAGATGGCGCAATCGGCCTCGCGCATGGCCAGCGCATCGTTGACACCGTCGCCGATGAAGCAGACGCGCCGACCTTTCGCTTGCAGCCGGCGCACCAGCGCCGCTTTGTCTTCGGGCAGTACGTTGCTCCGCGCGTGCTCAATGCCCAGCCGCCGCGCCAGCGCGCGCGTGGGCTGCTCGGCATCGCCGGAGACGAGTTCGACCCGCGTGACGCCGTAGTCGGCCAAGAAGTGCAGGATGCCGACGGCCTCGGGCCGTGCCAGGGTCTGGAGGCTGATGACCCCCTGCACGCCGCCGGCATCCGCCACCAGCAGGGTAGTCCCGCCATCGCGCTCGGCGCTGGCGAGTGCGCGTTGGGCGGACGCATTGATGGCAATGCCAGCCGCTTCCAGGTGGCGGCGCCCGCCCACTAGCACCCGCTGGCCGTCGATGCTGGCGGTTACGCCGAAACCGACGCGGAAGTCGAGGTCGTGCGCACGCAGGCTCGGGCAGTCTGGCTCCTTCGCGGCGGCGGCCACCAGCGCCTGCGCCAGGGGATGCATGATCCGCCCCTCGGCGGCGGCCGCGGCGGCGAGCACGCGTGCCGAGGTCCAGCCGCCGGTGGCGGTCACCGCCGTGACCCTGAGTTCGTCCGCGGTCAGGGTGCCGGTCTTGTCGAACAGGACCGTGTCTACGTCCGCCAACGCCTCCAGCGCGCGACCGTCCTTCACCAGGATGCCGTGCGTCAGCAACACCGCTAACTGATCCGAGATGGCCAGCGCGCCGACGGCGCGCAACGCATTGATGGGAGCGCTGAAGAGGAGGGCCACCACCGTCGATGGGCCGATCAGCGGCCAGAGTGCGGCGCTGACGCCGAGCAGCGGCAGCGACACGGCGTCGGCCACCGCCTCGGCCTTGAGCTGCTGTTGGGTGCGGTGGCCGGCACTCTCGCGCAGCAGACGCTCGACGCGCGCCAAGACCGTGTCGCGGCCGGCCACCGTCACCTCCAGCCGGGCCTCGCCGCGCAGCACCAGGGAGCCTGCGTAGATCGGGTCGCCTGGGCCCAGTGCGCGCGGCACGGTTTCGCCGGTGAGCTGCTGCTGATCGACGCTGAGACTGCCGGCCGCGATGCGCCCATCTACCGGCACCGGCTCGCCGGTGGCGAGCAGAACCAAATCACCCGAGCGCAGCGCATCCACGGCGACGCGTGTCTCGCCGCCGTCGCGCAGCACCCGTGCTGGCGCCAGCGCTGGCAGGCCGGCATCCAGCAGCCGGCGCGCACGCTCGCGGCTCTTGAGCACCGCCAGGTCGGCGGCGTGGAAGACCCAGCATTGCACCGCCGCGCCCAGCGGTTGGCCCAATGCGATACTGCCGACACAGACGCTGGCATTCACAAGGTCGTCGCCGACGTGACCATCGCGCAGCAGTGACTGCTCGCTCGCGCGCAGCAGCGGCAGCATGCTGTAGACGGTGAGTGCCAGCGCCGCTGGCGTCAGCACCGGCAGGGCATAGTTGCCGAGGCACAGCGCCAGCGCCCAGTTGCCGACCGCAAAATCAGCCTGGCGGCGCTTGAGTGCGGCTGGCGTGTCGTCGGTCGCGCGGCGCCGCTGCGCCTTGGCCGCGCCTCGGGCGCGCAGCAGCCGCCCAAGCCGCCGCGGACGGTGCACACGGTCGACGACGCGCATCCCCGCATAGGCACCGAGCGCGATACCCACCTGCAGCAGCGCCATGGTTCAGCCTCCGCGTCGCGGTTGGTGAGGTTGCCGCGGCGCGCTGGACGCCAGCCGCTGCGTCGACCCGGCGCGCTCTGGCCGCTGTGCCGCCGACCTCATGCGACCCCCCACGGGTCCGCTTCCGGCTCATGCTCGGCCGCTTTGTTGTCCTTGTTGTCCTTGCTCTCGGCACTGGCCGTGCCGGCCTTGCGTCCACCGCGACGCGGCTTGGGCCTCAGCTCGGTGGCCACCTGCCTGCCCGCTTCGATCTGTTGCTCGAAGTAGTCCCGCACCGCCACCAGCCCCGCCAAATCCACCAACGGAACCGGCACCAGGGTCACCGCCATGGCGCCCAAGGCGTAGTTGCGCACCATGTGATCCGCCGCGCTATGGCGTTCTTCCGGCGCCATCTCGGTCGGCTGCGGCGACACCGAATCCGCGTCGTCGACCGCGGCATCTGTCTTTGCTGTCATGCCAAATTCGCCTCTGAAGTCGTGACCACCCCGACCCGTATTCTGCACACCGCCGCCCGCCAGCGCCAATCTCGTCCCGTTGTCTTTGCCAAAGCAACTATTGTCTTGGGCAAGCGCGCTTGCCCGGGATATTGCGGTGACACTTTACTATTTGCACAATTTCCACAGGCGCAATCACAGGTCTTGCCTCTTACATCCGCTGGCCTTTGATCCTGTCCAACGAGTCCGCCAGCCCGACGCCAAACCGCGGCGGGCGCTTCGCGGGTCGCCGCGGTTTGGCACGGGCCGCGGTTGGCGTTGGCACAATACCCTCTGAATGGAACCGCGCATCCGCGACACACCATAACCGCCAATCCCGCGGCGCGCCGACTAGATTGCTTGGGGGCGCAAAAGGCAACACCAACCCAAACAGCTTGGGCTTGCGTTGGCGGTGCTCAGGGCTGAAATCGATCCAGGCCGCCCGACGCGAGGTCGAAAAGGGCTTTAGTCATCCTCGCCGTCGAGAATCCGATAGCGTTCCAGCTTCGCCCGCAACCCAACCCGCGACAGGCCCAATTCATCGGCGGCGCGGCTCTTGTTCCAGCCATGCCTGCTCAATGTCTCGGATAGAATACCGGCCTCCAACGCCTCGACTCGCTGCTTCAATGTCGCGCGGGTCGGCACCTCGCCCCGGTCCTGCGGCGCCTGCGCAAGGATCCGTCCACTCAGCAATTGCGGTCCGAGCCGACCTTTTCCGTTGCTCATGACCAGCATGCGTTGGATCTCGTTTTGCAATTCGCGCACGTTGCCGGGCCAGGGATAGCGCCGCAGCAGTTCCAGGGCCTCGGGGCTCAGCCCCTCGACCTCCAGGCCATATGCCCTGACGGCATCGTGCAACAGTTGCTCAGCGATCGGCTCAATGTCGCCGACGCGCTGCCGTAGCGCGGGCAGATACAGAGTGATACCGGCAATCCGATAGTAGAGATCCGTACGAAACCGCCCGTCGGCCATGGCCTGTTCGAGGTTACGGTTAGTGGCAGCGACTACCCGCACGTCCACCCGTCGGCGCTGATTGCTGCCAATTGGGCGCACCTCACCCTCTTGCAGGACGCGCAAGAGCTTGACCTGAAATGCCGCCGAGACATCACCGATCTCGTCGAGAAAGATGGTGCCGCCATCGGCCTGCTCGAACAGCCCGATATGATCGCCGACCGCGCCGGTGAAGGCGCCCTTGCGATGCCCGAACAGTTCGCTTTCCAGCAGTTGGTCCGGCAGCGCACCGCAGTTCTCGGCGATGAACGGTCGTTCCGCCCGCGGGCTGTGATCATGCAACGCACGGGCACAGAGTTCCTTGCCGGTGCCGGACTCTCCGGTCAGCAGCACGGCGATGTCGTAGGGCGCAATCTGCGCCACCTGCTCACAGATGGCATTCAGCGGACTGTCGGGCGCACGCACCAGGGCATCCAGCCGGAAGCTGCGCTTGAGCCGATGGCGCTGCTCGGCCAGGCGCTTTTCCAGGCTCGCCGTGCTGATGCGGTTTTCCAACCAAAGGCGTTCATTCTCACGCAGCAGTTGGTGGAGTCGGCAGGCATTGGCCACCGTCAGCAGCAGACTGTCCGGGTGCCAGGGCTTGGTGATGTACTGATAGATGCCGGCTCGATTGATGCCGTCGATGATGTCCTCGGCATGGGTATCGCTGGAGATGATGATCCGTACCACGTCTGGCCAGCGATCGCGCACCCCGCTCAGCAACTCGACGCCAGTGGTGCCTGGCATACGCTGGTCCGACACCACCACCTGCACCCATTCATCGGACAGGATCTGTTCGGCCTCGACCGCGCCGCGCGCGGTGCGGATATCGAACGCATCGTCCAAGATGCGCGCCATGGTCTCCAGTGACAGCTGTTCGTCGTCGACGAGGAGCACTCTGGGTCGGGCATCGATCATCGGTGTCACACGAGATTGCTTCAGGGCGCCAAATGTTCGCGGATGAGTCAAGTTGCTCGCTGCTGATCACTTGAGGGGAGACCGCGATCGAGGCTTGTTGCGACCACGACCGGCTCAAGCTTGTGCAAGCTTGTGGTTGATCATCTCCCCGACGAGCGCTTGGTGCAATATCCAGCGGAGTACGGGCGCATCAAACGCATCAAGCTCGACGAACACCATCCGCAAGCTCGCGGACAGAATCGGCGAAGGCATCACCACCCAGATGCGCGCCATCGCCCGGGAGAACCCGCTGCTGCAGGGCATCATCGACCGCGTCGAACCTACGCAAGCGGTGGCATCAGGAATTTGCGGAAAAACTCTTCTTACCCGCCACGATCCTCGAAGCCCGTTCTTACAATCAAGCAGTCAAAGCGGGCAGCACGAATCCTTTCCAGCCCGACGAGCCAAGCCTCGTCATCTGCTCCTATCACTTCGCCCGAAACAAGGCCGAGGACATCGTCGCGACACCCTGGAATCTCGTCGTCATCGACGAAGCCCATCGCCTGCGCAACGTCTACAAGCCCAGCAACGTCATCGCCAACACCCTAAAGAGCGCCCTCGAAGGACGGCCCAAGGTGCTCCTCAGCGCAACCCCGCTGCAAAACTCGTTGCTCAAGCTCCTCGCCTCCTCGACCTTCGCCATCGCCGGAGCCGACCGCGAAGTTCTCGCCGCTGAAATCGCAGAGCTCGAAGCCTTCGCCGAACTGGCCGCCTCCATCACCAACAACGCCAAGGGCCAGGTCCTGCTGCGCGCCCTCAAGATCGCCTTCGACAAGGTATCCGGAATACAGGCCGCCGAAAAGGCCATCATCTTTACCGAGTCGCGCCGCACCCAGGACTACCTTCCGAGGCTTCTTGGCGGCAGCGAGTGGCGCGACGGCATCGTCCTCTTCAACGGCGGCAACAACGACTCGCGCTCGAAGGAGATCTACGAGGCATGGAAGGTCCGCCGCCAAGGTAGCGACCGCGTCACAGGCTCGCGAACCGCCGACATGCGCTCCGCGCTCGTCGATTATTTCCGCGACGAAGGCCGCATCATGAACTGAGCTTCGAGATCAATGAGGCCATGACCACGACGCGCAAGAAGCTCCTCGAACACTTCGACGACGAGGTTCGCGAAAAGCTCAAGTTCGGCGACCTGCTCGACGCCAAGGTGCGGGAGTTCAACCCGCGCTATGCCGAGGCCGAAGGTGCGTTGCTCGGACAGTTCCGCCATCTTCACACCGACATCTACGGCAACCGGGAATTCATCGAGCACCTGCGCAACCGGGGCAAGTTCTTTGGCGTTGCCGCCAAGCGCGAGCGCGACCTGATCCTGATCGATTTCATCTTGGATTTCGTCGGCATCTTCGACAAGTTGGAGCAGGCGCTGGCCTTCGACAGCGACGAGATCAACGCCAAGACCATCGAGCTGATCAAGCAGCGCCAGGGCGGCGACGCCACCAAGGTCATCAACCCCGCACCCTGTTGGATGCCAAGGTCGGCAACCCCGAGGACGTCAGCCGCAAGATCCGGCTGGCCTTTGGGGAATGCTCCAACTGGAAGCGAAGCGAGAACGCCTTGCGCGAACTGCGCAAGCGGGTGACCTTCGCGGTTGAACCCTTGCTTTGCTGGCGCTGCCCACCGCCTGGCGGCGGTGGCCGTTGGAACTCAAAGAAGGCGCCGCCGATCATGTTAGCCCTGCTTGTGCGCGCCTCGGAGCGTTCCGCGTCGAACCGCCTGCTTCGCGCGCGCTCAACTGGGAGCAAGGGTCCGATACTAAGGCCGTGAAAACCGGCCTCGTAGCAGATCGCGACGACTCATGCCGGGCCGAGCGCAGGCCAACTGCCTCGGCCTGAGCCCGTCCGCGGCGGATGCCGGCTCGAACAGCGCGGCCATGATCGCCTCCGCCGTCGCTATCGCCGAGGGCTGGTCGGCGAACGTTTGCATCGGAGAGAACATCGAACAGGCCGCGAAGGCACCAATGCCCTCCTCTTCCGATGCGATGAACTCAAACTCGCCGGCGGGAAACGAGACGACCTGCTTGCTGCCGACCCTGCCCGGCACGAACGCGGACCTCTCCCCCGGAACCAGCACCAGGTTCATGCACCAGGGCGTCAGCAGCATACCTAGCCAGCCCAGATGCCACTCTTGCGCGCCGATGACCGCTACCGACAGCCCTGGGTGCAGGATCGGAAGTCCCACCATGCGCTCGCGTTGCACCCGTTCGAAGCCGGCAACGAAATTCCGGGCGGTCCGCAAGACACTCGCGCTGCATTCAGTGGACTCCGTCATGGATACCCCATCAATTTCGTCACAACAAACAATTCACTAACAAGTTGAATTAACGCACAGGTCAAGCGACCCGGCACCCTCGCCTTGTCAGTCTGACGCGTCGTCTCGCTGGCAGTATTCAATCCGACGCCACCCCTTCCCCAATCACCTGACAGGCCTTACGCCAATGGTCACGGCGGACGCGACCGCTATTCGCGTAGTCCTTCACCTGCCCGTGAAAGCGCGCCGGATAGGCCGAAAGACGCTCGTTGCCACGAGCGGCGATCTCGGCCCTCAGCCCAGCCAGTTCGGTATTGAGCACTGCCAGGTCTTCTGGATAGGTGCGCGCCACGCGGATGACGGTGTCGGCATAGAAGCCGACGTTGAAGGCAAAGGCATCAAGCTCGCCTTCGAGGCGCTCTTTGAGCCCGCGGCAGCGCGGCGCATCAGCGCCGCTGCCTTTGACACAGAGGCCAAGACGCTGTTCGCGCAGGTCCAGATTCCGGCCCTCGTCAGCCAGTTTTTGGCACAGTAGGCCACCGAATCGCAGCGCTTCGCGCGCACTGCGTGCGCGTTGCTCATAGAGCCGCTCGGCACTGGCGGCGATGACGCCACGCAGTCGCTCCAGGCGCCGAGTCATCGCGGGCTCGGGCGCCGCACGCGCGAGATGAGTGAGTTCCGTAACCGGGTCTTCGAATGGCTCCGCACTGAGTTGCGGCTCTGGCGGCGCGTCGCTCGCGGGGGCAACAGCTTCAGGCTTGGGGCTGATCGCCGCGCTCGTCTCCAGGCGCTTCTCGCTGCCTTTCCGTGGGGGAGGCTCGGTCAGCTTCAACGCCTCGCCTTCTCCACCGACGCGAGCGGTGTCGGTGCCAAGGCGAAGCCAAGCGGCGCGGACCGCATCAAGGCGCTCTGGCGAGGTCAGCACCGGTGTCGACAGCAACACCCGAAACCCCGTGTCGGCGGTGGCAACCGCTCCGCGCTCGTCGTAGAGCGGCACCTCCCGGCGCAGCGAGGCACGCACCTCAGCACGACTGGAATGCACGCTGCCGCCGCGCACCACGGTGCCGCCGCGTTGGCCATGGGGACGATTCAGGCGTTGCAGCCGAAACGGCTCCAGGGTGATTTCCTCGACATTGCCCAGGATGTCGTGCAGACCGGCCGGGTTGGCGGCCAAGACGCCGATGGGCCGGACCCGCCCCCGCGCACTGGCGTTGAACCAGACATGGCCTTCCATGCCCTCGGGCATCGGATAGAAGGGCTCACGAAAATCAGCAGGGCTAATTCGATCGCCGCCGCGCGCCGCATACTCCCACTCGACCTCGGTCGGCAAACGCACAAAGGCCGGTACGCCATCCGCCCGCGGCAGACAAGGCGCTTGCGTCTCTCGGCAATCGGGCAGAGACTCGGCATGCTCACGCAACCACAGCGACCAGGCGTTAGCGAAGCTTGTGGCGTCATACCAGCCAACGCTGGCCCGCGGCATTCGCCCGGCGCCGGTCGCCTTGGGGCAAGGTGGATCATCCGTGCCCTCCCCCGCTGCCATTGCCTCCGCCGCGCGCGCCCTGAGCGGCGCTAAGGACTGGATCGCCTGGTACTGAAGCACCGTGACCTCATACTTGCCGATAAGCATTTGAGGCTCGTCTGGGTTGCCATTCCTGGTTAGGTCATCGGCGCCGAAGCCTCCCGCGACCTGGGCGAGACGACGATACTCGGCATAACCGACGTCCTCGGCATCGCTACCGAGTTCGATGGTTTTGTCGCGCAGGGCGCCGACACCATCGCCATCGGTGCCAATGGGCCGAAACGCCATGGCGCCCCCGCAGGGCATGGGGACCAGCAGATCGCCGTCGGCGGGCCGCGGGTTATAGAGCCTCTGTTGCCAGCTGATACCGTCATCGACGGTTTCGGCTTCGGCGGCGGCCACGAGCGTGCCCCTCAACAGCCCGGGCCAGATACCTAGCCAAACCCCAAACCCAACGCCGAGCCAGATCCCAAGCAGGCCCAGCGACAAGCAAACCCCGGCAATCCGGGCGCGGCCATCTCCGCGGCGCGGGTCAGAGCGCCGATTCACGCAAACCCTCCGCTGGCGTAACCCGCGCCGCGCGCCAGGCGGCAGCGCTGGAGGACAGCACCGCGACTAGCAACATCCAGGCGCCGGCCATCAACAGGTCACCAGCCCCCAGGCGGCTGACGTACCCATCAGGCCCCAGGTTGTCGCCAAGTACGTCATTGAAGACGCCCGCACCGATGATGAAAACGGCTAAGGCCAGCAGCAGACCGCCAGCGGAGACCACGACCGCTTGCAGCACCGGCAGTGCCGCCACGGTCAGGTTACCGAAGCCGAACAGCCGCAGCATGGCCGCCGCACGGCGCTTGCGCTCCACATTGACCCAAAGCGCACCGCCGAGCGCCAGCGCGCAGCCGGCACCGCCAATGAGCGCGATGACCCGAAACAAAAACGACAGCGTACGATCAAAGGCCTGCATCGTGGCGATGCGCTCGGCCTGGGTGCGCACCTCAATACCCTGGGCGCGCATGGCCGCGGCCAGCCCGGCGACGCTCTCTAGGTCCTTGGCATAGACGCGTGCATTGGCGAACAATTCTCGCCGCTGCGCATGATCCGGCGCGATGCGATCACCCGGCGCCAGATCGAGCAGGCCGTCGCGGTAGTCCTCCGCCGCGATGAGCAGCGCCGGGTGCGCGAACAGGGCGTCGCGGGCAAAACGCTGCTCCGGTACCACGCCGAGTACGCGCAGCGGTAGTCGGGCGTGCTGGGATTCGCCATTCAGGCTGCGCTTGATCACGGCCCTGATGGTGGCCACCGCCGACTCGGCAACGGTGTCGGTATCGGTTTCGGTATCGGTTTCGGTATCGGTGTTGGCATCGGCACCCGCATAGGCATTGGCCGGCACCCCAAGCCGCTCCGCCAGTGTCGCGCTGACCAGCACCTCGTCCGCTCGCAGCGGCACGGGCAAGGCGCTTGGTAGCAGCGGATCGGCCGGGCCGGTGGGCAGCAGTTCCACGCTGGGCAGCAGTTGCCGCCGGGCGTCGAGGACATCGACACTGGCGTTGATGGTGCGCGTCTTCGGGATCACAAAGGCGACGTTGTCGCTAGCGGCCATGGCGTCGAACCAATCCCGCGGCAGGCGCGCACTGCCGTAGATGATCACCTCCAGATTGCGCGGATCGCTTACCAGGGTGTCGCGAAGATGGGTCACCACGCCGTTCTTCAACCCCAGCAGCAACAGCAGCGGTGAGACGATGGCGGCAACGGTGAGCACGAAGACCAACGTGGTGCGACGGTCATACCAGAGGTCCTTCCAGGCCAGGCGCCAGGCCTCGCCAGCGAGACGCGCCGCAGTTAGGGGACGCATGATGCTCATGCGGGCGCCGCCTCAAAGCGCGCGCTGGCGGCCGCGCCGTCATCGGCGCGCAGGACCCGAGCATCCAGACGGCGCAGGCCCAACGCATGCACGCGCTCGTGCTCGTGGGTGGCGATGACGACGGCGGTGCCAAGTTCGCCGGCCAGATCGAGCAGCAAGGTCAGCGCGCGATCGGCCAGGCGCGGGTCTAGCGCGGAGGTGGGCTCGTCGGCGAGCAGCAGCACCGGGCTATGCGCCAGGGCACGACCGATGGATGCGCGTTGTTGCTGTCCGACCGAGAGCCGGGACGGGTGCGCGTCCAACAAGCTGCCTATCTCAAGACGGTCGACCAGCCGCCGCAGATCGGCGCCGTCCTCGGGCAGGCCCAATAAGCGGCGATTGATGCCCAGGTTCTCGCGGACGGTTAGAAATGGCAACAGCCCGCCGGTTTGCATCACAAAGCCGATGCCGCTGGCACGCAGCCAGGCCAGCTTGCGCTGCGCATCGCACCGCCAAAGCGCGGCGAGATCGATCGGACCATCGGTGTCGAGCCAGGTCAATCGGGCGCCGGAAACGGGTGCCGCGACCAGGCCCAATACCTCCAGCAGGGTGCTCTTGCCGCTACCGCTGGCGCCGGTTAGGGCCAGCACCTCACCGCGGCGCAGCATCAACCGCGGCAGCTCGACTCGATACGCCTTGGCACCGACGCCGCGTCGACATTGCAGCCCGCTGATGTCAAGCAGCGGCTCGCC
>JGI12048J13642_10247249_pt1 | contig 19761 bp, 11 predicted proteins | sample ElkSlonscriptome_16_FD_13642 | JGI IMG/M metagenome (IMG submission 13642)
ACTTGATGGGCGTACCGAACCGCTACGGATTGTGTCTGGGATTTTGGATAACGTACAAATCACGGTCGACGCCCGAAAAAACAACTTGATCATCTCGGCCCCGGCTGAAAATTTTGAAGTGATCGAGGCATTGATTCGGGAATTGGATGGCCCAGGCATGGTGGCGAAGATCAAGATATTCCCCATTCAAAACGGCGATGCCGCCAGCCTGGTGGAAACGCTGCGTTCACTGCTACCGAGCCAAGCGGGCGCGGACCCGCTCTCGTCAGCTCAGCTATCGAGTTCGCCTGGCGAATCCTCTCTCGCTCCACTGCGATTCACGGTTGACGTCCGCAGCAACAGCATCATTGGAACGGGATCAGCCGGCGACCTTCAAATCGTTGATGCCTTGGTGACCCGGCTTGATGAAGCCGATGCGATGCAGAGGCAAAACACGGTGTATCAACTTAAAAATTCACCTGCCGTCGACGTGGCTCTGGCCGTGAACGAGTTTTTGCGAAATACTCGCCGCGTCGAAAACGCTTCCCCCGGTTCGATCAATCCGTACGCCCAATTGGAAAAAGAAGTCGTCGTTGTGCCTGAGCCCGTATCGAACAAGTTAATCGTTAGCGCAACGCCGCGTTATTTCGATGAAGTCAGGCGAATGATCGAGAAACTAGATGAACAACCGCCGCAAGTGATGATCCAAGCATTGATTGCCGAAGTCGTGCTTGGCGATGCGGCGGAGTTTGGCGTCGAACTGGGGATTCAAGATTCCGTGTTATTCGACCGAAGTTTGCTTGGAGACCTGCTTACGGTTACCAGCAGCACTCAAAACTCCACTGCCGGTGGCGTAACGACCAACACGCAAGACGTGGTCGTCGCGGCAGCGAATGAGCCCGGACTCAATTTTAACAGCATCGACCCACTTGGAAATAGTGGTTCGGCAGCCGCTTTGGCGAATGCAGCAGCCGTGGGCGGACAGGGAATCTCGAATTTTGCTGTTGGACGTGGTAACGATGAACTAGGATTCGGTGGGTTGGTATTATCCGCTAGCAGCCAAAATGTCAGCGTCTTGCTACGGGCCCTGAAAGAAACGAGGCGAATGGAAGTATTGAGCAGGCCTCAAGTACTTACCCTCGATAATCAGCCCGCCTTTATCCAAGTCGGCCAAAGGGTACCACGAATCACCGGTTCGACGATCACTCAAATCGGACAACAAAATACCATCGAACTCGAAAACGTAGGCCTGATTTTAGGGGTCACACCGCGGATCAGTCCCGAAGGAAACGTGACGATGGAAATCGATGCCGAGAAATCAGAAGTCGGTCCCGAATCGGAAGGCATTCCCGTCTCGGTCAGTGTCGATGGTACGGTCGTGCGCAGCCCGCGAGTGAATGTCGCCAGTGCTCAAGCTACGGTAAGTGCAGCGGATGGCGAGACGATTATTCTCGGTGGTTTGATTTCGAACAACCGAAAACAGTTGCATCGAAAAGTGCCCTGGCTCGGCGATTTGCCGCTCCTCAAACATCTCTTCCGTTTTGATTCGGTATCGAATCGTCGATCCGAGTTGCTCATCATCTTAACGCCGCATGTGATTCGTTCCTCAGCCGATATGGATCGACTCAAGCAAACGGAAATGGCACGGATGAGTTGGTGTGCCTGCGATGTATTCGATCTGCACGGGGAAATCATTGGTGATCCGCACGCCGGACCATTGTTCTCTGATGCCCTCGGAAGCTGTGAAACCGAAATCATCTATCCACACATCGATCCTCGTGGGCAAAGATCAATCACCCCAGAGTTAACGGCCCCTCAAGTTGGTTCTCCAATGAATTCATCGGAGGTGATCGAGATGGCCCCGCCATCCTATCAAGCCGAGCCGATGGTCGTTCCGCAAACCGAATCGATGGGATCCGGGTTAACGCCCGTCCCGGATCCTATGTATCCCGCCACCGATGTCTACAGCCCTTCGCTACAGGAAGGCCGTTTGTAATGTTGCTACCCGTTCATCGCATCCACGTTCTGCTGTTATTGGCTCTTTCCGTCTTTGGTAGCGGATGCCAGTTAGTGCCCGACAAGCTGAAGAACGGAAAAGATCTCTTCGGTGGAAATGACAACGACGCCCTACCGAGCCGGATCATGGCAATCTGGACCGATACGGTGTTGCACCAACCCCAGCAACCTGGCATCCGAGGCTTCGGCGGACGGATCTATTTTTACACCGAAGGAGAGTCCGAGCCAATCGAAGTCGACGGCGGCTTGGCCGTTTATGCGTTTGACGCAGACTCGCTTGATCCGGAAAACACCAAACCCGAACGCAAATTCGTCTTCACGGCGGAGCAGTTTGCCGAACACATGAGTAAAACGTCGATGGGGCCATCGTACAGTGTCTGGATTCCCTGGGACGAAGTGGGTGGGTACAGCAAGCAACTAAGCCTTATCGTGCGTTTTGAAGGAACCAGTGGCGGAGTGGTCATCTCCGACCCGACGATCAAGTTGCTACCAGGTCTCGATCGTCCCGAGGTCCAAATGCCATCACTCGCTCGTTCGAGCGTTTCTCAGGCAAGCAATCTTGAGCCGGGAACGGACAGCAATTCATCAGCGACTCGATTAGCAGGCTTCGAGGAAGTACCAGCAAAAAACAAGGTACAACGGCGTCAAACCGAAACGATTGATTTGCCGCCAAGTTTCTATCGGCACTTGAACGTTACCGATCAGCGACGCGGCGCCGAACAGTCGGATGGGGAAACGAACATCGAGAAATCGGATACCGCTTCAAATGACGCCTCACGATTGAACGAGAATGGAGAAGAACAAGACAATGCATCCGAGAACGAATCGGGGCAACAGGTGATGCCGCACAATACGAAATGGGCTCGGTATCCGTTTCGGACACTCGGCGAAGGACATTCGACGACCGAAGGCAAAAGCAGAAATCAACCGCTTCCCGCAGGATGGATGAAACCGCTACCGCGAACGCCGAGGTATGGTTATCCCAATGGCGTTGATCTATCGACCGACCACGAGTAACTGGTCCTCAATCCGGAAAATATGCGGTTCGAACGAGGTAAGGATGCGAAGTTTTTCAGCCACTTGTTCCGATGGCACCGTGCCTCGCAATATCGTGCGGTCTGCCGTGTGCCACACTTCGATGTTGGATCTCGCCGTTTTACTTAATAGTCGTTCCAACTTCGCGTCTCGTTCGTGAATTAACGCGGTTTCGACACCGCGACCCTTCCTCTCGGATACGTCAAACGTCAACCGTGGGTAGTACATTTGGCCGCGACGTAATGGAGGTAGTGGACGATTGATACGCGAGCTTTGATCGCGTGGCGGTTGCATCGTTTCGGTCGCCGCGGGAACTCGCCCCGTTCCAATCGCCTGTTCGCTGCCGACAAACCCTTCTAGGGATTGTCGATTGTTTCCTACATAGTCCTTGCGAGCCCTGTTGTCGCGCAGGAAACGCTCGTTACCCTCGACCACCCCCGTCGATTCCATTGTCGCTGCCGCAGTCAAGCCGGGACGCGTACTTTGGAACGGCTTTCCGAGAGTGCGAGATCCAAACATCTGCCCATCCGCAGTGATCGCCATCGTGACAAGTAACAAAAAGAAACTGCAGCGTTGAACGAAGTTGCTAGGTCGCATGAGAGATATTGTGGTTCGAGGAAGTAGGTTTAACCGCGTGGGCATCGCCCCGCGCGTTTGATCTATCCGGCGTCCGACTCCGCTTCCGCATCGGTCGGCACGTCACTTGGCGATGAAGGCGGTTCGCCCAATACGGCTGCAAGCGTTTGTCCTAACGAGATCCAGCAACGGAAATCGTTCACCGTCAACTCAACGCGATCCTCATCGAACGAGACCACTTTGACGGTATGCAAGGGGATATCGATCGAGTCGCCTGCTTGTATGATTTGTGTTTTCGCTGGCGAACCAACCGCAAACCAGCCTTCGGATTCCCCCGAGCGGTTTTCGGTAATCGCGTTCAACCGAACTTGACCGAGTGATTTCGAGAATCCTTTCGCAAATAGGTTGCGATTGACAAATTCATTGAAATCAACGCGAGTCGGGTAGTTGTCGTCGCTACGAACTAGCTGAGACAATCCACCTTCGCGCTCGGTCGACTGTAGCGATAACGTTTCAATCGCCAATGATAAATCGAGTTGATTGCCGTTGACGAGTGGCGAAAGTGAAAAGCTGCGGATCTTGTGAAGCTGAGCCGAACGATGAAAGTCGTACAGAAAATCGGTCAGGTGCGTTAACGTTGTACGGGCTCGCAAGTTAAACCCAATTCGGTGCCCCACAAGTCGGCTTTTCCGTTTCGAAGTTCGCGACCGAATTTCAATTGGACGGGGATTTTCAGCGTCAACCGATGCCGATTCCATACGATGTTGTTCGACCAATTTCAGCAGCCAATCTTGATAACTCGATCGAGCAAGCGCGGGGTCATACGGTAACGCCCGCGCGGCATGATCGTCCAACTCGATCGCCAGCCGCCGTCCCGTAATCTGAGACACATTTGCATCCGATAATTTTGATTCCACCGACTTCAATTCGCCCTCGTACCGCTGTGTTGGCTTTTCAATAAAAGATCGATAGCCGCTGTCGAAAAAATACAAGATCAACACCGCGGCGGCACCCGCAGCAAGGATGAACGTTCTTTGATTCATTCGGATTCCTCCGCGACGGCGTTCGTTTCATCCGGTTCGTCCATCGTCTGATCTGGCTCGTCCGTCGAGTCATCGACCGAGTCACTGGTCGAGTCCTCGACCGAGTCACTGGCCGGATCACTAGGCAACACAAAGATCGAATTTCGTTCGTCCAACGGCGGGATGGTGAAGGCGATTCTCGCTTCGAACTGCCATGGATACTCGGCGTTGTTGGCCTGCTCACTGATTCGCTTACTGGTGATCGAAAAACTTGCTTCACGAAGTCGGTTTTCCAGTTCAGCGACGCGGTTTGGATCGTTGACCTGAATCGACAAATCAAACACGCCCGCGTTTGCGTCGGTCGCGGCGGACAAACGCCGAACGTTGGCTAATTGACCCTCGGGGAACAGGGAGGACAAGCGTTGTAGTTGGCCTAACCAATCGACTTGGTCGGCCAGCCATTGCTGGACAAACCGCGTCTCGTCTGCTTTCTCTTGAACCTTATTGGCAACACTTTGGGCTTCCACCAACTCTTGCTTCTTCTCAGAAACCTTGGCGGCCAAATCACGTACGTCTGCGTGCAACGTGTAGGCAACCACTGCGATACTGGCTGCCGCAAATCCGCCGATTGCTCCCCAACGTCGCATCGGATTGGGTGTGACGGGAGGCAACTTAGGGTTGAGCAAATCGACCGATAAATGGCCATCAAAATATGCATTGGCTGCACCTACTAGCACCGGATCAGGAGCTACCATCGCGTCTCGACCAACCGTTTCCATACCCGATTCGGTCGAAATCGTTAGAGAGACCGGTCGTGCGTCGAGAGCTTCACACAACGAAATTCCATCGTCATCGTCACCGTCGTTCGGTGCGGAATCGAGCGGGCTGCGAGTCAGCAACAACCATTCCGGCATTTCCCCTGGCGTTACGAAATCCATCAACGACATGCTGCGCTGGACTTCGAGTTGAATCTGCTCGGTCAACGAACTGATTTCATGACTGCCAGCTCGAAACGTCCGTAGCGATGCCAAGCGATTGCCTCTCAGGAAGGACAATTCAACTTCGCCTTCGTAAACAACGATCAATACCGACAACGGAGCACGAAATACGCGTTGTTGGCGAAGCGAAAGCAGCGGAGCGGTTTGACGCGATGTCAGGGCAATAAGCGGAATTCCGTTTTCACTTGCTGACGATTCCCAGACTTGCAAGTCGCTATGTTCCATCGAAAAAGCGACGGCAGAAAGCGAACGAGGTAAATCACTCGGACGATCGTCGCTTGATTCCTCAGACGCGTCGGATTCGCTTAATTGGGCCAGCGGTGCCGGTGTTGCCCCTTCGAGCAATCGGTAGTCGACAATCAATTCGTGGTCACTGTCGCCAATCAATTGTTCCACTTCCGCTCGAACAAGCGCCGCGACTTCCGCATCCTCGGCGGGCGGAAGCTCCACGGTCGTCATTTCCAAATCAGTTCGCGGCAACAATAGTAGCAGCCGAGCGGCATTGATTTTATGCCGCTCGAGATGTTCCCTCAGCAGCGGAAGTGGCGGTCGATCGGGGGCACGCGGGACGGTGCCCCAATGGATCGCCGATAACGATTCCTTTCTTTCTTTGAGGACCAAGAAATAGATGTTCGTTTGGTCCCACGACGCGACCAAGATCGGGCCTCGTTTCGACGGTCCGGAAATCGAGCCAATCAGTGGTAATCGTTCGAGGTAGGTGGGTAGTTGCATTTCTATCTATGGCGTTGGTTCGCCACGCAAATCGTCGATCGAAAAACCGTTGCCCCACGCGTCCCAGGATTGAAAATGACGCGTGGCAATATCGGATGCTCGTCCGTCGATCGTTACGGTACAACGAAACGTGGGAGTCCTCGGGTCACGAAAAGAAACAATCTGAGCATGATAACAATCGCCTCCAACCGTGATCCAAGGTTGCATTTGTTTAAAGGTGGGCAAGTCGATGATGTTTTCGATCAGTAACCAAGCGATCGTGTCGCGTGATGCGTCCGAAGCGGTTGCCGATTCGCGATGTTGGACGATTCGATCGGCTACCGTCGGCGTCATTGCTGGAACCCCCCGCAACACTTCACGCGGAGCTTCGTTGACGTCGACTTGGCCATCAATGACACGTTCGGGGCGAACGGTAACGTCATCAACCAATGCTCTAAGATAATCACGACGGTCGCCAATGTCATCGGCGAATGGGCTGCGGATACGTAAAATTTCACCGTTCGATTGCGAGATTTCTACCGTTGCACCGACCAATTCCAAACTACTTTGGAGCCGCGCGGCTGCGGGCACCGAGAAATCGGGCGACCACTGACCAGCGGATATTGTTGTGGTTTCGTCACTCGCAGACACTCGAGAGCCATTGCCATATTGCCGATAGGCAATCACAAAGTTGGCTTGATCTGCCGTCCAAATGGTCATCAAACCCCGATGCAGTTGTTGTAAATCATTGCCGTTGAGAAAAATTCGTGCATTCCCCGACAAGGTCTCATTTCGCTGTCCGCTATCGAACGTCAGGAAGTCTCGCCAAGCGAGCGGAGCGATTTGCGTGGACCCGCCGCGCAGCGCTCGTTCGAGTGAATCGAGTTGATAATCGTGATTCCAATCGCCGCCTGTCCAATGCCAAGCCCATCGGCGCGCGAATCCGTCGGCGGAGTTCTCACTCGTAGAGTTGTCACTTTGGCCAAGCAAGCTGCCGCCATCGGCAGCTTGCTCGGTCGCAAAGGCCCCAATCCGATCACTTAACCGACGATCGTTCGTCTTCCCGCTATCATCGATCCCATACGCCCGCATGATCGCATCGGCCATCGACGCATCCATTTCTGGCAGGTTCATTAACGCTCTCTTCGCTTGACCCGGATTGGTCTTTTCCCATTCGTTCAAGACAGCCAAATTCAGTTTTGCCGATTCGTTGCTAAGTCCGAAACGCCACGCTTGTTCCTTTTCAGCTGCGTTTGGATCGACGGGAGTCTCTGACGAACTCGATCCGGTGAGCGGTGCGAGTACGGAGAACGACCAAACCGAATCGGAATCGTCGATGTTAGTCAGTTCGCCCTCTTCGAGTTCGATCGCCGCAAACGATTCTGCTGCCTCACGATGCCAACCGATACGTTGGCCGCGAGGTTGTTGAATCGAAAGTTTCAAGGCTTCGATGGCACTCATGGCGGTCAGACGAGCCTGAGTCCGTTCGATTTGCAGGTGGCTAATTCGATAAGCGTCGGTCATTTGCTGGTTGAATCCGTACGCAGCCAACGAGACCAGCATGACGATGACCATCACGACCAATAACGCCATGCCACGTCGATTCTTGTGCAACTTTTGCGCACTCATTACCACCCCCCCAATGAAGTGCGCGTTGCACTGCCAGGAACAAAGACGACGATCCGCACGTCACGTTTGAGCACATCCTCGTCGGTCGACACGGTCGCCGTCGGTTCTAACGCCGCAACCTCTTCGTTCACCGAAAGGTCGTCTAAAAGATCATCGAGGGGAACGTCTTCGTCATCACTTTCCGCAGGCGGTTCGATGCGATAGGGACTTGATGCACTTGGGAAATCGAAACTCAACTCAATCGCTCGCGGCAATTGGCCCTTCAACTGGCTATCCCATTGGTTGGTCCACTCACTGCCATCACTGTAGCGAAACCGAGGTGCAACCAGATTGCGTATCGTGGTGTTCCGCGTGTGGTCGGAATGGGCCACGGTGACATCCTCTTCGTCGGTCATCCGGTACAGATCGGCTGTACTCAGCACACGATCTGGATCGTTCGTTTCGGCTGCCTCGGACCATCGATTGATTGGACTCAAACGACGCCGCAATTGAAACACCTCTTCGTCGTCGTGGGAATCATCAGGAACGATTTCGTAGTTCAAGTGGTGGACAGTCAACGGATCGAGTGCGACCGCACGATTTGGGCTTTCCGTGTTGAGCGTATCGGTCGTTGACGTCAGCGGATCGGCGGATCGAGTTATTTCATCGAGCCACGGCAACGGATCGAATGAGGGTAGGATGTCGACTGAGAAACCGGTCTCGTCGCCTACGAATAACGGCATCGGATCCGAGACGGCGGCTTCGTCCGAGACACTTGGCGGTGGATTGGGAAACGCGAAGCAGGCTGCATCGGATTCGAGTTGGCTTCGCGTCACTCGAATCATCGCCATTTGATACGTTTGGTTCCAACCACGCTGTTCCGCCGTTCGGTAAGATCCCAAGATGGACCAAGCGACCGCCATCAACGTGCCGAGCAGCGCCAGCGAGATCATCAGTTCTAAAATGGTATACCCGGAGGGGATTCGACGTCGCATCATCGGTTCGCCTCGCTGATCGATTCCGTACCGCTGATTGATTCCGTACCGCTGATTGACTCCGTATCACGGGGCGTGTTCGCCCACCGCACCAAGCGTACGATCGCCGCATCGTCCGATTGCATTTCCAGCGTCTCCGCTCGCAGAATCGAAACAACGATTCGTTGAAGCTTTGACGTTCTTGGCGATGGCGTGGTGCCTTGATCGGTCGCAATCTCAGAATTTTCAATCCGATAGGCCCATCGTGGATCGGAATCGAACGTGCCTTCACGAAGACCGTCTGGGTTACATCCCCCAGCTAGAAACTCATCCAGGGTCGATTCCGCCAATTGTAATGCGACGGTTCGTTCTTCAGCGATTCGAGCCAATCGACTAGCTTGCCCGATGAGCGCAAAGAGGGCCGCACCACTAGAAGCTAAAATGGCGGTCGCGATGATCATTTCCATGAGCGAAAAGCCAGCTCGAGCGTTCATGGCAAAAGCTCTCCATCGATGGGTGCGACTTCGACCGGGTCGCTATCGAGCTGCGAGGGTGGGTCGAGCGTCGCTTGTGCATCTTGGTTGGCCGCTTCGTCTGAATTGACCGAGTAAAAATAAGCCGAGCTGACTCGCGAGGTAGACATCATTCCGGTCACCGCATCGATCTTCAACGCCACACGGCTGCCGCTGGCCACGTCACGCAGCACGATGACCGCATCGCGACTTTGCCCGTTGGGCAAAAACGGCAAATACCAGCGTTTGGATTCGTTATCGATGGAAGTTTCCGTTGTTGGTTCACTCGAAGCGTTTTGTGAATCGGGAACGTAGGTTTGGGTATCCAATCTGACATCATCCACCACAACATCTGGCGGAAGATCGATCGATTGAAACTTGGTGAGTTCGCTATCGGCCGCTTCCGACTCGTCTGGCAAAGCACTTTGCGAACTTGTCGGTTCCAATTGATCCGCGATGAGTTGTTTCCAATCGCCCCACTGGACCGAACGCTTTCCAGCCTCGATCCGCATCAATAGTGGTTGTCCCTTTATCGCAGCCGCATTTTTGCAAATCGCGATCTGTTCGCGAAGTTGGCCTGCCGCTTGCTGGACGGCAGTATCCGCGATCGGACGCCGCAAGTTCGGCCACGCCACTGCCGCCATCGCAACCATGATCGACAAGACGATCAGAAGCTCGAGCATCGAGAACGCGGTGCGAATCGGCTTTGATCTTTTCACAATTGGCAACAACTACAACGTTGTCGTTTCGGTGTCGATCGTTTCCGATTCTTCTTCACCATCGGCAGGCCGATTGGCGATATCGTCATCCGTACCCGCTTGGCTGTCGGGGCCAGCCGACGAAATGCGAGGGAAATCAGGTCGTTCGGTATCGCTGCTGCCTTCCGCAACGTCGTACTCGTATTGGAATTCATTTCCCCATGGATCGATCGGCAATTTCGTTCCGTCGATGTATGGCCCCGCCCATTTACGAGCGAGTCGTTCGTCGTCCGGAGCTTGCAAAAGCGCCTCCAAACCATCTTCGGTCGCTGGAAATACCTTCATGTCGACGACGTACATTTTCAATGCCGACTCGAGGTTGCCGATTTGGACTTCCGCCGTGCGGATGTCCGCTTTTTGTTGCGATCCCAACAAGCGAGGGCCGACCATCGCGATCAATCCAACTAAAATGATCAACACGATCATTAATTCAAGCAGTGTAAAACCACTGCGCCGATTGTTTCGTTTTCGATTCATCATCATTTCTCCTACGTAGAGCCTATCCAAAAAGGGGTCTTAGTTTACTGTTGCATTTAAATCGAATACCGGTAATAGCACGCCCACGATCACAAACATGACCATGCCGCCGATCAGTACTAACATCAATGGTTCAATCATGCGGACCATCACATCAAGTTGCCGCTCGACCTTATTATCAATCCGGTCCGCGATTTTCACGAGCACGTCGTCGAGTGAGTTGGACTCCTCGGCAATCCGAATCATTGCCATGATTTGTGGCGGAATCAAACCGCTACGAGCAAGTGGTTTTGCGAGCGTGTCGCCGGTGGTGACGTTCTCGGCTGACTTCATCATCACGTCTTGCAGGAGTCGGTTGCCAGTCGATTCGCTGCTGATCTTTAACGATTTTAAGAGCGGTACACCGTTTCGCAGCAGTGTCCCTAACACCCGGCATGCTCGCGATACCGCTGCGTCATGAAAAATGTTTCCCATCACCGGGATCTTCAGTTTCCATGTGTCCCAATTCATCCGTCCACGTTCGGTATTTAAGTATTTCTTCACTCCAAACACGATCGCGGCAACCGGTATCGGCAATAGCAGACCATAATTCATCAATCCGTGGCTGACCGTCAACAGGACGACCGTGATCAAAGGTAAGCCCGCCCCGGTTGCTTCCAAACGATCGAAAAAAGGTTGAAACTTGGGCACCAAGAATACCATCATCAACGAGGTAATGAGCGTACCGACGACTCCTAAGATGATTGGGTAGGTCAACGCCCCGATGATCTTGGACCGCATTTCGTCTTGCTTGTTCAGGAACACACTGGTTCGTTGCAACGATTCTTCCAAGAACGCACCCTCTTGTCCGGCGCGGACCATGCTAAGGGTCAACTCAGAAAAAATCGCTGGCTCCGCTGCCATCGCTTGATCGAGTGTCGCCCCTTCGGCGACAGCGTCATGAATCCGTCCCATGGCCGCTTTCAATCGAGGATGAATCGTGACATCGGCTAGGATCGAAAGCGACTCCAGCATAGGGACGCCGTTGTTGAGCAGGTCTGCCAATTGGGTGCAGAGGTCAGCAATCTGTTCTTTCTTGATTCGTTGAGGAAGTTCGAAACCGCCGCCGGCTCCCAGAGTCGGTTTGACATCGGAAACGGTCACAGGGTAGAGCGTTTGCCGGCGCAATTGCTGCATCGCAGCCCGTTTGGTTTGGGCAGCAATGGTTCCTTCGCGACGCTCACCGGTCGCCGTCTTAGCCACATACGCAAAATCGGGCATCGTCAATCCGCCTTGGTAACACGAAGCACCTCTTCGATGGTCGTTATCCCACTGATCGCTTTGTTCCATCCGTCTACGCGTAGCGTCTGCATCCCCGCCCGCATCGCTGCGGCTTTGATCACGTTGGAGGCACCACGCTGAGTCGCCAATTCGCGGATCTCATCGTTGGTTACCAACAATTCATAGATCCCCATCCGTCCTTTGTATCCCGTTCCTCGGCATTGTTCACAGCCGCGCGGTAGATACAACGGGCCATTGAGTTTTTCAAACGGGAAATCGTCCGCTAGATCGCATTTTCGAGGCTCGTAGGATTCGCGGCAATTTGGGCATAGCCGCCGTACCAATCGCTGTGCCATCACTCCTTCGACCGTGCTGGCGACCAGGAACGGTTCAACGCCCATGTCACATAGACGCATGAACGATCCGGCGGCGTCGTTGGTGTGCAGCGTGCTGAAGACCATGTGCCCGGTCAACGAGGCCTGCGTCGCATTTTCAGCTGTTTCCAAGTCGCGAATTTCACCAATCAAAACCACATCAGGATCATGCCTCAGAATTGCTCGCAGGCAAGCTGCAAAATTCAAGCCGACTTTCTGTTGAACCTGAATTTGATTGATGCCATCAAGTTGGTATTCAATCGGGTCTTCCGTCGTAATGATCTTGGTATCTTCGGATTTGATCTCGTTGAGCGAACTGTAAAGTGTCGTCGTTTTCCCCGAACCGGTCGGCCCCGTGACCAACACGATTCCGTGAGGCATGCGAATCAGCTTTTGATACTTTTGGTATGTGTCCTCGGGCATCCCGATTTGCCGCAGGCTAAGGCTCAAGTTCGACTTATCCAAAACCCGCATCACGACGCCTTCTCCGTGAAGCATGGGGATAATCGAAACACGCAAATCGACTTCGCGGCCCGCTACTCTAAGCTTGATACGCCCGTCTTGCGGAACTCGCTTTTCGGCGATGTTCATCTTCGACATGATTTTCAACCGGCTGACAATCGCCGCTTGAAATTGGTTCATCTCCGACGGAATACTTTGGGGCTGCAAGACACCATCGATTCGGTATCGCAGCTTCAATCGATGTTCTTGGGCTTCGATGTGTATGTCGCTCGCTCTTGCTTCGACCGCTTCGCTCAAGATCTCGTTGACCAATCGTACTACGGATGCCTGAGTTGCCGCTTCCGCGTCTTCCGATCCGTCAAGATGCAATTCCTCTAGCATCTGCACGTCGCCCGATTGCTGCTTTTGCATTGCAATCAAACCGTCAATCGTTTCCGCACCGACGCCGAGATGCTGTTTGATCAGTTGGCGAACGGTTTCCGGAGTCGCCACGACCGGTCGGACTTCCAATGACAAAGCGGTCGCGATGGTATCGAACGTGCTAAACGCGAATGGGTTGCTAACGGCCAAGCGAATCCAGCCGTCCGCTTTTTCGAGCGGGAAGACTTCGTAGCGGTGGATCATCTTAAGTGGAAAACCGTCGAGCGCCGACGATTCGACTTCCGCTTCTTCGGCATCGAGCCACTCCAGGCCAAGAACACGAGCGGTTTCAGCCAGCAGCGCTACGCAACTCTCGAAATCCCATTGGATTGCCAATGCACCGAGGTCCGAACGACCGAGTTTTGACCGGTCGCGGAGGGAATCGGCAACTTGCCTAAGTTGAAGCGCAGTGAGGGCTGGAGCGATGTTTTTCGACTGTGTAATCACGTTTCGTCGCCTGTTTGATAGCCAATCTCAGAATCTTTTTCAGAATCATCGCGGAAAATGACCGGCGGAACGGCTATTGCCGATCGCGATTCGGTCACTCATAGACGCTAATGGCTAGGTTTAAGGTGGGTGGCTAGGTTTAAGGTGGGATCGGAGGGTTCTGCGGCAACCATGCCGCTGGCTTCCCCGAGATACTTTCGATGCTGTGACTATCTAAATTCTAGCAGACCGTCTCGATCTCGTCAAAGTGGCAATGATCGCGCTCCTGGCGTGGCGCCGGCGCCTGGGGGGGGGCATGACGAACGTAACGTTACCGCCGTCTGCTTCGAGATTGCCCCCTCATCAATTGTAACGCTCGCTCGATCTGGTCCGCATTGGTTTGTTGTAATTGGATGATTCGCATCCGACCGGTACGGTTCGTGTCTGCTTGTGTATCGACTTGTTCAATAAACGTGCGAATTTGTTCCGATAGCTCGGGTGGAGCACGCATGACGATGGAATTACTGATCTCGTCCACACTCAACGTCAGTAGCGGCCCCGATACCTCGGCGTTAATCTGTTCTAACATCGAAGCGACCTCCTCCGAAACACCTTCTGGAATGGAGATTTGAGGTCGTTTGCTACCTCGCGACAACTGGCTGCTGTAGACCGTCCTCAGTAACACCTCGACCCGCTCGGCATCAGTATGCTCGATCGGGATCAATTGCGGGGCTGCGAGTTGTAAAGCGTCAACGAATTCTGGCGAATCGAGTACCGATAGTAAATCTTCGATCACGCCCCGATCGGCTCTTGATGCTTGCACAATCAAGGCGTTGATTCGCGTGTCGGCTACAATCCGGGTCTCGAGGCTACTCGGCGACAATCGGCTGCGACTACTTCGATCTTGACGAAACAAGTTCTGAAGTAGATTCTCGAGGTCGTCTGCGTTGCCGTGCTGCAGAACATAGATTGACAAATTGCCATTTTCGGCAACAGGCGTCATCGGCGGGGAAACCGCAATCTCCATCAACTCAGTCAACCTTTGAAGCGCTTCGGTATCCTCCGATGCAACAACCCACCGACCTTCGCTTGGGAGAATGATGATGGCGGGCGGAGCGTTTTCAGACGTCGGATTCTCGTCTAAGGCTGACTCGTCACTCTGCATCGCAACAAACGTGTGCGCAGGCTCACGGCTGTGTTTGACACCTTGTGTCCCCTCGTTCAAAGTGTCATCGGGACGAATCACCTGTAGCGGATTCTTGCGGATACTCGGCCAAACTTTTTGTAGTTGTTCAAGTAGTGATTCCGAATCACGCCCGATGATAATCGTTCGCACTCGAGTGTTTGTTTGAACGGTCGGCGAAGTCGCCGTGCCCAGCTCTTGAAGCGTCTCGCCCAACCGCGCGAGCAGGTCGCGAATCTCTACCATCTGTGCGGACGTTCCGCGAATCAGTAATTGTTGGCGATCCTCGTCAATGGTGATTGTCGGTGTCTCTTTGCTGGGCAAATCGGCAAACAGAGCATCCACTGCGTCACGGACGGAATTCGGATCGTTTTCTTGCAAAGGGAAAATGGCCAATTCACGATCAGGTGGCTCGAACTGCAAAAGCGTTTCTTCAACCAACTGCAATTGTTCGGAATTGCCGATCACGACCAATTGGTCATTGTAAAAGTCGTAACGCACTTCCACTTCGGGCCGCGAATGGAGGAACAGACTCTGGACCGCATCAGCAACCTCATCCCCATCGATCCCTGAAAGTGCAAAAGCTTTCAGCCGACGATCACGAGCCAACGGATCGATTCGGTCCATTTGCTCGATCACTTGCTTGGCGATCTGTTGGTACTTCGGCAATCCGACAACGAACACGGTTCCACCTTCTTCATCGGCACTCACACCGACACCCGACCCTCGGCCAAACGCTTGCTGTAGTGCTGCAGCGACCACTTGCGGGCTGGCCTTTGACAACGAATAGGCCTGCATCGCTTCGGAACGCCCCGGTGCCGAATTGATCTGTTCGACCAACTTTGCAATCTCTAAATGTTCTTCGTCGGTTGCCGAGACGATCAAACTATCATTCACTCTATCGGCACCAATCGTCGCTTGGGGATACGTCGATTGCAATGCCAACCGCATCGCGTTCGGGTCACCATTTTCCAGCACATAACTTTCGGTCGTGTGTTTTGCGCCGGTATTAAGATCTTCGACAAAGGCAGCGATTTTGGTTTGGTCTTCCGCCGTTGCCGACACGATCAGGCTGTTGCTCGTGTAGTCCGCCGAAATCGTTGCCTTTGGAAAACTCGCTGCGACGGCTGAGCGAATCGACGCAGCACTACCACTCTCAATCGCGTAGCTTTTGGTCGTCTTAAGACCCTCCGAATTAAACGAATCCACTAATTCAGCGATTTGAGTGTGTTCTTCTTCGGTCGCTGAGACGATCAGGCTGTTACTGGCAGAATCAGCTCCAATGGTAGTCTTGGGAAAGCTAGCCAGCACTGCCAATCGCATGGTATTGGCGTTTCCCGATTCAAGTTGGTAACTTCGTGTCACTCGTTTACCACCCGAATTCATGGAATCGACCAACTTGGCGATCTCTTTGTGCTCTTCTTCGGTCGCGGAGACGATCAACGAGTTGTTCGTGTAGTCCGCCGAAACCGTCGCTCGAGGGTAGGAAGCCCGCAGCGCCGCGCTAAGCGACACCGGGTTGCCGCTTTCAAGGCTATAACTGTTGGTGGTTTTGCGTTGACTAGGATCGGAATCCATATTCTCGATCGCCTCGGTCACCCTCGCCAAAATATCTTTTGGAGCCGTGACGACCAATCGATTGCTGGCTCGATCCGGTGTCACCCGAGCGGTCGGTGCCATTTGCGTTACGGCTTGCGACATCGACATCGCATCGGCATCGCCAAGCTGGAATACTTTCGTTTCGGCGTCATCCATTTGTCGATCATCGTATTGTTGAACAAATGCTTTGATCGTTGCGTGGTCTTCTTGTGTCGCCGTTGCGGCAACCGATTTTCCCAATTTGTCGGCTGCAAACACAACTTGGGGTAGCAGCGTTTGTAAAACACGAACCGCTCCGGTCGGGTCACCATATTCCAATGGGTAGACTTCTGATGTGGTTGCCGCAGGCTCCGGGACTTGCTCTTGCAACTGTTTCAGCCAATTGTCGAATTTCGTGTGCTCGGTTGGCGACGCCAGTATCACGATTCGTTCGGGATCGTTGCTGGGCATCAATCGTGCTTGGGGAACCACCGTCTTCAACCCGGTGACGGCTTGCTGGGTCAAGTCCTTGCGGATGGGATAGACTCGTAAATCTTGCTGTCCCGCCTCTGCGAATGCAGTCTCAAGCTCATCAATTGTTTCTCCGATGGCCGCGTGATCGTCTTCGCTCGTTGCAATCACCAACCGGTTGGTTTTCGCACCACTCAAGACTTTCGCGTTGGGATGCCTCTCGCTTAACATCGTCCCAAACGCAAGCGGATCGGTCTCGTTCAATTCATACGCTTGGACAATCGACTCGGCCACGGGACCGGTTTCATCGGACAATTTTGCCAACAAGCTGGCAACTCGCTGGTGATCTTCGGGTGAAGCCAAGACCATGATTTTGTTCGGGTCGTTGGCCCCGGTCGTGACAACGGTCGCCCGAGGCAGCGTGGTTCTTAGCACCGAAGCAAACGCCGTTCGTATCGACTCGGGTGCATCGTACAAACGCGGCTCCAATTTGGATCCCTCTTCCGTCGCTCGGTTCGTCTTATCGAGTACCTCGGCAATTTTTGATTGGATGTCGCTTGATGCCAAGACGGTCAATTGCCCGGTGGTCGCGTCGGCACCGACAGTCGCCGTTGGGAAGAGGGAGGCTAGCACACCGCGGATAATCGCCGCCCGATCGGGTGGAACTTCATAGATTTCGATTTCGCGTCGACCTTCCGCCGTCACGGTCAATTGCTGAATCGCCGAGGCAATTCGCTTGTGTTGGTCGTCATTGGCCCAGACAAAGATTGCACGGTTGATCGCATCGGTACTGATGATCGCTTGCGGCGCGATTTGGGTAAGCACCGTTGGCAGCGTTCGCAAATCGCCCATTGGCACATCGTACGTCACCACACGCATTTCTTCGCCCGACGGCGATAGGTTCAGCCGTTCGATCGATTCCTTGAACGATTCGTGTTCGTCGGCATTGCCTGATGCAACGATTTGATTGCTGGCCACATCAGCGGACAATTTCATCTGTGGCCACATCGATTGTAGGGTTGTCAAGATCGTCGTCGCTTTCAAGTCGGTCAGTTCGTATGCTCGAATTTCATCGCTCGCAAACTTGGATGCGGGCCGATCTATCTCGCTTATCAGTGTTTTGATCCGACCGTGCTGGGCCAACGTCGCTGTCACGATTAATTGGTTGCGCCGATCATCGGCAACCACTGTTGCTCCTTCGACCGTTTGATCGATCAGCGTTTTGACGTCGGCGGCCCCGGCTTCGTCGAGACTGTAAGCCAACAAGATTAACTCCTGCTCCGGCGGCATCGGCTTGTCCAGCTCCGTGACAAATGCTTCAATCTGTTCGTGTGCCTGCTCGGTTGCCATAATCATCAATCGCCGAGCGGCGTTGTCGACGGTGATCGTCCCGATAGGCTTGAATGTGCCTCGGCTTTGAGTCGTGTTTACCGATGCTAGCACAGGAGAAATCAATGATTGCAGTTCGCTGGGTGTACGGCCTTCGAGTCGGTAGGTTTTCATGGTCAACTCAGGCTCGGACGGCAATTCGTTTGCGATTTGAGCCAATAGTTCGGCGAGCTCTTCGTGAGTGTCTTGCTCGGCCCATACCGTCAATCGATTGGAAGCAGCGTCGATGGTGATACGGATGCCAGGGAACCGTGATTGGATCAGTTCGCTAAACAGGGTTGGATCCTGTTTCCCAAACTCATAGATTTTCGGCCACTTCCGTTTCGGCGTCGGCGTTGCCTGTTTGACCTGTTCCAACGCTTCGGCAACGTTAGCTTGGTTCTCTGCGGTCGCCCAGACCAACATTTCCGCTGAACCATCCTCACCATCTTCACGAATAATGGGACGAATTTCGGGAAATGTTTCCGTCAATATCGGTTGCAGACGATTCCACTGTTCAAGCTCGCTTGCTGACAAAGAATAGGTCTTTAGCAGACGATCGGGCGGAGAAGGTAGCGCGGTTAGCAGTTGCGGCAACATGTCTTCAAGCCGCGTTTTTTCCGCTTCGGTCCCCAGCAAGATCAATTGTTTTGCATCGGCATCGAGCCAAATCTTGGCTTGCGGTACGACTTTGGCAACGGTCGAAAGCCAAGCATTGGTACCGCTTCTCGGCAGTTCAAATGCTTGCAGCGCTGTCCCGCTTTCCAGGTCCGTACCCCGCCAACGCTCGATGACCTGTTCCGCCAGTGCGATCTCTTGCTCACTGCCTCGAACGATCAACGTACCGAGCGACCGATTGCCAACCACTTGCGCCGCCGGAATCATGTCTTGTATCGCCGCCGCAATGATGGTCGCTTGCGCTGGCTCGACTTGAAACGCTTTCACCGCAATGGGTTCATCAATTGCAGAAATCCCCATCGCCTTGAACGCGGTCGCGATTCGCTGTTGATCTGCGGACGGAGCCGTGATCAACACTCGCATTGCCTTTTCATCAATACTGACAACGGCATGCGGTGCAATCGCGGTAACTTGTTCACGGATTTGCTCTTCGCCGCCACTACGAAGTGGATAGGCGACCGAGACCGAGACCGGTGCGTTTGACAAATTGTCTCGCATTTTTTCGATTGCCGATTGGATCGCGGTTTGTTGGTCGGGCACAACGTAAGCGGTCAATAGCCGTGTCTTCACGTCGACAGCAATTCTTTCGCTGCCGACCAATTCCTTCACCGTACTAAGCACCAGCTGCGGATCCAGGTTGCCGAGTGTGTAAGCTGCGAAGACGGGTGCAGGTGGCTGTTTCGGTGCGGCTGCTTTCTCGACCGGTTTGGGTTCCGGGACGGTGTTAATCAAAACGTTGATCGTATCCATCTTGCCAGCTGTTTCGATTACCAATAGCTGCTTACTTTGTGGCAACGCAATCGCCCGGCCAAAGGATCCAAGATAGGGCTGGACTTCTTTGATGACTGCGTCAACAGGACGGTTGCCAAGTGGAA
>JGI12048J13642_10458434_pt1 | contig 19760 bp, 18 predicted proteins | sample ElkSlonscriptome_16_FD_13642 | JGI IMG/M metagenome (IMG submission 13642)
GCGGATCTGGGTCAACCATTGCCGTGCCACATGCCCCGCGTCATGCGTTTCCAACCAACGTTCGGCCGTCGTCTTGGAATCACGACTCAGCATCAAGTCCTCATCGCGTAGCGACGTAAGCATGCTCCATTGGACCGTCGTTTGGCAGAACTTACCCAACAGGATCGCAGCACCGATCGAAAACAGCAGCGTTGCAGCGACGGCGACCGGGTGGCCGAGGAAGTAACGTTCGAGTGGCGGCCAAGCGGTCAGTTTCACGACCAGATAGAACGCTCCGGCCATCAAAACGCCGAGCGAGCCCCAGGCGACTCCGCCCAGCGGGGCGCCCGAGCCAGAATCCGTTGATCCATCGGTTTGATAGCGTTTCACGAATGCAGCCTCAGTGATATTGTGCGTAGTGCAAGTGGGACAAGGTTGCGAGCGCAAAATCAGCATACTCGCTACGATTGAATCGACCAGACCGACCGGCTCACTTCACCCAAACGTTAAATTTTATCGTTTTGGAGTCCAGGCTTTAGCCGCTGGGGCATGTTTGGTCCGCAGCGGAGAATCGGCGAAAGCCTACACTTCAACAACAAATGACAAATTTGGCCCAAATCAATCTTGTGGTGGCGACTTGCTCAGTGGTAGTTAGCAAGTCAGACCACCATCGCAGGACTGAGCCGCGATCTTTTAACCGGTAATTGGGCCGTATGATTCGACACTTAAACAATACCGCATCCGCCACGCACGGCTTCGATGCATCGATTTGCAGCGTGAAACCGATCGTTTCACGAGTGCCATCGATGTTATCATCGATCATTTTATTGGCATGTTTCTTCGTTCCAGCCACGGTGGACGCCCAAATGGGCGGCGGTGGTGGATTTGGTAGCGGAGGTGCAGGTGGCGGTCCAAACGCTCCGACGCCCGATGCGAAGCCGAAATTCTTGGACCATGTTCGCAGCCGCGATGGTTTGGCGATTCGCCGCGAAACAGGGGATGCGGTTGTATTGGACGTCCAAGTCGTTGGTAATCGGGTCGTTAGCAGCTATGCGATTCAAGAAAAAATCCAAACCCGTCGCGACCATTTTTACGACTACGAAACGGTTCTCGGAGACGTTCGACGGCTCAACGACATGGGCTCGTTCGATCACGTGACCTTCAAAATTAACGAACAACCGGGCGGAGTCGCTGTGACCTTTATCGTTCACGAACGGCCCGTGATCACTCAAGTCGTCTTCCATGGCAACCGGGCTCTGAACGATCGCGAGCTGGCTGGCCGCGCGGGCGTGTCGAAGTCGGATCCTTTGAGCGAATTTTCGATCGAATCAGCACGTCGACGGATGATCGACTATTACCAGGAAGAGGGATTCAATCAAGTCGCCATCGAATCAACGATTGGGTTCAAAGATGATCCTGGTACAGTCATTTTTCGAATCAACGAAGGTCCCAAAGAACGAATTGAAGCAATCGAGATCAAAGGGGCAACCATCGTCAGCGAGTCGCGGCTCAAGAAGATCATCAAGAGTCGTGGGCCAACCGTCGGCGTGCTCTACCATATCGGCAACACGGCGGACATGCGGAAAATTGACGGCGATGTCAATATCTTGGCCAGTTACTATCACAATCTAGGTTTTCTAACCGCAACGGTCGGTCGCAGCATTCGTTACGACGAATCAGGAAAATGGATGACGGTCACGTTTGTAATCAATGAAGGACCACGCTTTACCGTCAACGATGTGAAAATCGTTGGTAATCAATTCATTACCGAAGAGTCGCTACGTGCTCGTTTGGAGCTGCATTCGGGCGATATGTTCGATGGCACTTTGATGCGCCGCGACATTGGTGAAATCACCTATGGATACGGTGAAATGGGCTTCATCTATGCCGAGGTCGAACCGAAGACGGTGATGCGAGATGAAGGGAACGTGGTCGATTTGGTGTACGAGATCAACGAAGGCGATCGTTGGAAAGTAGGCCGGATTCTGGTCAACATCGAGGGCGAGCCGCACCTGATGAAAGAAACGACGATGCTCAACATGGTCGATCTTCGCGAAGGCGATTGGATCGATCGACGATCACTTGAACTGAACCGGCGTCGCATCGAAAAGAGTGCTTTACTCGAAACGAATCCGCAAATTGCGGATCCACCCGATATCAAGGTGGTGCCTCGCGATGAATTTTAATACCGAAACAAACAAACGACATGTATCGGCTATGACGACCCCGCACTGTGCAGATGAAGACGCTTCGATGAGAAAACCTGTATCACCGTATCTCGGTTTATCGATGCTCGCCATCGTGACGCTGTCGTGCGGCTGCAACCGCTGGATCGCTAGTCCGTCGCCCACCGTCGGCAACAGCATGTTTTCAGCGAACATGCACAGCGGGTCAGCAATGGGCGGGTCAGCAAACGGTACTCAATTGATCTCGACTCCGGCAACGCAGACGACGGCGGATGGCTCGGGATCGAACGATCGATACATTGCTCGCCAATATCCTTCCACACCTCCCTACGTTCCACCGACCACCACCCAGCCACCATCGAATTACTCACAACAACCATCGGCCTATTCCCAACAACCGTCTGCGAACTACACCACCCCGCCTTCTTTGTCATCGCCGTCAAACAGTTCGCCCAACTATGGTGGCGTACAGAACTACGGATCGCCGAACCCATCCGGCGACATGTTTCCTGGAGGCGGATTCCCCAACACGGGCATTCCGAATGGTGGGATGCCGGGTAGTGGGTTGCCAAACACTCTCTACGGAGATCCGGTTGCACCACCAACCACCTACGTTCCAATGCCGACAGTTCGCGAAGCGGATTTGATCATCAATGGATACCCTGCACGTACCGGGCGAATCATGCTCGGCGGTGCCGTCAACAGCGACGCGGGGGTGACGGGGCAAATCACGCTCGATGAACGCAACTTTGACATCACGCGTTGGCCTACATCCTTTCAAGATCTTTTTAGTGGAACCGCTTTTCGCGGAGCAGGACAAACGTTTCGCATTGAAGCGGCACCCGGCAGTGACTTTGATCGCTATACCATCAACTTCGCCGATCCCAACTTGTTTGGATACAAGCCGGTTAGCATGTCGGTCAGCGGTTTCTTAGTCGATCGCCGGTTTCAAGATTGGGACGAACAACGGCTCGGTGGTCGGTTGAGTTTCGGTTACCGAATTACTCCGGACCTATCCGTTTCGGTCGGATTCAATGGTCAAAACGTCGAGGTCAGTCGTGCTCGTGTTCCTTCGGTCACACCCAATGGTGAAAATGATCTGTACAGCGGTAGTATCTCGCTCAAACATGATACGCGGAACAGTCCGATTCAATCGAGTGAAGGGCATTACTTCGACTTTAGCTTCGAGCAAGCGTTTGGCGATTTCGAGTATTCACGTTTTGAAACGGAGTACCGAAAGTATTGGTTGTTGGCTCAGCGAGCGGACGGCAGCGGTCGACAAACGTTGTCGTACTCGAATCAATTCGGATACAGCGGCGATGATACACCGTTCTTCGAAAACTTTTTCGCGGGTGGTTATGCGACGCTGCGTGGTTTCGATTTCCGGGGTGCCGGACCTGTTGACAGTGGTGTTTCGATCGGGGGTCGATTTAAATTCCTCAACACGATCGAATACATGTTCCCCATCACCGCGGACGATGCATTCAAAGGCGTCGCGTTTGTCGACTTTGGGACCGTGGAAAGAGACATTGAGCTCAATAGCGACTCATTCCGAGTGTCGCCAGGTGTTGGATTGCGAGTTGCCATTCCCATGCTGGGCCCCGCACCGTTGGCATTCGACTTCGCCTTCCCCGTCAACAAAGCCGATACCGACGACACGCAAGTGTTTAGCTTTTACATGAGCTTGGTTCGATAACCCGAAATTTGGCGGTTTTGCTACAGCAGTTTGGCGAAAGCTGCGATGTCGGAGAGATCATCGAGAACGATGAACGGTCGTTCCGCTTCGAGCGATTCGCGATCATAGTTCCCCGTACAAACTCCGATAGCGCGCGCTCCGATAGCGTGAGCACACCGAATGTCGGCTGGCGTATCCCCAACCACGATCACTCGCCGAGTCGCTGCTTCACCCGACATTTGTAAGATCTTTTCCCGTGCTCGCCGGGCCAAATCGTCACGGTGTGCATCATGGTCGCCCCCAACGATGAACTGGAAATAGTGCCGAATCCCAAAATGATCAAGTTTGTGAATGGCACTTTCGTGAAAGTTTCCGGTCATCACGCTGAGGCAAAGCTGCGAATCTTCGGCCAATTGGCCGAGTAACTCTGCGACGCCCGGCAACAATTCACCTCCGAAATCGTTCAAAACCTTTGGGAAAAGTGACAGATAGACCCTTTGAAGTCGTTGGCGGTTTTCATCATTCGGTTCTCGATCATTAACGATTAGCAGCTCATCGACCAAATCGCGGTCGGTACGCCCACAAAATGCAATATCGACCTTGGCATCGTCGAGTTCGAATTCATGTTCGAGAGCTAATTGCAACGCACCTCGTCCCCCGTTGTTAGTCAGAAGGAGCGTTCCATCAATATCGAAAAGTAGCGTTTGCATCAGCCTGCGGTCTCTCGTTGAATGTTGTTGGTGGCGGTACCGCTACTCGGATAGTCCATCTCGAGCTCTTAGACGCACGATCATGGCGACAACGGTTGTGGCAACCAATGCAGTGCTAAACAGAAAATAGCCCAATACGATCTTCAAGTTGCCTACGTTGGCTGGCTTGTCACCTCCGCCAAGCACATCGGCATTAAGTGGCAAAGAAAACGCAGCCGAAAAGGGACTCGTGACTCCAAACCCTTCGGCCTTGGCAATCGATTCGATTGGGAAATCAAGAATCGTCATCAGCGAAACCATCGTCGGCGGGCCAATGTATAAAAGCAGCAGAACGACATACGTGCTCAATAACGCAATCGACGTCTTTTTTTGAAACAAGGAACACGCCAAGGCAATAATCGCATTGACCAAACACACCATGATGACGATCGCAAACATACCGAACACGCTCGGCAAGTTTGACCAATAGCTGTCATTGAGTAGCCCGAGAAGTAGTGGCCAAAGTAAGAAACCCGTCAGAACGCCTGAGATACGAAAGCCGACGACGAACTTACCCCATAAGATTTGCCAAGGCGTCAAGGTCGTCGTCAAAAGTAGATCTAACGTCTGTCGCTCTCGTTCACTGGTCATCGATCCCGCTAAGAAAACAGGGCCAACCAACATGTTAAAAACGATTACGTAAAGCGTGAACCAAGCGATCTTTTCAGCCCAGAAAAACAGAAAGACGCCCATCAGCGGAATCGCCAACAACATGCTAATTTGGATCACCAACCTCAGCATTAACGTTCCTTGGCTGAAAATCTCGCTGTGAATCTCTTTGTCGTAAACCGGATTGGCTCCGTCGGCCATCAGTTCGGACTTTTTCGGTGGCGCGAACAATCGATCGGGGAATTGGTCAGGTTGAATGATCAAACCAACCGCCTCTTCCGCTTCTCGTTGTAAATCGACGACTTCGTTCCCCTCGCTGCCGACATCGGGAGGGTAGAGCATCCGACCGGCCGCCGCCGAGCACATCAAAATGACGGCGGTCAACGCGAACGCTGGTATCACCAACACCGCCAATTTTAGTCGTAATTCGCCCTGGCCCTCGAGCGCTTGCCAAAACAGCACGGCACCGATGACTAATGGCAAAATCACCATGTAACTGACGACCAATGAATTGCTCGTCCGGGAAAAATAACTGCTGCAAAAGACACCAATCGCTCCGAACAAAATCACTGAAACGATCAGACCAAGGTACGCAGCGAGGACTTCATAAACACTGACCCCACCCAGGGGCAAACACAAAACGATGATCGGAAGCGAGGCTAAGATCAGCATCCCCAGATGGGTCAACGAGGCAACCATTTTGCCAATGACAATCGCACCGGGCCGTAGCGGACTGGCCAACAGCATTTCATACGTGTGCCGTTCCTTTTCGCCCGTGATCGTTCCTGCAGCAAAGCTGGGGGCCATTAGCGACGCGATCACGTATTGGCCAAGAAAGAACAAATTCACCAATTTCGCTGCGGACGGGGGATTGCTTGTCAAATCCAAACGTTGTTCACTCGGCCATGCCAAGAGCACGACGGCGGCCAGCAGCAATTGATACAACAGCAGCAGCACAAAAGCTCGGTTCGTCCGCAGATTCCCCAACAGTTCACGCTGCAGGACCGGGTTTTCAAGAATGTACATCGGCGGATTGGTTTGATCTGTTTAGAGCCTAGCCGAAAAGGGGTCTGACCCTCTCCGGTGAGGCAGAAAAACTAGTTGAAAATAGACAGGCCTTCAAAGGGTCAGACCCCTTTTCGGATCGGCTCTTAACGCAGCTCAATTGTGGGGGTCTTGGATGATTGGCCAGCTTGCTCGGTGACATACGTGGGGACGGCATAACCAGGCAACCGTTGACGAATTTGGTGCATTAACGAGAGCCCCTTCTCGATCGATACCTCAAAGTGTTTCGTACCTCGGACACGGTCGAGTTGGTGCAAGTAGTATGGTTGAATTTTGTGGTCCACCAATTTTAGCAGAAGATCGACGAGTGAGTCTTCATCGTCGTTGACGCCGCGAAGCAGGACTGCTTGGTTCAAAACGGGGATGCCCGAATCGACCAACATGCCAAGCCGGTCCAGACAATCTTGGTCGAGTTCATTGGCGTGATTGGCATGGACGACAAACCACACGTTGGCCCGGAGCAATCTTAGTTTTTTGCAAAGATTTGCAGTAATCCGCTGAGGGATCACAATCGGAAGTCGCGTGTGAAAACGAATCCGCTTGACGTGTTGGATCGAGTCGATCCGTTCGAGAAGGTCGAATAATGGGTCATCGACGATCGTCAACGGGTCCCCACCGCTGAGGATCACTTCGCGGACATCTTCGTTGAGTTCGATATAGCGGATCGCTGGATTCCAGTTTTCGCTACGGGAGCCGGCGTCGATGTATGGAAATTCGCGTCGGAAACAGTATCGGCAATGCACGGCGCAGGCCGCGGAGGCGATCAGCAGGACACGTCCGTCGTATTTATGAATCAGCCCCGACGCTGCCATCGCATCGAGATCGCCGACCGGGTCCGAGACGAATCCATCGTGGTGGGTTTGCTCCGCTGCGGTGGGCAAAACTTGCCGGAGCAGCGGATCGTTGGGATCGCCGAGCCGAATCCGCCGGAGAAACTCCAGTGGCACAAAGGTTGGGAAAACCGGCGCCAATTTTCCCCCCCGTTCGTCTTGCTCACCCAGCGACGACTCGCCTACCAATATTTCGGGGGGTAAACCGACCAACTGCCGCAGTTGATCGGTGAATCGGACCGATCGGCGGATCGCCGCGAGCCAATCGACGTCCCAATCGACCCGATTTTGGTCAAAAAGTGTCGACGGATGCCCTGAACCGGGTAGGACAAAATTCGATCCTGGCGTTAGAATCTTGGCCGGTTGAGTACCGGGTCGACCATTCGGTAGGGTCTGACTCATACGATTTCCACGGTAGCAACCGATCCTCCTAAAAAAATAGACTCGTAAAACGGAGCCGTTCAATATGGCTACTTATAACACAAGTGACTTCCGCAAAGGCCTAAAAGTCCAAATTGACGGCGATCCCTATTTGATGACCGAAATGACATTTGTCAAACCGGGTAAGGGCAACGCCTTCTACAAATGCAAACTCAAAAACCTGCTTCGCGGCACGTCGTTGGACCGCACCTACAAGGGGGGCGACTCGCTCGAATCGGCTGACGTCGAAACGACCGAAGTCCAGTTTCTGTATCGCCAAGGTGAAGATTACGTCTTTATGAATAACGCCACGTTCGAACAATACGAAGTGGCCAGCGACATTGCTGGCGATATTTGGATGTATCTCAAAGACGGGATGACTTGCACCGCAACGCTTTATAATGGCAATGCGATTATTGTCGAAGCACCCAATCATGTCGAATTGGAAGTCGTCGATTGTGTTCCGGGAACCAAAGGCGATACCGCCACCAATGTGACCAAGCCTGCGAAGGTAGAAACGGGAGCCGAATTCATGGTCCCCGGCTTTATCAAAATTGGCAACGTCATCAAGATCGATTCGCGAACCGGTGAGTACATCGAACGAGTTAGCAATTAGCGAGTGAGGAATTAGCGAGTGAGGCATTAGCGAGTGAGGCATTTCAGGGGCATTGCCGAGTAGGGTACAATATCGTTCGATGCGCGAAGAACCAATTGGTTCGCTAGCTTCTGCTTTCCCAGGCCGTAAGTTTGGGAACGAGCAGACTGCCACGAAAACGTCGTCCTGCCACGAAAACGTCGTCTGCAGCGAAAGCGTCGTACTTTCAGAAACCCTCTCAAACCAGGATTGAACCTTCGATGAAATACTTACTCGCACTGACATTCGCCCTCTCAATAGGACTCGCAACGATGAACAATCAAGCCAATGCAGAAGAACACCAAAACTGTGCTCTGGACTTCAAAGTCAAGAACATTGATGGCGAAACGGTCAACTTGGAAGATTATCACGGCAAGGTCGTTTTGATCGTCAATACCGCCAGCAAGTGCGGATTGACCCCGCAATACGCTGGACTGGAATCGCTTTACAAAAAGTATGCCAACAAGGGTTTCGTCGTACTCGGGTTCCCTTGTAACCAATTTGCCGGTCAAGAACCGGGTAGCGAAGCGGATATCAAAGCGTTTTGTTCGACGAAGTACAACGTCACGTTCCCGATGTTCAGCAAAGTGGACGTGAATGGTGAAGACGCGGCAGACTTGTATAAATTTCTGACCGCAAAAGACGTTGAGCCAGCGGGAAGTGGAAAGGTATCGTGGAACTTTGAAAAGTTTTTAGTCGATCGAGAAGGTAAATTGGTACATCGCTTCAGCCCGCGGACGACCCCGAGCGACGCCGAGTTGGTTCAAGCCGTCGAATCGGAGATTGGGGAATAAGACGGAGCTTTTTCTGCGATGACACTCAGTCCGCCGAGCGGAAAGCATGTTTCGAATCAGCATGGGAATAGCGTCTTGCGACTGACTTGAATAGGTGTAAACGAGTTAAATCATTTCCCCATCCCGCATTTCATCGTGGCGTAGACGCCTTTAAGGTATTTCCTTCAAATGTTTTCAGATGATTATCCCGCTAAAATTGCTCTTTGTCTGTTTGGTTTAGCATTTTCGACCTCGGGTGTATCCGGCCAGTCGGTTCAGAGCGAAGTCGTTGCGACGGATCGTGATGCTCTGGTTTTTTCTGGGGTACATGGGACAGTGTCGCAGCCGAGTCTGATCACTGTTTGGAATCGTGATTTGAACGAGTCAAAATCGCTGATACTCCACATCGCGGGCGAAGATGCGACGGCCTTCACGAGCGATATCAGCGAGGTGACGCTGAAGCCTCGTGAAGCCAAAACAGTCTCTTTACGTTTTGCACCGGCGAAGAACCAATTAGGGCCGCTGCACGCCATCTGTAAAATTTTCAACGATGATCGTACCTGTGCTGAGGTGCGTTTGGACGGTCTTAGTGCCGTTGGAGTGGAAGGCAAACGTGAACCGCCCATGAGTGCCATTTTGGAAACGGTTGGATACCAAGTGAAAACCGGCTGGAGCGGGATGCACACGCATACTCGTGTCGAGAGAGTTGGCGAAGAGATCATTGGTGGTCGCTTGCGGAAAGCGAACCATGGCTTCGTCACAATCACGGCGATCGCACGCTACTCACCCGACTTTCTGCTGCCGTACGGTTATTATCTGCTTGGCGAAAACAGCGACTCGCGTGATGGCTTGCAGCTCTTTACCGTCGGAACCTTGGCACTCAAGACGCCGACTCGCGAAGAGCATAATTGTCTGTACCCGAAACAGATCAGTGGCAGCATGAGCTTTGATCCTGGGGACAGGTCGTTCGGGATTTTTACGGCAAGCCCGTCGCACATTGCCTACACCGAAGATCGTTTCAATGAAGCAGATAAACGCCACATTTCTCATGCCGCCCGAATCTATCCTTTGCGAGACCGGAATGGCGAGCGAATCGAAAATTCGCTGCTCGTCTGTTTCGAAGAGGCCAGCAACGGTGACTACCAAGACTACGTTTTTCGGATAGACAATGTCGTTCCAGACGTGAAGCACTCGCGACTTAACAGCAGCGTCGGTTTTCAGTAGCCGATGCCAAGTCGTAGCATGAAGGCGTCGTCGGGTTCAATGTTGTCGCTCGGGTTGTAGCGATACACGAGTTCTCGATTGAAGACGTAACCGATTTCGATGAATGAGTTACGGCGGCCTGCACGGATATAATCGTGCTGGCCCCATTCCAATCCCATCATGACGCGCCAATCGTTAATGTCGACACTGTCATCCATCCCGTCGGCTCGTTCAATGGTCCACGAGCCGCCTCCGTATTCGCCAGCGACGTAACCCCAAACGTCTTGCGTCCCAATGGTGCGACAGTACCGCGAATATTTTGGTTGAGGAAAAAAGATATCCCATCGCGAATAGGGATTCGGTTGGCAAAGCACACCCCCGGCGGGCAGAAGTTTGACTTTGTTACGGTCCAGATAGTATGCTCCGGCCTTCAATGTAGACGTGGGAGTCAATCGAAAGCTACCCAGAACCTTTCCCATGATCCGAAAACTGTCGTCCGTGTAGGTGTCAAAATCCGAGAACACGCCGAAACGGGTTCCCACTTCCAAACCGAAGATCTGGTTCGGATCGCTTTGCCAACCTAAATCGAGGAATGCGCTATAGGCATTCGCAGGCAAATCGGCACCGGTACTACTCTCGGGACCATCCCACAAATGCAAAGAAAAGGAAGGAGCGATCATCAACGGTTGACTGGAGTACAAAAAATTCTGCCAAGCAAAGACGATCGAAGTATCAATGTCATTGATACCGAGATCATCGCCGGTTGAGTCGCCAGATCCGATGTAGGTGTAGCGGAAACGCGGCCCCTGCAACAACCGATAAACGCTCATGGTTGCCGTGTCCCAAGTCATGGAATCATTCCACAAACCGCTCGGGAACAGTGTCGTCGGCGCGGATTGAGGATAAGGCGAACCGTAAGGCGAACTACCAAATGGTGAACTATCGTAGGTCGTTGGAGGTGACGGTGTGAACGGGGGCAGCGTGGGTTGGCCGTAAGTGGGCGAATCGTAGGATGGCGGATAAGTCGGCGGATTGGTGATCGGTGTCCCGTACGTTGGTGACGCTCCATAGGCGGGAGGATAGGCACCCGCACCCGCAGGCGGGAGAACGTTGTAGCTCGACCCATAACCGGCGGGCGCACCCATGGGCGCCCCCGAGCTAAACGGGGTTTGCGTGCCGGAAAAGAGTCGGTTCAACAGGCCACCATTATTCGGAGCGGCTGGAATGGCGTTTCCCAGGGTTGCGCTCGGTGGATAGCTCGGTGCGTAAGGCTGGGGAGTCGCAGCGTAAGGGTTAAACGATCCGCCCGGCGGAGGCGATGTCGAGCCTTGGAAAGCCGGTGGTCCGTTCATCCCTGCCGGTGGGCCGATCGGTTGCAAGTTGGTTTGTGGCGTGTCGAACGAGTTTTGACCCCAAGCAGAATGGCTACTGAAAACCAAAATTGCCACCAACAAACCGATTTTGAAACCGCGCAGCGACTTCCTGCCTTGCAAGCGGATCGTATCGAAGGTCGTAGCAAATGACATGCGAAAACGGCAGAAAAAGATGGCGGGGAAACAAGCAACCAGTTCGGATCTCTGTGAGTTACGACTTCGCCGCCACCAAAGTCAAGATGAAATGGCAAATAGGAAGATTTTGTTTCAAGCTTTCGCAAACTTTAGCCGACAAGCTTGTTGCGAAAGACCGCACGAATTGACCACAATGGTAGCGCTTACCGCTTACCACTATTCCTAAACAAATCCCACCTCCCCGTTCTCGATGTGACACGACGATGGAAGATTTAGATGTAGCCCGAATTGCCGAGTATTTGCACGTCACGCCGCCGCAAGTCGTGAAGATGGCCGATCGCGGGCGTATACCAGCCAGGAAAGTGGGCGGCCACTACGTTTTTAACGAAGCCGAAATTCACCATTGGCTCGAAGAGCGGATTGGTGCGAGCGACTCAGCGCAACTCGATGAAGTTCAAGAAGTGCTCGATCGGGTTTCGCCCGCTGCGGTCGATCGTCCCATTGCTGAACTTTGCTCGGTCGACGCGATTGCCGTGCCTCTTAATTCGCGAACTCGTGGATCGGTGATCCGCTCGATGTCCGATTTGGCGGCAAAATCGGGCCTGATGTGGGACGCTCCCGCGATGGCCGATGCGGTCAGCATGCGTGAACAAATGCATCCAACCGCTCTCGACTGCGGCGTCGCTCTGCTTCACCCGCGACGTCCCCAAACATCCATCTTGGCCGATTCAGTAATCGCCCTCGGCATCTGTCCATCGCCGATTCCGTTCGCCGACCGTGGGCAACTAACCGACGTTTTCTTTCTAATTTGCTCTTACGATGATGCCACCCACCTTCGTATCCTTGCCAAACTGAGTCGCATGGTTGTCGCAGAAGGATTCCTCGATGAGCTTCGGATGACCGAGACTGCATCCGAAGCGTGGAGCTGTCTACGGGATTGCGAAGAACGAGTCGACGAGGAAAATGACAGCCAACACGACCACTAAATAGCCTCATTACGAAACAATAGCCGAGTAAACGATGGATCGTTTCTTACCGAGTCAAGCAACCGAACGCACCGCTTGCCAAACGCTTCTATGGATCGGACCTCGCGATGCGGCAGAGTTGCGTCAGGCATACGATTACTGCGAACGCTCGGCATCTCAAATCGCCTATCGCCAATCGATTGCCGATGCAAAACGCCGACCTGCGATGGGAGTTGATCGCGTTTTGTTTACGCGTCTCAACCGAGCGTCCTTCGATTGGCACTTCGCAAATTCGGTTCTCAGTGAGTCCGACGAGATGCGGGCAGCGTGTCTGATAGGAAGTCTTTGCGACGGCATTCCTCACAACGAACGCTTTGCCATTGCAGAATCGGATCGGTTGCGGATCGCATCGCCAACGACTAGCGAAAACCAAAAACTGAAAATCATCAAATCACATGCGTGGAATCAATCATTGCCCCCATGGCTTCATCACGCCGAGGGGGGACGCTCCGTCAGTGTGATCACCAAGAAAACGGTCGCCGTTGTCGCAGCCACGTTTGCCGCGGCAGAGCCCATCTTGGATTTGATTGGCCACTTGGGGCATAGTGGGATTTGGTTGCGAAGTCCTGATTCGGTTCGAGTTCGCAATATCGATCAAGTCATTTGGGATGATTCGCTTGCCTCGCCAGCGACCTTTCAAGAGTGGCAATCTTGTCCGCCATTGATTGCGGGATCGAAGAACACCTCTCACGCTTGGATCGCCAGTAGCCCACGGATCGATCAAACGCAATTGGCTCGTCGCGCTGGCATTGATTTTGTGCTCAGTAAACCGTTTGACTGTAATGCCCTGATCCAATGGCTCGTCCAAGAACAACGAGTCGGCAAAGGCGTCACGCATTTGCAAAGCAATCCAGCCGAGCGAAGCAACGTCGCTGCCTGATCATCCGTTTCAGATAGGTTCTCACGCTTCGCTATCTGACGACGATCGTATCCTTCATGAAGCAAGCATTTTACATACGATATACCTGACGTGTTACAAACCATTATTTTGGCGATCATCCAAGGCATCGCGGAATTTTTGCCTATCAGTTCTTCGGGACACCTCGTCATTGTCGGGGCGTTGATGGGTGAATTGAGCGAATCGCCGACGATGGAAATCATTCTTCACGCCGGGACGCTGGGGTCGATCCTAGTGGTTTATTGGAAACGGATTCTCGATCTTTTAACCAGCGATCGACGTGTGATCGGTTTGATGGTGGTTGGGACCATCCCAGCGGTGATCGTCGGATTGACCATCAAGCGAAATTTCGAGTACTTGCTGCGAAGTCCGATACTCGTCGGGGCGATGTTAATCGTCACCGGCGTCTTTCTGATCGTACTAGGACGACTGAAGCCACGCGATGGTGATTATCAGAAACTATCGCTGCTCGATGCCTTTTGGATCGGCTGTTTCCAGGCATTTGCTATTTTGCCAGGAGTAAGCCGCAGTGGCTCGACCATTTTGGGCGGACGACTTCTCGGACTCAAAAACGATGACTCCGTCACCTTTTCGTTTTTGCTCGCGATTCCAGCGATTTGTGGTGCAACGGTCCTAGCGCTGAAAGACCTCGTCGAACAGCAAGAAGCTGGGACGCCAATGCTGTACAGCCATTTGCAGTTAATCGTCGGAGCGATGGTCGCATTTCTCGTCGGGATCGCGGCTCTGAAGTGGCTGATCCGCTGGAGTCGCCTCGACCGACTGCACTGGTTCGCTTATTGGTGTATCCCAATGGGGTTCATCGTTGTCATCTGGACCACATTCTTAACTGCCTAAGTAGTGGAAACGCCCACCTTTTTCCTGTGGACGAGCGTTTACCTTGTGGTATAATCGAATACGCACATAACCACACTTGTTGATCGTCTATTCCAAACAATCAAGGCAGGTAGCATCCGATGTCGTCTCAATTGACCGACCGGCAGCAGAATGTATACAACATGATTCGCGACTTGATCGTGAAACGCGGGTACGGTCCGACGGTTCGCGAAATCGGCGAGCATTTTGAGATTAAGAGTCCCAACGGCGTAATGTGTCACCTTCGCGCTTTGGAGCGAAAAGGGCTGATTACGAGAAGCCCGAACAAGTCTCGCGCGATCGAATTGACCAACGCAGCGGATCGCAGCGGCAACAGTTTGCCATCTGGGGGCGTTGTCTCGGGCATCCCCGTGCCGCTGGTGTTCGAGCAAAATGATCGGATTGACTTCAGCGAAATGATTTTTGAAGACAATCGTTTCGCGTTACAGGTTTCAGGCGACTCGATGATCGACGCGGCGATCAAAGACGGCGACTATGTCATCGTCCAACGCAGTGATCATGCCATCCCGGGTCAAATGGTTGTCACCGAGAACCATCTTGGCGAATCGATGCTGTGCTATTGGCATCCCGAGTCGAGTCGCGTGCGATTACAGCCTGCCAACAAAGCGATCGAGCCAACCTATGCGACCGATGTCAAGGTCATCGGCGTAGCAGTGAGCCTGGTTCGACCCGTTCTCTAGCCAAGCCCGCCAAAAGAGCGATCCAACATGGGTCGATTTGTTCGTGGAGGTTCGGCTCGATCCGTTCGATCAAGTGATGTCAAATGCTATTCAGTTAGCATTGATTAACAAGATATCTTGCGAGGCAAGGAACTGTTTGTCCCGTGACTCCATCGACGAATAGAGATGAACTTGAAAGGGACGATTCACCGAAGGTCTTAGACCAGTTGTGAAGCTAAGGTGCCGTCGCGATTCTGCTGGCATTTTTGAAACCAAACAATCAACAAAGTCGAGCGGTTGATCAACTCCGCCCACTGCGACACGATGGGAATCGTCGAGCAACTTGGCGACTTTTTCGATAACCTGCTCATCAACATTTTCACCGCAATCGCGTCTGACTGTGATCGGCCGACGCGGCAGCTCTACTGGTGTAAGCAGCGTCTGTGTCATGTCAAGTGGCAATCGAAGGTAGCCAGTTGCCATTGCGGTCCGCGCGACCGCAACTGGATTAAATCCATACGCTGCGAACTGTTCGTCGTGGAGCACGAGCAACATCGTGACCACTTCGGTACCCCCACGGCCGCTGTATTCTGGCCCACCAAATACAGTGCGAGTGATTGCAACCGAGTTATTACAGATAGGGAAACAGTTCAATATCCAATGGTTAAGGTTATCGCCTGATAACCGAGTGGGCGACCAGCGAGACAATTCAGCACTGGAAGCTCGATCTAATCCTGAGGACTTCGAGACTAGTTGATAGCCCTTCATGCTGCCACGATCGGACGACGCGAACACTGCCTGTTCGACGTTCATTGTTTCCATGTTCGACGACCCCTTCTTAACTGTCTTGGCTGATGATCCACCGCAAGGGTTCCAGGACGCCACATGGCTGGATGTGGAATGGAATTCGCATTCTTCGACCGCGCGAGTCGGCAAGCAAGCCCGAACTTCCAGCAACGCTGGACGCAAAGAATTCGTGACGCTTAAATTTCTCTCCGCAATATTCGTACAGTCGCGATGTGTTGTTCGCAGCGAATTGGCGGGGATCTTCTAGTGCTTCGGGACACCCGTCACATTTCGTAAACACGATCGCTACCGCTGGTCCGGCAGTCCTTGTTCGCCACGAACTCCTTTGGTTTTCTAACCCATGCATATGAGCAATGTAGCTGGCCAACTTGATGGCAAAGAGATCCTCACCCGAGCCGGAATCTCGCACTCGCATCGAGTCACACAAGATCATAATCCCGTTCGACTTTTTCACGACGTGGCCGATTACCGGGTAGGTTCCCATTTGGTTGACTTCCATTGCGATTGCTTCGCCTGCAAGGTCGGGAGAGATGAGGTCGACATTGCGTGCCTTTTTCTTCTCTGCAACCGATATCTGGCAATGCAACCACTTCCACAAATCGGCTTCGGATGGCGTTTTTTCTGGAAACGTTCTCCCCTCAAGCGCTGTGACAACTTGCTCTTGAAGGTCCATCGAAAAGGCACCGGTCGCAAAGCCACGAAATGACTTATCACCTTTACTGAGGATATCCAATAGCAAACCCAGATAGACGGTTTTTCCCGCATTGCTTGCCCCCAAAACTGAGACGAAACTCTGAGCCCCACCACGCGTCGCGACCGTGTAAGAGAGCACCGTGGGAGTATTGCATTCCGTACAGTATTCGTCGCGTTGTTCGAGTCGGTTGTCGCAGCAAATGCAGTTGAACACAATTGGCGCAAAGCCTTCGTGTATTTGATTTGGTTTGGCGATCATTGGCTATCATCCGAGGAAGTCATCGAGTCGTAATCGGGGGCAGTGTCTAGCAAAGCATTGACGCTAACACAGCACCGAAAGCCGACATTGGGGCCCCGATACAAAAGTGGTTGGCCGGTACGAAATTGGCAACTCGCTTGCGTTTGAAAGTACGTGTCAAACGCACCGCCACGAATCTCGGCCATTGTTTCAGTCAAAGCGACCGAGACGCTGGCATCGGAATGAGGGCTGAACAATGTGTCCACCCATTCCCAAACATTGCCAATCAGTTGACGTACTCCGTTGGGCGTGCTTCCGGCACTATAGGATGTAACAGGAACGGTATCACCTATTCCACTGGCCCAGATGTTGACCTTTAACGGATCGAATCCATTGCCCCACGGATATCGCAACTCGGTCCCAGGACCGTTGTGCCCTTTCGGCCACGTCCCTGCTCGCTGCCATTCGTCTGACTGTAGCAACCGTTTTCCAGCCCAATTTGCAAACGCATTTGCTTCGTGCCAACAAATTCCGACGACTGGATGATCTAGTTTCTGCGGGGGCGGATTCCCATTGGACCAGTACTTTGGCCCTGGCTGTCCGGTGCTATCGACAAACTGTAGGACGTTTGGCAAAACTTGCTCGGGCCAGTACTTCGGGTCTCCATAGCCATCCGCTTGCACAAACCTCGCATAGTCAGCGTTTGTAACACAATTGCGATCGATGTAGTGTGACTCTGCTGCAACAACTTGATCAGCGGTTGGTGCTATATCGAACCCCGAATGAGTTGCAACAATGACATCGCAGACACGACGAATCTCACCCGAAGGCACAAGCGACATGTCGTGGTGTAGGGCTTTCCATGCAAACGACAGCGAAACTTCGTCAAACGGAAAATCATTCTGATTTGTCAGAACACGACAGTAACGGCGATCGCGAATCAATCGGCGAGTGTCAGGTGGCGCATCCGTTACATCTGGAAAAGCGGGGTGGGCGATATCTGGTACATGACATTTCCAGATCCCTACCGCGCTGTTGATAAGTGTTCCCAAAGACAATTCAATTCTCCGCAATCTATTTCACAGGTGGTCGGCTCGATTCAATTTCTCGACGCAGACGTTGAAACTGTAGAACCGTCGTTTCCGTTCGTTGGTTGGCATTCGGGCTAAGAAAATCAACAGACGACACCTGTTCACTTTCGCTGTTCTCGGAATAGGCCGTCGCTGCCGCAGAAACGGCTTCACCATAGACCCCATTTGTTTGCGCTTCATGGACCTGCAATTCCTTAGCCTGCAGAAGCTTACGTTGCTCTACCTCAAGGCGAAGCCAAGCCGCCGTAATTTCATCAAGTTTTCTTTTGATTTCCTGCTCCTCTCGTTGGCGTTGTTCTTCCCACTCCGCTTGTTGATGCCGGAATTCCCTCATCCTCTCGCGAAGTTGCGAATCCGTCGTGGGTAGAGGTTGCTGAGAAACGACAGTACGCGACAATCGATCCAACCAACACAACAGGAATTGGTCGACATCAGCGGTGATGACTTGCAACGCGTCCACTGCTGCCGCAGTGACCATTTCTGATTTTTCAGCTTGATTAGATGGTGGTTTCATTACATGTCGATCCGGCAAAGAGGGAACCCATTCACTGACTAGTACTCAACTCGCTTCCACAGTTTTGTGAGGCGAGTGACTATTGACTCCTCTTTCTCTTCAGCCTTCTCCTGTTCGTGAATCTCACGCAAGTGCTCGCGCAACACTCGAATGCGATGTGCCGTTTCCTTGTCGACAGGATTCTCAGGCTTAGGAAGTTCCTCGACTTTATCCAGCTTGCTGGAAATTTCAAAACGCATCCTCGAAAGTCTAGCTTGCTCTTTGGCGATATTGGCGCGTTCTTCGCGCAAGCCGCGTTCTTGATCACTAGCGATGTGTTCACAACGCTGCTCGAGTGAAGCACATTCACGCTTGTAACGAGCCAGTTCCCCTTGCAACGATTTATTAGTTGACTGCAAATTCTCTAGGGTGTCTTCGTATTGCTTGGGGGCATTACCGCAAACGGCAGCTTGTCGAAGTTGCTCACGCAGTTTGTTTTGTCGTTCCGTCGATTCCTCGAGTTGCTCTTTGAGGGTATCGATCTCTGCTGCATGCTCTTGTTCACGTTGTCCAACACGACTTTCGATATCGGCAACCCAAGACTCTAACTGTTTGCGTTCCTCACTGGCGGCTCGATTTGCCTCTTCCGCTGTGGTCAAAATCTCTTCGAGCATCGCGACACGTTCGTCGCTGCGGTTGGCCTCTTCGATTAGTTCCTGCATTCGCTGCAGCACTTTATCCGCATCACCTTCAATCGAGCCATCGAGGTCGTCTTTGCGCCGCTGCTCACATCGCGAACAAGAACGCTCAAATCTTTCACCCGCGTCACGTTGTGCCAGAGTCGCCTGTAGATCCTCGATCTCAGCATAAAGCAAAGCCACAGTCTCTTTGTCATAAGTTTCCTCATCTGGAAAATCAAAGAACGCAGATTCAAAGTCCATCGGCTCAGTTGTCTCCGAAATCGGTGTGTCAGTGCTCGACGTCTCAGAACTCAATGTGTCGGAGATCGTTACATCCTCCGCATCTTCTCGATTGATCAATTTGCTTGGCTCCGATGCAACGAACTCATCGGAAAATTCAACTTTGGGGACTGACGCAGGGCTAGGAGATTCCATCTGGGCCGAGTGCGGCGCTCCTGATGTAAGATCCTCAGACACCGCGATTTCATGATTGCCGATTTGAATCACGTCACCAAGGTGCAGTTCTACCTGTTGAGATATTTCTTTACCGTTGACGCGTGTCCCCTTCGCCGATATCCAATCCTGGATGAATAACTTCGCATCTTCATTGGCGATATGGCAATGGATGCCGGACAATCCTGAACCTTTAAT
>JGI12048J13642_10290073_pt1 | contig 19750 bp, 7 predicted proteins | sample ElkSlonscriptome_16_FD_13642 | JGI IMG/M metagenome (IMG submission 13642)
CAACTCCACCGATAAGTTTGGTACTGTATTTTCTGCCGTACCCTATTCTTTTGTCGATGGTCAGAAGAACAACCTCGAGGAGTGGATGAATCCAGAGTATAATTATATGGTAAAGCCAGCTACATGGCTGATAGATTCATTTGCTTCCCAGGTACAGCAGAATGGGAACCCGGAAGACGTTTACAGGGGGATGGGCGCAACAGTAGACACAACTTCAGACGGAACTCCCTATATCAACAAATATTCCATCGACGATGGATTACCCCACAGTGCCGATGTTATCCTATACAGGGCGGCCGACGTACACCTGATGCTTGCTGAAGCGCTGAACCGTACAGGTCAACATGATCCGGCCATGACCTTGCTTAACAATGGAATGTCCTCACTTGCCAGTCGGCCTGCCGGGTATGTGAAGTGGTCGCCCAATATTGGCGTAAGGGGTCGTGCCTACCTGAGGGCTAAGGAGATTCCTGCATCTGATACGGCCAATCCGACACTTTTCATCGAGGACCTGATCATCCAGGAACGGGCCATGGAGCTTGCCTTCGAAGGGAAAAGGTGGTTCGACCTGGTGCGGATCGCGACCCGAAGAGATGATCCGGCATACCTGGCCGACAAGGTAGCTGCCAAATATGAAGATGCTGCAACAGCAGATTTCATTCGGCAGAAGCTGATGGATCCTTCCAACTGGTACCTGCCCATCACGAAGATCGATACCGAGTAATGGTAGTTAGCATTAAAGGTAAGAGAGGGTGTCCATTGCCGGGCACCCTCTCTTTTTTGAACTAACTAACTAACTAACCAACTAACTAACAAAAAAACTATACTAACTAAGACTCATTACCTATTCGTTCCTGCTTGTGACAGGGTGCTATTTTTTAACCAGCTTGCACCAGGTCATATTTCCTGACGGACTCGTCAGCCTGAGCAGGTAAATACCACTTTCAATCCCGCTGATGTCAATTTTGATCTTATCACCTGTTCCTGATTGACCATAATTTCTGAGTAACTGGCCATTCATATTTACCAGGCAGATCTGGGAGGTGTCTGACAGTCCGGTAACAGTAATATATTCCCCTGCCGGAACCGGAAAAACCTTCATTTGTCCGGACAAATGATTATTCACTGAAACTGGCTTCCTGCCTGTGGTAAATATTATATTACCCAGGTTAAAACCACCTTTGTCAAACATAATCTTCAGCAAAGTATCTGATTCTGTAAGGTAAAAAGTACCGACCGGGATGGTGATAAACTGGTCCCACCCGCCGGTTTGATCAACGGTAATTCCATCTTTAATAATTTCCTCATTGAAAAGTACCGAAAACGGTCCGCCCTGAGCATTGTCGGTCGCTACACGAAGCGAAAGCTTATACCAATTAGGGGTATCGACACTCACCGTGTATTCCAGCCATTCATTGTCACTGATCCATCCCACATTGGGATTTCCATTGTCGTTAAATTCTGTGTCGACCCGGGATTCCTGCCTTGGCCCAGCACCTTCATTGCTGGATGAAACATCGTGGTAAGCGATCCCCTCTCCGCCATAATCAAAGTCTACACTCCGAATGGTTCCTGGTATTGCGTGAGGCTGATCGATCTCAGGAAAAGGGTATTGTCCGAATCTTATTGGGTCAAACTGCAGGTTCCTTGTACCACATGTCCCGGATAATTCAAGGTTGACCGGTTCGAATGTAGCTCCCCAGTTTACGATGAGGGTATCGTTATTGATCCCTGAAACCACCGTGGCATCAGCAGGAACAGTCCATTGGTACTGAGTGCCGGTCATTGCCGGGGCCATGAATACCACCTCCTCTTCATTGTCCTCAATGAACATCGGACCTTGCAGGGCATCACTTATCTGAATCACTTTTTCAAGCATATATGATTCACAAGAGCCAGTGACTTCGCACCGGAGCGTATCAGGATCACAGCCCCAGTTCAGGATGACCCTCTCTGTTCCCTGGCCTTCAATGATTTCTGCTCCCTCCGGGGCCAGCCAGTTGTAGGTCAACTCAGTTGAATATGGTAATTCATAAATGGATTCCTGTGCTCCGGGTGGAAGGGTGTCATCTCCCCGGATCTCAAGGTTGGCGACATCGGAGGATTTCTTATATACCCTGACGAAGTCGATATCCATGGATTGGGGAAATACAGTTGTCCCGTCCGGACTTCCCGGCCAGTTGCCGCCTACGGCCAGATTCAGAAGGATGAAGAAATCCTGGTGGAACTCACTGAGTTCATCACCAGTAATATTGATCACATGATACTGTGTTCCGTCCACAAACCACCTGATTGCAGAGGGGGTCCATTCTACTGAAAAGAGATGGAAATCATCGGCGAATATTCCTGATTCCAGTGAATAGCTTCCTCCGTAAGATGCATGATCACCACTGTTATCCCAATGCACTGTTCCGTGTACTTCATCATCACGACCGACTCCTCCTACCATTTCCAGGATATCGATCTCCCCGCATGCCGGCCATCCCACCTGGCCGATGTCTTCACCCATCATCCAGAATGCCGGCCAGATCCCCTGTCCGTATGGAAGCCTGATCCTTGCTTCGATTTTTCCATACATCGTAGTGTATTTCTCCCTTGTGATCAGCCTGGCGGAGGTATAACTTCTTCCGCCATAGTTCTCTTTTCTTGCCGTGATAGTGAGATACCCTGTATCCACTGCGGCATTGTCCGTGCTTGATGTATAGTACTGAAGTTCATTGTTCCCAAATCCGCCTCCCCCGGTCTCATGTGTCCAGTAGACCGGGTCTGGTGCCCCCGAATAATCAAATTCGTCCGACCACATCAGTTCATAACACTGACTATGGGCTGAAACGGCCAGTACAACGAATAACGGAAGCAGGATACGTTTTTTCATTGGGTTCAGGATAAGATTACCAGGACAAAAATAGGAAAACCACACCGTAGATAGGGAAAATTCGGTACATCACCATCTTAGCAGATGGTTCTGCCACTACAACAAATACTCAACAACCCGTGAATAGATGCATGTTCAGATTGCCGGCGTGCTCTGAAAGTATATTTTTGCATATGTTTATACTGAGGTTTTTGTAAGTTGATCTGTGCCTCCGTGTACCTTGTAAACAAAACGATTTTCACCCAGAACAGGAGGATGATACCATGAATGTAAAGATCATTTTTATTGCAGCGCTACTATTGATTGCCGGACCCCTTACGATTGCAGGCCAGGGCTTTCTTCACGCTCAGGACGACAGGATCGTTGACGGTTCGGGAGAGAATTTTATCATAAGAAGTGCGGGCACAGGGAACTGGATGATCCAGGAGGGATACATGATGAAAACCTCCGGGGTGGCCGGAACCCAGCATGCTTTCAGGGAAAAACTTATCGAAACCATCGGTGTTGCCAAAACCGATAGTTTTTATTCTGCCTGGCTGTCGAATCACATGACACGGACCGATATTGATTCCATGGCAGCTTGGGGATTCAATGCCATTCGGCCCGCCCTTCATTACAAATGGTTTACCCTGCCGATCGAAGCGGAGCCTGTGGCCGGTGAGCATACATGGCTCGAGACAGGTTTTGAATTGCTGGATTCACTGGTGGAATGGTGCGCGGATAACCAGATGTATGTAATTTTGGACATGCATGGTGCACCGGGCGGACAGGGGGAGAATGCCGACATCTCTGATTACGATCCTTCAAAGCCTTCACTGTGGGAGAGTGATGCCAACAAAACCAAGCTCGTTGCGGTCTGGAGAAAGCTTGCGGAAAGGTATGCCGATGAGCCCTGGATCGGGGGATATGACCTGATCAACGAGACCAACTGGGAATTCGATGAGGCGAATAACGCCCCTTTAAGGAGGATCTACCAGCGGATCACGGATACAATACGTGCAGTTGATACAAATCATATCCTGTTCATTGAGGGAAACTGGTTTGCCAACGACTTTTCGGGCCTGGTGCCACCCTGGGATGATAACATGGTCTACAGTTTTCATAAATACTGGTCATACAACGATGACAATTCCCTTGATTATGCCACCTGGCTCAGGGAGGATTATAATGTTCCGCTCTGGCTGGGGGAGACCGGGGAAAATTCAAATACATGGTTTACCAACCTGGTTGCACTTGCCGAAAAGAACAATATCGGCTGGTCTTTCTGGCCGATAAAAAAGGGGGAGCCAAACAACATCCTGAACGTCGAATTCAATGAAGAGTATCTCCGAATGGTTGACTCCTGGAGGGGACAGGCATCTCCCATGGATACCGCGGAGGCATTTGAGGCCGTTATGAAACTGGCTGAAAACCATCGTTTTGAAAATTGCAGGATCCAGTACGATGTGATCGATGCAATGTTCCGGCAGCCATTTACTTCGGAGACCATCCCTTTTCATGGCAGTCCTTTTGTGCCGGGGGAAATTATATTTTTTACCGATTATGATCTGGGAAGGAATCGGGCTTCATATCTTGATTCGGATTCTGCAGATTACCATGGGGACACAGATATTTATACAACCTGGAATGCGGGTTATGCATACCGGAACGATGCAGTAGACATCCAGGGATGCAGTGATACGGACACGACAAATGGTTATAATGTTGGCTGGACAGCTGCAGGAGAATGGATGGTCTATTCAATGTACTCGGATTCAGCGATTCTTGTGGATGGCGAAATACGATATGCAGGGGCATCAGGCACTGCCTCTCTGGTTTTCGAGGTTGACGGGGAGGTTGTATCCGGGAACATTCAATTGCCCGCCACGGGGGGATGGCAAACCTGGAAGACGGTCACATTTGATGACCTCCTGCTGCCCGAAGGAGCATTTAAGCTAAAAATCAGGATTACCAAAGAAGGGGTCAACCTCAATTATTTCAGGTTTACAGGGACGAAATCTGCCTCTGAAGCCGAGTTTGCCGGCCTCTATTGTGAGACAGGCAGCCTTGGGAACGACCTCTTTCTTCACCTGAATAAAGATGCAGGGCAAGGAGTACTGCCGGTCGATGATTTTGCACTTTCAAATGGTTCTGATCACATAGCAATTTCAGAAGTTAAGTACGCTGAAGGATCTTCCCGGATCATCCACCTCATCCCGGCTGAAATTCTTCCGCTTAACGGTGAATTTTTCCTGGATTATAATGGATCCTCCGTTGTTTCGGGAGATGAAGAAATGAAATCCTTTCAGGACATGCCGGTGGCAAATTTCCTGGCCTATTTCCCCACTTTGCCTGCACGTATCGAAGCGGAAGATTTCAAGGTGAACAACGGTTTTGTACTGGAAGTATGTGAGGATGTCAGCGGCGGATTCAATACGGGCTATGCCGATTACGGGGATTACCTCGACTACCTGGTTTATGTTCCCGAAGACCAGAAGTTCCAGCTGAGCCTTCGCACCGCTGTGGGAGGAAACAGCGCGACGGTTCGTTTTTATGAGAACAGCACGGGCGCATTTGCACCCCTGGGGAGTGAAGTGCTTACCAATACAGGTGGATGGCAGAACTGGGAGGTGCAAAAGACCGTTGTAGATCTTCCCGGGGGAAAATATTTGTTCAGGATCCGGGCAAGCGGAGGTGCTTTTAACCTCAACTGGTTCCAGTTCAGTCCCATCGTTTCCACAAAGGATCATCAGTACGTACCCACAGTGAATATATATCCCAACCCGGCAGGTTCAAGTCTGTACCTGGACCTTCAGGACGAGGACCTTCAGCAGGGAGCGGTGGTCATTTCGGATCCGGGTGGCAGGACCATGATCAGCAGCAGAACAGATGGTACGTTTGTTTCGATCGATCTGGAAGGTCTTTCCCCGGGGTTGTATATCCTTACGGTTCATGGAGACAAGCATACGGTAGCAAAGAAATTCCTGAAGAAGTAAGGACCTGGCAGCGAGGAGTGTGACAGGCGTAATGGCGGTTCAAATCCCGACTTCAACTGACTGTATGTCAGTGGATCGACTGAAGATCTTCGCTGAAATTTTCCTATCGATCAGGTAGTCTTTCACTTCCTTTTTCCCACCACCTTCCAGGCAGATCCTGATCCCTTTCCGGGAACCACGGATATACCTGAAAGGGACCTTACACAGGGTAAATGACAGTTCATCCTGTTCACCGGTCTCTTGTGGGCTGATCAGTCCCGGATGGATCCGGATCTGACCCCCTGTTATTTCAATTCCCAGCTCCATCAGCCGCGAAATGATATCCTCCTTTACCTGACCGGTCATGCCGGGCTGCTGGGCACCCATCATGGACGGGGTATGTGAATATGGGTCGGTGGGGATTGCTCCGTATTCTGCAGGGTTTTTGTGTACACCAACACCCTCCCGGATCTCGTTGTAATAACGCCTGATCTCAGCAACCTGGTGAGCAGGAGCCTGCCCTCTTACCAGCTGCATCATGTTCTCAAACGTCACAAGCTGCAACTTGGAAACCATGTGCCAGTAGATCGACCCCAGCCCTTCATATTTGTAAAAGCTGCCTGAACGCCCTGTAAAGGCATGGTGGTTGAAGAGTGATTCATAGATCTCCAGCACCTCTGCTATTTCATTTTGAGTGAGCCCCGGTTCTTCTGGCTTCACCAGCCTGGTCAGCGCCTCTTCAAGCAGAGAGGCATTTCTGAATGGGCCACTAAAGTGGATCTTTCCACTGTTGTCCTGGTGAATGATACCATATCCACCGCCGCTCAACAGCTTTGTAATTGCCGGTGATTTCCTCTTAAGCTCCGGAGCGAGGCTGTTTTTATCGAGAAAAGACTCAAAGGGCTTGTCGGGATACAACATATAACTGTCCTGGTCTTCCCTGTAGAGCTTGCTGTGCCTGAGTGCATTTAATACTTCAATCGTTTCTTCTGCATTGGGTTTGCCGGAACCCAGAAATGCTACCTGTCCCTCGAGCATTTCCTGCAGGTGCTTGATTGAAATCTCTTTGTCATGAATCCTGACCAGGTTATATGCGTGGTAAAGACCGTCGTTTCGTTTATTCGCTTCGATGGTATGATCGATTGCATCCAGTGCGATCTGCGCAAATTCAGCGATCTTCCCGGAAGGGATCATACTTATATCTCCGGAGGGTCCGCTGTATACTGCAGTACGATATCGCGACCCGGCTTCTCCCAGCTGATCTGTTATTTCTCTGCGTGCTGCTCCGTCATTCATACTGGTGAAGAGTTCTTTTCCGGATTGAAAAACCTCCATGATCTCTGAAAAGAAGGTGTGGATCTCTTCTGAAACTTCCATTTCCTTTTCACCTGCTGCGCTGAATATTTGTGAAGCGAAGGAAAGAAATCTCCGCAGGTAGAAGAGGGTCACCATTGATACTCCATTGCCTACAAGTGCATTGTTGGCATCGTTCCATTCCGGGCGCTGCGTATTCATCCAGATCCCGGCTCCGGGGATGAAATTGCTCAGCTTCGTCAGCAACATTACCAGCAGTTTTTCTGCAAGCGTAGCGTAAACGATATTTTTGTCATTGTCAAGGATCAGCTTTCCGTCGGCTCCCATTCTTCTTACACGCTTCTCGATCTCCTGGTGTAATGCTGTGTCAAAATCGATGGTCTTGTTGGGGTTCTTGATGATCTCCCTGTAAGGTTTAATACGGTAGGGGACTGCTGCGTAGGCAAATATTTTTGTATTGAGCCAGGTCAAAACTGTGCCGGGATGGAAGGATTCCTGCAATTCAAGAAGTTTGAGTAGATAGATCACCTGGTGATCTCCCCAGTATCCAATGAAAGACCAGGGATTCTCTGGTTCAAAAATCTCCCAGTCGATTCCCTCACTGGTGATCCGGTAAGGGTTGTAACCATCAATGGTGGATGCGTTGATGAATCTGAATATAAAACCCTGGAGATATTCCGGGTAGGAGTAGGCGAGTGCTTCCCAGTTTTGGAAGATATCCCGCCAGTTTCCTTCATAGGCTGTAGACCTGGAGCCGTCATCTTTTTTCACTTCAATAGAAAACCTGTTCCATGGTCTGCTCGGATCTCCGTGCCTGCGACTGAATGTAAGCGGAAGGTATTCGGTAACCAACCGTTGCAGTGCAGTATTGCCGGTCTTCTCTGATAGCCTGACCAGTTCCCTGTAATCCGAAGGATCCTCTAGGCCTTCAAACCACTTTTTAAAGCGTTGATAGGTGTCCCGGTTAAAGGTCTTAACATGCTTTTCCAGGTCTTCGATTCTTACCCTGTAATCATCGAGGAATATCCCTCCGCGCATGATGTTGAAGAGAACATTGGAGAAGTGACGCGCATTGGCTTCCCGGTCAGCTGTCAGCTGGATCCCGTCGGCATCAGCAACCATTCTTTCAAGGTTGCGGCTTCCGGCTTTTACATCCTCCAGCACCTCCTTTTCCAGACCGGCATTATGGCCGGTATTAGCGAGGAGATCATGCACATTGCCGGCGCTCAGCCCGGTATCAGAAACGATCATATGACGCGATGTTTCCCCTCCGGCGAGGTTGATCTCATTATTAATTAAATAGGAACAACGGGTTCCTTTCAAGGTCGCTTCCGTATTGATCTTCCCCTTCATCCTGAATTCTTCCAGTTGCACATCACCGAGCAGCACATGCTGTACATGTTCTGCCGTGTTCCATGCCACTGTTGCAGTCAGAGCCTCGCTGGGCTCGGGTCGGTCGACAGGCACGGAAGAGAGGCTGAAAATAGCGGTTTGGGTAGCTTCATGAAGTTCAGCTTTCTTATAGGCATCCATCAGCGTCGAAAAAGTTTCCTGGGTAGACTTCAGGATCCCTGCCGGGAGGATATTACACAGGCCGTCGAGCATCTCAACACGCACGGGATCTTCAGCAATGTTCTTTACCTCGGTTTGCCTGACCCAGCCAAATCGGTCACTGTTCATCCAGCGGATCACAATCTTCAGTGAAAGGTCATGGTTGATTTCTTCGAACCAGATGCTGTTGCCCTTGAGGTTTTTATACAAATTTCTTTGCAGTACATATAAACCATCATGACTTCTGTTAAAAGGCTCCCATAATATGACCCTGTCATCCCGGTGAATGCGCAGGATTGTTTTTGAACCTGCAGATCCAGATGCCTCGTGGATCTTATCATCCGTGTAATATGGAAAGATCGCATGATCTGAATTTTTTCGCCCGGCGGTCATTCCTCCGCTGCTGGAGATGAACATCCAGTGATCGGAGTCGCTTACGATACTCATCAGGAACGGGGGCATTGCATCGTAATTCTCCAGGAGGTAGAATTGTTCATTCTCCCGGGTTACAATACTGCCTGCCGGTGCTCTGTCATGCTCCCTGATCGCAGATCCGGCAAGATATGAAATCCGGTTGCTCATCATCTGCTTTTATTCTACGAAAAATGGGATGTTGACAGTTGCTGCATGGTTGTTCCCATCGAGTACATACAGGAAGATCCGGTAGGGTCCGGGTTTATCTGGAGCAGTGAAATTCATATGACCATCCCCGATATCGGTAATGGCAGATGCCACCCTGTCAGGCCTGCTTTCAAGATCTCCTCCATCCTTGAGATCAGTACTCTCATGGAGGATCTCCATGCGGATCTTGAGGCTGTCACCGTCCGGATCCGATCCGTTAATTGAGACCGGGTACTCTTTTCCGGGTTCGAGGCGGATATTGTCAAATCTGCCTTTCCCATCCAGGGAGGCCTTTGAAATTTCGGGGCACCTGTTCTCAGGCCACTGGCCGGTCCATAGGTAATGCATCGCTCCGATTGCCTCCATCTCTTCGCCATTTTCAGTAAAGAGTCCGTACCATGTTGGCGTTCTCTCCTGTTTTTGTCCCCACAGGAATACATAGGAGCCAAGGCAGTGTTCCTTATCAGCCCGGATCACCGTATTGTATCTTTCAATAATTGCTTCTGCTTTTTCAGTAGAGGTTTGTTCAATGGCAGCACCCCATTCTGTTGAGGGCATTTCCCAGTGACCCGTTGCTCCCCACTCTGTGACCATGTAAGGACCTTCATATCCCGCTTCATCGAGTCTTTTCTGCAGGTTGACAATGTCACCGTACATCTGTATTGAGATGAAATCGAGGTCGGATCCTATCTGTTCGAGGTAATCCACCTCAGTTTTCCCGATCCCTGCCATCATCGTGGTAGTGGGATGATTTCCGTCGACCTTGTGGATCATTTTTGAAATATCATTTACAGCATCCCATACTTTCAGGTTTGTGGCCCTCAGGTTCAGTTCATTTCCGATTCCCCAGCCAAGAAGCGCCGGATGGTCCTTATACCGCAGCACGGTTTTTTTGATCTCTTCAAACTGGGCAGCCACGGCAGCCTCGTCGTCATAGTCAAAACCATGTCTCTCACGGCCAAGTTTCAGTCCCATCAATATCTTCAGTCCATGGTCTTCCGCCTCATCAAGCATTTCGAGTCCGTCCCTGTGTACCTCAGAGTCCATCCACGTCCTGAACGAGTTGGCACCATGAGCAGCCAGACTTGCAATGTCCCAGCATTCGCAGCCCGCACCTCTCACAAAAAATTCCTCACCATCTACATAGAGCCTGTAGGCGCCATCTGTTTGTCTTAATTCAACTTTCGAGACCTGTTGCTCCATCTTCTCCTTTTTCGTATCGGAATTACATGCTGCAGACAGTGATACAGCGATACATAGTATGAATAGTTTTTTCATGACTTCGTTCTTTTATTTGCCCACCAGCATTGATTCCAGCTCCTCAAGAGATTTTCCCTTGGTTTCAGGGACAAATCTCAGCACAAACAGCAATGTAAGGAACCCAAACAGGGCAAAAATGAAATAGGTTGGTCCCGACCCCAGGTTTTCCAGTTCCATTGGGAAGACCGTGGCTACTGAGAAGCTGACAATTGAATTCCAGAAACCGACAATCGAGATCGCCAGTCCGCGTACATTGTTGGGAAATATTTCTGAAAGCAGCGCCCACATCACCGGACCGAGGGAGATGGCGAATGAGGCAACGAAAAGTATGAGTCCGATCAACACCCATATGGACCCGATCGTAATACTGTGTTTAAGGATCAGTTCTTTGTGCGTATTGTATGCCAGGGTCCCTATGTTTGCTTTCAGGTCACTGAAAAACGCAGTTTCTTTTGTGTACACCTGGTCTTTCATCGGGACAAGGGCAGTGGTGAGCGCAGCCTCCTCGATCAGGCCGAGTTCTGAAACTTCGCTTTGTATGGATTCAATGGCCTGCTGATCGATAGAATATTCAGCCCGCGAGAATGCCGAACCTACCAGGGCAAGGGAGAGCGTGATCCCAATGGATCCGATGATCAAAAGGGGTTTTCTGCCAAGCTTGTCGATCAGTGACATGGCCACGAGTGTCATGATCACATTCGTAAGACCGATAATAATGGCCTGCATGAATGCTGAATCTTTACCTACACCAGACATTTCAAAGATCATGGGGGCATAATAGAAGATCGCGTTGATCCCTGTGATCTGCTGGAAAAATGCGATTCCGAATCCAATGATCAGGACGATCTTCATTTTTTTCGAGAACACTTCCCGGTAACCGGTCTTATCGATCGTCTTATCTTTTTGCTGGTCCTTTTTGATACTTAATTTGATCTCATCAAAGACCTTTTTTGCCTCCTCTTTTTCATTGACCTTTGTCAGTACATCCAGTGCTTCCTCATCTCTTCCTTTTTGAGCGAGCCACCTGGGTGAATGAGGTACGAGGAAGAGAAGAATGAAATAGAGAATTGCGGGGATCACACCGACACCAAGCATCCATCGCCAGTTCATTTCAGGATCAGTTATTCCTGCCTGGATGAAATAGTTGCTGAAATAGGCAATCGAGATACCAAGCACGATGTTCAGCTGATTAAAGGTCACCAGTCTTCCCCTTAAATTTCTTGGTGCGATCTCAGCAATATACATCGGGGCCACAAGGATTGCCATCCCCACACCGAGACCGCCAATAAGACGTGCAACAATGAAGAAAGTGATATTGTGGGCGAGAGCAGTACCGAGCGCAGCGTAAGTAAAAAGGATGGATGTGGTGATCAATACTTTTTTCCTGCCAAACCTGTCTGCGATCGGGCCGGCAATAATGTTTCCTATGATGGCTCCGAGGATGATCGAACCGACAGAAAAGCCGATCAGCCATGAACCGGTATCCAGAGCAAAAGAGATTTTATAAAATGGGGTGGCTCCAGAGATCACGGCGCTGTCGAATCCGAGAAGGAATCCTCCCAGTGCGACGATCAGTGAAATAAGTGTTGCGTACAATCGCTTGGTTTTCATCGTGACAGGATAGGGTTTGTAAAATATCAACTATGTTTCTGAATGATAGAGATCCGGACATATCAATCCCATTCGAACGATCAGAGGAAGATTTCAGGATCATTCTTACGGAAATATCAAAATGTAAAAGGAAAAAAAGATGCCGGTACATCACCGGCATCTTTTTTATCAAGAATCTTATTCAACAACAAACTTGGTGTGGCCAGCAGAACCGGCTTCAGTATTTACGCTGATTACGTAAATTCCCTTTTCAAGTTCTGAAGTGTTGATCGAGAAGGTTTCGCTTCCGTCAACGCTGACATTCATTACTTCAGCACCAACGATGTTGTGAACACTTACGGATTTTGCATTCACTGCATTCCTGACGTAAAGAACATCGGAAGCAGGATTCGGGTATACACTGAATTGTGCAGCTTCAATAGTTTTGGCCGACAGTGTGCTCTCTTCCAGCATCAGTGTTCCGCATCCATCCATGTTACTCCAGCTTTCGGGATCTGAAGAGTTCACCCATACAAGCCTGTTCCTTGCAGCACCTCCGTCAGGACCATCATTGTCGGCAATGGTTACACCCAGACCGAATTCCATAGTTTCATCAGGAACAATTGTATTTCCATCCCTGTCAGGAATATTTTCCCATGGAATGTAAAATTCCGTGATGCAATTGACTGCTTCACCTTCCACGTCTGTGTCAGCTGCATATCCTCTTTCACCTGTGAACCAGGAAGGAGCACCGGTCCAGTCAGCAAGGTTATTCGGGGCCAGTTGGAAGTGTCCGTTGGTACCGTCGTTATTAGAGCTACCCGGACCGGCTCCGTCTTTGAGATCACCAACGTTCATGTCGAGATACAATTCTAGTTTATCTTTCTCATAATCTTGACCGTAGTCTCCAGAAGGATAGAGGTAATCGTCATTTACTTCTACAAGCACATAGAGACCCGTTTCGTCCCATGCCACTTTGAAGTAACCATTGCAGTCAGCTTCATCATCAAATGATTCTGTACCAAAGGGAAACGATATAGGATATTCGGCTGCTTCGTCCCAGATGAAGTCGATCTCACCGTCAATGATCGGAAAATCGAGTCCGACATAGGTTGCCAGCGCCTCGTCGGTCAGACCGCCTCCGAAAGTATAGGTAACTGTGGCAGTTTCGGATCCTGCGGCAACACCGAGGTCAGCATCGGTCCTGTCTTCAGCTGCAGTGCCGTCAATATACAGGGTCCACGTGTAAGAGCTCATGAATGTATTACCCGGAAGTGTTTCTGTAACGGTCCATACTCCTGCACCATCATTGGTAAGGGCGATTTTGGTTCCGGGATCATTGGAAACCTCAACTTCAACATTGCTCGCTGAATTGTCAAGGTCCGTGATCTGGAAAGTAACATCCACATCGGCACCGGGCGTGAAATCAACTCCGGCGATGTCATCAAAATACCATTCTTCATCTTCATCTCCAACATTCATGTCAAAGAAGAGAACAATCTGATCGTAGGTATCAGATTCTGCAGCTGAAAAATCAAAGCTCAGTTCCTCCCAATTGCCAACATCAGTGTAGGTGGCAAGAACCTCGGTGTTGATGGTATTGTCGTCTGCAAATTCACATTTCAACAATACGTCACCTGCATTTTCCGAATAGACCTTCATTGTGAACGTGGAGTTGGTTGTAAAATCCAGGGTTCCACCGAGTTTTCCTGAATAGACACCAGACCAGGTTTCAATACCGGTTGTCACATTACCCACATTGTCACTGAGGTTGATACCTGCAGGATTTGGGTTTGCAACAACTGTGAATGATGCACCACCGAATCCGAGGAATCCGTCGAGGCTCACAGTTTCGTAGTCGCTGAATGTGGTCTGACCCATTGTGAAGAGTCCAAATGCTGTAAGGAACAGCATACTGAGTAGTCCTTTTTTCATAATTTGAATGTTTTTTAGTTAATAATATTGGTTGTTCAGGAAAATAGGTTCCTCCGTATCCGGCTGACCAGAATCCTATGGTTCCGGGTCAAAATTCAAACGGCGGATTATTTTGCCACCAAATTTGAATGCAATATGATGAAAATGAAAAGGCTTGCCTAAAATTGGTCTACATCTTAGACTCAACGACAGGATGTAAATACCTTAACAAAAACTATACAGTCATGAAGCTAAATATTTGAAAAACAGACCGAAGTAATCAATAAAAACACATAATGTCACCTACAACAGTTTCCCTGACCTTACTTTCAGAACAGCAGGATGTAATCGGAAAGATTCGTTTCACGGTCAAGTTCCAGCTTTTTTCGTAGACGGTATCTGCTGATCTCAACGCTTCGTACGGAAATACGCAGCAGCGGTGCTATCTCCTTGGAGCTGAGGTTCATCCTCAGGTAGGCACAGAGCCTCAAGTCTTTGGAGGTGAGGACAGGATGTTTCTCTTTCAGCCGGTTCAGGAAGTTTTCATGGACTTCGTCGAAGTTTTTTTCAAAGACACGCCAGTTCTCTTCATTGTTGAGATCCCGGTCGATCTTTCGCAGCATGCTTTTGATCCTGCTGTTTCGGATCTCTATGTCCTTCTCCTTCTGTATCTTGCTTAGTGTATCCTTCACTTCCAGCAGAATCTTGTTTTTATGTACGAGTTCCATGGTTGAGTTTGCGATCTCCTCAGCTTTCAGTCGGTTCTCGCTTCTTAGTTTTTCGTTCCGCATCATGATCAGCTCTTTTTCTGCCTCTTCCGCCTGCCTTCTCAAATCCTGTTGCTTCAGGTTCATCTTCCTGGTTTGCCTGATCTTCTCCTTTCTGCGGATGATCTCCAGGTTCCTCCGGTACAGGAATATGCCCAGAATGACGAGGATCCCGGTAAATATCCCGTACAATACAATCGCATACCAGCGTTTGTACCAGGGTGGCAATATCGTCAGGTCCAGCAGCAGCTGTTGTGACTGGTTGGAGCTGTTCAGTTCTATTGTGCGGATCTCAACCGTATAGTGTCCGTCCTTCAGATTTTGCAATATGATCGTGTTGTGGTCGACTGCCTGGAATTTACCGTCGTCGATCCTGTATTCCGTGCGCAGGTACTCCCTGTTCTGGAATACAGGGACGGACAGTTCGATATAGATCATGTTCTGGTTATGCGGGAGTTCCAGTTTTGTTTCGGCAGGGCTGATCTCATTTTTTCTCAAATTGCCGCTACTGCCGACATAGTAATAAATTCTTTTGACACTCAGCGGGATCTGTGACTCTTCCTTGAATTGAAGATCCCGGTTGTACACTGTGAAGCCGTCGATCGTTCCGATGATCGCCAAGGTCTGCGATGGAAAATAGATGTTTTCGAAGGCATGAAAAAACTGATCCTCCAGCGGGGTGAAGGAGGTAGAGTCCAGGTAGGCCACAGAATCATCTTCGATCACCATCCAGGAGAGCTTTGAGTCATGAAAAAAGGAGGTTCGGTTCCACCTGTCGGTTTTTACCGTGGAAACAGGCTGACTGATCGGGACCAGTTCATTCCATTTCTCATAAGGCTGCATCAGCCCGATCACGTCATTATACCTGTAGAACCCTGCAATTGTTGAAACGATGATCTCATCATCGTATCTGAATACAGCGTTATCGAAATTAGAGGGCAGTCCCTGGTTCTTTCCAAAATACATCACCTGTTCCACCGAAGTATAGTCGTTGGAAAACCTAAGTTTGTATACACCCTTGTAACCATGACTCATCCATAGTTGCCCGGCATTATCGAATTCAAACACCCGCGATGATTCGTTGAAACCACCGATGTTTGTCAGAACAGGGCGCTCACCAAGTGTGATCCTGTAGAGTCCGCTGTATCCACCGGCGAGATAAACTCCTTCACCACCGGGTATTTCAGAGATCTTCCAGGCTCCGTTCACATCGAACAATAGGGTGGCCCTGTCTCCGGTGATCTCGAAGATCCCATTGTTATGGCAGCAGAAGAGCCGGTCTTCAAGGATACTGAAAGACCATACCTGTCCGCCTGTATTGTCGATCAGCATGAATTCATCATCACGTTCAGACCAGGTATAGATCCCCTGGTTGGTTCCAAAATAGTATTTCCCCTTATGCCGGACCGATGCATAGCCGGTTCCAAACCCCTCTTCCCTGAATAGTCTCGAAAACGGGTAATTGACCTTGAGGTAGTCGATCCCCCTGTCCAGTCCCAGCCAGTAATTTTTTTCAGCATCAACATACAGGGAAAGCACCGTATTGTTCTGGAGGCCTTTTTTGCTGTTGATCACCTTTTTTACTTTTCCGTTCTGGTCAGCGATGATCAGCCCGTTCTGCACAGTCCCGAACAGGTATCCTCCCTCTTCAAGCTGGACAGCTGAGAAGAGGGGGTTTTTTTTAAGCATCTCGCTAGTCTCCGTATTCCAGTCTCTCCATCGCCCGTTTTCATAGATGAATATGCCGTCAAACTGGGTGGCTGCCAGTAAATTCGGACCGGAATAACCCACAAACCACACCTCCTTATCCGAAAAGAAATCTCCTTTCTCCACCAGGGTCAGCTGGTTATCCAGTAATACCTTCAGCCCCATTCCGGCATCCCCGACATATAGTCTTCCATTGCTTACAAAGGATAAATCGAACTGTTTTTCTGGCTCGATCGCGCCGGAAAATTCCCCGTCCCTGAAGATGAAGATGCGTTCAAAACTCTGTAAATAAAGCACATTGTTCATTTCATGGATTCGCCAGACATCATTAAAGTTTCTCAGCTTTTCAGGAATTTTCTCAATCCAGGATACATACTCATATGTACCATTCTCATTCCGGATGATCTCGCCAAATTCAGCAAATGCACCAACCAGAACCCGGTCATCATTTGTCGTGTGCAGACTCCTGACGATGGAGTTATTGGGTATTGCTACCTGTCCCCATTCATTCCCGTCGAACCAGATGGCGCAGCCGTTGTTCCCGAACCACATGACCCTGCTGGCATCCTGTGTGATGGCCCAGTTCTGGGTTGCAGCATCGTAATCAGACCTGCTGTAATTCATGATCACTGGTGTGCTGAGCTTGTTGAGGTCTTCGGCGCTGACAGATGGGATGAATATGAATAATGCGAAGGAGATGATCTTCCATTTTCCAAAATCAATCTCGCGGAATCTATCCAGGTATCTTCTCTTCATCCTCCTGAGGTTAAATTTATTTTGTTAAGCCACATGATGAGTCGAATATTAATTTGTATTGAGGTGGGTAAATTTATAACGACTGTAATACCAGGGCTTTGAAAAGTAAATATAATAATAATGAATAGTACCTGGTCCATACATGTTGTAAAAATTATAAGGAGAGGGCGAATTTTGAGGTCAGTATTCTCTATTGAGGATCAGGATCCAGACTGTGAACATTTTTCATTTTTCAATTATTTGGCGTAACCGGATCCGGGATCTTGCGCTCTGGCAGATGTTGAGTTCTGTACATATTCGATGATGTATTATATTCGATCATTTTGAAATACATATCCGGATATCTTTTTGTGACGCACTACCCTTATAAAAAGTCGTTACAGGATTGTGGTTATATTTGTGTTCATAACAGGGGTTGGGTTTTTCAAATGCTGGATATGTATCAAGCCAACCTGATTTCGACAGGCGTATGAAAAAAAATGCTTTGATATTGTTGATCTGCTTATCCGGGATCAACACATGGGCACAATCCCACTGGGAATCGATCGTGCTTGCCGGGGATACCTGGAGATACCTGCCGGCGACTTCCGAACCACCGGCAGAGTGGGAACTGGTCGGATTTGCCGATGTGGGCTGGGACGAAGGACCGGGGGGGATCGGTTATGCCGACGGGGATGATCAGACATTGATCGATCCTGTGAACTCACTCTACCTGAGGAGGACATTTTCACTGGATAGTGATACGCTGGTGCGCAGACTGATCCTGGACATTGATTATGACGATGCGTTCGTGGCCTACCTGAACGGGGTCGAGTTTGCACGGTCCTCCAACGTAACGGAGGAAAACCCCGCCTACAACAGTCTGCTTACAACCGACAGGGAGGCAACCGTTTATTCGGGGGGGAGCTATCAGCGTTACATGGCAGACATTTCCCTGTTGCAGGAAGGGGAGAATGTACTGGCCGTACATATCCTGAACAATGGGATCGGCTCTTCAGATCTGAGTTCGCTGGTCTACCTGCACGGACAATTCCAAGATGAGCAGACGTACTTTTCCCCAACGCCGGGATGGTTCGATCCCCCTGTGGAAGTGGGCAGCAGCAATTTACCCATTGTGGTGATCAATACATCCGGACAGGGTATTCCGGATGATCCCAGGATCGTGGCACACATGGGTATCATATATAACGGACCTGATACCATGAATCATGTGGATGATCCGTTCAATGAATATAACGGTCGTATCACCATCGAGACGCGCGGACAATCGTCACAGGAATTTCCAAAGAAATCTTACCGCCTGGAGACCCAGGATTCCGCAGGTTTGAACCTGAATGTTTCCTTGCTGGGCATGCCCCCGGAGAATGACTGGATCCTCTATGCACCCTACAGTGATAAATCGATGCTTCGGAACGCGATCACATTTGAAATGGGGAGCAAGCTTGAAAATTATTGTTCGCGGACAGCTTTCTGTGAGCTTTTCCTGAACGGGGAATACCGGGGAGTATATATTTTGATGGAAAAGATCAAGCGGGATGACGGCAGGGTGAATATCGATCCGCTCTGGCCGGTTGATGATGCGGGGGACCAGTTGACCGGCGGGTATATTTTTAAAGTGGATAAAATAGATGCCGACTATGTGGAGGGGATTTCCGGATTTACTTCGACTCCCGTTCCTTCCTATCCGAATGCAAAGGATATCATCTACCAGTATTTTGATCCGCGTCCGGATGAACTGATCCCGGTTCAGAGGAGCTACCTGAAGGAGCAGATCCTCGAAGCGGAGGCATCACTCATTTCAGGCAGTTTTGACGATCCGGAGATCGGGTACAACCGTTACCTGAACACCAGTTCGTTTGTGGATTTCATGCTGCTGAACGAGGTGTCGAAGGAGGTGGACAAGTACCGCTACAGCAGCTATTTCTACAAGAAGAAAGAGAGCAAGGGAGGAGAGATCTATGCCGGTCCGCCCTGGGATTTCAACCTGGGGTATGGCAACGTGGACTACTGGAATGAGGGACTCCTCACAAATAACTGGTTATTTGATGATGTGCATGCCAATGAATGGAGCATCGTATTCTGGTGGAAACGGCTGATGGAGGATCCTTTTTTTAAGGACCTGGCAACAACCAGGTGGGAGTATCTGCGCAGCACGGAATGGAGTGATGCGAAAATCCAGTTCATGATCGATTCCATCACCGGTCTGGTTGATGAAGCACAGGAGCGGAACTATGCACAATGGCCCATCCTGGGGACCCATGTATGGCCCAACTATGACTGGGAGAACAATACTTACCAGGATGAAGTGGATTATTTCAGCAACTGGATTTTCAACCGGCTGCACTGGATGGATAACAATTTTGGCGGACGGATCCTGAATCCATCGGCGGAGATTGAGACTGCCGGCAGCTCAGGTAGTGTTGTGTATTACACGATCAGGC
>JGI12048J13642_10226020_pt1 | contig 19632 bp, 17 predicted proteins | sample ElkSlonscriptome_16_FD_13642 | JGI IMG/M metagenome (IMG submission 13642)
CGGATGAATTTCATCCATATTGACTTTTAATTCACCTCTCTCCGCCATGGATAACTGTTTCTGCTCATTGATGGTATCGTAGATGGAATTGTAATTTGTTTCGAGCAGATCCAGGTATTGCTGATCCACATCGCCCTTCATCTTGATCAGATTGATAATGCTGTTCATGTTCCCGACGGTATTCATCAGGTCATGGTAAAATATTTTCTCCAGTTCGGCTTTTCTTTTCGCAATTGAGATATCTTCCAGCGTAATCACATAGAAAAAGCCATCGCTGCATTCGAAAGGAGTTGCTGTAAATCTGAAATTAAATGGCATATTTCTTCCCTCCTTCATTCCGAGGATCCTGTAATGACTCGTGACGGTTTTGTTTTCATTTTTGCAGATATCCATTGCTCTGAAAGCTCCACAGAATTCGCAAGCCTTTGAAGCGCCACATCCCCCTTGCTCCTTTTTCGAATTGACACATTGAAAAATATCACCGGGTCTCAGATTCAGCAGAGAGTTTGATTCGCCATAAGCGAAGCGTCCGTTGATACTTTGATTGGCATAAACCAGCCTCCTGTCGCTATTCAGAATAAGAACAATATTCGTAAGCGACTCGATCACCTTTATGATAAACTCCCGGGATGAGCGATCAGGCATGATCTTCTCAAGAATCTTATACTTTCCTTTTTTCTCCATCAATCACCTGCACAAGATATTCGGGGTGAATATATATAAAAATTTTATCTATTCTATTTTTCAACAAGTTTCATCCCCCTGTTTACAAGTCTGGTACCAATAATCAAAAGCCCCATCCAGGTTGCGGCAAGGGAAGATGTCATCAAAAGGTGGTCCGGACTCATCCATGTGAAGGTGATCAGCACCGGTGCAGCAAGGAAGGCGAGCATACTTCCAAAAACCGGGAATTTCACTTCGTTGAACCTGGAGATCGTGAATACGGTGGTAAAGGCGCCGAATGCTGTCAAGCCGATTTTTTGCCAGAGAAGGACGTTTCTGATGGCGATAAGGATGCCGGTTGTGGTTGCGTCGCCAATCTTCATCTTCTCATTCAGACCCTCTGTTGTTGCCCGGGCAACGTAAAATTCATTTAGGCTCATTTGAAAGAAGGCGTATGCCATCGCCAGGATGAAGAAGCTGCTCAAAATGTGCATGCCTTTCTGAAACCGGTGGAACATCAACAGGTACAGTGGAATAAAGAATGTAGCGACTGAACCGGCTATCAGCCAGGTGATTGCACTGATGCGCTGTCGCAAAATATTATCCAGGATAAAATCGATGTCCTCCTCAAATGTGGCATTGGGAACTGAATAATCGAATTTCAGCAGATAGGCCGTCAGCATTGAAAGAACAGTCAGGATCAGAAAAAAACCCGACAGGATCTCAATAGTCCTGATATTTCTTCGTTTTACCGGCATGGAGCGAAAGTAATTAATATTTTCACTGGTTGTCAGATTGCAAACAATTTTAACTATTTTTGGAGCACGATTGGAACGATGAGATTCATAACTTTTTGCATATTGATTTTTGCCGCAGCGACCGTGGCTACAGCGCAGTCTGGCAGTGGCTCTGTCAGGTCGAAAGACGCACTTAAAAGTCTGCAGGAAAAGGAGATGACCGGCAACGTCGTTCTGCAGCTTGATACTTTGATCTTTGAGAATTACCAGAAGCTCCTTGTTCAGAACAGTAAACTGCGCGGCGTGGATGGTTACAGGATCAGGATCTTTTCCGATAACGGACATGGCGCAAAGGAGAATCAGCGAAGGGTCAGGGCCAGGTTCCTGTCATCCCACCCCGGCATCCCAACCTACGGTCCATATGAAGGTTCCTATTACAAGATCTATGTCGGAGATTTCAGAACCAAGCGAGATGCTTTGAAATACCTGGATGATATACAGAGGGGTTTTCCGGATGCATTTATCGTAGAAAGTAATATTGTAATTGAAGATTGAATAACTTCATTGGTGAATTTTTATGAGTGATGAAATCAGGCACAAGTGCGGGATTGCACTGATCAGGTTATTGAAGCCCCTCGAGTATTACCAGTTGAAATACGGTTCATGGAAGTATGGTCTGCAGAAGCTGTATCTGCTCATGGAGAAACAGCGCAACCGTGGGCAGGATGGTGCAGGCCTGGTAAGTGTGAAATTTGATGTGCCGCCGGGCCATAAGTATTTCAGCAGGCTCAGATCCTCGAAAAGCGATGCCATCAATGACATTTTTAAATCGGTCTACGGCAATTTCAGGAAAGCGGAACGAAAGCATCCAAAATCCATTGACGATGCCAGCTGGGCTAAAATGAACCTTCCCTTCGTGGGTGAACTCTACCTGGGTCATCTCAGGTATGGAACATTTGGAAGTAATTCTTCAGATAACCTGCACCCGGTCATGCGTCAGAACAACTGGAGGACCAGGAACCTGGTGATCGCGGGAAACTTTAACCTGACCAACGTGGATGAGTTGTTCAACACCCTCGTTGAATTGGGTCAGTCACCTAAAGATTATACCGATACGGTCACGGTGCTGGAGAAGGTGGGTCATTTCCTGGACCGGGAAAACCAGGTGCTTTTCGATGATTTCAAGGAGAAAGGATATTCAAATACGGACATCAGTGACATGATCACTGAGAAGATAGATATTGGGAAGATCCTTGGAGAGTCTTCCAAAAGATGGGATGGTGGGTATGCCATCGCTGGGCTGCTCGGACACGGCGACGCCTTTGTCATGCGGGATCCCTGGGGGATCAGGCCTGCGTATTATTACCACGATGAAGAAATTGCAATTGTTGCATCTGAGCGGCCTGTTATCCAGACGGTGATGGACCTTAAGGCCGATCAGATCCATGAATTGGATCCGGGGAAGGCCATCGTGATCAAAAAGAACGGGACCATCCAGCAACCACAGATACGGGAGCCCTATGAAAAGCGGTCATGTTCATTTGAGAGGATCTACTTTTCCAGGGGGAGCGACAAAAGCATTTACAGTGAAAGGAAAAAACTGGGACGACTGCTTGTGCCGCCAATACTCGAGCATGTCGACCATGATCTGCAGAATACAGTCTTTTCATTCATTCCCAACACCGCCGAGTCGGCCTTCTACGGAATGGTAGCAGGGGTGGAGGACCATATGATCAATGATAAGATACGGCTGATCAAGGAGAGCAATGGTTCCCTGGATGATGATGAGATGGCCGAAATTATTTCAAGGCGACCACGGATCGAAAAGGTGGCCATCAAGGACATCAAGCTCAGAACTTTTATCAGTCAGGACAAAGGACGAAAAGACCTTGTAAACCATGTGTATGACATCACTTATGGTACAATTAAGCGCGGTGTGGACAACCTGGTGATCATTGACGATTCCATTGTCAGGGGGACCACCCTGCGGGAAAGTATCATTAAGATACTTGATCGTCTCGGACCGAAAAGGATCGTGGTGGTATCCTCTTCCCCCCAGATCAGGTATCCCGATTGCTATGGGATCGATATGGCCAGGCTCGGAGATTTCATTGCTTTCCAGGCTGCCATTGCACTGCTCAGGGAAACCGGTAAGGAGCATGTAATCAACGAGGTGTACAAGAAATCTGTTGCACAGAGACACGAACCAAAGGAGAAGATCGTGAACTATGTGAAGGATATTTACAAGCCTTTCACTGCACAACAGGTTTCAGATAAGATTGCGGAATTGCTGACCTCGCCGGAGATCAACGCAGAGGTCAGGATCGTCTACCAGACCATTGAAAATCTGCATGAAGCCATTCCCGATGATCTGGGCGACTGGTATTTCACCGGGGATTACCCGACCCCGGGAGGGAATAAGGTGGTCAATACTGCATTTATCAATTACATCGAAGGCATCACTTCTCGTGCTTATTGAACCGGAACCGCTTGAACAGGTCATTCAGGTAGGTATCCCGCATGCTCATATTCTTGATCATGCGCAGGTGCTTGGGCACGTAATTGGACAGGTGTCGTTCCACCTTGCTTTTATAAAGGTCATTGACGGTGATCATGATCCCCGTCTCCTCGACCTCCCCGAAACTGTGGTTGAGTACAGTGCCGAATGATCTCATCGAAGGGGAGAGGCTCATGTATGCATTGATCAGCGGAGGGATCGATTCCCCCGTTGCCCGCACCTTCTTGGAGAGAATCTTGTAATCTTCCATGTAATCGGACCCGGTGAAGATCGCATCGAGTTTTGCCTGTTCCATCAATACGCGCAAGGGTTCCCTGGGAACAACCAGCCTGTCATTGTCGGGAAAATGCTTGTTCAGGAAAAACAGGATCATGTCGCGTGCTTCCTGGTGATAATGAAGATACATGGTCACTTTTCCGAAGAAATACTTGATCTCAGGGTGGTCCATCACCAGTGTTCCCAGGCCATCCCATAGATTGTCAAGTGCATAGAGTCCTTTCCTTCGGAGGTTGGTCGACTGGTACATTGGCTGTACGAAAGAACGACCGAGCTCGATCATGTGCGGCAGGTAATCGTTTATAAATTCTTGAGAAAAATTGAAAAGCTTTGCTGTTGCAAGCTTTACCTCTCCATCCTTGCTGCATGAATCTGAATTACAGATCAGGAAGCGGTATCCACCCAGGATCTCCTGCTGGTCCGGGTCCCAGACGATCAATTGTCTGTAGCCGTCTTCACCAAAATCAAAATCGTCAAGATCACAATCTTTTCCCGTGCCTCCGCCGGCAGCCCTGAAGGCCACCTCCCTGAGCCTGCCGATCTCCCTGACCAGGTTCGGAGAATCATTTGCATCGACAATATAGAGCAGGTTTCCGCCCTTATTGGTTTTTCTGACAAATTTATCTTCTGTCAGTTCAGCAAGCAGGAGCTTCTTGTCCAGTGCCGGAATGATTCGTTTCATGTTCATGGTCTGCTCTGTTTATGTTTTCAGATGGCGCTAAATACAGCCGAAGGATCTTCATGAAGTTTGTAACAATGTTCCTTCACCTTCTGCGCCCATTCTGCGGGCCTGTGACGCCGGTCAAATACCTGGTGATCAATTGGCTTGCCAATGGTAATGGTATAGTGACTGTTCTTATGGCGAAATGTTTCCCGCGGCAGAAAGAACATCTCCAGGTTGGTTTTGATCCCCAGAAACCTCCTCATATTGGCAAAGTTATAAAAGAAATTGGAACAACGGCCTGTAACATGGATCGGTACTACATCCCGACGGTGCCTGACCGCCTTTGAGACAAAGCTTTTCTTCCACTCGGGATCCCTGATTTCTCCCTTCCTCCGACGGGATACCAGTCCGGCAGGAAAGGTCATTACATGCTGGTCTGACCGGAAGATCTCATCAATGAGTTTTACATTTTCCGCTGCCTGTGCACCATGCTTGTTGATCGGTACAAATACACCATCCATATTGGTGGCATTCATCAAAATGTCGTTCACCAGTACCCTGTATTTCCTGTTGTACCGCTCACCGATCTCTTTCATCAGCATGACCCCGTCGAAACCACCCAGTGGGTGATTGGATACGAAGATGAACGGTCCGCCTTCCGGGAGGTTCTCCTCACCAACCAGGTCAACTTTGACGTTGAACATCTCGATGGCCGCACTGGAAAAGTCGAAGTCTCTCTTATGGCCGTGCAGGCGCAGCACTTCGTTGACCTCATCAATCGCCAGAGCTCTGTGCAGATACCGGAAGACGAACCCCGGGATCAGTCGGGCTACACGTGGGTTTTTCTTTCTGAACATCTCCCTGATGTCAAGGGGCTTGAAGTCTTTATTGATCTCCTGGTCACTCATTTTATAAGGCAATGGTCCGGGGATGCAAAAATACCAAAAAATCCCATACCGTGAAGACTACTTTGCAGCCCTTGCCACTGCTGCAATGCAATTTGCTATTACAAAAGTTATTAACAAAGTGGGAAAAAGTGGGGTAAAATGGTATGAAGTGGGAAAAAATATATATTTTTACCTCTTAATGGACCTGGAGACATGACAACATTCATCGGAGATTATACCGTAAAGATCGATTCCAAGGGGAGGCTCTCATTTCCCGCGGCATTCATGCGCCAGATGAAGGAGGCTTCATCCGACGGATTCGTATTGAAGCGTGATGTCTTTGAAAAGTGCCTGATCCTTTACCCGATGGAAGAGTGGGACAGGCAGAATACCATGATCAGGGAAAAGACCAATCCTTATAACAAGGAGCATGCGAAATTCCTGCGGATGTTTTTCGCCGGCACGGCGGAGGTGACACTTGACGGGAACAACAGGATGCTGGTACCCAAACGACTGCTGGAGCATGCAGGGATAAAAAGCGAAGTTGTCCTTGCGGGACAATCGGGGAAGATTGAGATCTGGGATGCCGGCGCGTACACTGGTGTGAGTCTGGCTGATGATGATTTTGCCTCCATGGCTGAAAAAATACTGGGTGGAACATCCATAGAATCAGAATAATATGGCTTATCACAGGCCAGTCTTGCTGAATGAGAGTATTGAAGGATTGAATATAAAACCAAGAGGGACCTACGTGGATCTTACTTTTGGTGGAGGGGGACACTCCCGCCTGGTTCTTGACAAGTTGGAAAAAAAGGGAAGGTTGTTTGCATTTGACCAGGACCCGGACGCCGTGCAGAATGCCGGCAGTGACAGGCGACTGGTTTTCATCCAGGCAAATTTCAGGTACATGCGGAATTTCCTCCGCTACCATGAAGTGTCCGGGGTCGACGGGATCCTGGCTGACCTCGGGATATCTTCTCATCAGATCGATCAGCCCGACAGGGGTTTTTCCTTTCGTTCTGAGGCAGCCCTGGACATGCGCATGGATACCTCCTCCCCTAAATCGGCCGTTCACGTTCTGAACGAATACCCTGAAAAAGAACTTGCAAGGATATTTCGTGAATACGGTGAAATTAAAAATGCCGGAAGGGTGGCGAGGACGATCGTAGGTGGAAGATCGGAAGGCAGTATCGGCACCACGGGGGACCTGGAAGATGTGCTGGGTCATCTTATCCCGCAACAAACAAGGTCCAAGTTCCTCGCCCGCATCTACCAGGCCATCAGGATCGAGGTCAACGAGGAGATGGATGTCCTGAAGGAGATGTTGATGCAAACAGCAGATTGGCTGAATCCCGGGGGAAGACTGGTAGTGATCACCTACCATTCTCTTGAAGACCGTCTCGTAAAAAATTTTATGCGGTCGGGAAACACAGAGGGCAAGGTGGAGAAAGATTTTTACGGTGCGCCACAGACCGAATGGAGACAGGTAAACCGCAAAGTGATCGTTCCGGAACCAGGTGAGCTGAAGGAGAATAACAGGGCCAGGAGCGCAAAATTGAGAATAGCTGAAAAAATATAGATGAGCAGGGAGCGAAAAAATATTGAATTTGAAGAGGTTAAAAAGGAGAAGGGAACACAATTCTCCTTCAGGAGCCTGATCGATGGCAATGTACTCACCCAGCAATCGGTGATCCGGCAAGCCCCATATCTTGCATTACTGGTGATCATGGCACTCCTCATGATCGCAAACAGGAACCACGCTGAAAAACTGGTCATCCGGTCAGATGAATTGCAGACCGAGGTGAAGGAGTTGAGATCAAGGGCGATCACCACCTCTTCCAATCTGACAATGGTGAGCCGGCAGAGCAGGGTGGAACAGATGGTACGAGAAAAGGAGCTTGGTCTGACAGAGAACAAGGAGCCACTTAAAAAATTGGTAATGAAGGAGAAGAACTGATGTCGCTGAAGAAAAACATATTGATCCGGGTCAGCGTGGTTTACCTCGCCATGGTGGTCTTTGCACTTGCCATCCTGGGCAAGATGTTCTTCCTTCAGTTGATCGAAAAAAACAAGTGGGAGGAGGCCGAGGTGAACAGTATTACCTATAAGACCATTGAGCCCAATCGAGGGAACATCTATTCCTCTGAAGAAAGACTCCTGGCCGTTGATGTACCCTACTACGAGATCAGGATGGACATGCGCAGCGAAGCTTTTACACGGGAGATATTCGACCGCCATGTCGATTCACTTGCCATCCGTTTGTCCAGGCTGTTCAATGACCGACACTGGTCGGCCTACAAGCAAAACCTCGTGAGAGCCAGGGAGGACGGCAGCCGCTACTACCTGGTCAAACGCAATGTAAACTATTCACAACTCCAGCAGCTGAAGAGTTTCCCGATCTTCCGACTGGGCCGCTACCAGGGAGGCACCATCTTTGTCCAGCAAAATCGCAGGATCAGACCACATGGCATGCTGGCTGCGCGTACCATCGGGTATACGATGCAGGGAGACCTGGGCAGTGTGGTGGGTATTGAAGGTGCTTTCGATGAGGAGTTGTCGGGTGTCGAGGGATACCGCCTCATGCAAAAGATCCCGGGGGGTATCTGGATGCCGGTGAGCGATAAGAACGAGATCGATCCGCGCGATGGATATGATATCGTGACTACGATAGACATTGATCTGCAGGATGTGGCGGAGAATGCATTGCTGACAGAACTCCGGAAACATGATGCAGACCATGGGTCTGTGGTGGTCATGGAGGTAAAGACCGGAAAGATCAGGGCGATCGCCAACCTGGGGAAATCGGGTAGTGGAAGATATGTCGAGAATTACAACTATGCCATCGGTGAAAGTACTGAACCCGGATCTACCTTTAAACTTGCATCGGCCATCGCACTTTTGGAGGACGGACTGGTGGAGCCCGACGACAAGGTGGATGTCGGTAGCGGTGTGGCGATCTACAATGGACACAGGCTGGAAGACAGTGGTGATGAAGGATTGGGCGTGATTACATTCAGCGAAGCATTTGAATATTCCTCCAATGTGGGGATATCCAAGCTGGTCAATGAGAACTACAAGGAGGATCCATCGGCGTTCGTTGACCGGTTATACCGACTGGGTCTCAACCAGAAGCTGGGCATCGAGATCCGTGGTGAAGGGGTTCCCGACATCAAGTATACCGACAGTCCGCTTTGGTCGAAGATCTCCCTGCCCATGATGTCCATCGGCTACGAGGTCAGGCTGACACCCCTTCAGGTTCTTACCTTCTATAACGCAATCGCCAACGAAGGCGTGATGGTGAAGCCTCTATTTGCTGAAGAGATCAGGTATCACGGGAAGGTGGTCCATCGTTTCGAAAGGGAGATACTGAATCACAAGATCTGCTCTGAAGAGACGCTGGAGAAGATCAGGCCGATGCTCGAAGGGGTTGTGGAACACGGGACGGCGAAAAACCTGAAGAATTCATACTATCCCATTGCGGGGAAAACGGGCACATGCCAGATCGCAGATGCGAAAAATGGCTATGCCCAGGGACGCTACCAGGCCTCATTTACAGGATATTTTCCCTCCGATCAACCAGCGTATTCCTGCATCGTGGTGATCAGCTCCCCATCAAAATCGGTCTACTACGGGAACCTGGTGGCCGGACCCATCTTCAGGGAGATCACAGACCGGATCTACATCCAGGACCTGAACATGCAACACCCGGGAGAGTCCCAGCTGGCCGCCGCCCCCGATGCACCCTATTCAAAAAGTGGTTACAAGCGGGAGCTGGAATCGGCCCTTCAGTCGCTGAAGATCCCCTTCGAATCGGGCACGCATGAATCGGAGTGGGTCAAAACCCGCAGTACAGGTGATGCGGTCACACTCAGGAGAAGCGATATGAGTACGCTCTATGTGCCTGATGTGAAAGACATGGGGGCCAGGGATGCGATCTACCTGCTTGAAAATATGGGGCTCCGCGTCGAGATCTCCGGTCGGGGTACGGTGCGCGGACAATCGCCTTCCCCGGGCAGCCTGTTGAAGGAGGGCGGACTGATCAAACTTGAAATGAGTATAACGGAAGGATGAAGCTGAACAGACTCATACAGGATGTGGAGGTTTCTGAAACCCATGGGGGTTCAGAAGTTGAGATCAGTGCGGTGACCTTTGATTCACGGAAGGTGAAACCGGGTACCCTGTTCATTGCCATCACCGGAACCATCGCAGACGGTCATGCCTACATCGAAAAGGCAGTCGCAAAAGGGGCCGTTGCCATCGTCTGTGAAAAACTGCCGGAAACAATGGACCCCGGCGTAGCATTCAGCCTGACCCCCGATTCCCGCAAAGCACTGGCAATTATAGCTGCTGAATGGTACGGGCATCCCTCGCGCGAGATCAGCCTGGTGGGTATTACCGGAACCAATGGAAAAACGACCATAGCCACCTTATTATATAAGGTCAATACCGGTCTTGGTTACAAGGCCGGTATTTTAACTACCATCGAAGTGATCATCAACGGAAAGCGTCACCCTGCCACGCATACCACACCCGATCCGATGCAGATCAACAGCTGGATCAGGAAGATGGTCGATGCAGGATGTGCTTACTGTTTCATGGAGGTATCCTCCCATGCACTGAGTCAGCACCGTGTGGACGGACTCACCTTCAAAGGAGGAGTGTTCACCAACCTGACCCATGATCACCTTGATTATCATAAGGATTTCAATGCATACCTGAAGGCCAAAAAATCATTTTTCGATATGCTGGAGGAGGGTGCGTTTGCCCTGACCAATGCCGATGATAAAAATGGGAAGGTGATGCTTCAGAATACCCGCGCCAGTAAGCTCAGTTACGGCTTGGGGCGTCGGGCCGATTTCAATGCGAAGATCCTGGAACCCCACTTCGGAGGGATGCGGCTGCTGGTGGATGAGAGGGAGGTATGGGTGAAGCTTACAGGACGTTTCAATGCTTCCAATATCCTGGCGGTTTACGGGGTATGTGTACTCCTGGACCATGATAAGACGGAGATACTCGAGGCGGTCAGCAAGGCTGATGCCGCTGCCGGAAGATTCCAGGTACTGCGGGGTGCGGAAGGTACCGTTGCAGTGATCGATTATGCACATACCGATGATGCACTGAAGAATGTGCTGGAAGCCATTCGTGAGGTGAACCTGGAGGGCAGGGAGATCATTACAGTGATCGGAGCCGGGGGAGATCGTGACAGGGCCAAGCGGCCGAAGATGGGAGCTGTGGCTGCCTCATTGAGCAACAAGGTGATTTTGACTTCCGACAACCCGAGGTCTGAAGACCCTGCCATGATCATGGAGGAGATGGAAAATGGAATCGGACAGGAGCAGAGGGGAGCCATTCTGAAGATTGCCGATCGTGAGGAGGCGATCAAAACAGCCTGCATGATCGCAGGACCGGAATCCCTGGTGCTGGTGGCAGGAAAGGGACATGAAAAAACCCAGGAGATAAGGGGAGAAAAAAAGCATTTCGATGATGAAGAGGTGATCACAAAATATTTAAAGTAAATAGCAATGTTCTACGAACTATTCAAATACCTGGAAAATCTGGACCTGCCCGGCGCGGGAATGTTTGAATACATCTCGTTCAGGGCAGCTCTGACCGTGATCACTTCGCTGCTGATCTCCCTTTTTATCGGTAAAAGTATCATCAGATTCCTGCAAAAGAAACAGATCGGGGAGACCGTGAGGAACCTCGGACTGGATGGTCAGAACCAGAAACAGGGGACACCCACCATGGGCGGCATCATCATCATTGCCTCTATCGTTGTTCCCGTGTTGCTCTTCGGAAAGCTTGACAATGTCTATGTAATCCTGATGCTTATTACTACCATCTGGCTGGGAGTGATCGGGTTCCTGGACGACTACATCAAGGTGTTCCTGAAAAACAAGGAGGGACTGCGGGGTAAATTCAAGATCATAGGTCAGGTTGGTCTTGGCCTGATCGTTGGCATTACATTCCTGCTCAGCGATGATGCGGTGATCCGTGAACGGATACCGGTCAACGAGGAGACAAAGACCGAATATATCCATCTGCCAACTGTGACGAATGATAACGGAGAGGAGTATTTTGTTAGGGACCACAAGACACCGCTGACCACCATCCCATTTGTAAAAGACAACGAATTCAACTATACGTGGCTGGTCTGGTTTGCCGGAAAATACAAAGACAAGCTGGTATGGCTGATCTTTGTCCTGGTGGTCATCTTCATTGTGACTGCAGTTTCAAACGGGGCAAATCTCACTGACGGACTGGACGGACTGGCCACCGGATCGGCGGCAATCATCGGCACGACCCTCGGGATACTCGCATATGTATCGGGTAACGCGATATTTGCCGACTACCTGAACATCATGTACATCCCCAACGCAGGTGAGCTTGTGATCTTTGCTGCTGCATTCATCGGTGCGACCATCGGTTTTCTATGGTACAACTCCTTCCCTGCACAGATCTTCATGGGAGATACCGGGAGTCTTGCATTGGGAGGGATCATTGCCGTCTTCGCGATTGTTATCCGGAAAGAGTTGCTTATCCCGATCCTATGTGGGATCTACCTGTTCGAAAGTCTGTCGGTCATCATGCAGGTCAGCTGGTTCAAGCATACAAAGAAAAAATTTGGAGAGGGAAGAAGGATCTTCCTGATGGCTCCGGCCCATCATCATTATCAAAAGAAAGGCTACCCGGAAGCCAAGATCGTCACCCGTTTCTGGATCATCGGTCTGCTGCTGGCAGTCATCACCATTGTAACCCTGAAAATAAGATAAACACTATATGGAGAACAGAAAAAGAACAGTAATCCTGGGAGCCGGCGAAAGCGGGACAGGTTCAGCGATTCTTGCGAAACAACAGGATTTTGATGTATTCGTCTCTGATTCGGGCAGGATCAACCCGAAGTACAAGGAGATGCTCGATGAGCACCAGGTCCTTTATGAAGGAAATGGACATACCGAACGCATGATCCTCAATGCCGATGAGATCATCAAGAGTCCGGGGATCCCGGAAAGTGCGCCAATCATGAAGTCCATCCGGAAACGGGGGATCCACGTGATCTCGGAGATCGAATTCGCCGGTCGGTATACCGGCGCCAAGAAGATATGCGTCACAGGGAGCAACGGGAAGACCACCACCACATCGCTCATTCACCATATGTTACGCAAGGCGGGTCTGAACATCGGGATCGCCGGAAACGTAGGAAAAAGCTTTGCACTGCAGGTCGCACAGGATGAATACGATTATTATGTGCTGGAACTGAGTAGTTTCCAGCTGGACGGGATGTATGATTTCAAAGCCGATATCGCCATCCTGCTGAACATTACGGCCGATCATATGGATCGCTACGATTACAACATGCAAAACTATGTAGATTCGAAATTCAGGATCACCCAGAACCTGACAGAAGAGGATTACTTTGTATTCTGTTCCGACGATGAGATCACGATCAAGGAGCTGGAGAAGATCGTTTCCCGCGCAGTGCAACTTCCCTATGCATATGATAAGAAGGAGGATGATGTGGCCTGGGTGGATGATGCGCAGAAGATGCATATCGAATTCGAAGATGTCGACTTTTCAATGTCGGTTCATGAGCTCGCCCTCAAAGGTCGCCACAACACTTACAACAGTATGGCTGCCGGCATCGCCGGGAATGTCCTGAAGATCAGGAATGATGTGATCAGGGAAGCACTGATGGATTTCCAGGGGATCGAACACCGCCTGGAACGTCTGAACAAGGTACATGGCATCAATTTTATCAACGATTCCAAGGCAACCAATGTAAATTCCACCTGGTATGCGCTGGAAAGCATCAAGGGGGAGATCATCTGGATTGCAGGGGGAGTAGACAAAGGGAACAATTACAGCGAGTTGAATGAACTGGTAAATCAGAAGGTAAAGGCATTGATCTGCCTGGGCAAGGACAATGAGCGGTTGAAGGAGGCATTCTCCGACAAAGTAGAGACGATCGTGGAATCCTCGACCATGGCAGAGGCGGTGAAGTCGGCCTATTACCTGGCATCGAAGGAGGACACTGTACTGCTCTCTCCAGCCTGTGCAAGTTTCGATCTGTTTGACAGTTATGAGGACAGGGGACGGAAGTTCAAGGCTGCCGTGAGGGAATTATAATTAAAATTCAGAAGGAACAGGGAACAGATGAATGTGATCAAATACATAAGGGGCGACCGGGTGATCTGGACAGTGATCATCATCCTCAGCGTGGTTTCGTTGCTGTCGGTCTACAGCTCCACCGGATCACTCGCCTATAAGAAGGTGTCGGGCGATACCTTCTACTACCTGTTCCGGCAATTCAAGTACATCATCCTGGGACTTGGTGTGATCATCTTTTTCCAGTTGATCCCCTACCAGGCCTTCAACAAGTTGTCGCTAGGTTTCCTGGCCGTGGCCGTTGTCCTTTTGGTGGTCACCCTCATCAAGGGGCAGGAGATCAACGATGCCAACCGCTGGCTTGCCATCCCGGGGACGAGTAATACCTTTCAGCCGTCGGAATTTGCAAAATTCGCGCTGGTGATGTACCTGGCCCGGGTCCTGGGGAACAACCAGGACAATATGGACAATTTCAAGGGGGTGTTCATGAAGCTGATCGCAGCAATATCACTGGTATGTGTATTGATCCTGCCAACCAATCTGTCCACAGCAGCAATCATCTTCACCGTCTCATTCATTCTGCTTTTTGTCGGCCGTGTGCCGATTAAATACCTCGCATTATTTATCGGAACAGGCCTTGCCGGACTGGCACTGTTCCTGATGTTGTCATCTGCCATGAGCAGGGAGGGACGGATCACCACCTGGAAACACAGGATTGAAAGGTATGTAACAGGTGAGGGAGATAATTTCCAGGCCGACCAGGCGAAGGTGGCCATCGTCAGGGGAGGGTTACTGCCGAATGGTCCGGGTACCAGCACCCAGCGCATCCTGCTTCCACATCCCTATTCCGATTTTATATTCGCGATCATCGTGGAAGAGTATGGGTCCATTATAGGCGGACTGCTGCTTATTTTTCTCTACCTGTGGCTGTTGTTCAGGACCGGGATCATCGTCAGGAGATCCAAAAGCACTTTCGGGGCATTCCTTGCATTTGGACTTGCCCTGGGCCTGGTATTCCAGGCATTTGTAAATATGGGGGTGGCAGTCGGACTGTTGCCCGTGACCGGGCAGACGCTCCCGCTTGTGAGTATGGGTGGATCGTCCATGTTCTTCACAAGTATGGCACTCGGTATGATCTTGAGTGTTAGCTGGGGAGTGGCCAGGGAGCTTGAAAACGAAGAGGAGGAAGTCCTCCAGGAAGAAACTGTAAATGAAGGAAGCGAAGAAATATAGGATCATCATCGGAGGTGGAGGAACCGGGGGGCATATCTTCCCGGCCATTTCCATTGCGAACGCGCTCAGTGAAATGCTGAATGATGCAAGCTTCCTGTTCGTCGGAGCCAGGGGCAAGATCGAGATGGAGAAGGTTCCGGAAGCGGGCTACGAGATTTTTGGTCTGCCCATCGCCGGCTTTCAGCGGAAGATATCCATCAGGAACATCAGCTTCTTTTTCAAACTGGTCCGGAGCATGATGCTTTCAGCTAAGCTGGTTAGGAAATTCAAGCCAGACCTGGCCATAGGAGTGGGCGGGTATGCAAGTGGTCCGATCGTCAGGGCCGCAGCACGTCGCGGTATTCCCGTGGTATTGCAGGAACAGAATTCCTATGCTGGTGTCACCAACAGGTTATTGGGCAAATCGGCCACGAAGATCTGTGTTGCCTACGAAGGAATGGAAAAATACTTTCCGCGGGATAAGATCGTACTCACGGGGAATCCTGTCCGCCAGGACCTGGTGATGCCGCCTGGCGAATTTGAAAAGAGCATGTCGCATTTCGGGCTCAACCCTGGGCAGAAGGTGATCCTGCTTATTGGCGGGAGCCTGGGTGCCAGGACATTGAATGAGAGCATCATGGCCAATCTGGACATGATCAGGGAGTCCGGCTTCCAGTGGATCTGGCAGTGCGGGAAATATTATCATTCCGCAGCAGAGGAATCACTGGGTAAGAGCGGAGTTACGAATATCATGTTGTTCCCTTTTATCAGGTCGATGAACCGTGCCTTCCAGGTCGCAGACGTGATCATTTCACGGGCAGGGGCAGGCACCATTTCAGAGCTCTGTATCGTCGGCAAACCGGTCATCCTGGTCCCGTCACCCAATGTGGCAGAGGATCACCAGACCAGCAATGCAAAGTCGTTGACCGACCATGGAGCAGCTGTGATGGTTGCTGACAGGGATGCTTCAAAGGAGCTAGTTCCGGCAGCAATCCGACTGGCAGGAGATGAAGAGGAGAAAGTAAAACTTTCAAAAAATATTGAGAAACTGGCCCTACCCGATGCAGCAAAAGAGATCGCCGGGGAGGTGATAAAAATACTTGACCGAAAATGATCTGGAAAAATCTCGATAGCGTCTACTTCGTTGGTGCGGGTGGCATTGGAATGAGCGCCCTGGCCAGGTTTTTCCAAAGCCATGGAAAATACGTGGCGGGGTATGACCGCACGTCAACAAGTCTGACCGATCAGCTCGCGCGTGAACAGATCGATATCCATTTTGAGGACCGGCCGGAACTGATCCCGGAGGAGTTCAGGAATCCCGATCGCACACTGGTGATCTACACACCTGCAGTACCTGACAATACCAGCGAGCTGGACTATTTCAGGAGGAACGGATTCAGGGTGATCAAGCGATCTGCTGCACTGGGTGAGGTGTTCAACGCAGGGAACGGAATCGCTGTTGCCGGAACCCACGGAAAGACATCGGTGTCGACGATGCTGGCCCTGATCATGTCGGAATCACATGCAGGGTGCAATGCATTCCTGGGAGGGATCTCAAAGAATTTTGACAGCAACCTTGTCACCCACCCGAATTCACGGACCATTATTGCCGAAGCAGATGAGTTTGACAGGTCATTCCTGGCCCTATTCCCCCAAATGGCTGTGATTACCTCGGTTGACAACGATCATATGGATATCTACGGCAGCAGGGAAAAGCTGGTGGATGGATTTGAATCTTTTGCTGCCCAGATCAAGGATAAGGGACGGTTGATCCTCAAGGCCGGGGTGGACATACGGGTACCCGATCATATCGATGTCTTCACCTATTCACTGGATGATCTGCGGGCCGACTATCATATCGTGAAGCGTGAATCAGTACAGGGCATCTACAGGTTTACCGTAAAAACCCCGAAGAATATTTTTGAGACCTCACTGGGAATGCCGGGTCTGCTCAACGTGGAGAATGCACTGGCTGCAATAGCTGTGGCAGACCAATCCGGAATCCCCCTGGAGCACATCGCGCTGGCACTTAAAAAATTCAAAGGAGTAAAGCGAAGGTTTGATGTGCAGGTGATGCAGGGAAACAGGGTATATATCGATGATTATGCGCACCACCCGGAGGAGTTGAAGGCCTTTATCGGATCTGTAAGAGAGATGTTCCCCTCAGGCAGACTCACAGGAATCTTTCAGCCTCACCTGTTTACACGTACACGTGACTTCGCTGTAGAATTCGGTGAGAGTCTTTCGGGTCTTGATGAACTGATCCTCCTGCCGGTTTACCCTGCGCGCGAGAAGCCTGTTCCGGGGGTGAGTTCCCAGTTGATCTTTGACCACGTGAAACTGGATGAAAAGGTTTTGATCTCCAATGAGCAGTTGGTGCCTGTGATGCGCGAGAGGGATCCGGAGATCCTCCTCACCATGGGAGCCGGAGATATAGACAGACTTGTTGAACCGTTGAAATCCTGGATGGAGAAAAAATGATCAGAAAGATCGTACATATCGCCTTGTGGGTCCTGCTGGCAGGATGGTTCACCCTGATGATGGGTTTTGTCTCCAGGAGCAGTGCCGACATCCTGTGCGGTGAACTGTCGGTGATTATCTCCGACTCGGCAACAACAAAGTTCGTCACCGACCAGGCGATCAGGGAAATGATCAAAAATTCAGGGATGAATATCCAGGGATACCCGGTTGCAGGTATCGATACCAGGAAACTGGAAAAGATCATTGAAGAGCAGCCCTATGTAGAAAATGCTGAGGTGTATATCGACATTGAGGGCAGGCTATTCATAGATGTGGATCAGCGCAAGCCACTGGTAAGGCTGATGCCCGGAGGAAAACAGGGTTTTTACATAGATGCCGACGGTGTGATCCTCCCGCTTTCAAAAACATATGCGCCCATGGTGCTGCTGGTGACAGGATTTTGTGATTTTAAGATTGCAGGGGATGAACATGGAGTGAAGCATACTGATAAGGGGAGTGACCAGGAGATCGGGCAGTTGCTGGGTTTTGCTGAATATGTATCGGCCCACCCGTTCTGGAGCAACCAGGTGGTGCAGATGTACCGGAACAAGAACGGAGATTACGAACTTATTCCGAGGGTGGGAGCCCACCAGGTCATCTTCGGACCCATGGATCATTACAACGAAAAACTGCGTAACCTTTCGCTGCTGTATGACCAGGGACTGAAAAAATATGGGTGGAACAATTATGACAAGATCAATTTAAAATATTCAAACCAGATAATCTGTACAAAACGTTAATACTATGGCTCAAGAAAATCGAATTGTTGCGGCAATTGACATCGGCACAACCAAGATCGTAAGTCTGATCGGACGGTTGAACGAGCAAAACAGGCTCGAAGTACTTGGTATCAGCAGATCTGCATCCAAAGGGGTGAAGCGCGGGGTGGTACTGAACATAGAAGAGACAGTAAATGCAATTCAGAACACCATCGCCGAAGCCCAGGAGCAGTCGGGACTCACCTTCTCGGAAGTCTTCGTCGGGATCGCAGGTCAGCACATCAAATCTGTCAGGAACCGCGGTTATGTGAACCGCGATTCATATGAGGACGAGATCACGCGGGATGATCTCCAGGCACTGATCGAAGACATGTACAAAATTCCTGTGGACGTTGGGGAGGAGATCATCCACGTTCTTCCCCAGAACTACATCGTGGACAATGAAACAGGTGTGAAAAACCCTGTGGGCATGTTTGGCAAGCGGCTGGAAGCAAATTTCCATATCGTGATCGGTCAGATCTCCTCAGCGAGGAATATTGAAAAATGCATCAAGCGGGTCGGACTGGATGTGAAACAGCTGATCCTGGAACCGCTTGCCTCAAGTTCGGCGGTGCTCACCGAGGATGAGATCGAAGCTGGTGTCGCGCTGGTGGACATTGGCGGCGGGACCACCGATGTGGCTGTTTACTATGATGATGTAATCCGACACACGGCAGTGATCCCCTTCGGAGGTAACGTGGTTACAAGGGACATCAAGGAAGGATGTGCCATCCTGCAGAGACAGGCGGAATCCCTGAAGATACAGTTCGGATCTGCACTGGGCGATCTGGCAACAGATGACAAGGTGGTGACCATTCCCGGGATCTCAGGACGTGACCCGAAAGAGATCAGTTTTAAAAGCCTGGCCTATATCATTCAATCCAGGATGGAAGAGATCATCGATGCGGTGATCTACGAAATTGAGAATTCGGGCTACATGGATAAACTCAGCGCCGGTATCGTACTTACCGGAGGAGGAGCCATGCTGAAGAACCTGAACCAGCTTGTGAAGTTCAAGACCGGCATGGACGTGCGTATCGGTTACCCGAGCGAGTGTCTTGCCGCTGATACCCCGGAAGAGATCAACCAGCCCATGTACAGCACCTCCATCGGTCTGCTGTTGAAAGGCATGGAGATCTATGAAGAGAAAAAGGAGTCGCTGAAGGTGAATAAGATCGACCAGGATGCAGTGGAACCGGAAGAGGTTGAACATCTTGGAAAGAAGAAGATGAAAGACCGCATAGGTGGCAAGCTGCTAGAAAACCTCAAAAATACCCTCAGCGATATTTTT
>JGI12048J13642_10448662_pt1 | contig 19629 bp, 10 predicted proteins | sample ElkSlonscriptome_16_FD_13642 | JGI IMG/M metagenome (IMG submission 13642)
GGCAGCGGCTCTAGCCGAAGCCGAGCTCGTTGCTACCGTCGCGAAGTTCGAAGGCACCAACGCGTCGGTCGAAGGCGAGTTGATCAGGTCCAATCACATAGGAAGGGCGATCGCCGAATACTCTGAGACACACGACTTCGACGCCATTGCGATCGCAAGCCACGGCCGAGGCGGAGCCCGCCGGCTCGCGCTGGGCAGTGTGGCCGACAAGGTCGTACGCTCCGCCAGAAGGCCCGTCCTCGTTCTCAGACCGTAGCCTCCCGGCGACGGCTTCTCCGAGCCTGTCCGTTCTGATTCGGCGACTACCTGACCCCTCGCCAGGAGGAGTGTCCGTTCCAATGTCGGGTACCCCCTCCCGGCTGCCCCAATCGACACCCCCGGGATCCGGCGATCCGTCGCATGAACGATGGATTGTGTCGTACTCCGGGTGTCGGTGGCTGGGCCGTACAAGCAGGGGGTCGGCGGTTCGAATCCGTCAGCGCCCACTACCGGGAGCCCCGGGCCCGCCGCTCCGACGGGTCCTCCCGCCACGGGCGAAGGACTCGGCGAGCCTGCGCCTCCCGCGCGGCGAGGGCGCGCCTCCTATGACCGCATCGACGAGCTCCCCGTCGAGTCCCAGGTAGGTCGTCTGGCCCAGGAGGGTGTCCAGATCCTCGGGCTCATCGGTTGGGTGGGGTGGGGGCTGGAGAGCCGAAATAGACCACGTGGGGGCGCCGGAGCGGGCCACGACCATCTCCATGAAGCCGTCGCCTTCCAGGCCTACCAGGGCCCCGGTGTAGGAGCGGTCCGCTGCCGGACCCATGGCGCGGGCAGGAGTGAAGCCGCCCTCGCTGTCCGCTCGCTACAGGATCCGGTCGAGTTCGGGGACGGCTGGAACCAGGGACGCCGGCGCGGTGGGCCGTGTCGCCCTCAGGACCTGGTGGAGGCGAGTACATCGGCGATGCATTGCAGGAGTTCGGATCGGGTGCAGGGCTTCGCGAGGAATGCGTTGGAGACGCCCTCGATCTCGTCGCGTAGGGCTTCTCGTGCGTGGCCGGACATCAAGACGATGGGGATGTCGGGTCGATCCTTCCTCACCTGCCGGGCAAGTTCGATGCCCCCCATGTCGGGCATGACGATGTCGCTCAACACCACACGGACGAGATTCGTTTCGGCCGCTCGGAGCATGCTCAGCGCCTCTCGGCCGTCGCTGGCATGCAGCACCCCGTATCCCGCCCCCTCGAGGATGCGTCCCAGGACGTCCCGGACGGCGGCGTCGTCTTCCGCCAGGAGCACGGTCTGACCATCGGGGTCCATGTCGAGCACCCGAGAGAGATCGTCGGGACCATGCGGATCCGGATCGCCCTCGACCCGGGGCAGGATGATCTCGAAGATGGAGCCTCGGCCCGGATCGCTCTTCACCCGGATGTCCCCGTTGCTCTGGTTCACGATCCCGAACGCAGTCGCCAGCCCGAGCCCCCTCGCGGCTGGTGGATCCTTGGTCGTGAAGAAGGGCTCGAAGATCCGGGTGAGGCTCTCCGGGTCGATCCCCCGGCCGTTGTCGCGGACGCTCACACGCCCGAAGAGTCCGGGCTCCACGTGCTCCGACAGTCCCGCCACGTCCTCATCGGAGAACTCCACCGCGTCGACAACCACGGAGATCGAACCAGCCTGGTCGGTGGCTTCCGCAGCGTTCAGCACGAGGTTCAGGATGACCTGGTGAAGCTGGCTCGCATCGACGCGTACCACGGGGTCGGCGCCGTTCGCCTCCATCCGCAACTGGATGTGTTCTGGAAGCATGCCTCGCAGGCTGTCCTTCATGGCGAGGGTGGTGGCACCGAGTTCGACATTCTGTTTCTGCTGCACCTGCTCCCGACTGAACGCGAGGAGCTGATCCGTGAGATGCCCGGCTCTTCGACCGGCTGCCAGTATCTCCTGCAGATGGTCGCTCAGAGTCGATTCGTCGCTGAGCTGATCCAGCACCAGGGTCGCATGCCCCTCGATGGAGGTGAGGAGGTTGTTGAAGTCGTGGCCGATCCCACCGGAAAGGCGCGCCACGGCCTCCATTTTCTGTTTCTGGGTCTGATGGAGCCGCTCGGTGAGTCGTCTCTCCCGAGTGACGTCTCGTATCCCCAGCAGGATCGAGGGGAGGGGAGCCAGGCGTCGCCCGTTCAAGACGAGTGTCCGCGGGTCCGATCCCTCCAGGTCGAGGGAGAGTTCGTACCCTCGAAAGCCCCGACCCTCCTTCACCACTCCGTCCAGGAGCTCCTCCACCTCCGGCGCCGACTCGTGCGTGCCGAGAAGTTCGAGAACGGTTCGCCCCAGGGTCCGCTCGGGTGTCGTCTCGAAGGCCCGGTGGAATGCCGGGTTCGCCGTACGGATGGAGAAGTCCTCCTCCAACACCAGGAGAGGCTCGTGCAGCGTCGAAACGATGTTCTCCGCGTAGTCCTTGGCCTCCCGGAGCTCTCGCTCCAGGACCTTGCGACCGGTGATGTCGACGAAGGTCAGGACGACCCCCGCGACGTGGTCCGTCGTGCTCCGGTACGGCCGGACGCGCGTCAGGTACCAGCGACCGTCCACGTCCTGGATCTCCCGCTCGATGACCTCGAGGTCATCCAGCACCCGACGGGCGTCCTCTTCCAACTCGTCGTAGCCCAATCGGTGGGTCAGGTCGGAGATCGGGCGCCCCCCGTCGGCCTCCTGGACGTTGAAGAGGTCGGCCAACCCAGGCGTGAAGCGGAGGATCCGGAGTTCGTGGTCGAGAAAGAGCGTCGCGATGCGCGTTGCGACGAGAAGGTTCCTCAGGTCGTCCGAGAGGCGGGCCAGCTCCTCGACCTTGATCCGGTTCTCCTGATTGACGGTCTGAAGCTCCTCGTTCATCGACTGGAGCTCTTCCTTGGAGGTTTCGAGCTCCTCCATGGTCGAGCGCAGCTCCTCGTTCATGGACTGGAGCTCCTCGTTCGCCGCCTGCATCTCCTCCTGGCCCGCCTCCGCGTCCGAGATGACCGTCTGGAGGCGTGCCCGGGTCAAGGCCAGCTCCCGCTCCAGCTCCCGGACCCGCCCGGGTTTCGCGTGGCTCGCGCCGTCGTCCTGGTCCTGCGGGAGGGGACCGAGCTCCAGGGCCGCCTCCAGGGGCTCCTGTTCTTGGAAGACCACCAGGGCGAAGCCGTCTTCATCCGCCTCCGTCGCAGGCAGGACCTCCACCGTCACCGCGGCTCGGCCATGGTCGAGGTCCACGGCTACCGGGGTCGAGCGGACTCCACGGCCCGTGTTCCGGGCCTCGCGCAGAGAGGTACGGAGGGGGTGTCGGAGGTCGTCTCGGACGAGTTCCGTAGCGGCGGCCGTGAGCTCCCCGCCCGAGTGCGTCAGATACCGACCTGCCCGATCCGAGAGGTAGACGACGGTGTCGTCCGGATTCAGGAGCATGCTCGGCGGGCCGTATCGCTCGAGCATCCGTTGGTGGAGCGGAGCGAATCCGGACGTCGGTCGAGTCCTCGACGGGACGACCTCGTTCCTGACCGGGCCGCTGAACGAGAAGACGGGAAGTCGCGGCGGGGGACCGGGGACGTCTTGACGGCGGTAGATATGGTGCTGCTTGTCGACAGGCGTGAACAAGCTTCCGCTACCCACCGATCCCGCGGTGCCCAGGACGAGGAGCCCGCCGGGCTTGAGGGCGTAGTGGAAGAGCTCGAGGACCTCCCCCTGGACATCGCTCTCGAGATAGATGAGGAGGTTGCGGCACAGGATCAGGTCGAGCTGGGAGAAGGGCGGGTCGCTGAGGACGTCGTGGGGAGAGAATACCACCAGCTCCCGGACCTGGTGGTTGATCTCGTACTGCCCTTCCCCCTCCTGGCGGAAGTGGCGTTTCAGCCGTTCGGTGCTGACATCGCTCTCGATGTCGCCGGAGAAACGCCCCCGCCGAGCCAGATCGATGGACGGCTCGTGGAGGTCCGAGGCGAAGACCTGGATGTACGGAGGCTCCGCGCGTCGGGCAGCCTGCTCCATGAGCAGGATGGCGATGGAGTACGCTTCCTCCCCGGTGGCGCACCCCACGCTCCAGGCTCGGACTTCATCCGCCGGTCCCCGTGTCTCGAAGAGTGTCGGGAGGATGTTCTCCTCCAACGCCGCGAACACAAGCGGATCCCGGAAGAACCGGGTGACCGTGATGAGCAGGTCATCGACGAGCTTCTGGACCTCCTCCGTCCCGGACTGGAGCAACGCCAGATAGTCGGGGGCCTCCTCGATTCCGTTGAGCTGCATCCGCCGGGCGATCCGCCGAAGCACGGTGGCCTTCTTGTACCGGCGGAAATCTCGACCCGTACCCTCCGCGACGGTCGTGAGGATCTTCGAGAGGAGCTTCTGATCCTTGCTCTCCGGTTCGTCGCCGTCGTCCGGGGGCGCGAGTTCCGGGTTGGTGCGTAAGAAGCCGAGGATGGCGCCGGGCAGCTCCGACACCGGGAGCGTCAGGTCCACCTGCCCCGTGGCCAGGGCGCTGCGGGGCATCCCCGGGTAGGCGGCCTCCTCCGGGTCCTGCACGAGGGTGAGCCCCCCTCGCTCCTTCACGGCCTTCAGTCCCAGCGTGCCGTCTCCCCCCGTTCCCGTCAGAATCACCGCGGATGCGTGTTCGCCGTGGGAGGCGGACAACGCGCGAAAGAAGTGATCGATGGGCGCCCGCTTCCCTCGGCTCGATTCGAGAGACGAGAGTCGGAGGTGGGTATCGACCGTATCGAGGTTGGCGTTGGGGGGGATCACGTAGACGTGATTCGGTTCCAGCGCCACCGTATCCGTGACCTGCTCCACCGGGATCTTCGCGTCGGTCCGCAGCAGCTCCGGAAGATGACTGTCGTGCTCCGGCGACAGGTGGACCACTACGACGTAGGCGGCCCCGGAATCAGCCGGAACGTTCCGGAAAAACTCCCGAAGAGCGGCCAGTCCCCCCGCAGAGGCCCCGATGCCAACGACTCTCGGATGGCTCGAAGATCGATTCAGCATGGGGTTGAGAACGGCCTTCATTCATGGGGGGAGAATGCGGTAGGAGATCGAGAAACATCCGCGCCCTCGAGTCCCCATGACTGCTGCGTGGAAGGTACGGCCTCGACCGTGGCATTGCGAACGGCTCCCCGGAGTCCGGGAACCCGACCCAGACGGCCCGAAGTCTCGACCGGGTCTCCGGCGTGGTCTCCCACCCGGCAACGGCATGCGACTCTCCGCACACCGACCCTCCGCCCCATGCCGTGGATCTGATCGAAGGACACGGAGCCCGTCAGCCCCCGTCGTCGGACGAAGTGACGAGCTGGCGGACGGTGTCCAGGAGCTGTGCCGGGGTGAACGGCTTCGGCAGGAACGCGATCTCGGAGGGGACGTCCCGCCGGCCGCCGGGCGATCGTGCGGCGTACCCCGACATCACCGCCACGGGGAGATCGGGATCGTGATCCCGGCACCAGTCGAGGAGGTCCCGTCCTCCCATTCCGGGCAGCCCGAGGTCGGTGAGCACCGCGTCCACGCGTCCCCCCGCCTCGAAGAACTCGACCGCCGCCTCCGCGCTGCCGACGTCCTCCACCTCCAGTCCGCCGCGCTCGAGAATTCGCACGGCTACTCGGCGAACGCTCTCGTCGTCCTCCACGAGCAGGACGCGGCCGGACGCACCGTCGGGCGTCGGACGCGCGGGGCGGAGCGGATCGATCGGGCCGGGCTCCTGTTGAACGGTGGGGAAGATGAGCCGGAAGGTGGTGCCCTCCCCGGGACGACTCTCGAGCGCAACGTCGCCACCGCTCTGGCGGACGAATCCGTACGCGGTCGCGAGGCCCAGCCCGGTCCCACCCTGCTCGGACTTGGTGGTGAAGAAGGGCTCGAAGGCTCGCGCCGCGACATCGGGGCTCATCCCGACCCCCGTGTCGGACACGATCAGCTCGACATGCAGGCCCGGCGGCATGGCTGCAGCGTGCTCGGAGGCCTCGCCGAAGCGGCGGGCGCGCGTCTGGAGCGAGAGCGTTCCACCGTCGGGCATCGCGTCACGTGCATTGATGGCCAGGTTGAGGAGTACCTGTTCGAGCTGGGCGGGATCGATCTCCACCGTTGGGAGGCCGCCCGGAAGATCCGTCTGTAGCGCCACATTCGCCCCGATCGCACGTTCGACCAGCGTCGCGACGCGCCTCACCACCTCGCAGAGGTTCACCGGCCGTGGCTGGAGGACCTGCTCCCGACTGAACGCGAGGAGTTGGCCGGTGAGTTCCGCCGCCCGATCCGCCGCCGTCTCGATGACCTCGACCTCCGCCCGCGCTTCGGGGTCCTCGAGTTCGACACCGAGAAGAGACGCCTGGGATCGGATCACGGTCAGCATGTTGTTGAAGTCGTGTGCGACCCCGCCTGCGAGTCGACCGATGGCCTCCAGACGCTGACTCTGTTCGAGTGCGCGTTCCATCTGGACACGCTCCGTCACGTCGCGGGTGGTGACGAGGATCCCGTTCACGCCGGGATGGTCGATCAGGTTCCTCGCGATGGACTCGACGTGACGCTCGTCGACCGTGTCGTCCAGGAACCGATACTCCGCGCGGGTGACCCGTCCCGGCGCCTCCGTGACCCAGCCGAGTTGGGCCGCGACGCGCTCCCGATCGTCCGGATGCACGACCGACAGCGCGTCCATCCCCTCGAACTGCTCGACGGTGAGTCCGGTGTTGCGGGCGACCGACGCGGTGGCGAACCGCACCCGACCGTCGGGCCCGAGCACGTAGATGGCGTCGGAGATCTCGCGGGTGATGGCGGAGAGGCGCTCCTCCGCCTTCCGTCGCTCCGACATGTCGGAGGCGATGCCGATGACGCGGGTGACGTCGCCCGCGGCGTCGACAACCGGGAAGGTGCGATCATGGATCCACCGCACCTGCCCGTCGGGTCGGACGATCCGATACCGGATATCCCGCTCCCGCGCCTCGACGAGGGCGTCGAACCGCGCCACCGCCTCCACGTCGTCGGGGTGGATGCTGTCCAGCCAGGAGTCCGGATCTTCATACAGTTGCGAGGGATCTCGCCCCCACACGCGGCGATACGCCGGGCTGACGTACTCGATCCCACCATCCTCCGGCGAGCCGACCCAGAGGACGTCCTCGAGGTGTTCGGCGATGACGCGGAAGCGCTCCTGCGACCGGAGCACCTCCTCCCTCGCTCGGCGCGCTTCGGACCGGTCTCGGACAACGCTTACGACGCCCGCCTCGGGGCCGAGCTGGGGGTCGAGCAGAGACAGGGTCTGTTCGGCCGGAAAGACGTCTCCGTCGGCGCGTCGCATGTCGAAGCTGGCCCGGAACACCCCACCCTCCGAGAGCACCGCCTCGGACTCCTCACCGAATGCGAGGAAGCTGGCCCGATCTACGTGTAACGGCTCGCTCGTGGATCCGATCAGCTCCTCCCTGGTGCGCTGGAAGATCCGTTCGGCCGCCGAATTTGCGGCGCGTATCATTCGCGTTCCGGAGTCCACCAGAAACACGGCCACGTCGAGCGCCTCCACGGTGCGATGCAGCCGTCGGGACGTGCGCTCCCGCGAAATCGCGGACTCCACTTTCTGTGCGAGCGACTCGAGCAGGTCGATTTCCTCCTCGATGAAGGCGGAGTCGCCGGAGCTCACCGACGTCCGCACGATCTGGAGCCGGCCCGGCTCCAGCCCCTCGACCTCCACCGGGTGGTCGATGACCGGCTCGCTTTGTCGATAACCCTCGGAGCGATACGTTCGGCTGTCGAAGGTCAGACAGACCCCGGTGGTATCTGGATCGACCCAGCCCTCCGGAATGCGCTCGACGAAGGCCTGGAGGCGCTCGTGGCGGCCCAGCGTCTCGTCGTGGAGGATCTGAGTCGTCTCGATGAGCGTCTGGAGTTCCTTGATCCGCTCCCGCAGGTCGAAGTCGGTCCGTTTGATCTCCGAGATGTCGGTCGATACGCCCACGATGCCGACGGCCTCGTCCGAGCAATCACGGATGAGGGCGTTCGTGACCAGAGCCGTGAAGGTCGACCCGTCCTTCCGGCTGACCTCGAATTCACCTGTCCAGGTGCCCTCCCGTCGAGTCGTCACCATGATCTCGCCCGCACGGTCCACGCCAGACTCGGACGAGGTCAGGGACATCACGGAGCGGCCGATCGCCTCCTCGCACGTCCAGCCGTAGAGGTCCTCGGCAGCCGGACTCCAGTAGATGACCTCCCCCTCGAGGTCGGTGGCGATGACGGCCTGGCCGATGGCGTCGAGGATCCCGAGCGCGCCGCGACGGATGCCCTCCAGTGGGGGGCCGCCGTCGAGGGGCAGACCCCGCTGGTTGTCGGTGGGTGACTCGGACTGGTTCGCGGGGTCGCGCTCGCTCATGGGATCCTCCAAGGGTGATGGGGCCTCGGATCGTGCTCGTACGATGGCCTCTCGCCCCGTGGACGGCCAGTCGGAGCCACGGGGCGTGGGGCCTTGGAGCTCCGGCCCCCACCCTGTTTCGCTCCGCGCGACCCGTGAGGGGGAACACGACGAGGAGATACTCCCCAGAGGTGCGGGCGAAGGCCCGGGACGCGGGCGACCGGTCGTACACGACGGCCACGCACGACACGCGCCGTGGTGACGGTGGACCTGACCTTCGCTGCCGGGCCCGGTTGGGGACCGATCCGTCGCGACGGGTGACTCCGGGAGACGTTTCGGCCGGATCGCCGACCGATCGGGGTGGGGTCACTCCCCCCGTCGGTGTGTTTCCGCCGCCAGCTCGGTCCGTGACGACAGATCCAGCTTCCGGTGGATTCGGGAGAGGTGGGTGTCGACGGTCCGGTGGGAGATGCCCAGCGCCTTCCCGATGGCCTTGTTCGAGTCCCCTCCGGCGGCGAGCCGAGCCACCTCGGCCTCCCGCTCCGTGAGCTGGGCCAGACCGTCGTCGGCCTCACGGGGCGGGGGACGTCCTCCGATCTCACGGAACATGCCGCGCGTCTTGTCGAGCTCGGGCACCGCACCCATCTCCTCGAACTGGGCGGGCACCCGCTCGAGGTGGGTCCGGGCCTCGCCCCGCCGGCCCAGCTCCGCCAGGCGTCCAGCGCCTCGGCGGCGTCGGCCCACCCCAGGCCCAGCTTGTGGCCGAAGGCCGAGGAGTCCTCCCGGGGCGGATGGCCTCCCGGGGCGAGCTTCCGGGACCAGCCCCGGGTGAGGACCTCAGGGCGATGGTGCTCGAGGTCGCGGACCGCCGGCGCCAGCGCTTCGGCGAAAATGGCGTAGGGGGTGCTGCTCTCGAGCCGGCAGGCGTGCCCCGAGCCCAGCGCCGGTTCTCGGAGGCGCGGTCACGTGCCGCCTCTACCAGACGGGATTTCCCCACACCCACGCCGCCCTGGACGGAACGGGCGCCGGGGGTCCCGCCCTGCACATGGCGAAGGGAAACTACGGACGGTCTCGAGCGCGGACGCTCGACCGAACAGGGGGGAGGGAGGGATGATCAGGGAGGCCCCGGTGGTAGGGGCGATTCTCCTCGGACTCCATTCCCCCGAGGAGGAAGACCCACTCCATCAGCGCCTGGTTGCCGCTCTCCAGCGACACGATCTGGGTCTCGAACTGCCACCCGGACTGGGTCATCACATTGCTCAGCCCCATCGCCTGACGGGCCTCGGCCGTTTCTCCTGTGAAGGTCGTGAAGCCGAAGCGTGGTCCGCTGAGCTGCTGCCGGGGGAGGTGCACCGCCCGCTTGTCCTCCGGGACCTCCGGAGGTCCGGCCTGGGCGGCGACGAGGGCCGGGGTGGTGAGGACGTGAAGGCGACGGCGGCGATGAGGGAGGGAATGCGGACGGACATGGTGGGCTCCTCGAGAGTGGGTTCGGTGATCTCGAGAGAACAATGGCCTCGGCGTCCGCCTGCATCCCTCCGCCAAACGACGTACACGGGCGCCAGGGCGCCTACGTGGGGTGCGGCCTCCACCATCCTCCGGGGGGCGGGGCCACGCCCCGGCGTCACCTCACCCCAGCCGCCGTCCCTCGCGCTCCACCGCCTCCTGGATCCGTGAGGCGAGCCAGTCCGCCTCGTCCTTGTCGGAGAGCTCGTCGGACACGGCGACGCGCGGCCGTTCGGCGCCCTCCCGCATGGCCTCCATGGCCGGGTGGGACTCGGTGACGCCGAACCGGGACATGACCTTCATCACGTTGGCCGTCTGCGCCTGGATGTGCTCCAGCCCCTCCCCAGGGCGGGCCACCAGGGAGATGGAGTAGGTGGCGTCGTCGGAGGCGGAGCTCGTCCCGAGGTGCACCATCACCTCCTCCAACTGCTCCACCGGCATATCGATGTCGGCGGGCATGCCGATGCCGTCGTGGCGGACCTGGAGCCGACCGTCCTCGACACGCAGGACGGTGTCGTTGGTGCCCTGCTGGATGCTGCCGAACACCAGGAAGCCGCCCAGGACCAGCAGGATGAGGCCCAGGAGCACCGACGCCGTCAGGGCGGGGACGACGCCTACCAACAGAACGACGCCGAGGACGCCCATGATGATGGCACCCGTTCGCTTCCGGGCGGCGGTGAAGTGCAGCTCGAAGAGATCGGGCTCCTCCACCAGTACGATTCCCTTGGTGAGGGGCTCCTCGAAGCTCCAGGCGGGCACGGCATTCGACCCTCTCTGGGTGGCACCCGGGCTCGCCGCGCCGAAGCCGGGCTCCCCGCCGGCACCGGGAGTCCCGGACGCCTCCGCCGGCATGGATCCGGGCTCGGCGGGGAAGACCGGGACCTCCACCCCGGCGGCGAAGTCGATCCCCGGGATCTCGGCCTCGGCGGCGACCTCCCAGAGGATCCGGTTGTCGAGCTTCAGGGGCGTGGACGCCGGCGCGTCGTCGGGGAGGTCGAAGGCGAAGGGGACCTCGACCTGGGTGCCGTACTGAACGGATCGGTCCCGGAGCCGCGTCTCGTCCCGCCAGAGCAGGTGCCGTTCGATCCGACGCGTGCGATCCCCGTCCGAATCCCGGGTGTAGCGGACTTGCTGTCGGTAGCAGCTGACCCGGACCAGGAAGCCGTTGTCGGGTCGGGCCTCCCGACCGATCTTCGCCCGGAGCGTGCCCTCGAAGCGTCGCCCGAGGCGCGGTGGCATGGGGTCGAGGCGCACCACCGTCTCCCCGAACTTTCGCGCCCGCACCAGCTCGTAGGCCAACTTCGCCAGCATCCCGAGTCCGATGACCGGGAAGATCGCTACCACCCACACGGCCTGGTTCCCCGACTGCAGCTCCGCATCGATGAGCAGGAACGCCAGCGGCCAGCTGAACACGTTCCAGAAGAGCGCGAGCACCACGAAGGACCGGTCCAGGGGCGTGCTCGCCACCAGCTCGTCGGTCCTCCACTCGGGTCGGACCCGCCAGGGGGCGTCCCGGTGTTTCTCCAGAGCTCGTTGGGCCGCATCCCGGTCGGCCCCCCGTCGTAGCTCGGCGACGAGGCGAGCGCCGCCCACCAGCGCGAACAGCCCGCCCATGGCATAGGGAAGGAATCGTTGCCAGCCGCTGCCGGCGTACGGTCCCTGCAGGTGGTACCAGACCATGAGCCCGATCCCCAGGGCGACGAAGACCACGGGGACGACGAAGCGCGAGGGCCCTTCTTCGCGGAGGGCGATGCGGACGGGAATCGGCACGGATAGGGAAGGGTGGGGGGACCGGATGGGGCGCAACCAACATGCGCCCTCCGGCGCGTGCTCGCGACCGTTCCTCGGGCACCGAAACGGCCGGTGACCTGATGTGTGTCAATAAAGCCTGACAAGTTTGACACACAATATTGCATACCGTATGGTCGGATCATCTCCACCATCGAGCCGTTCGACCCCCCTGTCGGGCTGGCCATCGGGCGCGCTGCCAAGACCGAGGAGGATCCATGACCCACCAGCTACCGATCCAGTCCCGATTGCCCATACGGGCGTCGATCCTTGCGGCTCCCAGGTCGTGTCTCGTACGCCTGGCGGGCGCCACTTTGGCGCTCCTGCTCGCCTTCGCTCCCGCCTCTGGGCAGAGTGGCACGGTGACCGGGCGGGTGACCGCAGCCGGGTCGGGGGCACCGTTGAGTGCGGTGCAGGTCTACCTGGCCGAGACCGGCATCGGGACCCTCACGAACGCGGACGGCCGGTTTCTGCTCCTCAACGTTCCGGCGGGCGAGTACGCCATCCAGGTGGAGCGAATCGGCTATCGGAGCGTGGTCCGCGACATCTCGGTGGAGGCGGCGGGGACGGCCACCATGGACTTCAGCCTCTCGGAAGAGGCCCTTGGACTCGACGAACTCGTGGTGACGGGGACCGCGGGTGCGGCGCGGCGCCGGGAGATCGGCAACAGCATCGGCCAGCTGAACACGGACATGCTGGACGAGCCGCTCACCAGCACGACGGATCTGCTCCAGGGTCGTGTCTCCGGGGCCAGTGTGACATCGACCAGCGGGTCCCCGGGAGGGGGCACCGCCATCCGCCTCCGGGGCAACGTCTCGGCCACCATGAGCAATCAGCCGCTCATCTACATCGACGGTACCCGGGTGGTGAACCAGTCCTACCCCAAGAACTACTTCCCCATCGGGTACGCGGGGAGCTCGGACAACTCGACGTACAGCCCCCTGAACGACCTCAACCCGCAGGACATCGAGCGGGTGGAGATCATCAAGGGCCCGGCGGCCACCACCCTCTACGGCACCGAGGCGGCGGCGGGCGTGATCCAGATCTTCACCAAGAGGGGGAGTCGCGGCCGAGCCCGGTGGACGGCGTCGGTGACCCAGTCCTTCAGCCAGGTCCGGGACTTCGGACCCTCCCAGGGCTTCGACGGGAACGCCATCACGATTCCGGCGAACGAGGTCGATCCCTACGGTACGCCCTCGAAGATGTACATGGAGCCCTATCTGCGGACGGGGCACGAGCAGCGCTACGACATGAGCGTGACGGGCGGCAACGACCTGGTCTCCTTCTTCGTCTCCGGCGGGCTCGTGGATCAGACCGGCACCCTTCCGAACGACGAACTCGCCCAGGGGAGCTTCCGCGGGAACGTGAGCTTCAGCCCCATCGACAACCTGACCATCCAGTGGAACACGGGATATACACGCACCCGGGTCCGGAAGACGCCGGTGGGTGGGACGGCCGAAGGGGTCACCCTGAACGCCTTCCGACGTGAGCGGAACTACTTCAACGACAACAACCCGGAGGTCATTCGCGAGGTCCTGGACTTCGACCTCCGCAACTTCATCGACCGGCTCACCACGGGAGCCACGATGACGTACAGCCCTGGCTCGAACTTCTCCACCCGGCTCTCGGTGGGGTACGACCTTGCGGATCAGGAAACCCGGGCCATCGAGCCCTTCGGCTTCTTCTACGTGCCCCTCGGTCGGATGCACGACACGCGATGGGAGAACCGGACCCTCAGCGTCGACTACGTGGCGAGCGTCAACAGGGGCTTCGGGGCGGATCTGACCTCGTCGCTGTCGGTAGGCGCGCAGCTCTTCCAGGAGGAGACGCTCCGGACGGCCGCCTACTCCCAGGACTTTCCGGGACCGGGGGAGCCCACCGTGTCCAGCGGCGGGACGGCCCTGGGGTTCGAGGATCGCCAGCGCGTCATCAACGCCGGGTTCTTCGTCCAGAACGTCTTCGGCGCCAAGGACCGGTACTTCCTGACGCTGGGGGTCCGCTTCGACGGGAACAGTGCCTTCGGTGAGAATCTGGGACTCCAGGCCTATCCGAAGATCAGCGGCAGCTACGTGATCTCCGACGAGGACTTCTGGGCCCCGGGCCTCGGGAGCATGAAGCTCCGTGCGGCGTGGGGACAGGCGGGTCGCGCACCTGGCGCGTTCGACGCCGTGCAGACCTGGTCCCCGGACAAGCTGGGCAACAGCGTCGCCTTCCTTCCGAACAACCTGGGCAATCCGGACCTCGGCCCGGAGCGGACCACCGAACTCGAGGTGGGCTTCGACTGGGCCGGTCTCTCCGACCGTCTCACCGTCGACGCCACCTACTACCACCAGGTGACCTCGGACGCCCTCTTCCAGGTCTCCCAGATCCCGTCCAACGGGGGCTGGGGCAGTCAGCTCGCCAACGTGGGCGAAGTGGAGAACCAGGGGTTCGAGTTGACGGTCAACGGCACGATTCTCGAGTCCGCCGACTGGGGATGGGACCTCAACCTCGCGCTCTCGACCAACAAGAGCGAAGTCACCGATCTGGGCGGCGTCGATCGCTTCGGGGTGGGGAACCGGGGCGACATCGTCCTGGGTCAGCCCGCGCCGGTGATGACGGGGCAGTGCGTGACCAACGAGGAGGCCTTCGCGGATCCGATCATCGAGCAGGACTGCAACTACGGGCCCAACCAGCCCACGCGGATCATCACCCCGAGCACGACGCTCCGGCTGCCCTGGGGCGGCGCGAGCCTCACCGCACGGGCCGAATATCAGGGCGGTCACTACGCCTACAGCCTCATGGACGGGGAGTCCATCACCCGGGGCATCCGGTGGCCGGCCTGCTTCAACTCCTACCCGGACATCGAGTCGGGCAACCTGGAGAGTGTCACGGCGCGGGAGCGCGCCTACTGCATCCCGACCAACGCCAATCGCGACTTCGCCATCTTCCCCATGGACTTCTTTCGGATGCGGGACGTGACGCTGAGCGTGCCCATCCCCGCTGAGTTCCTCGGCGCTTCCGGCGGGCGCGTCGCCTTCTCCGCCGGGAACTTCTTCACCTGGCGGAAGGCGTCCTACTCCTTGGCCGACCCCGAGACGTCGGGGGGCTTCCAGACCGGGAATCAGGCGGGAGGGAACGAGTTCACCCACTCGGTGGGTGGAAGCATCCCGATCCCCGCCTCCTACACCCTCACCCTCCGCCTCAGCTACTGAGGGCCCCCATGAACGACCATCCGAGCCATCCGAGCCGGGCGGGGCAGCCCCCCGTCACGCGCACCCGCGGCCTGAGGATCTCCGGGCGAGGGACCATCGCACTGGGAGCTGCCCTCTTGCTGGCCTTCGGCACCACCTCCTGTGACTTCGAGGTGACCAATCCCGGGCCCGTCCAGGCCGACAACCTCAACGATCCCGGAGCCTTTCCCTCCATCATCGGCGGCATCCAGCGCGCCATGATCGACGCGGTGAACTACACCGCCCTCCACGGAGCCTCCGTGACCAGGGAGCTCTTCCCCACGGGCCAGACGGGGCAGTTCGGGATCGAGCCCCTGAACTCCGTGGGCATCCTGCGCGACGACCAGCAGGGCACGCCGTGGTCCGCATCCCAGCAGGCGCGTTGGCTCGCGGAGAACGCCATGGCCCGGATGGACGAGGTCCTGGGTGGCGACGCGGGCTCCAGCACCCCGGCGGCACAGGCCGCGCTCTGGGCCGGATACGCCAATCGGCACCTGGGCGAGAACATGTGCGAGACCGTCATCGACGGGGGCGCGGCCCTCCCCGCCGAGGAATCACTGAACCGGGCGAAGGAGCAGTTCACCGAGGCCATCGCCATCGGGCAGGCCGCCGGGGAGACGGACATCGTGCAGGCAGCCTACGCAGGGCGAGCCGCCGTCGAAGTGCATCTCGGCGAATGGTCGGCGGCGGCGGCGGATGCCGCCCAGGTCCCCACCTCCTTCGTCTTCCAGCTCGACTTCTACAACATCGGCGACGACTATCAGCAGAACCGGATCGCCTGGGCCAGCATGAACCAGCCGTACAAGGCCCACAGCCAGTGGAATACCTGGTACGCGGACTACTACGACGAGACCGGAGACCCGCGGGTCGCCTACACCTTCACCGACGACGTGGGCACGGGTGCCCTGGAGTGCTGCGGCGTCATCGCGTGGTGGCCTCAGGCCAAGTACGATCGGGCCAGCTCCATCGATCTCTCCACCGGAACCGAGATGCGCCTGGTGGAGGCCGAGGCGGTCCTGCGAGGCGGGGACGTGGGCGCTGCCGTGGGTCTGATCAACGAGGTACGTGCCCTTGCCGGCGTGGAGTCCGTCTCCGCGACGTCCGCGGAGGAGGCCTGGACCCTGCTCAAGCGCGAGCGCGGCATCGACCTCTGGCTCGAAGGCCGGCGACTGGGCGACCTGCGTCGTTGGTCGGAGACAAGTACCCCCGGGGCGCTCGATCCCAAGGAGGTGGTGGGGGATGCTTCGTACCTGCAGGAGCAGGATCTCTGCTTCCCCATCTCGAAGACGGAGAGGGACCGGAACCCGAACATCGGGTGAGGTCTCCAGTGGGTTGTTCGCCCGCCCGACCGTGTTGTGCGGTCGGGCGGTTTCCATGGGACCGGGAGAGCTGAATGTCGACACGGAGGCGTGGCGTCGTCCGGGGCACGAGTGGGACGATGATGCTGGCGGCGGTGGTGGTTGCCTGTTCGGGGTCGCCGGACGAGGCCCGTACCGGCGACTGGCCCACCTACGGAGGCGATCCCGGGTCGATGCAGTATGCACCCCTGGTCGAGATCACCCCGGAGAACGTGGGCGAACTGGAGGTTGCCTGGGAGTGGCACACAGGCGACCAGGCCCTCCCCGGCCCGCGCCTGCCGGTGCCTGGCGAGGAGGTCCGCCCCGGATCGTTCGAGAACACCCCGCTGGTCATCAACGACACCATGATCGTGACCACGCCCTACAACCGGGTCATCGCCCTCGACGCCGCCACGGGGGACGAACTCTGGGCCTACGATCCGGAAACGACCCAGTGGGGCCAGCCTCCCAACGGCACGGGCTTCGTGCACCGTGGGGTGGCGGTCTGGAGCGGAGTGGGCGAGCGACGGATCTTCCTGAACACCCGCTGGCGTCTCATCGCGCTGGACTTCGCCACGGGGCGCCCGTTGCCGGACTTCGGCCACGAAGGGGTGGTCACCCTCACCGACCACCTGCTCTGGTCCACGAACCCTCTCCATTACACGCAGACCTCACCGCCCGTGGTCTACGAGGATCTCGTCATCCTGGGCAACGGCGTGTGGGACGGCTTCATCTACGAGCGGGATCCCCCGGGCAACATCCTGGCGTTCGACGTATCCAGCGGAGAGCTGGCGTGGCGCTTCAACCTGATCCCCCAAGCGGGAGAGCTGGGTGCGGAGACGTGGGAGGACGGGGCCAACGAGCGGACGGGCCACACCAACGCCTGGGCGCAGCTGAGCCTCGATCCGGAGCGTGGCCACCTCTACGTGCCGGTGGGCACGCCGAGCAACGACTGGTACGGGGGAGACCGTCTCGGGGACAACCTCTTCTCGGAGAGCCTCCTCAGCCTGGACGCCGCCACGGGCGAGAGGATCTGGCACTATCAGCTGGTCCACCACGGACTCTGGGACTACGACCTCCCTTCGGCCCCGACCCTTCTCACCGTGCAGCACGACGGCCGGGCGGTGGACGCCGTGGCGCAGGCCACCAAGATGGGGTTCATGTTCGTCTTCGATCGCCAGACCGGGGAGCCCCTCTGGCCTGTCGAGGAACGACCGGTTCCCGCCAGCGAGGTGCCCGGCGAGCGGGCGGCGCCGACCCAGCCCTTCCCGACGCTCCCCGAGCCGTTCTCGCGGCAAGGGTTCAGCGAGGACGACGTCATCGACTTCACGCCCGAGCTTCGGGCGCAGGCGCTGGAGCACCTCTCGTCCTTCCGGATGGGTCCCCTCTACACCCCGCCCTCCATGGAGGGCACGCTCACCCTCCCGGGCGTGATCGGCGGCGGAGGTTGGGGAGGAACGGCAGCCGATCCCGAGACCGGGTGGGTGTACGTGAAGGCCTCGGAGAACCCCGCCGTCATGAAGATCGAGGTCGCTGATTCGTCGCGCTTCGAGGCGAGGTACAGCGCCGACCTCGGAGCGCTCGGGATCCGGATGCCCAACGGGCTCCCCGTCATCAAACCGCCGTATGGGACCCTGGTGGCGTACGACCTGAACACCGGCGAGAAACAGTGGACGGTGCCGGTGGGCGACATGCCGGAGGTGCGCTTCAACCCCGCGCTCCGTGGGGTGGAGCTTCCTGAGCGGCTGGGCCGGTCCGGATCGTCCGGACCCCTGGTGACCCGGGGCGGCCTCGTCTTCCTGGCGGGAGGCGCCCCGGTGCTCTATGCCTTCGACAAGACGTCCGGGGAGGAGCTGTGGAGCTGGGAGCTCGGCGGACGAGGCTACGCCAATCCCATGAGCTACCAGACCCGGGCGGGACGCCAGCACGTCGCCGTCGCCAGCGGCTCGGGGGACAACACCACGTTGACCGTGTTCGCGCTGCCCGGGGGTTGAGCCGGAGCTGGATCCCCCATCCGAATCATCTCGCGCCCATGAGGACCACCTACCCATGAAGACACGAATGCTGGTACCGCTGACGTTGCTGGCGATGGGGCTGCTCTCGCCCTGCCCGGGGGCCGGCCAGGAAGGCACGGTGGTGTTGGAGGCGGGTCGGGTGCTGGATGGCAGGGGCGGGGTCCTGGAGGCCCGGGACGTGGTGGTGCGGGACGGGCAGATCGTGGAGATCCTGCCGGCGGGGGAGGGGAGGGGCGACGTCCGCTACGACCTCTCGGACCGGACGCTCCTTCCGGGGCTGGTGGACACCCACGTGCACATCCATTGGCACTTCGATCGGGCCACCGGCCGGACCCATAGCGGCGAAGTGGAGGAGACGCCGGAGGAGGCCGTCCTCTACGCGGCGGAGAACGCTTGGAAGACGCTCATGGGCGGGGTGACGACGGTGCAGAGCCTGGGCTCTCCCACCGACGTCCCCCTGCGGGACTTCGTGGAGGCGGGGGCGATCCCCGGGCCGCGCATCCTCACCTCCATCTCCGCCGTCTCCGCCCGCACCGGGGGACCGGCGGAGATCCGACGCCATGTCGACGAGATGGCCGATCGGGGTGCGGACGCCATCAAGATCTTTGCCTCGGCGAGCATCCGGGACGGAGGTCCACCGACCCTCTCCCAGGAGCAACTCGACGCCGCCTGCGGGCAGGCGCGAGCCCGTGGGCTCCGCACGCTGGTCCACGCCTACGATCCCGTCATCACACGACGGCTGGTCCAGGCGGGGTGCACCACGGTGGAGCACGGCGCGCTCCTGGATCGCGCCAGCCTCGAGCTCATGGCGGAGAATGGGGTGTACTTCGACCCCAACATCGATCTGGTCCTGCGCAACTACTTCGAGAACTCGGAGCGTTTCGTGGGCGTGGGCAACTACAGCGAGGCGGGCTTCGCGGAGATGCGGAAGGTGCTCCCGGTGGCCCTGGAGATCTTCCGGGAGGCGCTCACCGTTCCCGGGCTCAAGACGGTGTTCGGGACCGACGCCGTCGCCGGGGCGCACGGACGAAACTACCAGGAGCTCGTGTACCGCATCGAGGAGGGAGGGCAGGATCCCATGGCGGCCATCGTCTCGGCCACCTCGCTGGCCGCCGAGTCGCTGGGACTCGAGGACCGCATCGGATCGGTCGTACCGGGGATGGAGGCGGACCTCATCGCCCTGGACGGGGACCCGCTGCAGGACCCGGGGGCTCTGGGGCGGGTGGTGTTCGTCATGAAGGGGGGAACGGTGTACAAGCATCGCCCGGCTGGTCCGTGAGCCCTCCGTGGTGGATCGCCCTGGTGGCGTTGATCCCGCTGGCAGGCTGCCACGTCTATGCCCCCACCGGGATGGGGGAGGTGACTCCGGGGGAGACCGTACGGCTGCGGCTGACCTCCACCGGGGAGGAGCGCCTCCCCGCCACGATTCAGCCGGGGGCGGACCGATTCCTGGAAGGTGAGATCGTCGAGCGAGA
>JGI12048J13642_10456583_pt1 | contig 19624 bp, 18 predicted proteins | sample ElkSlonscriptome_16_FD_13642 | JGI IMG/M metagenome (IMG submission 13642)
GCGAGGCGTTGGAGGTCGAACGGCGGGTCCTGGACCGGCCCCGGACCGTCGTGCTCCTCGTGGCCGCCGGCGCGGTGGTCACGACGGCGGTGATCCAGGTCTTCACCGGGAAGACGGGTGGCAACACCATCGACCGCACGGACCCTGGGCCGTCCGCAGCGCGAATCCTGCTTCTGCGGCTCGGGCTCTGGTAGTGGCGTCCGGCGAGGCGCCCCGGGGGTGCGGACCCGACCCGCAGGTCAGCGTCCGGGGCGACGTTCCTGTACACGGCGACGCCTCGCGCCGAGACGCCGTGAAGCTCCTCCTGGGCGGGGCGCTGGCCTCCCTTCCCCTGCTCCGCGCCCGGCCAGGCTCCGAGGAATCGACCGATGTGCTTGTCGGCGATCTCGCGGAGATCCCGGTCGGTTCGGCGGCATCGTCGCACTTCCACGGACTTCCCATCCTGGTGATCCACAGCGACGAGGGTCCGGTGGTGCTCTCGGCGCTCTGCACCCACGAGGGGTGCATGGTCACCTGGGAGCGCGCGAGGGGAGAACTCCTGTGTCCGTGCCATCAGGGACGATTCAGCGGCACGGGCGCCGTCCTGGAAGGCCCTCCGCCTGCGCCCCTGCTGAACCTCCCGGTCCGCGTCGAGGACGGGAAGGTCTACGTGGTCGAGTGAGGCAGGAGCGAGTCCCTCCGCGCCGGCGTCCTCCGACCCCCGGGAGGCTATCGGTTTCCGGTGCTTGCGTACCCCAGATGCTCGCCGATGACCTCGATGGCCCGGCGTAGTCGTTCGGCGCCCGCCTTCCAGTGGTCTTCCATCGCTCGTTGAGCTTCTTCAGGCAGTTCGTCTCGGATGGCGTCGATGATGCGCGCGTGCTCCGGGGAGGCCACCAATCGGTTCTTGGAAGCCACCTGCGTCAGGTAGAAGCTCCGATATCGCCCGACCTGCGGCCGAAGGGACTGGATCTGCGCCGCGAGGCGGTTCCCCCCAGCGGCCTCGACCAGCCCTTCGTGGAAGCTGTCGTCCCACCCGTTCGCCTCTTCCACGGTCAACCCGTCTCGCTCCGCCCGTTCGGTGGCTGCCCGATTCGTCTCCTCGAGTCGGTCGGCGAGATCCGTCCGCTCTTCGTCGCCCAGTTGAGCACAGCGGCGTGCCGCGATCCCCTCGAGGGCGCTGCAGAGCGCGATCAGTTCATCCATGTCCTCGACCGTCAGGGGGGCTACGACGAATCGGGAATAGGTCCCGATGACCTTCTCGACCACATATCCTTCCTGGGCGAGGCGGTTGAGGACGGCGCGAATCGTAGCCCGGGAGTGCCCGATCTCTTCGGCGAGTTGCGCCTGGATGAGCGGCGTTCCCCCGACGATCTGGTGGTCGAGGATCAGCTGCCGGGTCGCATAGTACGCCTCGGTGATTCGGTCCCCACCCCCGTCGGTCGTCCCGTTCCTATGCGACGGTAGGGCGGAACCGGATCCGTCGGTGCCTTGGGGGGGCATGGCGGGTGGGTGTGAGAGGATCACAAGTTGCCCACAAGCTGACCACTCGCAATGCAACGATCAAGCATTCGCACTCTGACAGGACGGTCCTCGTGGGCACCATCCACGCGTACACGCCGACACCCAGGCGCACCTCGGCCCGACCAGCCCGGGCGGCCGCGAAGAGGGTGAGGCGACTCCCCGTGGTCCTGATCCTGGCCCTCCTGGGTGTCGGCGCGGGGTCCGGGGCAGCTCTCGCTCAGGAACCGCGCGATGCCTCACCGGCGGGAGCCACCCTCGGTGCGGTCCTCGGTGGTGCGGGCGGCTTCTTCGGAGGACTCTGGCTCGGTGCGAGCGGCGACTGCTACGAGATCTGCGAAGAGCTCGTGCTGGGGGCCATCGCCGGAGAGATCGTTGGCGTGGCGGTCGGGGCGCACGGTGGGAATGGCTTCCGCGGGAACGTCTTCGCCGACCTGGGCGTCAGCGCTGGAGTCGGAGCCCTGGGCCTCCTCCTGACCTCTCGGGCTGAATCCCGTGGTGCCGTCCTGCTGGCCGCCACCCTGTTCCAGGTGGCCGGCGTCGTATGGACCGAGGTGCGAACGTCGCCCATGATCGCCATCACACCAGGGTCCGATGGCGCTCGAGGGCGGATCGGGCTGGTGGTGGGCGTTCGGTTCTAGATGACCGCCTCGGCTCTCAGCTCGCCGACCCGCCCTCGACCACTTCCTGCATCACGACTTCGAAGAGGGCCCGGACCGCCGGGTCCGAGCTCACCAGGAAGGTGATGCGCTTGGCCCGGTCCGGCTCCATCCCGTGCGCCTCGTGGGCGGCGGCGATGGCCTGGGTGAGGTTGTTGCGAATGTTCGCCCGGCCCGACTCGGCGTGGATTCGTACCATCTCCTGGATGGCCTCCTCCTGGAGCTCGTCCACCTCGAGCTGGAGCGTGACGTAGTGCTCCATCTCCTCCCGGGACACCTGGGATTCCACCGAGAGATCCACCAAGGAGTCGGCGCGCGCCTCTTCCGCCAGGGCTGCCGAATCCGGTTCCTCCTGAGCGAGGAGGTCTCCAGGCAGGGTGGCGAGGGTGGCAGCCAGCAGGACGGACAGCAGGGGAATGTGCCAGCCGGTCGAGGTCATCTTCGAAGTCTCCGAAGGAGTTCCGGTAGTGGAGGGGGGCTGCGCATCGGCGCACCAGCGACTAAGGGTAGGATGGAGGACTGGTATAGGACAAGCCGGGGCCCGATGGAGCCTTGTTCTCTCCCAGACCTTCGGTGAATGTTCTGGCTGACCCGAGGCCGATCCCGGAGACTCGCTTGACCCCTCGCCGCCCGTGTCGGGGATGCCACACGCCCATCGACACCGATCACCTTACCTGCCCCTTCTGCGACACGTCGGACCCGCTCCGACACGTCCGACGAAAGCGGCGAGTCCTCCGGATCGCGTTCTTCGTGGTCCTGGCCACCGGCCTCACCGCCATGCTCGCCCTCTGACTCCTTTCTGGAGATGTCCATGACCGGTCCGTCCCGCGGCATGATCCCGCGTATGCAGGGAGCCGCCTTCCTCGACATCGAGACCTTCGAGGAGGTGGAGCACGACGAATCCGCCACCGGCCAGGCGGCCGCCGTGGTGGCCCTGGTCGCGGTGGCGCAGGCCATCGGCGGGGCGGGGGACGGGGTTCTGGCTGCCGGAGGCGCCGCCCTCGGCGCCCTGGTGGGGTGGGGGATCTGGGCCGGCGTGACCTACCTGGTGGGGACCAAGATCTTCGAGGGGACCGCCACCTGGGGCGAACTCCTCCGCACCCTCGGCTTCGCCCAGGCGCCGGGCATCCTCGCCATCCTCGGTGTGATTCCCCTGCTCGGGGTCGTCACCTGGCTGATCCCCTTCTGGGTCCTGGTCACGGGCTTCGTGGCCGTCCGTCAGGCGTTGGACATCGGCAACGGGGCCACCTTCCTCACCATCCTGGTGGGGTGGGGCGCCTACGTGGCTCTGGCGTTCCTGGGCGCGATCTTCGCCCTCATCTTCTAGCGTCCGACCCCTCCGCCATGGAATTCGGCTGGAATCCCTCCATGTGGGCCTCTCTCAAGCCGTTCGGGCTGGGTGAGGAGAAGCCGCACCACTTCCGGGACATGCTCCGCACCCTCTGGGAGAACCGGGACGAGGTGGAGTTCGCCATGCGCATCCTCGGCGACGGGGTCTGCGACGGTTGCGCGCTCGGCACCACCGGGTTGCGGGACTTCACCCTGGACGGGGTGCACCTCTGCAACGTCCGACTCTCGCTGCTGCGCCTGAACACCATGGGCGCCTTCGACGCCTCGGAGTTGCAGGACGTGGAGCGGTTCCGGGAGATGGAGGGGGACGACCTGCGGGCGCTGGGGCGGATTCCGGAGCCCATGGTGCGCCGTCGGGGTGAGCCCGGCTTCACGCCCGTCTCCTGGGACGAGGTCATGGGGCTTCTGGCAGACCGGCTGGGCGCCGTGGACCCCCGACGGTTGGCCTTCTACCTGACCTCCCGGGGCATCACCAACGAGACGTATTACGTGGCTCAGAAGGTCGCCCGGTTCCTGGGCACCAACCACGTGGACAACTCGGCGCGCATCTGCCACGCGCCCAGCACCACCACCCTCAAGCGGTCGTTGGGCGCCGCCGCCTCCACCTGTTCCTACACGGACTGGATCGGCTCGGACCTGTTGGTCTTCTTCGGCTCGAACGTGGCCAACAACCAGCCGGTGGCCACGAAGTACATGTACCGCGCCAAGGAGGAGGGGACCCGCATCGCCATGGTCAACTCCTTTCGGGAGCCGGCCATGGAGCGGTACTGGATCCCCTCCATCGCCGATTCTGCGGTCTTCGGCACCGAGCTCACCGACGACTTCGTGGCCGTGCACCAGGGCGGAGACGTGGCCTTCCTCAACGGCGTCCTCAAGGAGGTCGTCGAGCGGGGGTGGGTGAACCGCCCGTTCGTGGAGGCCCACACCACCGGATTCGATGCGCTGGAGGCGTCCCTCCGGCAGCAGAGTTGGGAGGAGCTGGAGCGCTTCAGCGGGGTCTCCCGCGAGGGGATGAAGGCCTTCGCCGAGACCGTGGGGACGGCCGAGTCGGCCGTCTTCATCTGGAGCATGGGCATCACCCAGCACCGTTTCGGGGTGGACAACGTGCAGGCCATCGTGAACCTGGCGCTGGCCCGGGGCTTCGTGGGACGGGAGAAGTGCGGGCTGATGCCCATCCGGGGCCATTCGGGGGTGCAGGGCGGCGCCGAGGTGGGGGCCGTGCCCTGGTCCCTCCCCGGAGGCCGGCCGCTGGACGCGGAGCACGCAGCGGAGATGAGCGCCCTCTGGGGCTTCGACGTCCCCGATTGGCGCGGCCTCTCGGCGGTTGAGACGGTGCACGCCGCCCACGACGGCGAGATCGATGCCCTCTGGGCCATTGGAGGTGACTACCTGGGCACCCTCCCGGACCCCGCCTACTGCCGGGAGGCGCTGGAGCGGGTCCCCCTCCGGGTGCATCAGGACATCGTCCTGGCCCACCAGATGTTCGTCGAGCCTGCCGACACGGTGGTGCTCCTTCCTGCCACCACCCGCTACGAACAGCCCGGGGGCGGCACCGAGACCTCCACCGAACGGCGCATCTATTTCAGTCCGGAGATCCCGGGGCGGCGCATCCCGGGCGCGCGAGCGGAGTGGCAGGTCCTGGCGGAGCTGGCGGCGCGGATCCGCCCTGACGAGGCCGTGTCCATCGCTTTCCCCAGCGGCCAGGCCATCCGCGACGACATCGCCCGGGCCGTCCCCTTCTACGCCGGGATCGAAACGCTGCGCCAGAAGGGGGACGCCGTGCAGTGGGGTGGGCCGCGGCTCTGCGAGGGCGGCGAGTTCGGGCTGGCCGACGGTCGCGCCCGTTTCCACCCCGTGGAGCCTCCGGAGCTGGGCATCCCCGACGGCTGGTTCCACCTCAGCACCCGCCGTGGCAAGCAGTTCAACTCCATGATCCAGGCCAAGCGGGATCCCCTCACCGGCGGGCTCCGGGACCACGTCTTCATGGCGGAGGCCGACGCACTACGCCTGGGCGTGGGGGAGGGCGATCCGGTGACGCTGCGTTCCGAGGTGGGGAGCTTCCAGGGGCGCGTCCGGATCTCCGAGATGAAGGAGCGGAACCTCCAGCTCTTCTGGCCGGAGGCCAACCCCCTCATCCGCCGCGGCGTGGTGGAGCCCCAGTGCGGGATCCCGGACTTCACGGCGGTGGTGGAGGTGGTGCCCGGGCACGTGGAGGAACCCCGGCCGGCCCCCCACCCGACGCCTTCCGAGCCTCGGGCGGGGGCCGTCTCCGCCCCTGCCGGGCCCGAGTAGGACGCCAGGATGCGCGGCCAGAAGGCGCCGGTCCGGGGGGTGCGGATCCGACGGTGGCGCGGCGGTGCGTCGGAGCGGGTGAGAGACGCGCTGGCGGTGGAAGAACCGCTGGAGATGCGGCTGGCCTGGCGGGAACCCGACGCCGGCGCCCGCTCCGAGCCCATCGCGGTGACCATGCGGACCCCGGGTTCGGACTTCGAGCTGGTGGCGGGCTTCCTCCATGGGGAGGGACTCCTTCCCGCTCGGGACGCCCTCCAGGAGCTCACCTACTGCCGGGGCGAACGGCCCGGGGAGCAGGCCTTCAACGTGGTCGAAGCCCGCCTGCGGCCGGGCCTGGTGGTGGATCTGGAGCGGCTGCGTCGGAACGTGTACACCACATCGAGCTGCGGCGTCTGCGGCAAGGCCTCGCTGGAGGCCGTGGAGGCTCAGGGATGCACCCACCTGGGGGCCGACGAGTTGCGGGTGGAGCCGGAGCTCCTGCCCGAGCTTCCGGGACGCCTCCGCGACGACCAGGACGTCTTCCAACGTACCGGCGGGCTCCATGCGGCCGGGCTCTTCGACGACGCAGGCACCCTCCTCCATGCGGACGAAGACGTGGGCCGGCACAACGCGGTGGACAAGGTGGTGGGCCACCTCTTCCTGGAGGATCAGCTGCCGGCCGCCGGCCGCATCCTGGTGGTGAGCGGGCGAGCGTCCTTCGAGCTGGTGCAGAAGGCGGTTGCGGCGGGGATTCCCATGCTGGTGGCGGTGGGCGCTCCGTCGAGTCTTGCGGTGGAGCTCGCCGAGCGCTTCGGCATGACCCTCGTGGGCTTTGCCCGGGACGGCGGATTCAACCTCTACGCGGCGCCGGACCGGGTCCGATGACGGCAGCCCCCGAGCCCCTCCGTCTCCTCGGCGCCGTCCTGGCCGGGGGGCGCAGCCGACGCTACGGGGCGGAGAAGAGCGGCGCCCGCGTGGCGGGGGTGCCCATGGTTCAGCGGGTCCTGGACGCGGCCCGGGTGGTCTGCGGCGACGACGTGGTGGTGGTGTCCCCGCGTCCGGTCGCTGGGGCGGAGACCACCGATCGAATCCCGGATCGGGTGGCCGATCGCGGGCCCTTGGGCGGCCTCCACGCCGCCCTCCACGAGGCTCGTCGGCGGGAGCTCGACGGCGTCTTGCTCCTGGCCTGCGACCTCCCGCTCCTGGACGGATCCCTCCTCCGTTCGTTGGTGGAGGCGGCGGCCCGGGCCCCGGAGGTGGGGGCACTGGCACCACGGGGGGACAGCGGTCCGCCGGAGGTGGCGTGCGCCGTCTACCGGGCGACGGCGCTCCCCGAGGTGGAAGCCCGCCTGGACGGGTCGGACCGGTCACTCCAGGGGCTCTTCCAGGCTCTGGACGGACGCACCCCCGGCCTCGCCTCCCGAGCTGCCTTCCTGAACGTGAACACGCCGCAGGACCGGGCTCGGGCCCAGGCGGAGCTGGCCCGGGCGGATCTGGCCGAGTCACAGGCCGCCGCGTCCGCACCGGAGGACCTGCCGCCCATCCTCTGTGTCGTCGGCAAGAAGAAGTCCGGGAAGACCACCACCGTCGTGGGGCTGGTGTCCGAGCTTACCGGCCGGGGCCTTCGGGTGATGACCCTGAAGCACGGGCACCACTTCCGTCTGGATCGGGAGGGCACCGACTCCTGGCGGCACCGCCACGAAGGGGGTGCGGCCCGGGTGGTGCTGGCCGGCCCCGACGAGGTCGCCGTCACCGGGGAGTGGAGCACGATGCCGGAGCCGGGTGCTCCCGGGGCGATGAAAGGCCCGCCGGCGGAGCCTCCCCTGGAGGAGGTGGTGCGACGCTACCTCGCCGACGCCGACGTGGTGGTGGCCGAGGGCTACAAGCATGCCGCCCGCGTCCGGGTGGAGGTCTTCCGGGCCCAGGTGCACCCCGAACCCCTCTACCGGGAGATGGAGCCGGCTCCCGCCCCCCACCTCCACCTGGCCATCCTCGCGGAGGGCGGTCGCGCCGACGGTCCGCCGGAGGTGCCGGTGCTGGACGTGGACGATCCCGACCGGTTCCGGCGCCTCGCCGACCTGGTGGAGGAGCGGTGGCCTCAGCTGGCGCGGGTCGGGTCGCGGCGGGCCCCTGCAGAGGGGTAGCCCACCGTCGGGGAGGTGGCCATGTTGGGGGTTCCTCCACTCCCCGTCTCGAGCCCTCGACGGCACGCCCCAGCGATCCCGCCCATGGTCTTCCCCTCCCGCCGTGCCCTCCCCGGCCTCCGGTCCTTCATCGCCCTGCTCCTCGCCCTGCCCGTCCTGGGGCTGGCGGCCTGCTCCGGCGGGCCTTCGGCGGAGGCGCCGGCCGCCTCGCCCACCACCGGGGAGGATGCCGCATCTTCGGTCGAGGCGACGCCCGCCCCGGATGCTGCGGCCACGGCCCTCTACGCCGACGACCAGGCAGAGCGGGGCCGGAGGGTCTTCCAGGACCGCTGCAGCGAGTGCCACTACTCCTCGGAGATGCGGGGCACCCAGTTCCAATGGGTCTGGGAGCGTCAGACCGTGGGGGACCTCCTGGAGCACATCGTCCGCACCATGCCGGAGGACGATCCAGGCAGCCTCTCGGAGGCCGAGTATCTGGAGGTCGTCGCCTACATCCTGCGCCTGAACGGATTCGAGGCGGGCGCCCAGGCGTTGGCAGGGGACGGCCCGGCGCTGACCCGCCTGCTGAAGGCCCCGGAGTCCTCGCGATGAGTGACGGAGGTGGGGACTTCGGGCGTCGACGGTTCCTCCAGGGGATGGCCGGCGCCGGGGCCGGGCTGGCGGTGGGCGGAGGAAGCCTCCTGGGGCAGACGGCCGGCCCGGATCAGGGCTCCGAGCCTCGCCGGGCACCGGCCGTGCGCACCGGGCAGGTCGCACCCGACGTGGCGGTGGTGGGCGCCGGGGCCTTCGGAGTCTGGACGGCCCTCCATCTGCGTCGCCAGGGCGCCCGCGTCACCCTGGTGGATCAGCACGGACCCGCCAACTCCCGCGCCACCTCGGGTGGCGAGACCCGGGGGGTGCGGACCAGCTACGGCGACCGGCCCCACGGTCGGCAGTGGGGGGAGTGGGCCGCCGAGGCGATGGAACGCTGGAAGGCGTGGGACGAGGAGCACGCGTCCGATCTCCTGCCGCCCGTCTACTTCACCACCGGCGACGTCATCCTGCGGGACGAGCTGACCCCGTTCCTGGAGCGGACCATGGAGAACTGGGACGCCATGGGGCACGCCTACGAGCTCCTCGACGCAGACGAGGTGCGCCGTCGCTGGCCGGCCATCCATACGCCCGACGTCTCAGTGGCGCTGTACGAGCCGGCGGCCGGGGTGGTGCGGGCCCGGCGCGCCATCGAATCGGTGGCGCAGGTCTTCCTCCGCGAGGGGGGGGAACTCCGCATCGGGCGGGTGCGTCCCCCGGACTCGGAGGGGGCACCGCTGGAGGCCCTCAGCTTCGAGGACGGCTCCACCCTGTCGGCCGACACCTATGTGTTCGCCCTGGGACCCTGGTTGCCGAAGTACTTCCCGGAGCTTCTGGGAACGCGCGTGCGCGTCCGTACGCTGGGTCACGTCTACTACGTGGCGACGCCCCCCGGCGACGACCGGTTCCAGTACCCCAACCTCCCCAGCTACAACGTCCCCGGTGTGACCGGCTGGCCCGCTCTCCCCAGCGACTTCCGAGGCTTCCGGATCCGGACCGGCGGACATCGGGGTGACGATCCGGATACCAGCGTCCGCTGGATCGACGAGGAGTACCACGACCGCCCCCGGGAGGTGCTGGGGCGCTACTTCCCGGACCTGGCCGACCTGCCCTTCAACGAGACCCGTGCCTGCCACTACTGCGGTACCGTGACCCGCAACTTCTACATCGACCGGCACGGTGGCATGGAGAACGCCTGGATCGCCGGAGGGGGCTCCGCCGAGGCCTTCAAGCAGGGCCCGGTGCTGGGGGAGTTCATCGCCGGACGGGTGCTGGGAGAGATCCCCGACGAGGACGAGCTCGCCCGCTCCTTCCGCATTCCTGACGAGGAGTTCGAGGCCGACGAGGGCGGCCCAGACTGAGGGTCACCGGCGGATCCGCCCCCCTGGCGACGGGGGTAGGGAAGGCATGACACGCGACTCCGACTCCCACGCTCCCCGGCTCGATCCCGACGCCCTCGCGCCCTCGGTGCGCTGGGTGGTCTCCGTGGTCTTCGTCGCGATGACGGTGGTGGCGTTGGCGCTGGTCCCCATCTTCCTGGGCCAGCGGGTGAGCCAGGTCCAGCGGCGGGCCGCCGAGGTCCTGGAGCCTGCTCGCCTCTTGAGCGGCCAGCTCTCCAACCTCCAGGCCCAGCAGCTCGCCCGCTTCCAGGCCTTCCTCCTCACCGGGGATCGGGTCCATCGGGGTCCCTACCTTCAGCTCCTCTCTCGGGAGGATTCGGTCTACGATGAGCTGAGCCAGATCGCCCGGGGGATGGATCTGGAGGTGCGCGAGGGCGTCGCCCGGCTCTCCAACGCCTCGGCACGCTGGCACCTGGGCCATCAGGCGGCCTTTGGGTCGGAGGAGATGCGGGCGGCGCTGGAGAACGACTTCGCTCGGGAGCTCGGGCGATACTTCGACCTTCAGGAAGCCACCCTGGAACTCCAGGAGACCATCCAGAGGGACCTCGCCGAGGGTCGGCGCCGCATTGCCGCCACCCGGACCCTCCAGGACCGCATCACCCTGGGCCTCGTGGTCCTGGCGCTGGGAGCGATCTTGCTCGTGGCCATGGTGGGTCGTCGGCTCCGGGTCCTCACGCGCGAGGCCCAGCGACGTCGCAACGACGCCATCCAGGCTCGCCGGGAGATCGACGCCCTCCTCGAAGCCACCGGCGACGGCGTCATGGGCGTGGACCTGGAGGGCTGCTGTACCTCCCTCAACTCGACGGGGCAGCGGCTCCTGGGATGGCGGGAGGGCGAGGTGCGAGGTCGAGACATCCACGACGCGCTCTTCCATTCCGATGCCGAGGGCCAGCGCCGGCCGCGGGAAGACTCCCCCCTGACGGAGGTCCTGGAGGAGGGCGCCACCGCCCAGTCCCCGCCCGGGGACGTCCTGTGGCGGAAGGACGGTACCTCCTTCCCGGCGCGCTGGACCCTCCAGCCCAAGGTGGATCACGGCCGCATCCTCGGGGCCGTCCTCACCTTCGCCGACATGACGGAGATCCGGGAGACGGAGGAGGCGCTCCGCCGGGCGGTGCACGCTCGGGACGAGGTGGTGAGCATCGTCTCCCACGACCTGAAGAATCCGCTGGGAGTGGTGGCCGGCGCCGCCGAGCTCCTCCTGGACCTCCCCCTGGAGCCGGAGGAGCGGGACAACCAGGCGCGGATCATCCGGCGGAGCGCCGAGCGGATGGGCCGGCTGGTGGGCGACCTCCTCGACGTGGCCCGCATGGAGGCCGGCGCCATGGTGGTGCGGCAGACGGCGGAGCCGGTGGGGCCTCTCCTGGAGGAAGTCTACGAGAACTTCACCCCCTGGGCGACGGAGCGTGGGATCTCCCTGGAGCTGGAGGTGGACGACCAGCTCTCCACGGCCCGGATGGACCCCGACCGGATCCACCAGGCCCTCTCGAACCTCCTGGGCAACGCCCTGAAGTTCACGCCCGAGGGTGGACGGGTGACCCTCGGCGGACGACTCGGCTCCGGCGAAGAGGAGGTCTCGGGCGTCCACTCCGGGACCCGTCGCATCGCTCCGGGAGAGCCCGGAGAGAACGGTTCGGAGGGCGGATCCCTCGCCTCCGTGGTCCTCTCGGTGTCGGACACCGGTCCGGGCATCGACCCGGAGGACGCCGAATACCTCTTCGATCGCTTCTGGCAGGCCAGCAGGGACGACCGTACCGGCGCCGGTCTGGGCCTGGCCATCGTCCGGGGGATCGCCGAGGCCCACGGTGGCCGGGTGGAGGTGGACTCCACCCCGGGAGAGGGCGCCACCTTCCGGGTGATCCTGCCGGCGGCCTGAGCCGGGGTCGCCGGATTCAGCCCGCCCAGGCCAGCAGGCGCTCCACCTCGTTGGTGGTGAATCGACGGATGCCCAGGGCGAAGAGCCGCTCCGCCTCGGCCGGGTCGTCCACCGTCCAGACGGCCAGCGCCACCCCGGCCTCCTGGGCCCGCTCCACCCACGACGGATCCTCCAGGAGGATCGACGCCCGGTAGTCGAGCATGGCACGGGGGTCTCCCGCCGCCCGCTCCAGAGCGTCGTCCGAGCGCTCCGCCTCCTCCACGATGTAGCCGATCTTGAGGCTCGGTTCCTGGGTCCTCATGCGGTCCAGGAGCGTCCAGTTCATGGCGATGAAGACCACCTCCTCCAGCATGCCGGCCTCCCGCACCCGTTCCACCATCCGGTCCATGTCCTCCAGTTCGCGGAATCCCTTCACCTCGGCGTAGACCCGTCCGATGCGGCCCTTGCAGCGCTCCAGGGCCTGCGCGAAGGAGGGCACCGGCTCTCCCTCGAAGTCCGGGGAGAACCAGCTACCGGCGTCGAGTCCGGCGAGCTGTCGGAAGGTCCGCCGCTTCAGCGGGCCGACCCCGTTGGTGGTCCGGCTCAACCGGGCGTCGTGGAAGAGGACCGGCGTGCCGCAGGCGGCGGTGTGGAGATCGAATTCCACCGCCTGGGCCCCGGCGGCGAAGGCGGCGTCCAGGGCCGCCAGGGTGTTCTCCGGCGCCTGGGCGCTGTACCCCCGGTGGGCGATGATCTCGACGGCGGGGCGAGGGTCTCGGCTCATCCCGCCTCCCCACCGTTCATGAGGGAGGGGACGAGCCCCACGAGGTCGACGGGGAGCATCTGCATGACGGGGTCCGGGGAGGAAGGGGCCAGCGACCGGGAATTCGATTGGAGGGTGTCCCCGGGGGATGCGGGACGCAAGGCGCCCCTGGCGCGCCGGCTTCCAGGTGCTTCCAACCCCACGGGCGTGCACGTTGTCCAAGGAATCGACATGGCCCGACCCGCCCCCACCCTACGCCCAGCCTCGAGGTCCGTGGAGCACGCACGAGCGGAAGACGACGACGTCCGTCGAGCCACCGCCGGTGACCCTGCGGCCTTCCGGCGATTGTACGAACGGCACGTGGATCGCATCCACGGTCTGGCGCTCCGCATGACGGGCTCAGCAGCGGCGGAAGATCTGACGCAGGAGGTCTTCATCCGGGCGTGGGAGCGCCTGGGAAGCTTCCGGGGGGATGCTCGCTTCGGAACCTGGCTGCACCGGCTGGCGGTGAACCACATCCTCACCGCCCGGAGACGGCTGCGGCGCCACGAGGACCGAGCGGTCTCCTCCGAGGACTTCCTGGCCCGGGCCGAGGCACCGACGCGACGGAGCTCCGGTGCGGCCGTGGACCTGGAGCGAGCCATCGGTACCCTCCCCGCCGGCGCGCGGGAGATCTTCGTCCTCTACGACGTGGAAGGGTACCCCCACAAGGAGATCGCCGACGCCATGGGGATCTCCATCGGCACCTCCAAGTCCCAGCTCCACCGAGCCCGCATGCTCCTCCGTTCCTACCTGCACGGAAGCCCATGACCGAGAGCCACGACCACTGGGTGCAGCGCCTCTCCGAGGTGGTGGACGGCACCCTCCCACCGGAGGAGGCGCGCAGGGTCCACCGCCACCTGGAGAGGTGCGCGAGCTGCCGACGGACGGCCGAGGAGCTGCGCCAGGTGAGCCTCCAGGCGGCGGCGCTCCACCCCGTCCCCCCTGCCCGGGACCTCTGGCCGGACATCGAGCCCCGCCTGGCAGAGCGGGACTCCAAGGTGATCCCACTGCCTGTGGGGGCATCGGAGACGTCGTCGTCTCCTGCCTCTTCGGCGGACCCGGAACCAGTTGGCACCAAGGGGGTGCGACGCGACCGGCGCCGGGGTCTGTTCCTGACCCGGGCCCAGGGGCTCGGGGCGGCGGCGGCGCTGGTCTTCACGGGAGCACTCCTGACCTGGTGGGCCCGTCCCGCCCTCACGGGCCCAATCGCGCCGGTCCCTGGCTTCGACGGCCCGCCCACCGCCGTGGCTCCGGCGGCGACGGAGCTCGTCGTCGAAGAACAGCGAGCGGCCCGGGTCCAGGAGCTGACCCATCTCCTGGACGAGGCTCGACAGGAGCTGGATCCGGGGACCCTCCGGATCCTGGAGAAGAACCTGGCGGTCATCGATCGCGCCATTGCCGAGTCACGGAGCGCGCTGGCCCAGGATCCGTCGAATCCCTTCCTCCGCGACCATCTGGAGCGGGCCCGGGACCGGAGACAGACCTTCCTCCAGGAGGCGGTGGAGGCGGCGTCGTGGGTGCGTTCATGACCCGAACGGCCATCTGCGTCCTCATCGGGTCCCTGGCGGGTCCCGTCCTCGCCGGCGTCGGACTCCCCATGGGGCTGTCGGCCCAGGAGGAGGTGGCGGTGGAGCCCGGCGACCGGCTGGTGGTGGAGAACCTCTCCGGCAGCCTCGCCATCCGGGGGTGGGACGAGTCGCGGGTCTCGTTCCGCAGTGCCGACGAGGAGGTGCGGCTCGCTCGGCAGGGCGGGCGGGTGACGCTGGAGCGCGCCGGTCGCCGAGGGCCGCGGGGCTCGGTGGGCGGGGAACTCCGGGTGCCGCGCGCCATGGATCTCCGGCTGGGCGGGCTCGAGCTGGACGTCCTCCTGGAGGACGTGGACGGCACGGCGCGGATCCACGTGGTGGAGGGGGACCTGGGGCTGCGGAGGACGGGCGGCGACATCGAGGCCCGAACCCTCGACGGCGAGATCCGCGTAGAGGACGCCAGGGGCTCCCTGGTCCTCTCCGCCCAGTCGGACGACGTCACGGTGCGAGGCCTCCAGGGCGCCCGGCTCCAGGTGCAGAGCGGCGATGGCGACCTGACCCTGGTGGAGATCGAGGTGGACCGCCTGGAGGCCGAGACCCTGGACGGCGACGTCGCCCTCCAGGTGGACTTCCGGGCGGGGGCGGTCTACCGCGTCTCCGTCCACGACGGGGACGCCACCATCGCCATTCCCCGCGGAGCGGGTGTGCGCGGTCGGGTCGCCACCTTCGACGGCGACTTCGTCACCGACATCCCGGTGACGGTGAACCGCTTCGAGGGCGGGCGGGGCTTCGAGTTCGAGATCGGAGACGGCCGGGCGGAGCTGGAGGTGGAGGTGTTCGACGGCGAGATCCGTCTGGTGGAGACGCTTCCCTGAACGACATCCATGAATGCACCACAACAGGACGGGACGATGACGACGACGAGGAAGATGATGACGCGGGTCCTCGGGGTGATGGTGGCTCTCGCGCTGGTGGCGGGCCGCCTCCCAGCGGAACAAGCCGACTTCCGGTGGATCGGGACGGTGGACTCCGGCGAGACGCTGGAGGTGAAGGGAGTGAACGGGACCGTGTCGGTGGAGCGGGCCGACGGGGACGAGGCCGAGGTGACGGCGACGCTGGAGGCCGACCGGAGCGACCCCGCCGAGGTCCGTATCGAGCGGGTGGACCATGCCGATGGGGTCACCTTCTGCGCGGTCTATCCCGCCCCGTCGGGTCGCCGCGCCAACCGTTGCGCTCCTGGTGACGACGGACGGATGAACGTGCGGGACAACGACGTGGAGGTGCACTTCGTCATCCGGCTCCCCGCCGACGTCCGGTTCTCCGGGCGGACGGTGAACGGGGACGTCCACGCCCAGGATGTCGCCAGCGACCTGGAGCTGGTCACGGTGAACGGCGACGTCCGCCTCCGCACCACCGGCCACGCCCGCGCCCGGACGGTGAACGGCTCCATCGACGCCGTCCTGGGTCGGGTGGACGACGACCTGGAGTTCGAGACCGTAAACGGCTCCATCGACCTGGACCTTCCCGACGACGCTGGCGCCGACCTCGACGCCCGCTGGGTCAACGGCGGTCTCGACACCTCTCTGCCCTTCACGGTGCAGGGGAGGCTGAGTCGCACCCGGGCCCGGGGCACTCTAGGCGACGGCGGTCCCCGATTGGCCCTGTCCACCGTGAACGGCTCCATCGGCATCCGCTGACCTCTCCTTTCGACGCCCTCTCCGACACAGGACCCACGACCATGACCTCCCCGACCCTACGCCGAGCGACGCCCTCCGCTGCCCTCCTGTTCCTTCTGACCCTGACTCCGTGGGGGGGCGGCGCGCTGACCGCCCAGGAGGAGATCCGCCTTTCCGGCGACGAGGTCGGCATCCACAACCTGGCGGGGATGGTCCGGCTGGTCCCAGGCAGCGGCTCCGAGACGGTGGTGCGCCTCACCCGCGGCGGAGACGCCGGTGGCGATCTCCGGATCGAGACGGGCCAGGTGCGGGGGCGTGCGACGCTGCGGGTGGTCTACCCCGACGACGAGCTGGTCTACCCGGCCATGGGTCGCCGCTCCAGGACCACCACCCGGGTCACCTCCGACGGATTCCTGGGCGAGGGCGGCGAGTCCGTCACGGTGCGCGGCTCCGGCCGGGGCACCGAGGCCTGGGCGGACCTGGTGGTGGAGATCCCCGCCGGGGTGGACACCGAGCTTCGGCTGGCCGTGGGCGAGGTGGAGGCGGACGGCGTGGATGGGACCCTCCTTGTGGACACCGGCTCCGGTGAGGTCCGGACCCGGAACACCTCCGGTCGCCTGACGGTGGACACGGGCTCCGGCGAGATCTCGGTCCGAGGTGCCTCGGGCCCCGTCTTCCTCGACACCGGTTCCGGCTCCATCCAGGTGGAGGGCGTGCGGGGGGAGGTGCTGGAGGTGGACACCGGTTCCGGTGGGGTGCAGGGGTCGGACCTCCGGACCGACGAGGTGCTGGTGGACACGGGCTCGGGGTCCATCCGTCTCGCGTCGGTGACCGCCCGCTTCGTCCACCTCGACACCGGCTCCGGCTCCGTGGAGCTGAGCCTGGACGGGGACGTGGAGTCACTGGAGGTGGACACCGGATCCGGGAGCATCACCGTGGAGGCACCGGAGGACCTGGGCGCCGAGATCGAACTGGACACCGGGAGCGGCGGCATCGACGTCGACTTCCCGGTCCAGGTCCGGAGCGCGAGTCGGGATCACATGGAGGGCACGCTGGGGGACGGCCAGGGCGAGATCCGGATCGACACCGGCTCCGGCTCCATCCGGCTCCGGCGCGTACGACGCTGAGCTGGGCCCGGAGGTCCGTCAGCCCCGGCGCATCCGGCGGCGCCCGTCGCTCGCCTCCGGCACCTCGATCCAGAAGGCCGATCCACCGCCCTTCCGCGGCTGCACCCCCACCGTCCCACCCATGCGCTGGACGGCACGGCGGACGATGGCCAGCCCGATTCCCGTACCTGGGCGGGGCTCGTCCTGGTGGAGCTGCTCGAAGACCTGGAAGATCTTCTCCACCCGGTCCTGGGGGATGCCGATCCCGTTGTCCTCCACCCAGAGCCGCGCCCTGCTCCCCCGCTCTTCGGCCCGGAGGACGATGTCGGGGGTGCGGTCCTTCGGAACGAACTTGATGGCGTTGCTCACCAGGTTGGTCACGACCTGCATGAGGAGGGGCCGGCTTCCCGGGATGGTCAGGAGGGGTTCCTTCACTTCGATGCGGGCACCGGAGGTCCGGATGTCGGCCTGCAACTGCTCCAGCGCCGTCTCCACCACGCCCGACAACGCCACCGGCTGCAGCACCATCTCCTGGAAGCTGACCCGGCTGTATTTCAGCAGGTCGGCCAGCAGTTCCTCCGACTGCTTGCCCGAGGCGATGATCCGCCGCACGTAGTCCTGGGCGTCCTCGCTCAGCTCTTCGCCGTAGTTGCGGAGGAGCGCGTGGGCGAATCCCTGCATGGTGCGTAGAGGCGCCCGGATGTCGTGGGCGATGGAGTAGGCGAAGGCCTCCAGCTCGGTGTTGGCGTCGGATAGCTTGGCCACCACGGCGTCGTACTGGCCCCGGTTGTGGCGGCGGGTCCGCTCCGTCTCCATCCGCTCCACGTGGCTGGCGACGGAGTGGGCCAGGTGCTCCGCCAGCACCTGATCCCCCTGGGAGGGGGCCTCGTCGGCCGGTCCCAGGAGGATCAGCGCCCCCAGCGTGCCGTCACCGGTCCGAAGGGGCAGGCTGAGGAGGAATCCGTGCTCCTCCGGCCGGGCGTAGTCGGGTCCTTCGTCGGCGAGGGCCCGGGGGTCCGTCTCCAGCACGGCCTTCCCGGCATCGATGCTCCGCCCCACCAGGGTCGCATGGGAGGGGCGCCCGTCGCGGGTCGGTTCGGTCCCGTCGAGACCGAAGGTGGCCAGCGGGACCCGGGCCCTGCCTCCCTCCGGGTCTTCGATCTCCACCGCCGCCGCCGAGGCTCCCAGGACCGAGCAGACCTCCGCCAGCATCTCCTCCAGCGCTTCCCGGGACGAGGAATCGGTCAGGGAGACGGCGGAGAGACGGTTCAGCGAGGCGAGCTCACGATTGCGTCGAGCGAGCTTCCGATTCGCCTGCTCCAACGGCGTCACATCCCGCACGACCCCGTCCAGGCGGACAGCCTCTCCGGAGCCATCGGCGTCCACCCACAGCCGGGTCCGCAGGTGCCGGACCCTCCCGTCTCCGTCCCGGTGTTGGTGGTCCCGGACCTCGGGGCGCCCGGGCGTGCTCGCGGCAAGGGCATCCCAGAGCGCTCCGTCGTCGTCTCCCCCGAGAAGGGCCGGAGGCCAGAGTTCGGCGTTCTCCAGGAGCTCGTCCGGCTCATGACCCAGCATGGAGCGGGACGATGACGAGACCTGAACGAGTCGCCGTTCCTGCAGGTCCACCGAAAAAAAGACGTCGGGGAGGTTCTCGAAGAGCCTCCGAAGGTCCCGGGTCCGCTCGTCCAGCCGTCTCCGGACGTCTCGTTCGCGTCGCTCGACCTGGAGGCGGTCTTCGGCGATGTGGAGGCGGACGTCGAGGAGATCGGGGTCCACCGGCTTCGTCAGGAAGTCGTCGGCGCCGGCATCCAGCATCCGCCCGATGGCCCCGGGGTCCGAACTTCCCGTGATCCCGAGGATGAGCGTGCCGTGCCCGTCGGGATGATCCTTGATCCGTCGGCAGAGCTCCGTGCCGTCCATGCCCGGAAGGTAGAGATCCACCAGCGCCAGGGGCGTCGGGGTGGCCTGGTAGACTTCCCACGCCGTCTCCGCGTCCTCGCAGGCCAGCACGGCGTAGTCGCGGGAGCGAAGGAGCTCGGAAAAGTACCAGCGGTCGCCGGCGTTGTCGTCCACCACCAGGACCCTGAGGCCCTCGGCGTCGGACGGGGGTGGGGTAGGGGACTCCATCGGAAACAGATGTGGGGGAAGTGGGTCATTCCTCGCCGAACGGGGCTTCGGAATCGCCGCAGGCGCAGGCGGTTGCGCCCCTGCGCGGGAGCGCCGGAATGACCATGATGGAGGAAGCTACCACCCCACCCGGCGGCCATACCAGTTCGCCTGGACATCTCTCCCAGCTCCGTCACCCATGCCCGACGACGCGTCCCCCTTTCGCTTCCACCACCCGGTCGCCGTCCGCTTCCGCGACATCGACGTCGGGGGCCACGCCCATCATTCCGAGGCCCTCATGTACTTCGAGGAGGCCCGGGCGGCCTACTGGCGCGAGGTGGTGGGCCGGGTGGGCATCGAGGAGATCGACTACATCCTGGCCGAGGCGTCGGTGCGCTGGCACCGGCGGGTCCTCTGGCCCCAGACCGTCCAGGTGGCGGTCCGGGTGAGCCGTCTGGCCCGGAAGCACTTCGAGATGGAGTACGAGGTCCGGTCCGAGGAGGACGAGAAGCTCCAGAGTGGTCGGACGGTGCAAGTGATGTACGACTACGAAGCCGGAGCCACCCGCTCCGTCCCCGACGAGATCCGCCGACCCATCGAGGCCCTGGACGGTCCGTACGGCGCCGGTGGCTGGGCGGACGCCGGCGGGGCCCCGGGGG
>JGI12048J13642_10486869_pt1 | contig 19624 bp, 10 predicted proteins | sample ElkSlonscriptome_16_FD_13642 | JGI IMG/M metagenome (IMG submission 13642)
GGTCCATTTACTCGTCTATCTTTTGCGAAGCAGCGACCAGCAGAAGGCGGCAATCGAAAAAGAACTTGCCAGGAATCCGTTCAACTTCGGCGTGTTGTTTGAACAGGCTCTCGCAAGCGATGATTTCTCAAGCTTCGAATTGCTTTCACGAGACAATGAAAATACGCTCATCGAATTGGCGACCGACTATGCTGCGTTGGGGGAATTTGAAACCGCAGTGACGGTTCTGTCGCGTCTGGTCGGGAAACTGGACTCGGTGTCGGCGATGGTTCGCTACTACCTCGCCTTCTACCTGCAGAAATTGGAGCGACAAGACGAAGCATCCGAGCAGCGTAGGTTGGCGAGATCGGTTAGTGAGAATGACCTGTATTTTGCAAACAAACTCGAAGACATCCCGGTACTGCGGTCGGCAATGGAATGCACCGGAGGCGACGCGGTCGCAGCCTACCAGCTTGGTAACTTGTGGTATGATCGCCGACAATACGATGCGGCGATCGAGTGTTGGGAAAAATCGCGTGATTGGAACCCCAATTTTCCCACGGTCTGGCGAAATCTGTCGCTTGCCTATTTCAATCAGCGAAACGATGCGGATCAAGCATTCGCGGCAATGGAAAAGGCATTCGAGTTAAATCGCAGTGACCCGAGGGTCTTGTTCGAACTCGATCAATTGGCGCTGCGACTCGGGCATGATCCTCAGCAGCGAAGACAACGCTTGCTCGAGAACCGTCAACTCGTCGAGCAACGCGATGATCTCTATTTCCAATTTTGTACACTTCACAATTTGCTCGGCGAGTATCAAACCGCTCTCGATCTGTTGCTCTCTCGAAATTTCCATCCGTGGGAAGGAGGCGAAGGGAAGGTGCCGGCTCAGTACGAAGTCGCGTTGACTCAGCTTGCCAGTATCGCTTTTGACAATGACGATTTTGTCGAAGCGATCGAACTGCTTGAGCGTGCCTTAGTTTGGCCACATAGTTTGGGTGAAGGCAAGTTGGCTGGGACTCAAGTCAACGAGATCCATTACCGACTCGGTTGCGCGTATGAAGCGATCGGTAACGAGCAGGTAGCGGCAAGATGGTTCGAGGCAGCAGGAGACGGTTTGTGCGAGCCCACTTCGGCGATGTATTACAACGACCAACCGCCCGAAACGATCTATTATCAAGGTTTGGCACAAGCCAAACTGGGAAACCGGGAAGCAGCAGCGGATCGATTTGAACGGCTCATTGCCTATGGTGAAAAGCATTTTGATGACGAAATGACGATTGATTATTTCGCGGTTTCGTTGCCTTTATTCCTGGTCTTTGAGGCTGATTTGAACCTGAATAACGAAATCCACTGCCGCTACATGATCGCTTTGGGGGAACTCGGTCGGGGCCACAGTGATAAAGCGAAGGAACAATTCGAGGCGATCTTGAAATTGGATCCAGCCCACATGGGAGCTGTTTTACACCAGCGCAACCAAAAAGAAACGCCTGGCCAAAAAGCAAAATCGACAGCGGCAAGTTAGAAAGCGGCCTGTCGTAGGCCCTAGAGACTGTGACGTTTTACAAATCAAAAAATCCAAACCTAAACTTGCACTGTTCACAACGAAACTAGGCGGCTTCATGGGAAACGAACATCCCTACAACATCGGGTACATCCTTCGCATTTCATTGGTAGCTGCCTTGGGAGGATTGCTGTTCGGCTACGATTGGGTCGTCATTGGCGGTGCCAAACCGTTCTACGAACCGTTCTTCGACCTGGTCGGTGACGACAAAGCATGGTTGTCCGGATGGGCTATGAGTTCGGCGTTGGCCGGTTGCCTCGGCGGTGCTCTTCTTTCAGGTGCGATCACGGACCGCATCGGACGCAAGAAAGTCCTGATTGTCGCGGCGACCCTGTTCACGGTTTCTGCGATTTGGACAGCTCTATCGCAAAGCTTTGATACCTTTATCGTTGCTCGCATCATCGGTGGGATTGGGATTGGCTTAGCATCAAACGTTTCACCAATTTACATTGCTGAGGTGTCGCCGTCTTCGATGCGTGGCAAGTTTGTATCGCTCAATCAACTAACCATCGTGATCGGTGTACTGGCCGCTCAGCTTGTCAATTTGTTGATCTACAATTACTCCCCGGTCGACCGTGATGCAACCGCGGCGGTGATTCTCGAATCTTGGAATGGACAATATGGCTGGCGTTGGATGTTTGCGGCTGAAACCGTCCCCGCCGGATTGTTCTTTCTGATGGCCCTCGTCATTCCCGAATCACCTCGTTGGCTCTTGCAAAAATCACGCACTGACCAAGCCAAAAACATTCTGACCAAAATTGGTGGAACGAGCTACGCAGAAGAGGAAGTGGTGGATATCCAGGAAACGCTTGCTGTCGGCAATGGAAAAGCCAACTATGGAGAACTCTTTCACCCAAAATTGTTTAAAATTGTTGCACTGGGCGTCTTCATCGCGATGTTCCAACAATGGTGTGGAATCAACGTCATCTTCAATTACGCACAGGAAATATTCGAAGCGGCTGGCTATGACGTCAGCGGAATGATGACCATGATTGTCATCACGGGGGTTGTGAATTTGGTATTCACGTTCGTCGCCATCAACACCGTCGATCGCTGGGGACGCAGGCCTTTGATGTTGTTTGGGTCGGGCGGTTTGATGGTGATCTATGCCATTTTGGGGGCCTGTTATTATTATGAATTTGAGGGCTTGGTGGTCGTCGCTGTCGTCCTTGCCGCGATTGCCTGCTACGCAATGACGCTCGCACCGATCACCTGGGTATTGCTGTCAGAGATCTTCCCTAATCGAATTCGTGGTGCAGCAATGAGCTTTTCGGTCTCGGCGTTATGGATCGCATGCTTTGCATTGACAGCAACGTTTAAGCCGATCAATGTCGCACTCGGAGCTTCCGGAACTTTTTGGCTCTACGGCGTCATTTGTTTGATCGGGTTTGTTGTGATGTATTTGTTCGTTCCCGAAACAAAAGGCAAGTCGCTAGAAGATATCGAGCGGGAATTGGTTAAGTGAGCCGACGGCTCGAGAGGCGGGTTCTGAATTGCCTTTTGTGAGATACCCGCGGCTAGTGCCGGCGGATTACAAAGCAGGCGAAGCTCGCGAACAAAAGATCGATCTTATTCAAAGAAAAACGCCATGAAAAATCTAACACTATTATTTTGTATCTCTTTCGGTTTCATCTCGCATGTTTCGGCAATCGATCGATCGGGAGTAGATCTAACGGCGGTAGATCTATCGGGGTCATGGAACGTCCGGCTCGATCCAAACGACGTGGGCGAAAAAGAAAAATGGTTCGACGTTGTGAAGGGTGTCCAAGTCGAATTGCCCGGCACGACGACCGAGGCAGGGATCGGCGATCCGCTGGCCCTCGAACCAGCCTTGACCAAGGAGGTCTTTCATCACTTGTATCAGCCTTTTCGCTATGTTGGCTCGGCTTGGTACACGCGAACGTTCACGGTGGATGATGATTGGCAAAACGATGATGCAGTGCTGTTGCTCGAACGCGTGATTTGGGAGTCGACGGTCTGGTTGAACGGAAACAAAATTGGTTCGCAAGATTCCCTTTCGACACCACACCGTCACGCCATCGGGGAATTTCTGAAGCCAGGTGAAAATACGATTGCGATTCGAGTCGACAATCGACCCAAAGTCGATATCGGTGTGTTGGGACATGCTTATACGGATGAAACACAAACGATTTGGAACGGTATCATTGGGAAGATCGAAATCGTTTCAGCAAACGCCCTGTGTCTCGAGATCAAAACCAATCCGCTTCGAGTGGTCGTTCCCGAGGCCGGGATGCTGGAGGTAAAGATCGAATCCCTGAAGCCCAATACAGCGGAGATTCCGCTTTGGTCAACCGAAGTCGATGGTGCTGGCGAGGTGACCGTTGATGTTGCATCGGATGATGTCGAGCGATGGTCCGAGTTCGATCCAGCCCTCTATCGCATAACAAGTCGATTTCGCGGAAAGACCGGCAAACAAGACCAACGCAAAACGATCGTGACGGGTTTCCGATCGGTCGAAACCGATGGTCGCAAATTGATCATCAACGGAAAGCCTTCGTTCATGCGAGGAACGTTAGAGTGCTGCATCTTTCCAAAAACTGGCTACCCGCCAACATCCGGTGAGCCGGGCACAGGATGGGACAAAGTGTTCCAAACGTTGAAGGATTATGGACTCAATCATCTTCGTTTTCATTCCTGGTGCCCCCCCGAAGCTGCCTTCGCCGCCGCCGACCAGCACGGGGTCTATCTGCAAATCGAACTGCCCAATTGGACTTTCAAAATGGGGCAACTGCCTGCCGTGGACGAATACCTGTTGAAAGAGGGCGAAAGGATTATTCGTGAATACGCTCATCATCCATCGTTCGTCTTTTTCAGCATGGGGAACGAACTGACTGGCGATGTGAAGCATCTCGACAAGATGATCAAGCACTATCGTAAGCTTGCGCCGAAACTGCTTTACACCAGTACCTCGTACGCGTTTTCGCCGCGTGGCGAATTTCCAGGACCCGAGGACGATTTCTTTATCTCTCAGAAAACCAAGACAGGCTGGGTGCGAGGCCAGGGTTTCTTGAACCAAACATCGCCGACGACCGACAGTGATTATGCGACGGGGTTGCAGTGCCTCCGTATCCCGCTGATCACCCATGAAGTCGGACAGTATAACGTCTATCCCAACTTGGCTGAGCTAGCGAAGTATGACGGCAATTTGCGAGCGTTGAATTTCGAAGCGATCAAGCAAGACTTACAGCAAAAAGGTCGACTCGATGAGGCCGCGAGTTATACTCTCAATTCGGGGCTGCTGGCTGCCGTTCTCTATAAAGAAGATATCGAACGTGCCTTGCGGACGGCTGGTTTGTCGGGAATTCAGCTGCTCGATTTACACGACTTCCCCGGTCAGAGCACCGCTACGGTGGGACTGCTCGATGCGTTTTGGGATTCGAAGGGAATTATCACCCCCGAAGAGTTTCGGAAGTTCTCGGCACCGGTCGTCCCGCTCGTGCGGCTACCAAAACGAGCATGGAACGGCGACGAAACCCTAACGGCAAACGTCGAGGTCGCTAACTTTAGTGGGCAACCCATTGTAGCGACCGACATCGAGTGGAAGATCGAAGACGCAGCAGGGGTGGCGTTGGCTCAAGGCACGTTTGATGGGGTCGACATCCCGCTTGGCAATGGCAATTCATTGGGCGAGATCGAGTTTCCGCTTACGGAAATCGAAGCAGCTTCGTCGCTTCGCTTGACCGTTTCGGTCGGTGCGGGCAGGTATGTGAACGATTGGAAATTTTGGGTTTATCCCGACACCCAACCGCCGGGCAAGGGTGATGTCGTGATCATCCGCAGTTTCGGCAAGAAGTTGTTTGACGCACTTGCCAATGGACGCCGTGTTTTGTTCTTGCCCTCGCGAGAAGAGATCGCCAATCCACTCGACGGACGTTTCATTCCCGTATTTTGGAGTCCGCTTCACTTTGAAAACCAACCGGGTTCTTTGGGAACGGTGATCGATAGCGAGCATCCAATCTTCGCTGCGTTTCCAACGTCGACCCACACCGATTGGCAATGGTGGGAATTGCTTGCCACCTCCACGTCAGTCAACGGCGATGAGCTAGGAAAGCAATTCGAGCCGATCATGCAATTCATCGACAAATACAATCGAAACAGCCTTCCCGCCATTCTTTGGGAAGCCAACGTCGGCCCCGGATCATTGGTCGTTTGCAGCCTTGATATCGAGAGTGAGCCCGAAGAACGGATTGTTGCCGCTCAATTGAAGCGATCGATCTTGTCGTATATGAACAGCAGTCAATTCGTTCCCGCTCAAACTTTGACGGCGAAACAATTGAGCAATTTGTTTCGTTCCCGTCCGTATAGTGTGATGCTTGAAAAGGGGACCAGCCATCCCGGTTATCCGCTTGCCAATCTACAAGACGGCGACAACGATAGTATTTGGCATAGCGATTGGAGGACTCCGACAAACGAGCATCCCTATTCGATTCGTTTTGACATGACCGAACCGATGATTGTAGAAGGGCTCGATTATCAACCACGCCGTGGAAATTCAAACGGGCGGGTTGTGGGGTATCGAGTGTCGATTAGTGAGGATGGAACGTCATGGCAATCGGTGATGGAAGGTGAGAATCCACCGCAACAGATTCGCTTTCCTGAACCCCGCAAAACATCCCATATCCGCTTTGAAGCGTTGTCGGAAATGGGGTCAGCGGCAAATGCTGCAATCGCAGAACTGGCTCCTCGATTCGCAGACGAAACGACAGACGTGGATGAGCTAGGTCTTATCGAAGGTTTTAACCAATGATTCTTCCCACCACCTTCATTCAATACGTGTTGGCAGCGGGAATCGTATGGAACACCACGATTGCTTGCCATGCGGGCGGCTTGAACTTGCCGCGGACCTTTGGGTCGTCGAACCAGGGTGCGTTTTTGCCGGGAGTCTACCAGTACGACTATGACGAAGAGGACATCGCCAAAATGCGAGAGTCACACTTTGATCATTTTCGCATGTTGGTCAACGTCGAGACGTGCCACGACGCCAAGGCACTTGAAAAAATGTTGTCCCTTTTCGCTAAGCTTGGCAATCGGGGGATTGTCTGCATGATCGACACGAATCAGCCGGGTGAAATCGAACATGGCAACGGCCGAGTAAACAACGTTGATGAAATGGCGGCAGCATGGAAGATCGTCTATGAACGAGTCAAGCATCTGAGGAACGTCAAACTCGAACTTTTCAATGAACCGTTTGGCTATGAGTCAGCGGAAGAGTATTTACAGGAGATGAGGACGCTGATCGCCCAAGCTGGCTTGCCTGCTGGTCGCTGTATCCTCAATGGAATTGGTTACGCAGAAGACATTCAATCGGTCGCCACGGCCGGATGGACCGGAGACTTGGCGTATCATTTCTATCCCAATTGGTTGCCGCGTGAAAAGCAATCGTTAGACAACTATTCGCAGCTTATCCAAAACAGCCTATTGGGGGTCCGAAACGATATTTATATCACCGAATTTGGTGCGGCGCTCAACCGAGGTGATGTCTACAACGACCGATCGGCGAAGAGCGGAAATGTGTTGGCACTTCAAGGGTTACAGGATGCTCTAAAAAATTTGAGAAAACGCGGGCAACGCGTCAAGGAAACGTATCACTGGCACGGCTGGGACAACGGTGATTCGTACAGCTTTTGGGATCAAGACAACCGTTTCGGTGCGGAAAAAATCCGTCAGACACAAGAGCATTGATTGTCGCTCTGCTCTCCGAACGGAGAGCCTCTTCGACCAAAGCTGATCCGTGGACGGTTTTCCGTTTCACCATTCACACAAATCATTTATGAAAATTTTCCATGAAAATAGACTGTATCCATTTACTAGTCGTGCTCGCAATTTCCACGTTGTTATTAACGGCCTCCCGTTCGGTTTACTCCCAAGACCAACCGACAAAAAAACCGAACATCTTGTGGTTGACGATCGAAGACACTTCCTTCCTGTTTGGTTGCTATGGCGACCCGGTGGCCAAGACACCGAATATCGATCGATTGGCTGAGGAAGGCACCCTGTTCACCAACGCGTTCGCGTCGTCACCGGTTTGCTCAGCGGCTCGTTCCGCTTTGATCACGGGCATGTACGTCGGCGAGCTTGGCGTCGGCAATCATCGTAGTGTGGTCGACATTCCGGATGATATCCAAGGCTACCCCGCTTACCTTCGCGATGCCGGCTACTACACAACCAATCATACCAAGAACGACTTCAACTTTACGAATGCTCGCGAATTTGCAAACGAATGCTGGAACGACAACAGCAACCAATCGCATTGGCGAAATCGTCCTGAAGGACAACCATTCTTTAGCATCTTCAACTATGTTGATTCGCACCAATCGCGAACCTCGGTCAATTCTTACAAACGTTTTCAAAGAAACATTCAATCACGGCTTAGTCCTGGCGAGATTACATCACCCGACACGGTGGATTTGCCACCCTTCTACCGCGACTCGCCCCAAATGCGAAAAGCCTACGCCCGCGTTTATGACTGCATCACGTTGGTCGACAAACAAATTGGCGAGCGGTTGCAACAGCTTGAGGACGATGGGCTAGCCGATGACACGATCGTGTTCTTCTTTGCCGATCACGGCCAAGGGATTCCCCGCTACAAAACGTTTCCATTTGGACTCGGGTATCGCGTGCCGCTGATCGTGCGAGTTCCTGAAAAATATCGCGACCTTGTCCCGCTGATGCCAGGCACGACCTGTGACGACATCGTTAGTTTTGTCGATCTAGGGCCAACCGTTCTAAACATTGCCGGTGTTCCCATTCCAGAAAACATGAGCGGCAAACCGGTGATGGGACCTAACATGGTCAAGAAAGACTGTTTTTTTGGCAGCCTCAATGACATCGGTGCGACGGAGAACCATTCACGCAGCGTCAGTGACGGTCGCTACATGTACGTCCGCAATTACATGCCGCATCTAGGTTATTCACAGACGCAAATGTACTGCGATTCAGCCGACATCATGCGGTTCATCCGAGAAGACAACCATGCGGGACGACTATCCGGTCCAGCGGCGGAGTTTATGGAAGAGACTCGTCCAGCCGAAGCACTGTATGACATGGAAAACGATCGATGGGAAATCAACAATCTTGTTGATGATCCATCGTATCGAGACGTCCTCGAAAACATGCGATCGGTTAACCACGACAAAATCATGGAGATTCGCGATCTTCATTATCTGCATCGTTGGGAAATTGAAACACGCGGTGACGGCAAGCCCGCAGCCGAGATCCGCGACAACGAGCAAATCTATCCACTGAAAAAAATCTTGGCGGTTGCCGAATTGTCAGGCATGGGGCCAGACGTGATTGATCAGCAGATTCAGGCTTTGACAGACCCCGAGCCGATGTGTCGCTATTGGGCCTTGATCGGTTTGCAAGCTCAAACGCCAATTGGCAATACCACCGTTTCGGCAGCCGAAAAATTGCTTGAGGATCCTGCACCCTACGTTCGTTATGAAGCTGCGTTTATATGCTGTAAGTACGGTCAGGGAGAGCAAACCGCGGCGCAACGCGTACTTGTCGATGGCATCAACGAATCGCATACGATTCTAGTCAACCATGCGATGCGAAAAATATCGCTTTTGGAAAAGCAAGCCGCACCCTTTGTTGACGAAGTCGATCGGGTTGCAAAAACCTACAAGAACTTGAAAGACAACAAGAAGAACTACGAGATCCAAACGTCGATCAACTATATCCACATGTATCTAGAAGACCGAGTCCCCCAGCCGATTGATAGTTATTAGCGTTTTGCTTCAACCCGTCGGGCACATGACTTAGCGAATCAACATTGGCTGCATCCGCTTCGGCTCCGGCGCCAGTGGGCGGAAGTGAAGATCAAGCAGGTCGAATGCCGCTAGGGCTTGAAGACCGGCATTCAATCGATTCCGGAGCGTGTGAAGGCCGCACGTCGGACGATCCTGACGGAAATGGGGACCGCTGCGAACAACCCGGACGCCGGCCACGAGGCTGGCGAATCATAGAATCGACGACAGCGGATGGATGATGATCACTTTCTCGTTTTGTGCCGATACGTCGAACGTAATGCGAAACGCGCGAACCTAGCGCAGAATGCTTAAGATTGGTGTTGGGGCTCATTGTATCGCTCGAGTCGATCAAGTGAAGCGCTGCCTCGATAATTAACTCCGTGGCCGATCCCACGTGAAGCGAATTGGATTCGACGAGTCAATGAGCCTCTTGATGAAAAAGAAACCGTAACAGCAAGTTTGTTGAGCTTGCAGCGCCCCTATTGGCTTTGGATCAGCAAGTCGACCTCGTCTTCTTCGTAGAGCCCATATTCACTGCAGGAACAACCAATTCCACCGCCGCCGAGCATGTTGAGTTCGATCGAGCCACCATTGTGGCGGGCTCGGGGGTGATGGTTGGGGCAATACTTGTTCTTGCAATACGGCGCTTGTGGGCAAATGGTCGCGTACGGAATGGCGTTGAGTTGAGCCTGAGTGATACAAGCCGCCTTGAGTTCTCTTGGTTGACCGATTTCGTAGGGCGTCACGATTTCGGGCTTGAGAAAGACGATCAACTCACTTTCGACGACTTCCGTATTGTGGCTGCGAAACAACGCGCCAATGTATTTCATGTCTTTTAACCAAGGCACACCTTGAACGGTCTCATTGACTGTTTTTTGCCGCAGGCCCCCAAGCACAAACGTGTGCCCATTTTGAACGCGCACCGTGGTTTCTGCCGTCCGACTATCGATGACGGGATTGTTTTGAATGTAGTCGGTGACGACACTGTATTCCGGTCTCACTTGCAATTCGATTGTACCATCGCGACTAATTCGAGGCGTGACGTTGAGGATGATCCCAGCATCAACGAACTCAATTTGTGCGATGGTGTTGAGCGAGTTTTCTGCCGATTCGACCGCTTGGATCGGAATTCGCTGTACGATCTTGATCGATGCTTCTTTGCGGTCGGCGACGGTGATCGATGGATCGGCCAGAATCTTTGCTTCGCTGGTGGCATCAAGAGCTTGTAGGAAGGCTTCGGCTTCGTAGGTATTGCTGAGCGACCGTAAATTGATCGTACCGGTTGGATTATTTAATCCCATGTTAACGGCTGTGGTTGCAACGTTACGAATAATCTCGGTTGCACCGTCACCGGCGGCGTCCCCTTCGAGTACACGGACGCCATGGCTTCGCGGCCCCTGAGACCAAGTCACTCCCAAACCTTCAAGTTCCTTTAGCCCAACGTCATAAATTAATGCCGTGATTCGGACCTGTGGACGGGGAATGTCAAGTTGTTCGATCGCTTCGGTTGCCAACCGTAACTCGTCTTGCGTTCCTTTAATCATGATCCGGTTTTCTTCGGCAAAGACCGCAACGATGACCGTATCACCCAGCGCCATTTGCAACGCTTCGCCCATCATTTCGGCATTCGTGAACTGGGGTGTGAAGTAGGCAATGCCACTTTGCACCATGGCACCCGAAGAAACACTTGTCCGGTTCGACCCCAGTTGATCATCGGGGAGCACGATGATGCTATTGCCCATTTGGCGATAACCATATCGGATGGTCGACAAGACCGATGTGAGGACTTCTCGCAGCGGAGCATCTTGAAAGGTCCCATTGACTTCGCTGTTAACGTCGTTGCTAACAACAATATTGACTTTCCAAAGATCACTCAACAGAAACACAACCTCATTGAGTGGCGTTTTTCGAAAGGTGATACTGCCGCGTCGTTCTAAGGCAGCATCGACGGAGTTGTGAACATTTGGCGAAGGATCGGGCGAAGAGAATTTCTGTGCCGGTTCGGTTCCCCCGGATCGTTGTAGAAACAAATCAAACGCGTTCGCATCAGCGATGGAACCGTTTGGTGTTCCGGTCGTCGTCGACTCAGCAATCGTTGGTTCTGCGGCAACCACACGGCCAATCAACCCGAGCAATGTACACATCAACAACCACAGCATCGCAGTTGGGAACCAACCGCGAACGAACGTGAAAGTTGATGGTGGGGTTTGGACTCTTTGCATCCGTTTGCCATCCTTGGCCAGGTTGCTGCGTTAATGAAAAATATACAGTCTCGTTCAACGCTTGTTTCGTATCAATAAATGATTCGTTTGGCATTGAGGCTATGAGCGAACTCTCCTTCGCTTGGTTCCGGCACGAGGCCGAGCCCGAAGACAGTCAATCGCATGTCGATCGCCAGGATTGGCAGGTCTCCTTCGAGGGGCTGCACGGTCATGCTGCGGGTTTTCATATACCAATGTTGTGCCGCAATACTCTTGATAATTTCGCGAATCGCGTCGAGCGAACCATCGACTCGCAGTTCAATTTCATGGGCGTAAAGTAAATAGTCAGATTCTTCTGCGTATTGAGGCGTATTTTCATTATGTGGACTATCGGATTCGACGGCCCACGCACGGCTTTGTGCCTCGCCTATTTCCAAATTGCGTTGTTTTCCTCCTGCATCGCGGATGATGGCAATGAGTGTATTGCGGATCTCACCAGTATCATTCGGAACGATCGACTTGACCTTGGCAGCCACCAACTGATCGATGACTTTTTCTTCAATTTTGAGCAGCCGTTGACGCTGCGTTGCTGCCTGTAGCAACTGATCTTCAAACACCTCGGCTTCTGCAACTTGGCGTCTCAAGTCTAAGTATTCATCGGCTAGCTGGTATCCCACCAAGATCATAGCAAGGAAACTAACGATAGCGACGATCGTACGGGTCGCCCGTTCACTATGATTATTCACTCTCTGTCTCCTGGTTTTCATTCGTCACTTCATTGGTCGTCAGGTCAACCATCGTCAAACGAATCACAAAGCGTGTCGAATTGGAGTTTGTTTCTGGCGACGTTCCCAGTAACGCGGCTTCGGCCACCAACGGCATGTCGTGCAATTGTTCCAAGACTTCGTAGACCGTTTGTTGCTGAGCGACACTGCCCTCGATGCGAATGGAGCGACCCTCTTCGATACGAAATTCATTTAAACGCGCTTCATCCGGTAGGCTTTGGCCAATACGTTCTAACTGCAAATTCCAATCCGGCTCGCGACAGTCGGATCGGATGGTGCCGAAATAGTTGAGTAATTGCCTGCTCTGGGCAAGCTGATTGACTCGAGTGTTCGTCGCGATGACGGTCGCCTTTGCTTCGGTATCAACGGTTTGCATCTGAGCAATTGTATTGCGTTGATGGACCAACATGCCGTAGCCAATGAGCAGGATGATCGTTGCTGCGATGGCTGGCCAAGCGGTGACAAGAAACCGGGCCACAAAGGATCGATCGGGTTCGCGGCGCACTTCGCTCAGCAAGTCGGGTATCTGTTTTTCGTTGATTTCCATCATCAATGGCAATACCGAGGCAACCGCAGGCACGAACTGCGACTCATGGTGATGGTCGCTCAACTCATAGAGCGAGTCGATAGAAGGAACGAGAAATGGCTCGGCTTTGATTGCTTCAGAATTTGCAAATAGTGCAACGGTCCGGTCGACCTTTTCTTTGGCACCACAGATAACCATTCGGTCAAGCTGACCGACGTGGATCCCCAAATGCCGATGGCAAAACCGGTGCAATCGAGAAATATGGCCATCCAAGGCGGTATGAAATTCTTCTTCGGAGGTCGCAGCAGCCGGCCGATAATCCAAAATCAGTCGCCCTTCGTGAACGATTCCCACGTCCCAACGCATTCCGGTTCCATCAGCGATCAGGATTGGCTTATTCGGATAGATATCCGATTTGCCGACAAGTCTGGCTAAGCTTACGAGCGATGGTTCCGCATAGGCTAACTCCACTTCACACTTTCGAAATGCGTCATAGACTGCGCTGATTAACGAACGGTTGACAACGCTGGTTAATGCGTGATCGGAGTCATTGTCGACGCGACTGCGAACATGCCCCATCGCCTTGCGTCCGGGGCCGAGTTGCAAGTATCGCGGCACGCGGCTAGCCAGCGTACGGATCTCGTGATCGACGTGGGCAGCATTCCCCAGTGCGATTCGGCTTACACAAAAGTCTCCATCGAGTGATACCGCGACATGCCCGCGGCGCATATCGTGTCGTTCGACAAGCTTGTCGATCGCACCACGGAACGCGTCCTCTCCGACACCGCGAAGCCATCCGGTTTCAGTGGGGCATTTGACATGATCAATTTCGATGCGATATCGAGCGGCGTCCAGCGGCGTAGCAATCGCCACCTGGATCATGCGGTTCTCAATCCACACGCCAAATCGTTTCGCTCGCTGAGCTTGTTTATCTTTGTGCACTGATAATTTCGCCATTCCAGAATTTCCCCACGTTTAAAGCTAGGTTGCAAAAATGCAACAAGCAAACGGAAGTCACTGGAATTGTTTGAACCCTTGGTGCCACGACACCGCCGAGATGCTCGGTTGTCACTCGCTGCTATGCCTTTTTCGTGTATCGGTTCACCATCGCACCGACGCCCTCATTGCGATAGAATTTTTGCCAATGGCCAGTCACGAAACCGCCAAGTCATGGCACTGGCCTCTCCCTTTCTGAGTGATTTGTTGCAATGCTTGATATTCCCGTTGCCTTTATCGTATTTAACCGTCCTGATTTGACAGCGGAATCGTTCGAGCCAATTCGCCGTGCAAAGCCGAAGGTATTGTACATCATCAGTGATGGAGCTCGGGCGACGGAGGTTGGTGAAGCGGAACGAGTGGACGCGTCACGCAGGATTGCTGAGTCGGTCGATTGGCCCTGTCAGATCGAGCGGATCTATAGCGAAACAAATCTCGGCTGTGGCAAACGTATCAGCAGCGGGATCGATGAAGTGTTTGCCAAACACGATCGCGCCATTATCCTCGAAGATGATTGCGTTGCCGACGATTCGTTCTTCCGTTATTGCGAAACGCTACTCGATTATTATGCCGACGACCAACGGATTGCTGCGATCAGTGGCGATCACTTTCATGGGGGCAGGACATTCGGAGATGGAAGCTACTTTTTTTCGAAGTACGCACACTGTTGGGGCTGGGCTACGTGGCGACGAGCTTGGCAACACCAACCTACGGTCATCGAAAGGTGGCCAGCCTATCGCGATAGCGGTGATTTGAACGCCTACTGCGATTCGGTCGTAGAACTTGATTACTGGACCCGCACATTTGACAGCGTCTATCGTGGCGAGATTGATACGTGGGACTTTACTTGGCTTTTAGCGTGTTGGATGGAAAGCCGATTGACCATCCTTCCCAACAAGAATTTGGTGACCAATATCGGCTTTGGTGAGGGCGCAACCCACACGACCAAGTCCAGTCCGATTGCCAACCTACCTCGTTATGAATTCGGACCCATTGAACACCCAAGCCACGTTAGCCGATCCTACCGAGCCGATCGATCGACCGACTGGGTTCAATTCAGTCGTGGCAAAGTCAAATTTCGACATCTCGTTCAACTGGCCCGACGTTGGAGGGCGAAGTCCAGCGGAGCTTGATCTGCTTTCGCATGAGCGTCGATCTGATCGAGCATTTCGAATTCGTTATCATGGACGGAAAAGTCGGTGACGCCCAGCTTGGGAAAATCGTCGTAGTTGCCGTGAAGTTTCTCCCCCCCATAGCGATGCAACAGGATCAATCGACCCGGGAAAAAAGCGTTCATGTAAGCGCCGCCACCCTGCACACCGATACGGAATTGCGATTGAGAAAGCAAGCAAAGCTGGAATTCGTTAAACGTGATGCTCGAATGTTGCTGGTAAAGGTCCTCGGCCATGACCACACCTTGTCTTCGCAGCGACGATTTCTCATTCATTTCGCCAACCGCCATGTGGTCATCGACGATATGCGACGTCGGGCGTAGATAGACGAGCGTATATTGATCGCGAAGACAATCAGTCACTCGTTTGAGAAATTGGGGCGATAAGAAATTGATTGGCGGATGATCCCATTCCACATTGAACTTATTGAAGATCAATACCAACGGCTTGGGAAAATGGAAATCGACGACATCGCGGTACTGTGCTGCAAAATCTGGTGGCGTCCATTGGTCAAATCGAGGTCGTGCGTGAGGGACTTGGTCAATCGTGAGATGGTGCTTGACAAAATGTCGTTTCGAGTAGACTTCACGATGATCGGGTGAAAAAAAGTAGAAGCATTTTGTGCCCTGGCAACTAACGGTTCGCTCCAATAATCCCTGTTTCGCCAAGTGATGGGCATAAGGAATGTGATAGAACATTTCGTAGCCGAACTCACAGCCCTCGCTATCGACGATCGAACTGGCGTAATTTCCTAGCGGTCGTAAGTGCGGTCGATTACGTAATGCATTGGTAAGTCGAGCAACCCGGTTCGCGAGCGACAATCTCGGGGGAGCGACAGTGGATTGGTTGTTGGCGTTCATGGACTGGCCTATCGGTGAATGTTTGGTCGTTAAACCGCGTGGGCAACGCCCCGCGCGTCCCGCACGACTCGGAGCGCGGTCGTACTCGGAGCGCGGCCCGCTGGGCACGCGGTTTAACAGTACTTATGCCGCACGGCGGGATGGTGGGAATCGCTTAGGTGTAGCGATTCGTAATAATCGTCCTGCGTCCCTGGCGATCTCTTTCTTCGACAAGGAAATTGCCGATGCGACAACTTGATGCATGTCAAAGTATCGATACGTCGCCAAGCGTCCACCGATCAAGTAGTTCTTCGGCAATTGAGCTGCGTACTTGGCCTGCAATGCTTCTCCCGATTCATTGTTGACCGGATAGTACATGTCGTCGCCCACTTTCCAATCAGAGGGGTATTCGTGAGTGACGACCGTGTGGCTGCGGTCAACAGGATCGAAATGCTTGTGTTCGACTGAACGTGTGTAGGGAACATCGGCGTCGGTGTAGTTGATCGCGGCGACTCCTTGATAGTCTCGCAGCGATTTCACCTGATGCTTGAACCGTAGCCCACGCCAATCGTTCGCACCGAATTCGTAGTTGAACAATCGATCGAGTGGTCCGGTATAGAGGATTTGTTTGCCTAACGCTTCAAAGCGGCTTTGCTCTTTGAGGAAATCGGTTTCTGTTTCGACCTTGATCCCATCAAGTAGCGATTCGAATAGTTTGGTGTAGCCGCCTTCGGGAATGCCACAGTATCGATCGTTGAAATAGTCGTCGTTCCAGGTTAAACGAATCGGTAGCCTGCGGATAATTGAGCTCGGCAATTGGCTCGGTTCGCGTCCCCATTGTTTTTTGGTATAGCCATAGACGAAGGTCTCATAGAGTTCTCGTCCGACCTGGGACAACGCCCACTCTTCTAGGTTTTTCGGTCGCTCGATTTTGATTCGTTCCGACTCGATACGCTGCTCAGCATCCGCAGGAGTGCAAACGCCCCACAACTGATAGAGCGTGTTGAGATTGATTGGGAACGAGTAGAATTGTCCCCGATAGTTGACCTTCGGACGATAGCTAAAGCGGCTAAACGTGGCGAAACGATTAACGTACTGCCAAATGGAGCGGTCGTTGGTGTGGAAGATATGTGGCCCGTATTGATGCACCTGAATTCCGCCCATATCGGCGGTGAAACAGTTGCCAGCGATGTGATTCCGCTTTTCGATTAGTAGGCAGCTGGCACCCGCATCGGTCATTTCGCGGGCAAAGACCGAGCCAAACAGCCCCGCGCCGACAATCACGTAGTCATACATACAACGATTGGGGGTGTGAGGGATACGGAAGATTCATGTCAGACGGTTTGACGAAAACTGGCCTTCTTTTGAACAAATAGCTTGACATTTGTTAATCGTCGAGATTTGATAGGGAAACAAAAATTCCGCATCGAGGAGTCATATTCGTTGCAATGCGCGCAATGGTCGAATCTGGCTCAGTCCACCGCTATTTCCTTTCATTTTCAGACTGAAATCGTATGGGTTCCACTCGAATTCCGTTTCGTCCTGTTTCCAATAGCCGTACGACCGGTTCCAAAAGATCCGCCAAGTCCAAAAGATCCACTCTTAACAAACGGATCCGTTGGAGCGTTTCGTCGTTAGAGGCTCGTTTGTTGTTGGCCGCCGATGCAGGGGCGGCAGTGGAGACGGCCACTGCGATGGTCGATCCGGCGGGGGGGGTCGAGGTCGGACCGCTTCGAATCGAGGACACTTCCGAGAAACAGCACGCTTTGGCGAGTCCGCAGCATGTCATTGAAGGCGACGTCTTCGCCACATCTGCGGCCCTCGTATTGATCGATCAAGAAGTCGCCGATGCAGACCTTTTGAGTCAATTTGCCGCCGATGCGGAAGTGATCCTGCTCGATCCCCATCGCGATGCGCTAGACCAAATCACCGAGACGCTATCGACTCGCCAGCAGGTCGCTTCGCTGCATATCGTCTCGCACGGCGATGCAGGGCGAGTGAAGTTAGCGGGCCAAATCATCGACGCCGATTTTATCGAGGCACGTTCCGACCAATTGGCTAAGTGGTCCTTAGGTTTGTCGCCTAACGCTGACATTCTGCTCTACGGATGCGAAGTCGGACGTGGGTCGGAAGGCAGTCGGCTGCTGCAACGTATCGCCGACTTGACCGGGGCGGATGTGGCTGCATCGATCGACATCAGCGGTTCGACCCGTTCGGGGTTCAATTGGCAACTTGAAAAAACAATCGGGCGCATCGAGACAGGATTGGCTTTTGAAGCAACCGTGTTGGCGAGTTATGACCACACCTTGGCATTGGCCGAACCCGAGTACCTGTTTGGGTTCGAACAATTCTCGCCGGTCAATAGCATCAAGACGAACGGTAGCGCATCGATTTCAGGTGAAACGCTTCGGTTGACTACCGCTGGGCCCTATCAAGCTGGTTCCGCGTTTTATAACAAAGCAATCGCAGTCGATCAAAATACTTCCTTTCGTACCAGCTTTACCTTCAACATGACGGGCGGTTGGGAGACGGGAGGCGCAGACGGGTTGACTTTTCTGATCCAAAATGCACCGGCGGGAGCGAATGCGATAGGACAAAACGCGGGTTGGTTGGGCTACGGTGGAGTTGGAAAAAGTATTGCCATCGAGTTCGATACTTGGCGAAACGGTTGGGACCAGTTTAATGATGAGATCGCCGTTGCCATCAACGGAGATTTCCAAAATCAGCTGGCGGCGGTGCAATCACCGATCAACATGAATTCGGGTGACGCCGCTTATGCGTGGGTTGACTACGACGGGGCAACGAACCAACTAAGCGTCTATCTGTCAAAGGACAACCTTAAAAGAGAATCGCCTCTTTTGACGACCACTGTCGATTTGGCTTCGCTGGTGGGCGACCAAATGTATCTCGGCTTTACGGCCAGTAACTATGATCGACCCAACGCACACTCGATTCAGCGGTGGGTGGTCGACACAAATACCGAACGGACGGTTGATCCTGTTGATCCTGTTGATCCTGTTGATTCTGTTGATCCTGTTACGACATTGCCTAGCTTTGATCGGTTCTCTGCAAATGCAGCGATCGATCGCAATGGTTCTGCATCCATCAGCGGGGGGAAGTTGCAATTGACCTCAGCGGGTAGCTATGAAGCGGGTTCGGCCTTCTTCACCACACCGATTTCTGTACAAGACGACACTTCGTTTCAAACAAGTTTTGCGTTTGAAATGAACGGTGGATTAGGGACTGGCGGTGCGGATGGGATAGCGTTTGTGTTGCAAAATTCCGCTGCACGATCGTCGGCAATCGGTCAAAATGCGGGGTGGTTAGGCTACGGTGGAATTGGTCGTAGCGTTGCGGTCGAGCTTGACACATGGCGCAACGGATGGGACCAATTTCAGGACGAGATCGCAGTCACGGTCAACGGCGATTTTCAAAGACAACGTGCTGCCGCAGCGTCACCCGTCAATCTAAATTCGGGATCGGTCAATTATGCCTGGATTGACTACGACGGAGTGACGAACCAGCTTTACGTTTACGTTTCGAGCTCAAACGAAAAACCGGTTGCTCCGGTTCTGTCCACGAAAATCGACTTGCGAACGTATGTCGGCGACCAATTCTATGCTGGTTTTACCGCATCGAACTACGACCGTCCGAATGCTCACCGGATCGTTTCGTGGTCGATGGATCTAGAACAGCCGAGTGATCCGAGCAACAATGGTCCGAGCACGATTCGATTGGAACGAGTTCAAGCAACGGCGAGCGAAGCGGACGGCGAGGCGGTCATTCGCCT
>JGI12048J13642_10014028_pt1 | contig 19585 bp, 20 predicted proteins | sample ElkSlonscriptome_16_FD_13642 | JGI IMG/M metagenome (IMG submission 13642)
GGCGCTATGGTTGGCCTGAGCCCGACGCCGACAGGCGCGATCGATTTGAGCCGTGACGGCTTCCCCTTTCGCCAAAGTACCGCGCTCTACCCGCCCGATGTGAACAAAGAAATCGGACTCTTTTTTGACATCCTCAATCCGTACCAGAGATTCTTCGCCTGACAAATAGCCGCGATCGCCAATTTGCCCACCCGACTCGGCGTAGAAAGGAGTTTGGTCGAGGATGATTTGTACCTCACTTCCAGCCTCGGCAGAGTCTACCGCCTCGCCGTTGACCAAGAGGGCTTCGATTTTTGCTGTGGACTGGGGATCGGCGTAGCCCAAAAACTGGGTGCTGTGAATGTGCTCGGCCAGCTTGTCTAGACTTCCCTGCACGGTCAGGTCAATGGTTGTATGAGCTTCGCGAGCCCGCGATCGCTGCTGTTGCATCTCAGCTTCGAAGCCAGCCTCATCGACCGTAATGCCCTGCTCTTCAGCAATTTCCTGAGTCAGTTCTAACGGAAACCCATAGGTGTCGTACAGCGTAAACGCATCGATGCCTGAAATCTGCTGGGGCTGCTTGACCAAAATGTCATCCAGCAGCTTCTCACCTCGCTCTAGGGTTTCGAGAAACCGCTTTTCTTCCCGTTCTAGCTCGGTCTTGATGGTGGTTTCGCTTTCTCGCAGATTGGGATAAGCCGACTCCATTAGGGCGATCGCACTCTCCGCCACGTCTGACGTGAAGGGTTTGGCGATCCCCAAGAGCCGACCATGGCGCACCACCCGCCGAATCAGCCGCCGCAGCACATAGCCCCGGTCGGTATTGGAAACGCGGACGCCATCGGCAATCAAATGAGTCACCGAGCGAACGTGATCCCCAATCACTTTTAAGGACACCTGGGTTTTCTCATCGGCTTTGGCGTAGTCGATCCCCGCGATTTTCGCCGCCGTTTCGATAATGGGAAAAATCAGATCGGTTTCATAGTTGTTAGGCATCCGCTGGAGAATCTGCGCCATGCGCTCTAGACCCATGCCCGTGTCGATGTTTTGCTTTTCAAGAGGCGTTAGCTTGCCATCAACATCGCGGTTGTATTGCATGAAGACGAGGTTGTAGAACTCGATGAAGCGCGTGTCGTCTTCGAGATCAAGGGTGTCGTCGCCCCGTTCGGGATGGAAGTCGTAGTAGATTTCTGAGCAGGGGCCGCAGGGGCCTGTGGGGCCAGAGGTCCAGAAGTTATCGGCTTCGTCCATGCGCTGGATGCGGTAAGCCGGGATGCCAATGTCGTCGCGCCAGATGGCAAAGGCTTCATCGTCTTCGCGAAACACGCTCACGACCAATCGTTCTGGCGGCAGCTTGTAGACTTCGGTGGAGAGTTCCCAAGCCCAGGCGATCGCCTCTTTTTTGAAATAGTCGCCAAAGGAAAAGTTGCCCAGCATTTCGAAAAAGGTGTGGTGGCGCTGGGTGCGGCCCACGTTTTCGATATCGTTGGTGCGAATACATTTTTGAGAAGTGGTAGCGCGATCGACTTCGGCCTTGCGCTGTCCTAAGAAAATCGGCTTAAACGGCAACATGCCCGCAATCGTCAGCAGCACCGTCGGGTCTTCGGGCACCAGAGACGCACTCGGCATGATCTTGTGCTGCCGAGCCTCGTAGAACTTCAAGAAAGTGTTGCGAATCTCGACACCCGACAGAGCTGGAAAATCGATGGGAAAGGCGTCCTTGCCATTCGCCGTCTGCTTCATTTCTTTACTTGCTTTAGCCTTAGCCTTTTCCTTTGCCATTGAAAACCTGTGGGGGCTGCCCCAGAATATCTACGAAGAAACTTATGTTGAAGCACCGTTGACCATAAAAACGATCGTTGTGGTAGCCAGCCACTTTTGGCGATCGCTTCCAAATCGTCAACACCTGATCATCATAGTATTCATTTTGAAAGGGTAGCATTCAGGGTTATACCCTACCTGAAAGTTTGCTCCATCTGAGTTGCATGACCCTGCCGCAAGAGAGAAGACAGAATCGCTACAAACAACGATGATCTGGCTTGACACCTTGCAGCCAAATTCATCCCTGGGTTCCTCATCTTGATTGCTCTCATTTATGAGGCGCTGCCTATCGTCCTCCAGAAGACAACTTCAGGGAAAGGGTTCGTTGGCGCTCAGCAGGATATCCGACGAGGCGATCGCCCCAACACGCTACGAAAAGGCGTAGTGACATGGTTCAGAAATTGATGGTACACTAGCTTAAGTGAAGTCGTTATGACTTTAGTCTTGGTATTGCCGAATGCTTCTTGAATTTGTATGCTTCATCCTTAAAGTCCGAAGAGCATTCGAACCTTCATAGATCGACAAAGGATTTATAGACCCAAGGATTTGTAGACTAAAGACATTAATCAGCTGATTCATTCGCTAACTGTTCCGATCGAGACGACCATCACACTCGATTTCCACACTTGTCCAACTCAACTTTTCGAAGGAGAAATATCTATGGTTGCTGCTACATCTCGTCCCTCTAAGCGCTTTTATCCAACTCGCATCGACATCCCTATGGATGTGCGATCGCAGGTTGCCGAAATTCTCAACAAAACTCTAGCTGCGACTCTTGACCTCAAAACTCAAGCCAAGCAGGCCCACTGGAATGTCAAGGGTATGGACTTTTACCAGCTCCACGAACTCTTTGATGAGATAGCGGGTGAGCTAGAAGAGTACGTCGATATGGTGGCTGAGCGGGTCACGGCTCTGGGGGGTACCGCCATGGGAACTGCTCGACTCGCTGCGTCAGAATCTATCCTGTCGGAATATGACCTCGACGCCATCACAGGTGAAGAGCATGTGACTGCTCTGTCTGAGCGTTTTGCAACTTACGCAAAGCATGTTCGAGAAGCCATCGACAAGACTGATGAATTGGGCGATGCAGACACGGCTGACCTCTACACTGAGGTCTCTCGCACCATTGACAAGCGTCTGTGGTTCTTGGAGTCTCATCTCGTGAGAAAGTCTGACATGTAGTAGAGATGCAGGGGCAGTTCTTCGAGGAATGGTTCCGAAAGATGTAGGACTACCCCCAAATTATTTCTCATTTCATTCAGCGCATCGTTGAAATATCTCTGACTCAAAGGGGCACTCAATCAAACTGAGTGCCCCTTTGATGATCGGCATCCTCCAAACCTGAAAATTGCTTTTCGGATGCTCAGGGACTTGACCGCTCCTCGTATCTTCGGCTACCATTCAGAGCGTTGAATCCTTTTTCAGCCGTCAAACTATAATTCATGCAGCATTTCTCTCTACATTCATTTGACCTACTTCTAGGTCTGCTGCTCCTGCGCCTTGGGCGCAGAACATTTTGACATAAAGTTTTTCCACTGCATATAAGCGCCGGACGAGCCTCTCGCAGGGGATCGTCTTTCTAGGATTTTTTAGAGTATGTGCCTCGTCAACGGACAATTTCTTTTGACATAGGTCTTCAGAATATTCATCTTTGTCATTCTTCATGGGAGAACCCGATGATGCTGCTTTCCCTTCAGCTTCTTAGACGACTGCGACTTTTTGTGGGGTGTCAGGCTCAACCTCTGCGGCATCTTGATGACCCCATCTCCAGTTCAACGTCAGCCATTCGCTTCGCACGAATAGGTTGGGCGATCGCCACAGCATCTTGTCACGTCCCTATTGATCAATTTCACAAACGAAAACGACCTTGGAGATTTAGTTCATGTTGACGAATCCATCGACCAAATACCATCCGTTTCAGCCTGTTCAGTTGAGCGATCGCACTTGGCCTTCCAAAACCATCACTCATCCCCCCACTTGGCTCAGCACCGATTTGCGGGATGGCAACCAAGCTCTGATCGAGCCAATGAATCGTCGCCGCAAGCTCCAAATGTTTGAACTGCTGGTAGCAATCGGGTTCAAAGAAATCGAAGTTGCGTTTCCCGCCGCCTCACAAACCGACTTCGATTTTGTCCGAGATTTGATTGAGGGCAACACGGGCGATGCCCAGGCAAGCCAACGCATTCCTGATGATGTCACGATTCAAGTGTTGACCCAGGCTCGCGAACATTTGATTCGCCGCACGTTTGAGTCGCTGAAGGGAGCAAAGCGTGCGATCGTCCACGTCTACAATGCGACTTCTCCCGTCTTTCGTCGCGTCGTGTTTAACCAAGATCGGACGGGCACGGTTCAGATGGCAGTCAAAGCTGCCGAGCTGATTCAATCATTGGCAGCAGAGCAACCTGAAACTGAGTGGCGATTCCAGTATTCTCCTGAAACTTTTACTGCAACCGAACTAGACTTCGCCAAAGACATCTGTGATGCGGTGCTGGATGTGTGGCAGCCAACTCCTGACCGCAAGGCTATTATCAATCTACCCGCTACCGTGGAAGTCTCGACCCCCAACGGCTTTGCCGACCAGGTGGAGTGGATGCACCGCCATATGAAACATCGAGAGAACACTGTATTGAGCGTTCACACCCACAACGACCGAGGCAGTGCGATCGCTGCTGCCGAGCTAGCTCAGTTGGCCGGAGCCGATCGGGTCGAGGGTTGTCTCTTTGGTAACGGAGAGCGCACGGGCAATGTGGACATCGTCACCCTAGCACTCAATCTCTACACCCAGGGCGTTCATCCCGGACTCGATTTCTCATCCATCAACGACGTGGCTCGCGCGGTCGAAGACTGCACCCAGTTGCCCATCCATCCCCGCCATCCCTACGTGGGAGACCTCGTGTTCACCGCTTTTTCAGGTTCTCATCAAGATGCCATCAAAAAAGGCTTTGCGGCGCATGATCCCAATGGTCGATGGAACATTCCTTATCTACCTATCGACCCTGCTGACGTAGGTCGCTCTTACGAATCCGTGATTCGGGTCAACAGTCAGTCGGGTAAGGGCGGTATGGCCTTCTTGCTAGAGCGCGACTATGGTCTGGCCCTGCCTCGCCGAATGCAGATTGAATTCAGCCAAGTGGTGCAACAAGTGATGGACGAACGCGGCACGGAAATGACTGCGCCCCAGCTTTGGGAGCTGTTTCACCAGGAATACCTGTATAGTGCTCTGCCCTTTCGCTACAGCTCTCATCACCTGACTGAGAGCGGCAAAATTCAGGAAGACCAGCAAATCACTGCGACTATTCAGTTCAACGATCAGGAGTTTTCCATCGCAGGATGCGGCAACGGCCCTATTGATGCATTTTTGGATGCTCTCGACTTAAACATGCGCGTTCATCACTATGAAGAGCGATCGCTCTCCCATGGCAGCGATGCAGCGGCGATCGCCTTTATCGAACTGTCAGGCGACTTCATTCCTACTTCAGTGTTTGGAGCAGGCATCCACGAAAATATTGTCAAGGCATCTCTGCTGGCGATTTTGAGCGCAGTCAACCGGGCGGTGCATCAACTGGATGAAGCGACTCGCCACACCTTACTCAAGCGGTTCGAGCATATGCTAATCGCATAGGGGTTGAAAAGCTCTCAATTTGAGCCGCGATCGCAGTCAGGGTTGCTGAAACAGAGCGAAGTTCTACGAAGAAGCAACCGTTTCCGCAACGGAAGCTTCTTCGAGCTTTGACTCTGTTTTCTTTTGTCCCTGAACAACCATGACCGTACAGGGGCTATGGTGCAAAACATAGTTGCTGACACTGCCCAACAGAGCCTCAGCAAACCCCGATCGCCCCCGTCGTCCAACGATGATGAGATCGGCATCCCACTCTTCTGCTTTTTTGCATAGGCTACGACCGGGTTCATCGATCTGAGAAGCAGACTCCACTCGGACGCCTCGCTGCACAGCTTGTTCACACAAATCAGTCAGATACTCTTTGATATAGCGTGTCTGGTTATCGATTTGAATTTGTTCAACCTGGTAAGCCTGCTCAATCAGATGAGGCGACAGCCCGAGATCTCCTGAAAACGTAGGGGGCGCAATCATTGAGTCGGCGCTGATGCTGTGGAAAAGAAAAAGCTGGGCATTGTTGGCGATCGCCAATTCTAATGCCGCTTCAAAGACTATTTGGTTGGCTGGCGTTGGGGCTAGACCCACAAGAATTTTTTGGAAGCTCATAAATCCCCTCTCGTTTGGATTACTTAGGGACATGTTCAACCTATCGCGAATTTATCGGAGCAGCTCTTTTTCGCAACATCACGTAAGTCCCGGTTTAAATTACTTAAATGAGGAGGCATATGGAGTTTCTATAGAATGGCGATGTTTTGCAAACGGGGTAAAGCGTGAGAATGATCGGCAAACAATCCTTTGGACGTTTGTATAGATATTTGGATATAGCGATACTAAATCGCTTGTGAACTGCTAAACGAGAGGAGGGGCGCAGCGTCCCTCCTCTCACAAATCATTTGAGATTGCTATATGTAGCTGTAGTCAGCTTATTTAGGATATAGACATTTTTGTGGGCGCACGGCGTGCGCCCACAAAAATGTCCTGAAACTACTGGCTGTATCCGCAGTTTTCTACGATGCAAGTCTTAAAATCTCTCCTGAGGTGTGTGCGATCGCCACTGAACGTGCAGTAGTATCCTCAGGTTGAACCCGCTAGGACTGATTTGAGGACGCACAACCTTATGATTCATGCATACGCTGCCAAAAAAGCTGGAGAAAAGCTGGAGCCGTTTGAGTACGATCCCGGAGAGTTAGGCGGCGATGAAGTCGAAATCGATGTTGAGTATTGCGGTATCTGCCACAGCGACATCAGCATGCTTGAAAATGATTGGGGCATGTCTGAATATCCGGTCGTACCCGGTCATGAAGTGGTCGGTAAGCTTGCAGCCGTTGGCAGTCAGGTTAAAACGCTCAGTGTCGGCCAGAGGGTTGGACTCGGGTGGTTTTCTGGTTCATGCATGCACTGCGAATGGTGTCTCTCTGGAGATCACAACCTGTGCCAAACGGTTGAGGGAACCATCGTCGGTCGCTTTGGTGGATTTGCCGACAAGGTACGCGCAAAGGAAGCCTGGGTGTTGCCGATTCCTGACGGTCTGGACGCCTCCAAGGTCGGCCCCATGTTCTGTGGCGGAATTACAGTGTTTAACCCCATTGTTCAGCTCAACCTCAAGCCCACAGATCGAGTGGGTGTGATTGGCATTGGTGGATTGGGCCATATGGCTCTACAGTTCCTCAACGCTTGGGGATGCGAAGTGACAGCCTTTTCGAGCACTCCAGACAAAGAAGCTGAAGCAAAAAAGCTAGGGGCACACCATTTTGTCAATTCGCGGGATGAGAAGGCGTTGGAGTCGGTCGCAAATTCCTTCGATGCGATTATTTCAACGGTGAACGTCGATCTCGACTGGGATGCTTACATTGCGGCGTTGCGCCCCAAAGGACGACTTCACCTAGTCGGAGCGATTCCTAGCCCGATTTCCAGCTCTATTTTCCCCTTGCTGCTGGGACAGAAGACCATCTCGTCTTCACCCGTCGGCAGTCCGATCACGATTCAGAACATGCTGGAATTCGCGTCACTCCACAACATCGAGCCGATGGTCGAGATGTTTCCTCTGGAGCAAGTGAACGAAGCCCTAGACAAATTACAGAATGGCAGTCCTCGCTATCGAATTGTGCTCAAGCGATAGTCTGAAGCGATAGTCTGAAGCGATAGTCTGAAGCGATAGGTTATCAAAACGACAACTGACGATAGGTGTACAGCCAGACGAGGAAGATTGGGAGGGAAGAGGCGATCGCCTCTTCCCTTTTTTTAATGTTTCCGTAATCCATGTTCTAATCCTCAAGCAGCCGCGAAACTTAGGATTTGGCAAGAAGCTCGCGGAACCTTTATTCTCCTTTGGCTTTGGATTGCGCAATATCTATGGTTTTGTTTTGTGAATGGAGTGGTTTCACTTTTGGGGTTGAGCATAGACTGAGGACATAGGAAGTTGAGCACATTTACTCATTCGTTTTTTCTCCACTAAGGTTGAGATTCTTCCCTTTCACAAAATGGGAGAGTACAAATGGCAACAGCTCGGCTTGCAGTACAAACTGAGTCATACTGCTTCCCCTACACGAGAGAAGATTGAAGAGGTTAAAACAATATTTAGAAAATATGAACTCAATGTCGAATAAGATTCTTCCTCCTCTCGTGTTTTTGAGCATTCACAAATGTCTCAGTGAATCGTTCTGTTCCCTATCAAATCAGCCTGAGAGCGATCGCCTCTGCTTGCTTTCCATCTCATTTCGAGACAGATAGGAATCTTCTCCCTCTCGTGTAGATTAAATTTGAGAATCTAGTCAATTCCTTGAAATGAAATGATCTCGGGGATTTTAGTCGTGCTTAATCCCTTCGATATACAGTCAAACCTCCGAGGGTTTGCTATCTTCAAAAGTGTTTAGACCTCTACAAGTTTTTACAACTGCTGTGTTTGAGTATTTACCTGAACTCAACGAACATAATCTTCCTTACCCCGACACCATTCACCCAATTGTGGTGCACTTTGTTATCGCAATGGTACTGTTTGCTGTGCTTTGCGATGCCATTGGCTACTTCACCAAAAATACTCGTCTCTACGAGGTGAGCTGGTGGAACATGTCGTTTGCGACGGTGTCTATTTTTATTGCGATTATCTTCGGTCAAATCGAAGCCGGACTGGCCGACCCCTATCCTGCCGCAGTCGGAGATTTGAATCTGCATACCCTGATTGGCTGGTCGCTCTCCGGTATTATTGCTGCCATCACCGGATGGCGCTACATCATTCGCACTCGCACTCCGCAGCATCTGCCGCTGGCTTATTTGGGCCTGGACGGTCTGCTCACTGCGATTGTGTTATTTCAGATTTATCTAGGCGATAAGCTCGTATGGGTTTATGGACTGCACTCAGAGCCTGTCGTTGAGGCACTCCGAGGAGGAGCATTATGATGGATTCCCTGATTTCAGTGGCTCCATTGCTCTTTGCTGATGCAGGAGCCAATAATTTGCCTTACCGCATCCCGATTCATCCGAATCTGGTTCACTTGACTCTAGGCTTGTTTATCGTGGCGATCGCCTTTGATATTGTGGGTGCGCTATTTCCCTTGGAAAAACCCGTGTTTAAGTTTCTGGCGATTCCGGCTGTGCGCTCAAACCTGTTTGATGTCGGCTGGTACAACATGGTGGCGGCAGCCATTATTACCTTTTTCACTGTCGCCGCCGGATTTTATGAAATGCTGACCGCCTACATTCCCAAAAGTGCAACGAGTTCCTGGGGCTTGGGCGCGATGGATACCGCTATATGGCACGGCTTAGGCGGCGTTCTGATTTTAGCGTTGATTGTTGCCATGACGGTCTGGCGCGGGTTTCAACGCTATCTTTGGCGACAAGACCGAGCCATGCAAGTGCAATGGAGCTACTTGCTAGCCGGATTAGGAATTTTTGCTTTAATGTTTGCTCAGGGAACTTTGGGAGCCCATTTAGGAGGCGAATTTGGACTGCATGTCACGGCAGATCAGATGCTGCGATTGGGCAGTGATCCCAATACTCTTTAGAGCTTGCAAGACAATCCTTTCCGCTTCCATATCTGTAGAAAACCAACAGCGACGCACACATGAAACGACGCAACATCGTAATCCTTGTAGGGTTGGCGATCGCCTATGCACTAATAAGCCTTTGGGTAGGCCAGCAAGCCTACAACTGGATGCCCCCCCAAGCCTCTGCTGAAGCCGTCCTGATTGACAATCTCTTCAGCTTCATGGTGACTTTGGGAACTTTTATTTTCCTTGGAGTGACGGGCACCCTGTTGTTCTCGACTCTGTTTCAGCGTGCTGCAAAGTACGACACTAGCGATGGCCCTCCTGTTGAAGGCAATATCCCGCTAGAGGTGGTGTGGACGGCTATTCCCTTTGCTCTAGTAATCTGGATTGGCACTTACAGTTTTCAGATCTATGAACAGATGGGTATTCTGGGTTCCATCGAAGATGCGCCCATGTCGATGGCAATGGTCACTGCAGAGGCCGCTCCCCTGGGTATTGAGTCGTCTAGCGTATCCCAAAGTGCAGAGCTTCAAACACCGATCGAAGTCCGGGCTCGACAATGGGTTTGGGAATTCTACTATCCAGATGAAGACATCGTCAGCACTGAGCTTCATTTGCCTGTCAACCAACGAGCCAAGTTTGCCTTGACCTCTGAAGACGTTCTCCACGGCTTTTATATCCCTGCCTTTCGCATCAAGCAGGACATTATTCCAGGACGAAAAATCGACTTTGAGCTCACGCCTATTCGTGAAGGGCGATATCGACTCAGAGATTCGGAACACAGCGGTACGTTTTCTGGAGCTAATCAAACTAACGTCGTAGTTGAGTCGGCGGATGAGTATCAACAATGGCTAGCGTTTGCGGCAGCTCAACCCCGAACAGCGGCAGAAAACCCAGCTTTTGACGAGTTCACGCAAGCTGAGCAAAATCCAATCAGCATGGGTTGGGAATCGGTCAAGCCTGCTCCAGCTCCCATGGTCAATTACGCAAGTTCAAAAGAAGATTCTTATGAGTAACGCTTCTCTAGATGTTTCAGTGGTTGGTCGGGGGCAGCCTCAACCCGGTGCACCAGACAACTGGAAACGGTTTTTCAGCTTTAGCACCGACCACAAAGTCATTGGCATTCAATACATTGTCACCGCCTTTTTCTTTTTTCTGATTGGTGGATTACTGGCGATGGTGATGCGGGGAGAACTGATTACCCCTGAAGCCGATTTAGTTGATCGCACAGTTTACAACGGTCTGTTCACAATGCATGGCACCATCATGCTATTCATGTGGACTTTTCCCGTACTCAACGGATTTGCGAACTATGTTGTGCCTCTTCAAATTGGGGCACGGGACATGGCCTTTCCCCGGTTGAATGCAGCCGCTTTCTGGCTCGTTCCCGTTTTCGGCGTCATCCTCATAGCCAGCTTTTTCGTGCCAGGGGGGCCGTCACAATCGGGCTGGTGGGCCTATCCACCCTTGAGCTTACAAAATCCGAGCGGCAATCTCATCAACGGTCAATCCCTTTGGCTATTAGCCGTTGCTTTGTCTGGGGTCTCCTCGATCATGGGCGCGGTCAACATTGTCACCACAATCTTTCGGATGCGAGCCCCTGGCATGGGCTGGTTTCGGATGCCTGCCTACTGCTGGACTGTTTTAGCAGCTCAGTTGATTCAGCTCTTTGGCTTACCTGCACTCACTGCCGGAGCTGTTATGCTGCTGTTCGATTTGAGCGTCGGCACAAGCTTCTTCAACCCTGAGCTGGGGGGCGATCCGGTGCTATACCAGCATTTCTTCTGGTTCTATTCGCACCCCGCCGTCTACGTCATCATCCTGCCCGTCTTTGGATTCTTCTCTGAAATTTTTCCCGTTTTTGCTCGCAAACCCCTGTTCGGCTACAAGGTCGTTGCCGTCTCTTCTTTTGTCATTACAGCGTTGAGTGCTGTGGTGTGGGTTCACCACATGTTCGCCAGTGGAACCCCTGGCTGGATGCGGATGATCTTCATGTTCTCGACCCTGATGATTTCAGTCCCCACGGGCATTAAAGTGTTTGCCTGGGTCGCGACGATATGGGGTGGCAAGCTGCGGTTAGACACACCGATGTTGTTCGCTTTGGGCGGTCTTGTTATGTGGGTCTTTGCCGGAATCACAGGAATTATGTTGGGGGCTGCGCCGTTTGACATCCATGTCAACAACACATACTTCGTCGTCGGGCACTTTCACTACGTGCTCTATGGCTCCGTTACCATGGGAATCTTTGCGGCCACCTATTTTTGGTTTCCCAAGATGACCGGGCGAATGTATTACGAAGGACTCGGTAAGCTGCATTTTGTGTTGACCTTCGTCGGGGCAAACCTCAACTTTTTCCCGATGCACCCCTTAGGCTTGCAAGGGATGCCTCGGCGGGTTGCGTCCTATGATCCGGAATTCGCTTTTTGGAATGTGCTGGCTAGCATCGGTGGATTTATCCTCGGCGTCTCCGTCTTACCTTTCATTCTGAATCTTTTGAGTTCTTGGGTGCAAGGCAAGCCTGCTCCTGACAACCCTTGGAGAGCTATTGGGCTGGAGTGGTTGGTTTCCTCTCCCCCCCCCCATGAGAACTTCGGCGAAATTCCCGTTGTCGTTTCGGGGCCGTACGGATACGGCATGGATGAACCTCTCGTTGAAAACTTAGCTGCTGTTGCATCAGGAGAATGAGCCTGTGAGTACTGCCAATCTTGAGCCAACCGTCAATGCCCACGCGGCTCACGCGGCGGAGCACGAAGAAGAAGACCATCGCATGTTCGGCTTCATTGTCTTTCTGTTGTCAGAAAGCGTGATCTTTTTTAGCTTTTTTGTCGGCTATATCGTCTACAAACTGAATGCTGATTCTTGGCTTCCTGCTGGCTTTGAGGGACTCGAAGTTCGTGAGCCATTGATCAACACAATTGTGTTAGTGTCCAGCAGTTTTGTCATCTATTTTGCTGAGCGATACTTGCACAAAGAGAATCTGTGGGGATTTCGAGCCTTTTGGCTGCTGACGATGGCAATGGGCAGTTTTTTCCTCTACGGACAAGCAGTGGAGTGGATGGGGCTTCCGTTTGGATTTACAGATGGTCTCTTCGGAGGCACCTTCTATCTGCTCACTGGCTTTCACGGGCTGCATGTGCTGACGGGGGTGCTGCTGCAAGGCGTTATGCTGGGGCGATCGTTTATTCCTAACAATTATCAAGGTGGGGAGTATGGCGTCGCGGCCACATCGATCTTCTGGCATTTTGTCGATGTCATCTGGATTATCTTGTTCTTGCTGATTTACATTTGGCGGTGATGAGTAATCCTATCTTTGACGAATACGCTTCGGCATTGGATAGTCTCCCAAACGCCTTAGAAGTCTCTTTCACCAGAATGAAAGAGACTTCTCTGACATGCGAAACTTTCGATTACTCAAAGGTTTTACTCACTCGGTTGCGTGCATTCTATTGCGCTCAGAGTAGAATTAAAGACTTTCTCGGCAAGCGTGTTGCTCAAGCAGGTGCAGATTTTTTCGTAGAGAACGTTTTGTTCTCACTCCAGCTTTTCAATGCGATAGAAAACTTGAATCTCCAAATCAGTTCAGAGCGAGCAATTCAACCTAAACGCAAAGCCATAAGACCTGATATTAGTGTTTGGAGAGAAGATAGATTGCTTGCCGTGATTGAATGCAAGACTCAGCTTGGCTGGATGCGCAATAACTGGGAATCTCATTTTGCGGAACGTGAACGCAAGCTGAAAGAAGCGTCTCCAGAGGCAAAGTTGTTTGTATTAGTAATGACCAGTTGTAACTGGTCAGGATTTGATAATTCTAAAGCCAACCAAAATTTTTTCTGCATCTTGAAAGATATCTGGCCAACGCAGATATCTAAAGCTATTGACCTCTCACTTGTAGAATCTCCAATTGAAAACCTACTAAAACAAGTTGAGAAATTATGATTTACAGGGAAAAACCATGATTATTGACGACCAGCACTACGACGTAATCATCATCGGCACCGGAGCCGGAGGTGGAACTCTAGCGCAGAGACTCGCTCCTACAGGCAAGCAGATTTTGATCCTAGAGCGTGGAGAGTCGATGCCGCTGGAAGAGCAAAATCGTGCGGATGTCGATGTCTTTAAGAAAGAGCGCTACCATGCTCCCGAACAGTGGTACGACGAAACAGGAGAACCCTTCTCACCCCAGACCAACTACGCTGTTGGCGGCAACACGAAAATTTATGGGGCAACTCTAATGCGGCTGCGGGAGCGGGACTTTGAAGCCGTGCCCCACCAAGACGGAGTATCACCTGAATGGCCTCTGAAATATTCCGCCTTAGAACCTTACTACACCGAAGCAGAACAGCTCTATCAGGTTCATGGAGATGCTTCCGCCGATCCGACAGAGCCTCCCCACAGTGAAGGCTATCCGTTCCCTGCGATCGCACATGAGCCACTGATGCAGCCGAGTGTCGAGACGCTGACTCAGCAGGGATTACATCCTACAACCTTGCCTCTTAGCTTGACTCGAAGAGATGATGACCCAACTGGAGACTCAGAAGTTTTCGGCATTCAACCTGCGCTCAAATTTGAAAATGTCACCCTCATTACTGGAGCGAAGGTTGTCAGTCTGCACACTAACGCTTCAGGAGCGGTTATCAAGGGAGTACAGGCCGAAGTCGGAGAGCAGGTTTTGCTTTACACCAGCGATATCGTGGTGCTGGCATGTGGCGCGATCAATTCGGCAGCGCTGATGCTAGCGTCTGTCAATGCAAAACATCCCACGGGACTTGCCAACAGTTCTGATCAGGTGGGACGCAACTTGATGAAGCCACAGACGACAAGTATTGTTCAACTTAGTACCACCGCAAACTCCGGTCAGTTTTCTCGCAGTGTCAGCCTCAACGACTTTTATTGGGGCGATCGCGACTACGACTATCCGATGGGTCATATCCACAACTCAGGCGGACTCTTGCAAGACGTGCTGTTCGCAGAGTCTCCCCCCTTATTGTCGGTCTTAGCCAAGGTCATGCCAGGTTCAGGGCTAAGACAGTTAGCGAAACGATCGATTGGCTGGTGGGCGCAGACTGAAGTGCTGCCCGATCCCAAAAACCGAGTGCGGTTGGAGAAGGGCAAGCTGCGACTAGAATTCACCCCAAACAACACCGAAGCGCACGATCGCCTAATTTACCGCTGGATTGAAGCTCTGCAAACGATGGAAAAGAAAAATACGAAAGGCATCCAGCGCAGCGGCGTTCATCCCCGTGGAGAAGCTCCGCTTCAGGTCGTAGCATATCAGAGCGGCACTTGCCGCATGGGAACCGATCCTGCAACTTCTGTTTTAGATATAAATTGCCGCACTCACGATATCGACAATCTCTACGTTGTGGACAGCAGTTTCTTTCCGTCGTGCGGTGGAGTCGGGCCAGCCCTGACGGTTATTGCTAATGCCCTACGCGTCGGTGATCATCTGAAACAGCGCCTGAAGGGATAGTGTTTAGCTATATTCTTTTTCAGCGGCGCGTTTAGACCCGACCGTGGGCTGGAAATCTTGTAGTACCTAAACCGTGAGAAAGTCTACCGTTGCCAATAGGGAAATTTAGCGATCCAACGGCTTGTTAGCCTGCGATCGCCATAAGCCCAGAGTGTTTTTCAATGCTTCATCAATTTTTGCTGTCGGCAATGAGCCAATCACACGATGAACCGCTGATATTACAATCGTTGCCAGGTTATCAGTTGCTTGCACGATCAATGCGGGGCGCGTCTTCGCAGAACTCAGGTTGGAATTTGGAAAGAGAACCAGAGCAATATCACCTCGATTAACAGTTGGCGTTGGCTGCGTCATAGTTGTCATAAACACTCATTTCAGGGCTATTCCAATCATCTGTAAAGGTGTCTAGACTGGCGCGTAAAGCTTTAGCCTGCTCTATGTCAATGCCTTGAGATGCTAAGTCAATATCATTCGACTTTACGAAGGTAACAATTACACAAGTTCCTTCAGGTACGTTATTGGGATTTTCCGTAAGTTCTATACGACCATCGCGGTAAATTCCCTCAACACTTATTAGCATGTTCTCTCCTCAAATTTTCAGCATCTAAATCATGAACAGCCGCAGCACTATGAGGGGTTCATTTCAGTAATCCTCAGTTATTTTTTTCCTTGATAGAGTGCCCCTTGAGAAAATGATAGCTGTATTACCGTCGCCTAACGATCTTGGTCAGCGGTTATGGTCTCTGGGTAGCATCACAAGCGGCTCCTTGCAATCTGCTGTACCGCATGTCATGGGGAGCGCACGCTACAAGATTGGCGATCGCGCTCACCTGGCGCTTCTATCGGCTGACCACGCCTCTTGCGAAGAGGGCATCGTCACGACCTGGCTCATGGTCGCTGGAAGGAGCGATCGCACAAGATAGGCTTTCCCCTTTTCAGTCCGCTGCAATAGGGTTGTTGAGGTGGCGATCGCTACCTACCAGCTCTCAACACTTGTTCTGCTGTTAGTTTCAAGCCTGAGAAAGTTGACGAAACAATCGTCTGATTGCCTCGAAACTGCTGAATTTCATACTCTCCGTCTGCTAGCGTGCAAATAGAGATGGTGGGTTGCTTGGGCTTCCCAATGTGTCGAGTCCCCCCTAATCCTGCGTAGTCTGCAATCCAATATTCAGGGATGCCTAACGCTGCATAGTCTTCAAGTTTGCGGGCATAATCATTTTGCCAGTTGCTACTCACCACTTCCACCACAAATTTAATCGAAGTGCCTAGAGTTAAGATTGACTGGTCATACCAAAGTGGCTCTTTGGTCAGCTCACCTTGATCGATAACTGCGATATCAGGCCGAAATGCCGTCATGCCAGTGTTAGAAGGGCGCAACAGTCCCCGCTGAAGGACAAACCAAGGTAAACCTATTCCGTCGATCTGGACACAGATCTTGGTGGTGATGAAGGCTGCAACCTCTTCATGCAAGCCTGTCGGTTCCAAATCGAACACCTCTCCGTCGATCAGTTCGTAGCGGTTGTCGCCACCAAAATGAGCGAGGAACTCGTCAAAGCTAAGCGGCTTCTGTTGAATTGCTGGATCGACTGCAATAGTCATAGGTCAACTTAGCCTATTCAATGCCTCAAGTCTACCAAATCAAGTATGTGGAATATATGACCCATCAAACCTCTGATTGATTTGCCTTGAAGTATTGGCAGGCAGTCTTTCGGCTACAACTCAATCAAGGACTCAGGGGTCTAACGATTGAGATGAGCCGCAGCAGCTCACTTTTGATGCCCACAGATAACCTCTCGGCGGTCGGCTCCATCGATTTGGTATGCCGCGATCGCCACACCGAGAACTTTACTGCACATCCTCACCTCCAAGCCCATTCAAGATTTCCCTAAAGCTATTTAAGCCCGCCTCCAGATTTTCAATGGGGAGCACGTCATCCGCTAGCGGTATGAAAATATAATGGAGTCAGCGCACTCTACCCAACCTTCTCATGACACCCGAACAACGCGAGCAAATGGAACAGCATGTGACGGCCATCGCTCAGCTTCTCTACGATGACGCCGAGGCGAAAGGCATGAGCATGGATAGCATGGCGGACATTGAGCAAACCGTACGCACTCAGTTGCAAACCCATGTGTCACCGGAGCTAGGCATTTTTTTGTCAACACGCGTGTCGGCCCAGACGCAGGAGAAACCCGAAAGCTAAACAGCGTTTTGGGGACAATGCAAGTGGGACGGGAGCAAGCCAAGCGACTCGGGGTCAAACCCAGGGTACAGCAAAGCCCACTGCTGGAGCTATGCTGCCGAATGATGGCCGCGAAAGGCTCCTATGCCAGTGCCAGCGATGATGTCGAGCGGTTAACCGGGATGAAGGTCAGCGCCAAAACGGTCGAGCGCATCGTTGCTCGCAACCCGATCGCTTCTGCTTCAACGGATACACTCGTGAGCGAGGTGGCTCTTGATGGTGGGATGGTGAGGCTGGTGACGGCTAAAGGAGAACCGAGTGAGTGGAAGCAGTATAAAGCCGTCCGCATCGAGGGTGATTGCGTTGGCATGGCATGGTTTGACGATCATCAGGCTTTGATAGATTGGATGAATCGTTTGGCTTATGCCCGTGTCGTTTTCTGCTTGGGGGACGGCCATCGCGGCATCTGGTCTTTGTTTGCTCAGATGGAAGCCATGAGCAAGCGCGATGAGATTTTGGACTGGTTTCACTTGATGGAGAACCTGCATAAGGTCGGGGGCTCACTCAAGCGACTCACGCAGGCAAGAGACCTACTATGGCAGGGCAAAGTGGATGAAACCCTTGAACTGTTCGAGGGGCTTAAATCGCAGCAGGCACGTTGTTTCAGAGGCTATTTAGAGGGTCATCGTAGCCGTATCGTCAATTACAGCTACTACCAGCAGGAAGGATTACCTATCGGCTCAGGAGCCGTTGAGTCGCTCATTAAACAGATTGACGCGAGAGTCCAGGTCACAGGGGCTCAATGGAAAGCTGAGAATGTGCCTCAGATGCTAGCGCTACGCTGCGCCTATCTCAACCATCAGCTCGACCTTTATTCTCTCTCTAGCGGATGACGTGCTCCCCTCTTCGCTCCTCTCATAATAAACTTATTGCTGTAGCCCGAAAGATCTGCTGGCGTAATCCAATTTATCTCACCATTCCAGTAAGAGGGATTCTTAGTAGATGGAGTGCCGCCAGATACAACATTTCCCAGATCTGCAATGGTGGCCCACTGCCAACTATCAGGTAGTTCCCATAAAACTTCATCACTCATACCGCGCTGCCCGATCCTTTTGCAGCACCTTACTTGTAAAATCCACTACCACTAAATTTGACCCTTTAAATCAGCTAGCACCCTGGAAATCATTGTTTTCAATTGAGGAATGTCTTCTTGAACCGCTTTCCAGATAATCTCTATATCCGTATTGAAATAATCATGAATTAGTTTATCTCGCATTCCGGCAATATCACGCCAGGGAATGTCAGGATATTGGTTCCTCACTGAATCCGGGATGCGCTTCACCGCTTCACCAATAATTTCGATCGCCCTTGAAACCGCAAACACTTTTTCCAGATTTTGTGAGAAAGCTTCAAACTCAATACCTGTTGTAAACTGCTCGATCGCAGCAACCGCATCCAGAATATCTTGCAAATAGTCCTGAATTTGCCGTTTGGTCACAGGTAAACAACCTCTGCCAAAATTCGCTCTCCAATGCGCGGCTTTAAGCCAGCCTTATGTACCAGATCGACCTTGACTCCCAGATTGTCGCTGAGGTAGTTTTCTAAATTGACAAACTTCAATAAGCTTGGTGTCTCCGAAAACTCCACCAGCACATCCACATCACTGGATTCCGTCTGCTCTTGCCTGACATAGGAGCCAAAAACACCTAATTCCTGAACTCTGTAACGTTCTTGTAATAAAGACTTGTTTTGCACAAGCCACTGCTTAATCTCTTCCAATGTTTTCATAAAGCCCAACCCCTTCAGGGCAAGTACAGCACATAATCTAGCTTACCCTGCTCTGTTCTGGGGTTGAACGGTATATCAATCAGCACATTGCTGCTTCAATTTTTTGCTGCGCTTAAGTTCTGAACGGCAAAATATAGTGCCTACAGGGCGAGGGTTATACTTATTGGCTTATCAACAGGGCTGGAAGTTCAACAGGTAAGCCTGCGGCTATGCCTATACCAAGGACTAAGCGGGCATAACTATTAATTAGAGGGAAAGTTTCCACCTAAAATCCCATATCAGGGTAAATAGGTGGAATCACGTCCACTTAAAATCCCTATTTGGGTAAATAGGTGGCAAGTTTCACCATAATCTCCTATCTGCCTGATCGAGAAGGGGGATGATGATGGGAGTTGCTCGTATCGTCCCATTCCCCCTACTTCTCTCCTCTCCTCTGCCAACTCCTCTCCCTCTACGGTTGACTTAGAACGACCGTATGAGTATCCTCTTTCATTAAGCTGTCGCGTCGATAGCTCGTCTCAGAACTCAAGAACTTGGCACCATCTGCGAGTGCTTCCGACACCCACAGATGGCTACCCACCGCGACTGACACAGCCAGTCGGGGGGCTAACGGTTTATGGTAAACCGTGGCTGCCTCGAATTGCACACAATTGCGGGGTAGCCGAGGGACTGAGTTCTGGTTTCCTTCTGTTGTTTATTTCAAAAAGGAACCAGAACCTCATGTTTCAATCCCATTCGGGCGCGTT
>JGI12048J13642_10284766_pt1 | contig 19578 bp, 19 predicted proteins | sample ElkSlonscriptome_16_FD_13642 | JGI IMG/M metagenome (IMG submission 13642)
GGAATCCTGGCCAGCATCCGCTTCGCGTGCAAGCACGCTCCTACAAATTCTCACCCATAGCACCGTAGGAGCCTGCTTGCAGGCGAATGGAATTGCCCGAGGAGGTTCGCCTGCAAACAGGCCCCTACGGCGGGGTATTGCGAACCGATACGAAGCGCCGCACAAAGAAAAGCCCCGGCACTGAGGCCGGGGCCGATCTGTCTCGATCTTGCTATGAGCAATGAACGAGCGGATAGCAGATTCCGGTTCAGGGCGGTGATGAGCCTTGAGCGAGCAAGCGCAGTGTACGTATTGTGTACATGAGCATTGCGAGTCAAGGGGAAGCGCCGCCCTGGACCGGAAGATGCGGCCGCGTTTACATCATGCCGCCCATTCCGCCCATACCACCCATACCACCCATATCCGGAGCGCCGCCGCCTTCGTCGTCCTTCGGGATTTCGGCGATCATGGCTTCGGTGGTGATCATCAGGCCGGCAACCGAGGCGGCGTTCTGCAGCGCGGAACGGGTCACCTTGGTCGGGTCGAGAATACCGGCTTCGATCATATCCACGAATTCACCGGTCGCGGCATTGAAGCCGTAGTTGCCCTTGCCGTCGCGCACCTGGTTGAGGATGACGGACGGTTCGCCGCCGGCGTTCGAGACGATCTTGCGAAGCGGCTCTTCCATCGAGCGCAGGGCGATCTTGATGCCCAGATCCTGCTCGTGGTTGGCGCCCTTGAGTTCGCCAAGTGCGGTGAGCACACGCACAAGCGCGGTACCGCCGCCCGGGACAACGCCTTCTTCGACGGCAGCACGAGTAGCGTGCAGCGCATCTTCGACGCGGGCCTTCTTTTCCTTCATTTCGACTTCGGTGGCCGCACCGACCTTGATTACTGCAACACCGCCGGCCAGCTTGGCCACGCGTTCCTGCAGCTTTTCACGGTCATAATCGGAGCTGGCGTCCTCGATCTGCGCACGGATCTGGCCGACCCGGCTTTCGATGGCCGAAGCTTCGCCGGCGCCGTCGATGATGGTGGTGTTTTCCTTGTCGATCTGGACCTTCTTGGCCGAACCGAGCTGGTCAACCGTAGCCTTCTCGAGGCTGAGGCCGACTTCCTCGGAAATCACCTGGCCGCCGGTCAGGACTGCCATGTCTTCCAGCATTGCCTTGCGGCGGTCGCCGAAGCCGGGGGCCTTGACGGCTGCAACCTTGACGATGCCGCGAAGGTTGTTGACCACCAGCGTGGCCAGCGCTTCGCCTTCGATATCTTCCGAGACGATCAGCAGGCTGCGGCTCTGCTTTGCGACGGCTTCGAGCACCGGCAGCAGTTCGCGTACGTTGGAGATTTTCTTGTCGTGCAGCAGGATGTACGGGTTTTCGAGGTCGACCTGCATGGTCTGCTGATCGGTGACGAAATAAGGCGACAGATAGCCGCGATCGAACTGCATGCCTTCGACGACATCCAGCTCGTTTTCAAGCGACTGGCCTTCCTCGACCGTGATCACGCCTTCCTTGCCGACCTTGCCCATGGCTTCGGCGATTATCTTGCCGATTTCTTCATCGGAGTTGGCCGAGATGGTGCCGACCTGCGCGATCGACTTGTCGTCGGTGCACGGGATCGAGAGCTTGGCCAGTTCGCCGACGGCCGCCTTGACCGCCTGGTCGAGACCGCGCTTGAGATCCATCGGGTTCATGCCTGCGGTGACAGCCTTCATGCCTTCACGCAGCATCGAGTGTGCGAGCACGGTGGCCGTGGTGGTACCGTCGCCGGCCGCGTCGGAGGTCTGGGAAGCTACTTCCTTGACCATCTGCGCACCCATGTTTTCGAACTTGTTTTCCAGTTCGATTTCCTTGGCCACGGACACGCCGTCCTTGGTCACGGTGGGCGAGCCGAAGCTCTTTTCAAGAACTACATTCCGGCCTTTGGGACCGAGCGTTACGCTGACCGCCTTGGCCAGGATATCGACACCCTTGAGCATTTTCTGGCGGGCGTCCTCTGAGAAACGGACTTCTTTGGCACTCATGATTGGTATTCCTCTTTAAATGCGTTGATTCGTGTGCAGTCGGATTCGGTCATTCGCGTGGACGCGATTTCAGGACTCGATGACCGCCATGATGTCGTCTTCGCGCATCACCAGCAGTTCGTCGTCGCCGACCTTCACTTCGGTACCGGAGTACTTGCCGAACAACACCTTGTCGCCGGCCTTGATATCAAGTTCGCGCTTGCTGCCGTCGTCGAGAATCTTGCCGTTGCCCACGGCAACGACTTCTCCGCGAATCGGCTTTTCGGTAGCGCTGTCAGGAATGACGATACCGCCTGGCGAGGTCGTTTCTTCTTCGACACGCTTGACGATCACTCGATCATGTAAAGGACGCAGGTTCATGGATACTTCTCCCTTCCATTCAAAATTATCATTGACACCCCGCCCGTAGGATGACCGGGCAGGACGAACTTCGGTTGGCGTGCATGGCTTGCTCTCCGGCATGCCGGATTTTGCAGGCCATTACAACCAGCATGTCTCGGCAAATGGAGCTATCAGCGGGGCATTTCAAGGGCCGGTGCCGAATTTCGTTCGACCGGCACGCGGTAAGATGATTGCAATGCGCTCGCCGCAGGCCGGGTCTGGATTCCAGGCGGCGGTCGAAACGGCTCTGAACGACTGCGCGCAAGCATCCGAACCGCCGCTCCAATCTGCACCCAGGAAGGATCTGACAGGCATGAACGACCGAAATTCAGACGCCAATTCGACTGACGACCCACTCATCCTGGTCCACACGACCTGTGGCGATCGCGACGAGGCCGAGCGGCTGGCCGGGGAGATGGTCGAAAACAGGCTGGCCGCCTGTGCCAGCGTGGGCCAGCCGGTGACATCGGTTTACCCATGGCAGGGGCAGATCGAGCGTGAGACGGAGATTCCGCTGACGCTGAAGACCACACGGTCGACGTTCAACGCGCTTCGGGAAAAACTCTGCGAGCGCCACAGCTACGATGTCCCGGAACTGTTGGCCGTCGAGGTGGTCGATGGCAATACCGCTTATATTCAGTGGGTCCGCGAATGGCTCGCGGGCCAGGACCGGGCCTGAACCCGGCACCACCCAATCAACCGGACCTGAAACCGGGTCAGAAACCGGCTTCGACCACGGACGATCATCAGTAGAACCAAGGCTAATGACAAGAATAATCAATGTGCTCGCGCTGCTCCCGACGATTCTGCTGGCGCCGGCGGCCGTCGCCCAGATCAATCCCGACGACTTGCTGCCGGTCGACGAGGCGTTCGCGATGTCCACCGAAGCCGCAGGCGACGGTCGGCTTATCCGGATCGACTGGGAGATCGCTGATGGCTACTATCTGTATCGTCACGCGTTCAAGTTCGAGGCGACCGGGCCGGACGCGGAGCTGGGCGAGCCGGGTCTTCCGTCCGGCAAAGCCTACAGCGACGAATTCTTCGGCGATGTAGAAATCTATCGCGGCCGGGTATCGGCCGCGATTCCGATCGCGAAACGTCCGGCCGACGGTCCGCTTGCGCTGCGCGTGGCCTACCAGGGCTGCGCGGATCTCGGCGTTTGCTATCCGCCGCAACGCGTCCAGCTCGAGATTCCACTGCCTGCGGCGTCCACGATCCCGATCGGACCTATCCCCGATCAGCCTGCGACCCAATCCAACTTGCTGAAGCGGCTCGACGATATTGGCGGCTCGCGGGCACTCACCGGCCGGTCCGACCCGCTACCGCCCGAGCAGGCGTTTCGGGTCGAGACGATTGCGATGGGACCCGGCGAACTGCTGGCCAGGTTCACGGCGCACCCCGACTACTACCTGTATCGCGACTCGATCGAATTCGCAGCCGGACTCGAAGCCGAAGCCGCCGGAATCGAAGTCACCGGCATGACCTTGCCCGAGGCCGTACCGGTTTCCGACGAATATTTTGGCGATACCCGGGCCTACTTTGGCGAGGTCGAGATCCCGCTTGTGCTGGCGCGACCGGCCGGTCCGGCGACCGACCTGGCGCTTTCGGTAAATTTTCAGGGCTGCCAGACCGACGGCATCTGCTACCCGCCGATGACGCGCACGATCGCAGTCGACCTGCCGGCCGCACCGACCTCCATCGAACCGACGGCCGAAGTCTCCAGTCGCTCGGCCCCCGCCGCACCAGCGGCCGCCGAAGGCACCGCAATGGCAACGGTCGACCGCAGCCAGGCGGTGCCCGAAAGCGAGCAGGATCGACTCGCGCGCCTGATCACAGAGCAGCCGATGGCGCTGACCCTGGCGCTGTTTGTACTGCTCGGGATTGGTCTGGCCTTCACCCCGTGCGTGTTCCCGATGATTCCGATCCTGTCGGGCATCATCGCCGGTGAGGGCGAAGACATCACCCGCGGCAAGGCCTTCGCGCTCTCGCTCGCCTACGTGCTGGCCATGGCGCTGACCTATACCGCGGTCGGCGTAGTCGCTGCACTGATGGGTTACAACGTGCAGGCCGCATTCCAGAATCCCTGGGTCCTGAGCACCTTCGCGCTGATCTTCGTGCTGCTGGCGCTGGCCATGTTCGGGTTCTACAACCTGCAGATGCCGGCGTCGATACAGGCAAAGCTGACCGAGATCAGCAACCGGCAGTCGGGCGGCCATCTGATCGGCGCGGCCGTCATGGGCTTTCTGTCGGCGATTATCGTGGGGCCCTGCGTGACCGCTCCGCTGATCGGCATCCTGATCTTCATTTCGCAGACCGGCGACGCGGTGCTGGGCGGCAGCGTGCTGTTCGCGCTGAGCATCGGCATGGGCCTGCCGCTGCTTGCAATCGGGATTGGTCTCGGGCACTGGCTGCCGCGCGCCGGCGGCTGGATGGAATCGGTCAAGGCGGTGTTCGGCGTCGGCCTGCTGGCGCTGGCGATCTGGATGCTCGAACGCATCGTGCCCGGGGCCGTGACGATGCTGCTGTGGGGAACGCTTGCCATCGCCAGCGGCGTCTACCTGGGTGCGCTGACCCGGCTCGCGCCCGAGGCCAGCGGCTGGCGCAAGCTCTGGCAAGCGCTGGGTGTGGTACTGCTGGTGCTCGGCATTATGCAGTTTGTCGGCGCGGCGGCCGGAGGCAACGACTGGCTGCGGCCGCTGAAACCCTTTACCGACAGCCGCGGCAGCGTCTCGGCAGCAATCGCGCCGCCGCAGTTCGCCGAGGTCGATGATCTGGATCAGCTCGAACGCGCCGTGGCGGCCGCCCGTCGGCCTGTATTTCTGGATTTCTATGCCGACTGGTGCCTGGACTGCAAGCGGATGGAGCGCAGCACGTTTCCGGATCCTGCAGTGGCCGCTGCCATGGGCGAGTTCGATCTTCTCAAGATCGACATGACCGATTTCTCCGACCGGCATCAGGCTGTGCTCAACGAATTCGGGCTCATCGGACCGCCCGCCTACCTGTTCTTCAATGACGGGGAGGAACTGGACCGCTACCGGATGTTCGGCTTCATGCCGCCGGAAGATTTTGTCACCCACCTGGCGCGAGTGCAGCAAGCCGCAGCGGCCGGCGGCCGCCCAGCGGGCCGTTGAACGATAAATGAAGCCCCGGACCCGGTCGATACTCTGGCTGACGCTGGTCGTCGTCACCGGACTTTCCGCCGGATTGGCGATCGCCTGGCTGACGCGCGGAGCGGACCCTGCACCGGTGTTTGGTCAGGACAACAGGGCTGAACCTTTAGCCGGCATCGGTGACAGGCGCCCGGATTTCATGCACGCCGGCGTGACCGGCGAACGGTGGCGGGCTTCGGACTTCGACGGTCGGCCGACGCTGGTCAATTTCTGGGCGACCTGGTGCGCCCCATGCGTGCGCGAAATGCCGCTTCTGCAGGACACGGCGGATCGATATCCCGATGACCTGAACGTGGTTGGTATCGCTATCGACGAGCCCGGGAATGTCGGTGAATTCGTCGACCGCCTGGATATCGACTATCCGATCCTGATCGGCACGTCAGACGTACGCCTGACCCAGGAACGATTTGGCAACCCGGGTGGTATGCTCCCGTACAGCGTTCTGCTGGATGCAAATGGCGTCGTTCGCTGGCGACACCTCGGAGAACTCGATCGAGACATGCTTCGCGATGCGCTGCAGCCGTTCCTCCCGGCATCCTTGACTGAATGACAGTTCCTTCAACGCGCTGTCAACATGCACTGAACGTCTGGCAATTGAGCTCAAAGTAGGGCAAACTGTTCTTTTACTTGAATAGCGGAACGCCCCAAGGGGCCTTCAGACTATCGATTAAATGCAAATCCTGGTCCTGCACGGCCCCAACTTGAACCTGCTCGGGCGACGCGAGCCGGGCGTCTACGGCAATGAGACGTTGGCGAGCATCGAAGGGCGGATTCGCGCCGAGGCGGAGCGTCGGGATTGCGCGCTGGCGTTTTTTCAGGCCAACGCCGAACACGCCATCGTCGAGCGCATCCACCAGGCCATGGACGACGGCACCGACGGCATTCTGATCAACCCGGCGGCTTTCACCCACACCTCGGTGGCCATTCGAGACGCGCTGGCCGCGGCACGGTTGCCGTTCGTCGAAGTCCACCTTTCCAACCCGGACGCACGCGAGCAGTTCCGGCGGACCTCGATGCTGGCCGACCTGGCCGCAGGGCGGGTCGCGGGCTTTGGCGGAGATTCATACATTCTGGGCTTTACGGGGCTTTTAAGTCTCCTGGACCCGGTTGCTTCGGAGTAGAAAATGGACCTTAGAAAAATAAAAAAGCTGATTGAACTGCTCGAGGAATCGAACCTTTCGGAAATCGAGATTCACGAAGGGGAGGAATCGGTGCGACTGACCCGGCCCGGTGCGGCCGCGCCCGTCGCGGCGGCACCGGCGCCCCAACCGCCCGGAACTGCCACACCCACGAAAGAGTCGGACTCCGGATCCGGATCCGGACCTGAATCCGGTGGCGACGAACTCCCGGACGGCGAGATCGTTCGCTCGCCCATGGTGGGCACCTTTTACGACGCGCCCAACCCCGATTCCGACCCATTCGTCAAGGAAGGCCAGCGGGTGTCAAAGGGGGAGACGCTTTGCCTGATCGAAGCAATGAAGATGTTCAACCAGATAGAATCCGAGTACAACGGCACGGTCGCCGCGATCCTGGTCGAATCCGGCCAGCCGGTCGAGTTCGACCAGCCGTTGTTCGTGATCCGGCCCTGACATGACCGCGTTCAAGAAGATCGTCATCGCCAACCGCGGCGAAATCGCACTCCGCATCCTGCGCGCCTGCCAGACCATGGGCATTCGCACCGTGGCCGTGCACTCGACCGTTGACCGCAATCTCAAACACGTCGGCATGGCCGACGAGTCGGTATGCATCGGACCGGCGTCGGCCAGCGGGAGCTACCTCAACGTCCCGGCGATCATCGCCGTGATGGAACTGACCGACGCCGAAGCGGTTCACCCGGGATACGGGTTTCTGGCTGAGAACGCTGATTTCGCCGAGCGAATCGAGGAATCGGGCTTCACCTTCATCGGGCCGCGCGCCGAAACCATCCACCTGATGGGCGACAAGGTCTCGGCCATCAACGCCATGCGCAAGGCCGGCGTACCCTGCGTGCCGGGCTCGAACGGGCCGCTGGATACCGACGAGCGACGCACGCGCCGGCTGGCCGAGGAAATCGGGTTTCCGGTGCTGATCAAGGCCGCCGCGGGCGGCGGCGGCCGCGGGATGCGGGTGGTGCACAATCCGTTCGACCTGATCAAGTCGATCGAGCTCACCCGCGAAGAAGCCCGCTCGGGCTTCGGCGATTCGACTGTCTACATGGAAAAGTACCTGCAGAATCCGCGTCACATCGAGATCCAGGTCATGGCCGACTCGCACGGCAACGCTGTCCACCTGGGTGAGCGCGATTGTTCGATGCAGCGTCGCCACCAGAAGGTGGTCGAAGAAGCCCCCGCGCCGGGCATTACGGCCGAACAGCGCGAGAAAATCGGAAAGATTTGCACCGATGCGTGCAAGCGGATCGGTTACCTGGGCGCTGGAACCTTCGAGTTCCTGTTCGAGGACGGCGAGTTTTTCTTTATCGAGATGAACACCCGAATCCAGGTTGAACATCCGGTCACTGAAATGATCACCGGGGTCGATCTGATTCAGGCGCAGATCATGGTGGCCGCCGGAGCGCCGTTACCCTTCAGCCAGGAAGACATCGCGCTTCGCGGTCACGCAGTCGAATGTCGAATCAACGCCGAAGACCCTGAAAAATTCATTCCGCAGCCAGGCACCATCGACGCTTTTCACGCGCCGGGCGGACCGGGCGTGCGTGTGGATTCGCACATCTACGACAGCTACACCATCCCGCCCAACTACGACTCGATGATCGGCAAACTGATCTGCCACGGTGAAACGCGAGATCACGCCATTGCGCGCATGCGCGTCGCGCTCCACGAGATGGTGCTTACCGGCATCAAGACCAACATTCCGCTGCACATGCGTCTGCTGGAAGATTCCGGCTTCAAGGCAGGCGGCACCAACATCCACTATCTGGAAAAGCTGCTGGCAGGAAACAGCTGATCACGATTCAATTCGCGCAGCGTCTTTCGGGAAGTATTCAAGCCCGTCACCGAGCCCGCTGTCGCGCAGCAACTGCCAAAGGTTGCAGGCTGGTGCGTTACCCCTGCTGCGTCACACACCCTGGGCGCGCGAGCAACTTCAGGTTCTCCCGCGGCAACAAATGAGGTCCTCAATCACAGGCTGAAGGGACTTCCTCCACCACCGCCGGGAAAACCGCCGCCCCCGCCCTGCGAACCGCCCTGGCCGGGCACCATGATGGAATTCTGCTGCTCACGCTGCATGCGCTTGAGCTCCTCCACAGTCTCGCTCAGCGCCTGCTGCGCCCCTTCGGCAAAGCCCTGGGCCGCTTCGGCCAGCGTCGAACCTTCCAGCTCGAAGTTGAGCGGCAGACTGCCGGCCGGCGTCATGGCCGTGGCCTCGCCGATGTAAAGCACTTCACGTCCCGAGTCGGGATTGCCGTCGCCATCGACCGGGGTCATGCGCCGGATCGATCCGGAACGCTGATCGGTGAACACCTCGACACGGTACAGGTTGTCGGTATCAAACCTGAGCTGCTCGTCTGCTTGTTCGTTCATGTCTTCAATCGCCATTTATTTGGTTACAAACAGCTGAGGTTGGGCACGAGGCCGCCTATTGCAAGGATATTTTCCCAATGGCCGCCCGGATAACCGTGTCAAACTCTGCTGCTCATGCACCGCCGCCCGGCCAGCCAATGCCTAAAAGAATTCGATTCACGCCCGCGCCTCAAAACGTCGATGCCGCTGAAGAGGCCTTGTGGACACTGGGTGCCCAATCGGTAACGCTGCTCGATGCCGGGGACCAGCCGCTGCTCGAACCCGGTCCGGGCGAGACCCCGTTGTGGGCCGAATCGATCATCGAGGCCTTGCTGCCGGATGATCTGTCCGACCATGATGTGCTGCTCGCGCTTTCGGCTGCGCGGGTCGTTTCATCGCCCGCCGATGTGCTGATCGACCAGCTGAGCGACCGCGACTGGGTCCGGGCATGGATGGACGGGTTTCAGCCGATGCGGTTCGGCGACTCGATCTGGATCTGCCCTTCGCATATCGAGCCGGAAGCCGAGTGGCCGGTGGTTGTTCGTCTCGATCCCGGACTGGCGTTCGGCACCGGCACGCATCCAACCACGGCGCTGTGCCTGGAATGGATCGATGGCATGGACTTCACCGGCCGGACCGTCATCGACTACGGCTGTGGCTCCGGCGTACTCGCCGTTGCAGCGGCGCTGAAGGGCGCCGGACAGGTACACGCCATCGACCACGACCCTCAGGCGCTGGATGCAACGCGCGACAACGCCGTGCGCAACGGCGTCGGGGACAGGATCGAGACCGCGCTGCCGGATGAACGCGTCGCCCCGGAAGCCGACATGGTGATGACGAACATTCTGGCCGGGCCCTTGATCGAACTCGCCGAACGTATCGCCGGGCTGGTCCGGCCGGGTGGGGCGCTGGTGCTCTCAGGGATTCTCGATGACCAGGCCGGCGACGTCGAAGAGGCGTACAAAGCGCTGATCGGCAGGGCGCAACGGGTAAGTCGGGACGGCTGGGTACGGCTCGATTTCCGGCGCTGACTCGATGGATCAAAATGCAGATCGGCTCTCATCGAACCAACTCTGAACGACGAGCTCTTCAAATGCAGATTGGAGCTATCGGCCTCGTCGGTGCGTTTCGCTTCGCTCAACACACCCTACAGAACCGGAAATTCCCCGCGTAGGGTGCGTTGAGCGCAGCGAAACGCACCAGCCGGCTGAGACGCGCCGGCGAACCCGGATACGGACTGAAGACGTCGCGAACGAGCTGGTTTGAAGCGTGTCCGGTCAGAGCCGGTTGGCTATGCCGGGTTGTTCGGCATCACCGCCACGGCATCCTGACCAGACCAGAATGCGCCGGGCTGATAAAGCGCAGGTTCGATCCTCAGGGCCGCGCGCACCTGGTCGACGACCAGCTGCCGGGTGGTCAGCGTGGTGCCGTACTTGTCGGGATCCAGCGACGGTGATTCACTGTGCGGCAGATAACAGTAGCCTTCCTCGTTGAGCGTTACACCCAGCTCCTCACGCGCCAGTTCCTCGCTGTGGACGCTGAATAGCAGCACCCCGCCGGGGGCCACCGCGCCGCCCAGCGCGCGTAGCCAGGCGTTCCAGGCGGGCACCGGCAAATGGGTAAAAAGCGACAGCACGAAGACCACGTCGTAACGTTCCGGGAAATCAAGCGCTTCCGGGTCGAACGAAGAATCGAACGCCTTGACACCGAACTGTTCGCGCGCGAACGCCATCGAACCCGGCAGCAGGTCAGAGCATGTCAACCGGCCGGGCAGCGCGCGCGCAAGATGGCGCGTGAAGCGTCCGAAGCCGCTGGCGAATTCCAGCACGTTCTGAGCCTTCATCAAAGGCCGATCGAGCATCTCCAGCAGCTGCATGGTTTCCGACATTGTTCGCCAGCCGTCGGAGAGGTAATCTCGAACAGGATTGAGCGTGTAAAGCGGCTCTCGAGCAAAGAATTTGTAGATATCGTCATCGGGATGAATCGTGCCATTCACACGCATCCACGCGCCGTAGCGCTTCGGGTCCTTGAGTCGCTCAAGCGAGTTATGCGCGACAAGGTTGCCCGGATCACGTCTCAAAGCGTCGAAATATAGCCGGCCTGCTGCCTCGAGGTCGGCGGTCTCCAGCCGCCGGGCACGGGCCAGGATTTCCGCTACGGACGGGTCGGATTCTACGGGCGTCTTGGCTGGCTGCATGGTGATTGCTTTTTGCTTCGTCGGCACCGGCAATTGCTGACCGCGACCGGCCTGCCGATAAGGCCGGCAATGGTATCATGCGCCCTTCGGACGCGGAGGCGGCATCGCCCATTCGATGACCCACGATATTTCTCCCGAACTGGCCGAACAGGCCCGGCGCCAGTTGCGCCATCCGGAACTTGCCAGAACGCTCCACGAACAGCTGGGCGTCACGGCAACGGCCCGTCCGGTTGTCGGCACCGAGCTGCATCCGGCATGCCAGATGCTGGCGCATTCGCTCAGAGCCCATCAGGACGCGAGTCTGTCGGTGAGTCAGTATTTCGGTATCGCGCTTCAGCAATACCACACCGCCGCCGAGGTTATCCGGCGGCTGGAGCGAAGCTGCCCCAACCCGAGAATTCTTGATTTCGCGTGCGGCTACGGTCGCTTGCTCAATCTGCTGATTCACAATGTGCCGCCTGAACGTATCTGGGCCAGTGAAATTCAGCCCGATGCCGTGTCTTTCGCGGTAGACAGGTTCGGCGTCCAGGGACTGCAGTCCTGCGAACGTCCGGAAGACTTCGATCCCGGCCGGCGTTTCGACCTGATCTGGGTCGCTTCGCTGTTTTCGCATCTGCCACCGGGGCTTTTCCAGCGCTGGCTGGGCCGTCTGGCCGGCCTGCTTTCGCCGCGCGGCGTGATGCTGTTCACGGTTCACGATCAGGCGCTGCTGCCCGGCAACATGGAGATGCCGGAGTCGGGGGTTCTGTTCATCGAAGGCAGTGAGAATGCCGACCTGAGCACCGAAATCTACGGGACGACCTTCGTGACCGAGGACTATGTGCTGGGCGCCGTATCAGAGACGCTGGGCTCGAAGCATTCCTGCATGCGGTTGCCGCGGCTGATCAATTACGAGCAGGACGCATATCTGATCGGCGGCTCCCCGGAGCGTGATCTGACCGAGTTCGCCGACGTGCCACGCGGTCTGCGCGGCTGGCTGGACGAGCGGGTTGTGAATGACGACGGCACGCTGCACCTGGCCGGTTGGTCAGCATCCATGGACAACGACGCGCCGGTTCGAGTGGAAATTTCGCTCGACGGCAGACCGCAGCACGTCACAACCAATGAGCCGCGCCCGCGGGTCGCCGAAGCACTCGGCAAGCCGGGTTTGAGCCACTGCGGCTGGTCGGCGACGATTCCATTGCCGCGCGACCAGGACGAAACCTACCTCCGGATCATCGCCCGTGACAATGGTCACGACAACGGTCACGACAATCGTCGCGACAATCGCGGCCAGCGCGCGCTGATCCACGCCGGCGCAATTGAAATCCCGGCATCGCAAGGTCGATCAGGTTAGACGGCTCGGGAAAATTCGAAAACGGCTTTCGCGAATAAGGTCAAGGAACCAGACTATAGATGGACAATTCCTGAAAAAGAGCCGTGTTTGCCCGGCAGCCAATCAGGTCTACTTCGTCTTTTCGAACCGCTCGATGGACTGCATGATCTCGGCGCGTGCGTCCTCCGGGCCGTGCCAGCCGAGCACCTCCACCCACTTGCCAATTTCCAGATCCTTGTAGTGGGCAAAGAAATGCCGGATCTGACGACGGCTGAAGGTCGCCAGGTCGTGGACGTCGCGAATGTCCTCGTGCAGCGGGCTGATTTCCTCGATCGGCAGCGCCGCGATCTTGCTGTCACGCCCGGCCTCGTCGGTCATTTCCAGGTAGCCGATCGGACGGCAGCGAATGATCGAACCCGGCATGAGGCCGGGGCGAATCAGAACCATCACATCCAGCGGGTCGCCGTCTTCGGCCAGCGTGTTGGGAATGAAGCCGTAATTGCACGGATAACGCATGGACGTCGCAAGAAGACGATTGACCATGATGGCGCCGGTTGATTTATCGACTTCGTACTTGATGGGCTGCCCGTCGGTGGGAATCTCGATGACCACATTGAAGTCGTCCGGCGGGTTCTCGCCGGGGCTGATCTGATTGAAGTCCATGATTGACCGAATGTTACGAGTGAAGGCTGGCATTATAGCGCTGCCCGAAACGACCGGAGCGGGATTTCGGATACGCTCAATTTCTTCGACAACAGGTCAGGAACATGAAAGATCTTTCCGATGGCGTCACCGATATGTCTTGCATGTCGTACGCCGCCAAAACAACAGCGACTGCGGCGTGGATCGCGGTTTTGATGCTGGCCATTGGGCTGACACCGCCGGCCAATGCCGTGGTGTGGCCGCTCGCCGAAAGCGAGCAGGTCGTCGGAGAACTGATCCGTGACCCGCTGCGCGGCGAAGACACGCTGGTGGAAATGGCGCGCATGCACAACATCGGGCACTTCGAAATCAGGGCCGCCAACCCTGACATCGACCCCTGGCTGCCAAATCCGGGCGCCGAAGTTCTGATTCCCCAACTTCATGTATTGCCCGACGCGCCACGCGAGGGAATCGTGGTCAACCTGGCCGAGCGCAGGCTTTACTACTTCACCGATGCCTGGCCCGACCGCGACGGCGCCGTGGTCAGCACGCACCCGGTTGGCGTGGGGCTGCTGGACCGGGCCACCCCGGTTACGCAGGCGCGCGTGACGGCCAAAGTCGACAACCCGGCCTGGTACCCGAACGCGGAAACCCGCGAGTGGTATCGGCGCGAGAAAAACGAGATCCTGCCGTTTATGGTACCGGCCGGGCCGGAAAACCCGCTTGGCCGGCACGCGCTGATTCTCGACACTGACGGCCTGCTCATCCACGGCACCCACCGGCCGGCCGGCGTCGGCATGCGGGTCAGCCAGGGCTGTATCCGGCTGTATCCCGAGAGCATCGCCAATCTGATCGGACAAGTGCCGGTCGGAACCGTCGTACGCATCATCGACCAACCGGCACGTGCGGGCTGGCGGGGTGAAGCGCTCTACCTGGAGGTCGATCCGGCCGGCGATGACCCGGAAACGCGCCACGAAGAAGCGATCTGGCATGATTTGCGCACACGGCTCGAGGCTCGCGCGGCTGGCCGCGCCGAGATCGACTGGGACACGGCGCGCGCCGTGTTCGAGCGGGCCGACGGCGTGCCCGTGGTGGTGGCCACCGCGCGCTGAGGCGAAAGGAAAAAAAGCTTGAACCACGAAGGACACGAAGATTGAAAGCAAACCCCTGATCGGAATCGGGCGAAGACGGGATTTCAATGCGCGGGCTTCGATCGTCGGAATCCAGCTCTTTTGCGTTTCCTTCGTGTTCTTCGTGCCCTTCGTGGTTGAATGCAGTTGACTTTGCCGTTTCGAGAAAACAAAACGCCGAGCTCAGCCCGGCGTTTCGGATGACACGAGTTTTCCGTGTCGGTATTACTTGCGCTGCATTTCCTGCAGGGCACGATCAAGCTTGCGCTCGAGGTCGGTGCAGCAGTTCTGCGATGCATCTGCGGCAGACTGCGCGGCACGCGCGGCAGCCATGGCCTGCTCGATCATGCTGCGGGCATTGGCAACCTGCGTCTGGGCCTGCTCGGCCATACGCTTGGCTTCATTCGCTTCGGCGCGAACTTCTTCCAGCTGCGCGTTTGTGGCACAACCTGCCGCCACGGCCAGCGCGCACCCGGCAACCAGGCTCTTGAGTACGATTTTCGAATTGCGAAGGTTCATTGACATCTCCAGATCACGTTTAGGATTTATTCAGGGCCGAAGTGTCGGCATTTGCAAAGGATCCAACTCTCGATCCACGGCCTCCAACGCATATGATGAACCAAGCAGCAGTGGGATACAAGCTTAATTGCCTGTGATTCCGGTCACAGAACCAGGCTGCAAAAAATTTTCGATCTCTGGAAACTTTTTCGAATTCAGCCGGGTCCTAATAAATACTCTGCGCAGAGTACGGGTTCGCTTTTCCTCCCTGAGCGGACCCACCCCGGATTCGGTAACGTCCCCAAACCGGATCCAAACCTGAGGCCCCGGGTTCCTCCCTCTCCCGGGGCCTTTTTATTGTGCCCGGCCTTGGGGCTGCCCTATCGGCTGCGGCGTCCCGATGCGGCGCGTCTGGGCGTTTTAGCTCGGTCGCGCAAATTCATAGCCACACTACCTGGAACCCCCTCGTGACAACGCCCCGACAGAAAAGCCGGGCTTGCCCGCTTAATTCCGGCCGATCCTCGACCTAGCGCTGCCTGGGAACCCCTCGCGACGATACGGCAGCCCCAAGGCCGGGCAGTTTTTGACCGTCGATCTGGCTGCGGCGGGCGCCAATATCGGCACCTGAGAACGCCTCGCTTCGCGACGGCGATCCAAACGGCGGGTCTTATGCCTTTCCGGGGCGTTTACTGCGGCGGCCCCAGGCAGCGGGGTTGCAGCTAACCGAACGCTTCGACAGGCCAATCTCTAGAGGCAATTGCAGCCAGATGCCCCCGAATAGTGTTGCTTTTCGTAGGAGGCGTCTCTGGCGCCGACCGGTCAAGACTACTTCCCGAATTTTTTCGCGGCCTGGAGATTGCTCCTACGAGTCGAGCCGGCTGAGAATGCAAGCACATGAGGGTGGGGGCTAAGAAAAAGGGAAATGCACACAGTTCGATCAACGGAAAAATCGATTCAGAGCGTCGCGAGCGCCCCGTGGCGGGTGGCGCGCGGAGCGCAGGAACCGGAATGGACATACAAATCCATGAGGATTCCGAGCACCGCATGACGCCCGCCACGGGGCGCGCAGCAGCTCTGAATCGATTTTTCACGGGCGGTGGGGCAGCGAGAGATAATCCTTGCTCTGCATCTCGATCAACCGCGAGACCGTGCGCTGGAACGGGCCGGCCAGCCGTTTTCCGCTGTAGATCTTATCGATCGGGCATTCGGCCGAGGCGATCAGCTTGACGGCGCGGTCGTAGCACTCGTCGACCAGGTGGACGAACCGGCGCGCGGCGTCGTTGTTGTTGTCGTTCATGGCGGGGATGTTGCTGACGATCACGGTGGAAAACCGCCACGTCAGCTCGATGTAGTCAGCCGCCGAGCGCGGTCCTTCGCACAGCTGCGAGAAATCCGCCCACAACAGCGAGCCGGAGCGCCTGCGGATGGGCAAATTGCGCCCGCGAACGGCCATGTTTCCCTCGATCACGGGCTGATCCGGGCTCAGCGCATCGAATTCCTCGCTCAGGCGTCTTTCGGTCTCGTCATCGGCCGGCACGTACCAGGTCGGATGCCGCTCGAGCTCGCGCAGGCGGAAATCCTCGGCCGCGTCCAGCTCGATGACCCGACAGTTGCGCTTTATGTTTTCGATCGCCGGGACGAAGCGCTGACGTTGCAGTCCGCCGGCATACAGTTCATCGGGTCTCTGGTTGCTGGTGGCCACCAGCGTGATACCGCGCTGGAACCACTGGGCCGAGAGTTCGCCCAGCAACATCGCGTCGGCAATGTCCTCGACGTGAAACTCGTCGAAACACAGTACCCGCGACCGCTTTCGGAGGTCGGCGGCAACCTCGGTCAGCGGGCTTGCTCGATTTTCGAGCTGATTCAAGCTGGCGTGCACGTCGTCCATGAAACGATGAAAATGCGCGCGTTCCACGTCCACCTCAGCGGCCTGAAGCGACTGTACGAAAAGATCCATCAACAGCGTCTTGCCGCGGCCGACGCCGCCGAATATATAGACCCCTTTGACCGGCTTCGGGCGCCGGAACCAGCCGCCGGCGTGCGCCAGCAAAGCGTCGTGGCATCGTTGCAGCGCCTGGCCGACCCGAGCCTGCTGGTGATCGAACCTGAGCTTGCCGGCATCCACCAGCGCCCTGTAACGCCCCGCCGGCCCGGCAAGGCTGGAAGAATCCCGGTCAATCATCCCAAGCGCCTTCGATCAATCCCGTAGCGACCGATAGATCGAGTGGACAAGACCAATGTTCTCAGGTCAGGGATTGGCACTGTGCAGGTGCCTGCTTGCAGGCGAACAAAAGCGCGGCTGCAAACCATTTCGCCTGCAAGCAGGCTCCGAAAAATGCCGCCAGAGTCAACAGTATCGAGGCTGAACGGCCGAAAACCGCAGCACGCGCAGTAGTTCCTCAGTGGTTTACGGGAGGTGTTTCTGCACCGCATTTTTGATCAACCCGCGCAAATCCATCAGCCGGCGGTGAAAGAAATGGCCGCTGCCCTCCATCACGACCAGTTCGGGCCGCTTGTCGAGTCTGTCCATCCAATCGAAGACCGCCTTGGGCGAAACCACTTCGTCTTCGTCGCCCTGCACGACCAGCCAAGGGCAGTTCGGCGGTACGAGCTCATCGAACCCGTAGCGCTCGACCGGCGGGGCGATCGTGATCAGCATTCGTACCGGCAGCTCCTGAGCCGCCCTCAGTGAGATGAACGCGCCGAAAGAAAACCCGCCCAGCCAGAGATCATCATCCGGGCGAGCGTTGCGCGCCCATTCGACAACTGCGAGCAGGTCATCGAGCTCGCCATTTCCGTCGTCGAAACTGCCGGCGCTCTCGCCGGTGCCCCGAAAGTTGAATCGCACCGTCGCCAGGCCCGACTCGCGCAGTGCACGCTCCATGATGGTGACCACCTTGTTGCGCATCGTGCCGCCGTGCTGCGGATGCGGGTGGCACAGCACAGCTGTGGCCGGTCGTGCGATGGCGGACTCGGGCACATCGGCCATGCATTCCAGATTGCCGGCGGGACCGCTGAGCAGGAACTCCGTGTGCTCTGCCGGGAACGCCTCTGGATCAATCAGTTTTTGCTCGCTCATTTCAAGGCTTCGAGGCCGGAGACGGACGCGCATGATAACCCAACGAGCCGGGCGGCAAATTCTGCTACCTTTGGCATCATGTCCATAGTTACGGCTATAGTTTCGGCTAGCGTTACGGCTATGGCCCCGACCCGCGTCACGAAGGCGTCGGGACCCGCCCGGAGAATCAGATGAACCACCTGGCCCACGTCGCGCTTGCCGGCGCCGACCCGGACGACCGCCTTGGTGCCTTCCTGGGCGATCATGTGAAGGGCGTCGATGCCGTCGATGCCCTGCCGGCTGGACTTGCACGCGGTGTTCGCCTGCATCGCAAGATCGACAGCTGGTCCGACAATCATCCGGCGGTCGTCGATTTGCGGGCGCGTACCGGACCCCAGTGGCGGCGCTACAGCGGGATCATCTTCGACGTACTTTTCGACACCATGCTGACGCGACGCTGGAGGATGTACATGTCGACGCCGCTAGAGATGTTCGGTCTGGAAATAGACCAGTTGCTGGCAGAGCGGCATCGCGAATTACCGCCGCGACTGACGCGATTTGCGCAGTGGGCCGGCATCGTGCGCCTCTGGACCCGCTACGACGACCGCGAAATGCTCGACGAAATCTTCGCCCTGTTGGCCCGGCGGCACGGCCGGCAAAGTCCGCTCGCAGACGGAGCCCGGCTGCTTGATCAGCTCGGACCGGAGATAGACCAGACGTTCCGGGTGCTGTTTCCGTGGCTGGAAAAGCGCGCCTCCGACTTTCTCGAAAACGACTGACACCCTACTTTCAACGCCTGCGTCAGGCGCGAGCGTTCTTCATTCCTCGATCTGCGCCAGCATGTACTCCACGGAAGCACGCACCTGCTCATCTGAAAGATCCATGCGCCCGCCCTTTGCCGGCATGGCGTTGAAGCCATTGATCGCATGGCTGACCAGGGTCTCCATGCCCTTGCCGATTCGGCCTTCCCATTGCGACGCCACCAGCTGCGGGGCGCCGGCCGCGCCGGCCATGTGACAGGCCTGGCAGGCGTTGCTGTAGATCATTTCGCCATCCGTGCTGCCGCCGAACGCCACTTGCTGCTCGGCACCTTCAGCGGCAGCCTCGTCTTCGGCCGCGGCCTGCGCCGCGGCGCGGCCGGTTTCACCGGAATACACGGCAAACACTGGCTCAATGCGGTCGCCCGTGGCCACCCCCTGCATCGGGTTGTCATTGGCCCCAATTTGCTTGTTCATGTTGATTGCGAAAAATACGATGACCACGGCAAAAACCGCCAGGGCGGCGATGACCATGCTGAATCGCGTCATGAAAGTCTTGTCGTCTTGCTCGCTCACGCTAGGTTTCCTTGAATCCTAAATATCTGTTTCGGAATGGTATTTATTTACGGTAGTAATTATACCGTAGCCGACGCTTGAACCAGACGACCTGCCGTTCATGCTGAGCTTCTGAGCCGGTCACGGCTCGGCATGCTTCAGAGGACCATCCAGTATTGAAAATGTACCGTTCATCCGGCATAGCTGGTTTTTCCGGTTCAGATGGCTATGATCAATAAAGGCTCATTTCTGGTGCGTGGATGACCAATTCAAGACGAACATCGCCGGGGCTTAGCTTTTTTCGGCAGACTGGCTTCACCGTGATGGAGTTGCTGATGGGGATCGCCGTGCTGGCAATCCTGACCACGCTGG
>JGI12048J13642_10219528_pt1 | contig 19566 bp, 17 predicted proteins | sample ElkSlonscriptome_16_FD_13642 | JGI IMG/M metagenome (IMG submission 13642)
CCGGCTTTTAAGTTGTCTAATAACCAAAGTACGGTGAACTGGAAAGGGATGAAACCTGGTGGAGAGCATTATGGTGAGATAGAAGAGGTGACAGGAACCGTTGATACGGATGGTGACAAGGTTACAGGAGGGAATTTCGTGATCGACATGAATACGATCATTTGCAAGGATCTCACGAGTGAAGCAATGAATAGTCGGCTTGTGGGTCATTTGAAATCTGAGGATTTCTTCCATACTGATAAATATCCAAAGGCCTATTTCAATATCAAGCGGATCAAGGAGAAGCAAGTAAAATCTGGTGATTTTACCGGGAATTACGAGGTTACAGGTGACCTCACGGTACGTGGTGTTACAGAGGAGGTTACATTTCCAGCTTACATCACCATGGAAGGCAGCAAGGTATATGCCAAGACTGGTGAGATCAGCCTTGACAGGACCAGGTGGAATGTGAACTACCAGTCAAAGAAGATCTTTAAGAACCTGACAGACAAGTTCATTAAAGACGAAATGATCGTATCACTTGACCTGGAGTTCAACAGGGGCTAAAGCGTAATTGATTTTTTAGTATCGCAAAGGGTGTTGCAGCATGTGACACCCTTTTTTATTACCGGGCATACACCGGGGATCACTCCATCGTGTCTTCGATGATCTCTTTCAGGACTTCTGATTCTGTCATTCCCATGGCCCTGATCTGCTGCGGGACAATGCTTTCACGCGACATACCCGGGATCGTGTTGAGCTCCAGGAAATACACCTGGTTTCCCCGGATGATAAAATCCACTCTGACCAGTCCCCTGCAGTGGGTATGTTCGTATATTTCAGAGGAGATTTGCATACATTTTTTCGTGAGGTCCTCATCTATTTCGGCCGGGGTGATCTCATCAGCCATTCCCCTGTATTTCGCATCGTATGTAAAAAATTCCGTTTTGGAGATAATCTCTGTAAGCGGAAAGATCAATTCTCTCTTCCTGGTTTTTACAAGTCCGCAGGTCACTTCACGACCTTTTACAAATGATTCAACGATCACCTCGTTGTCCTCCTTGAAAGCTTTATTGATGGCCGATCTCATGCTTTCAGCCTGCGTGACTTTGGTTGTTCCGAAGCTTGATCCGCCGTTATTTGGTTTTACAAAGCAGGGCAGTCCGACTTTTTCGATGATCTCTTCTATCACATAAGGTTTTCCTCGTCGGATCAATTCCGATTCAGCTGTCATGATCCCGAATTGCTTGAGATAGGTTTTTGCAACGTACTTATTGAAGGTCATTGCTGATGGCAGTGGGGCCGAACTATTGTAAGGTATTTTCAGCATTTCAAGGTAACCCGGCAGCAGACCGTTCTCACCCGGGGTGCCATGGATGGCATTCCAGGCATAATCTATCTTAACATTCCTGCTTCCATTTTTAAATTCAAACCTTTCCCTGTCAAATGGGGTTTTATCCTTACCATTCTTGACAAACCATTCATTATTTTTCAGTATCACCAGGTGGGTTTTATAACCTGCTTTATTGAGCCATTGCATGATCTCCGTACCGGTTTTCACCGAAATCGAATGTTCTGATGAGTCTCCTCCTGCCAAAATCGCTATTTCCATATCTTCTTCGGGTCGTTCTTAGATTAAATGTACAATCTTTTTAAGGAAGTCTGCACATCTTCGGCCCCTCTTTTTTGACGAGTGTTATACTATTTACACGAAAAGGAAAATTCCGATTATTAATCACGTCCGCCGGTATATTTCCTCCATTTTTCGATCACCTCTGACATGTCCCGTGGGAGTTCTGTTTCGAAGAACATTTCCTGTTTGGTCAGGGGATGAACAAAGCCGAGCGACTTTGCGTGGAGGGCCTGCCTTGGCAGGATTGTGAAACAGTTATTAACGAACTGTTTATATTTTGTAAAGGTGGTACCTCTGAGGATCCGGTCACCTCCATATTCATTGTCATTGAACAGCGGGTGGCCAATGTACTGGAAATGGACCCTGATCTGGTGGGTCCTCCCGGTTTCCAGTCTGCATTCCATAAGGGTCACATAACCAAGATTTTCCAATATCCTGTAATGGGTGACTGCATTTTTTCCCTGGTCGCCGTCGGGAAAGACGGTCATCTGTTTCCTCTCCTTTGGATTTCTCCCGATATGCCCGGTAATGGTTCCTTCCTTCTCCGGGGGTTCTCCCCAGACCAGCGCATTGTAAGTACGTTTTGTTGTTTTGTGAAAAAACTGGCTTGCCAGGTGTGTCATGGCAGTTTCGGTCTTTGCGACCACCAGCAGGCCGGAGGTATTCTTATCGATCCGGTGCACCAGTCCGGGTCTCTCTTCGCCGCTTTGGAAAAGTGGATTGTCTTTAAGGTGGTGCATCAATGCATTGACAAGTGTTCCGGTATAGTTTCCATGTCCGGGATGAACCACCATGCCAGGTACTTTATTTACAACCAGCAACTGATCATCTTCATATACGATCTGAATGGGAATGTCCTGCGGTATCAGTTCGAGTTTCCTTGGCGGATGCGGAAGCACGATGGAGATGGTATCCAGGGGTTTTACACGGTAATTTGATTTTACTGCGGTTCCATTGACAAGGATGCTTCCGGCATCTGCGGCAGATTGTATCCTGTTCCTGGAGGTGTTTTCAAGTTTATTGGAGAGGAATTTGTCAATACGAAGCGGCGACTGTCCTTTGTCAGCCTCGAACCTGAAATGCTCAAAGAGCTCATTGGTTTCCGTATTTTCCCCGGTCATAATTCTCTTCGAATAATGATCTTTTCAGGTTTAAACTGCTGCCTGTCTGAATTTATTTTCACCACGTATACGCCATCGTGAAGGTCAATGGTTGATATTTGCTGGTGGTTCCCGTATTGTTCCATGATCTTTTTCCCTGTCAGATCATAGATAGCAATTCTTAGATTGCTGATTGATCTTCCTTCGGGCAATTCTATATGAATGAAATCCCGTGCCGGGTTGGGCCAAATCTTTACATCCTGAAGCTGGGTTTCGGTCCCGGGAAGACCGGTGTACTCCCGTTTCACGTAAGGCCGTAACATCAGACTGCCTGGAGCTGAAGAGATATTCCATCCGTTGCCGATATTATACAGCAGGTTGCCACCAGCAGGTTTATTCACATCGAGTCCAATATTCAGCAAGTACTGGTTGTATTGAAGCAATCCCACATAAAAGGTTCCATTTACATTCACTTCTTCCTTGAAGGTGTAGCGCCGGAAATTATTCAGTATATCAGCGTACTCGACAGTATGATCAATTTCATCCTCGTAGATGACCTCTCCTGGTGATCCTTCATTGTCATCCCATACAACGAACCTGAAGTAATAATCGAGGTTGAGTGAATCCTTGAGCTGGTTAAAATACAGATCCACACCTCCAAGGACATCCGGAATGAAACTATTGTACCTCACTGCGATCAGTCCGTTTGCAGTTCCCTGTCCTCTCAGTCCGTATGCCCGTTCTGCTGTGCCGTCATCATAGGCAAAATAGTCATTAAATATCTGCCTTCTCACGATGGTGTCGTTTGACTTATTGTCATTTGCATCTGTCCGCAGCCATGCTTTCATCAGGTAGCTGGCGCTGTCACCCCTTGAAAAATCGAAGGGATAGATGCTTGTTATATCGTATGTAACGGTGGCGTCGGGCAGAATGTCCTGTGCTGAAGTGATTCCGGGATCATAGGTTTCGTCCCACACCTCGTTGTAAATTTCCGCACTCCGGGTGACATTCCGCACGGCGGTATCATTGTTATGGTAGGTCATCCTTACGTAAGCCCGGTAATAGGTATTGAAGCCCACCTCAAAGTGGTCCCATGGAATGGATTCATAATCACGTAACATGGAGGGGAGTGGTTCGGAAAAGGCTACATCAGTGATCACCGTATCGTTGAAGGTCCTGCCACTGGCAAGCCTTACATAATCGATATTCCAGTGATCCACATTTCCTCTTTTGTCCCTGTAATCTGAATTCTGGGGTAAACTTGCTTTGTTCCTGAAGCCAAACCTGAATCCTGTTTTCAGGTAAGTTGTGTCTGTGATGGGGATCATCACCTGTTCAAAAGGGCGTACAGTGTCGCCCGGCACTCCCCATACCTTGTTCCAGGTGCTGTCGGCCGGATTATAAAAGTCCAGGCAGAGGGAGTCATTGGGATAGGGTTCAATGCCATTTCCCTGGGGCTGGTAAAAGAAGCTCAGGTAAATGCTGTCAGATGCCGGATAGTCGAGGTTGATCGGGTAGGTGGTGAGGTAATCGGCATCGAAGCTCTCCGGACTGATGGTAGCAAAAGGGTACACCGTTCCGTTGTAATCGAGTGCGTCCAGTGTGGCCACTCCAATTGTTGGCGGGTTAACCGCAAAACCATTATTGATATAGGCGAAGTCGTCGGCCCATGTATCGAATGATGGATAGGGCGTGTTGTATGAAAAATCATCAATAACAGGTATTTCCAGGATGACTTCGCTGGCAGATTTCTTGGTTGATGACGGTTTTGCATTCTCGAGGTCCGTGTTGCCCGTGAGCGGAAGGATATATTCCTGTGCAGGCAAATTCAGGCTGAATGCCAGGGTCATACTGGTGAATAGTATTTTGTTAAATCCTTTAATTCTGAACATTTGTATACTCATCCGTTAGTAGCGTATCTGCTTCCGGCAGCAATGTTGAGTCAACAGTAAGCCAGAGAAAAACCTCAACGCCCTTTTTTACACTTGAAAATCCGTCATACTCAGGGTTTTGCTGGTAGACAAAGGCAATGGTGCTGTCCTCCTCATTTTCAACGGATTGATCAAAAGTTGCCAGTCCGAAGTTCAGAAAATTACCTGAGATCTCTGATTTCGCAGCGTTCAGGTCAAGTCCGGTCAAATCCGGGACCGTTGTTGTTTCATTGCTAAGCCCCATTCCCAGTACAAGATCGATTTTCGTTCCTTTCTCTATCTGTGTTCCTTCTTTAATAACGGTGCCATTCAGATTTTGTTGCAGTACACTGTTTACGGCAAAATCGGGTTGATAGCTGATCTCACCAAGCTCAAGTCCGGCATTCTCTAAAGCAAGTATAGCCTGGCGATCGGAGAGTGAGACAAGGTTGGGCATGGAGACTTTTTCAGGATTTATTGCATTCATGGTGACGAAGATGGTTCTCCTGACTTTCACTTTAGAGCTGGGCCTGGGATTTTGTTTGACTACGGTGCCGCGGGGCATCTCATCTGCAAAGATCGAATCGATTACTTCGTAATCAAGGCGACGTGAGGAGACCACATCATCCACCTCCTCCTCGGTCAGACCGGTAAGGTTGGGCACTGCGATGGCCTGTCCGTGATGGGTATAGATCTTCATCCATACCAGGATCACCAAAAGTATGATAAGGGAGATGGCGGCAGCCAGTGCCAGGTGCCGCAGGAAAGTCTTCGAGATCAGGAATCTTAAAAAATCCATGTGATAGGGTTTCTGTGTATGCAAAGATAATCAACCAACTTATTAGAACGCAGGGATCACCGGATTAATTGTTGTCAGATATCTTCAGTCCTGCCTTTGTGATCGTCGCGGATTCCTGGTAGACATCAAAATCGGTATTGATCTCCCACAGGTCATGTCCGGCATTGTCAACTATGTTTTCAGCAGCAAGCATGCCCATCAGGATACTGTGATCCTGGTTGTTGTATTTGTAGGCACCATACCTGCCGATCACATGCAGACCATTGATCTGGCCGATAAATTCCAGCACAGGCAGTAGCATCTCCCTGTATCCGCTGAAATAGACAGGGTAACAACGGGGAATCCTGAAAACCGATGCATTGAGGATCTCCTGTTCCTGCGCCAGCCCGATCCGGTTGATCTCGGCTTTTGCAAGCTCCTTGAGATATTTATCACTATTTGACCAAATCTCATCTTCAAAATTGCACCAATACTCCATACAAAGAATCGTCTGACTATTTTCCCCGTATAGATCAGGGACCCAGTTCCTGAAATTTGTGATCCTCCCTGTTTTCACATCCGAATCGTGGATATACAGCCACTGGTCGGTAAAAACATTGCTGTTGTCAACATGCAAATATACCAGGATGGTATTTCTGAAATTCAGCGATTTCACCTTCTTTACCAATTCTTCGGGTATGGTACCGATTCTTTCAGCAAGCAGGGTCAGCGGCATGGTGGAGATGACCTGGTCATACTGCTTCTCTATTCCGTTTTCAAGGAGGAGTCCGACAGCGGCATTGTCCCTGGTCAGAACGCGTTGCACTGGTGTATCCAGGAAGATATTGCCTCCGTGTTCTGTGATCAGCTCTTTCATTTTTCCATATACCGACCCTGTCCCGGCAACCGGGTATGCAAACTGGTCCACAAGTGTTGCATGTTTATTTTTTTTCCTGAATGCAACGGCGTTCTTCACCGCCTCCATCAGTGAGAGCTTTTTGATCCGTTGCGCAGCGAAGTCACTGTCCAGTTCGGTACAGCTGATCCCCCAAAGTTTTTCGGAATAGGTTTTGAAGAAGATCCGGTAGAGTCGCTTTCCAAACCTGCGGGTCACCCATCCCTCGAAGGTGGAGGTATCTTTTACGGGAAACATTTTTTGCCTGGAGTAACTCAGCATGCAGAGCGATGCCTCCCACACTCCGAGTCCTTTCAATGCATTGAAAGCCCTGATCGGGTAATCAAAAAAGGATTTGTTGTAGAAGATACTGGTTTTGCGGTGCACGATATCATATTCATCTTCAACCACTTCCAGCCACAACTCATTGATCCGCCTGTCTTTGCTGAAAAACCTGTGGGGTCCGAGGTCAACGGTCTGGTCCCAAAGCCGGATCGAACGTGACATTCCGCCTACCGTATTTGCAGCCTCATATATGTCAAGTGTATCAATTTTGTCACCGAGCTTTTTTGAAAGCTGATAAGCTGATGTTAAGCCTGCCGGTCCTGCACCGATCACCGCAATTCTCATAACTGGTGAATTTGAGATGTTAAAAGTAGAAAAAATTCCCAAGGGAAATGGCTGCTTTTACCCTGCTCCGAAGAAAGGGGTTTGCGGGTCGGAACGGGCACGCTTGCACCTGTCCGGTGGGGCATCGATTGGGTCGATAAAAATCAGGGCAAAAAAAAACCAACCTCAGGGGGTTGGTTAACAGAATGATAAAATGCCGTTTTATTTTTTATGGCGCGCTTCATCAGAAACTGAGAGTTTCTTGCGTCCCTTTCTTCTTCTCAGATTAAGCACTTTCCTGCCACTGGCAGAATTCATTCTTTCCCTGAAGCCATGCTTGTTCTTACGCTTCCGGTTTGATGGCTGAAATGTTCTCTTTGGCATATCTGATAATTTACTTGTTGTTCCTTATAAATTCTTTCGGGCTGCAAAAATAGCGAAATTGTCAGAAACACAAAAGCTTTGAGGTTAAATATTCAAATAAACCAGTTTTTTAGTGTTAAACCATTCTTCATCATACCAGTCACTGAGGTTCCGGGTGTCGATCCTTTTGCCGAACCCTCCCAATTCCTGCCCCAGGTCACCTCCCTTAAGTGCAATGATACCGTTTGGAAGTTTGTTGCGCTGCGCTTTGGAGATCAAAGGCTTTGTCCAGTTATAAAACTTTGGAAAAGCTGCCACTGCCCGGCTCACGACAAATTCAAATTTCTGATCAACCTTTTCTGCTCTCTCCTGAAAGGAGTGAACATTTTTCAATCCGGTTGCTTCTCTGAGCTCTCCGACCACCCTTATTTTTTTTGCAATGGAATCCACCAGGGTAAATTTGCATTCAGGAAACAGGATGGCGAGTGGCAGACCTGGAAACCCACCCCCTGTACCTATGTCGATGATCGTTGTTCCCGGACTGAATTGAATAAATTTTGCGATGGCCAGGGAATGGAGGATGTGTCGTTCTTCAAGCTGATCAAGGTCTTTCCGGGAGATTACATTGATCTTTTCATTCCATGAGTGAAGGGCGGTACTTAACTGTTCAAATTGTTCTGTTTGTTTTGCTGAGATTTCCGGGAAGTATTTGCTGACCAGTTGCATGCAGACTATAATTTTTCGCCGGAACTACGGAGTATATTGAGAAGGAGTTCACGCGCCCTGAATAGTTGTGCTTTCACGGTTCCCAGTGGCAGTTCAAGGTGATCTGCAATCTCATCATAGGAGTATTCCTTGAAGTAGCGGAGTTCGATCAGGGACCGATACCGTGGTTTTAGTTTGGTGACAACATCACGCATGAGCTTGATCTTCTGTTCGTTGATCATGGATGCTTCGGGGTCTGGGGTGTCGGACTGGATGAGTGCAGATGGACTAAGGTTGTCCTCTTCATCTACCGACTGGTCGAGAGAGACGGTACTCCCGCGTTGTTTCCTGATATAATCGATTGCGTTGTTGGAAGCGATCTTAAAGAGCCAGGTGCTGAATGCAAAATTAGGGGTATATTGTTTCAGGTTTTTAAAAGCTTTCCCAAATGCTTCAATGGTCAGGTCCTCTGCATCGACGGGATTGTTGACCATTTTCAGCAACATAAAATAGATGGCATCCCTGTACCTTTCCAGCAGTTGCGCATATGCCAGCTGATCTCCGTTCTTCGCCTTCTCAACAAGTGCGATATCCTGTAGTGCTTTGTCGGATAGGTTTTTATTCAACTCCATTTAGGTTCCCGTGGTCTGATCAAATTGGAGATCCTGATGATTGCCAGGATCAGCGGCAACAGTGGATCTAACAGAAACGAAGGTAGCAATAAATCCTTTTCCTCCAATCTCCTCATGGTCAATTTAACAATCACCAGTTTCACCAGTGAGAGTGTTCCCCAGGCTGTCAGACCCATCCACAACCACTCTTGATATGTGAGTAGCCAGAAGAGTGAACCATAGAAGAGCAAACGTGAGAGGTATTCAGTGCCCAGCCTGATTTTGGAGGAGCGCTTGTAGTATTTCCCGGTGGAAAGGTGTCTTTTTTTCTGTTTGAACCACCTCCAGGCTGTTTGCGGCGGGGTAGAGATAGTGAAGCTGTCGGGTTCGATCTCGACAGCAGTATTTGTTTTGGTTGCTGCTTCATTGACAAAAAGGTCATCGTCACCCGACAGTACCTTGAGGTGGCTTGCAAAGCCTTTGTGCCTGAAAAAGAGTGCTCGTTTGTAGCCCATATTCCGTCCCACCCCCATGATCGCATTCCCGCGCATTGCGAAAGAGATGTACTGCATGGCTGTAAAGAGCGTTTCGTAGCGGACAATGATATTCAGCAAGCCCCTTTTCCTTTGATATTTTCCCACGCCCAGGATCAGCTCTTTACCATTGGTAAAATGTTTTGACATGGAACTGATCCATTTTGCAGATGCCGGGTAACAATCGGCATCGCTGAAAAGCAACTGTTCGTGTGAAGCAGCCTTGACGCCAATGGTGACTGCAAGTTTTTTGCCATGTGTGAATTTCCTGTCGGGGTTGATGGTGGTGACTTTCAGGTGGTCGTACTTCAATTTCAAATCCATCAGTACCTCTTCGGTGTGGTCGGTGGAGCAATCGTTCACTATGATCACCTCATAATCGGGATGTTCCTGGGTTAGAAAGGAGGGGAGGTTTTTCTCCAGGTTTTCTGCCTCGTTCCTGGCACAGATGATCACAGAGACAGGGACGATTTCCTCACTTTTTGTTGATTTTTTTACGGTAGGAATCCTTGTAAATACCACAAGGTACCAGGTCAGCTGGACAAGAAATGAAAGCAGTAGCGTCCCGGCAAGAGCGAGGTGAAAAGGATCTGATGTTGCGATGAGCTGTTCGAAATACATGTAAATGGAATAAAGCGCAATGTTAGGAAAGATTCTGCTTTCTGGCAACATCTGTCTATATGATCACCCCTGTTTTTATGAACATATTACGTATCTTTGCCCACCCTTTACCGGAAATGAAATTTGAGATACTACATAGAGATCCTTTGAGCAATGCGCGTGCCGGGAAGATCATTACGGATCATTCCACCATTCAGACGCCCATTTTCATGCCCGTGGGTACGCAGGCCTCGGTTAAGGGAGTTCACCAGCATGAGCTGAAGGAAGATATCGATGCTCCGGTGATCCTGGGCAATACATATCACCTTTACCTTCGGCCCGGGCTGGAGGTGTTGGAGTCGGCAGGTGGTCTCCACAGGTTTATGAACTGGGACCGGTCGATCCTCACAGACAGTGGTGGGTACCAGGTCTTCTCTCTTTCGGAGAACAGAAAACTTACACGTGAAGGGGCCAGCTTCCGTTCCCATATTGACGGTTCAAAGCATTTTTTCACTCCCGAGAGCGTGGTGGATATACAGCGGAAGATCGGGGCAGACATTATGATGGCCTTTGATGAATGCACTCCCTGGCCATGTGATAGGAAGTATGCATCAGAATCTTTGGACTTAACCCACCACTGGCTGGACAGGGGATGGGATCATTTCAATAAAAGTGCACCTCTGTACGGCCACGACCAGACTTTTTTCCCGATCGTGCAAGGAAGCGTTTACAAGGAACTTCGGGAGCGTTCTGCAGAGAAGATCGCATCATTGGATGCATTGGGAAATGCAATCGGTGGCCTGTCAGTCGGTGAACCGGCAGAAGATATGTATGCGATGATCGAGGTGGTGAACAAGATACTTCCAGAGGACCGACCCAGGTACCTGATGGGAGTAGGGACACCTGTCAATATCCTCGAAGCGATCGAGAGGGGCGTTGATATGTTCGATTGTGTGATGCCGACACGTAACGGGAGAAACGGAATGCTTTTTACCAGCAAGGGGATCATTAATATCAGGAACAGGAAGTGGATGGATGATCACACTCCCATTGATGAAATGGGGTGCTCTTTGGTGGACAGGCAATATTCAAAGGCCTATTTACGTCATTTAATCATAGCCGGTGAATTGCTCGGAGCCCAGATTGCCACCCTGCACAATCTTGCGTTCTATCTCTGGCTGGTCAGGGAGGCATTCAATCAAATCAGAAAAGGTGAATTCACCCCATGGAAGGAAAAAATGGTGAAGGAATTAAGCGCAAGGTTATAAAGCTTCTCGGGCTTAAGATAATCGACCTTTATATCATCAGGAAGTTCCTGGGTACCTTCTTTCTTGCGATATCGTTGATCCTCGCCATTGCAGTTGTATTCGACATTTCCGAAAAGATCGATGATTTTATTGAAAACGGGGCAACGCTTGATAAGATTATCTTTGATTATTACCTGAATTTCATTCCCTATTTTGCTGTGCTGTTCAGTTCCCTGTTCACCTTTATTGCCGTGATCTACTTTACCTCCCGGATGGCCTACAACACAGAGATCATTGCGATACTCAACAGCGGGATGAGTTTCCGTCGGTTGCTGCGCCCTTACCTGATCTCTTCCATCATTATCGCAGGAATCTCATTTTTTCTGAATGACCAGGTGATCCCGGGGGCCAATGAAGTAAAACTGAAATTCGAGGAGGAATATATTCACAATCGTCCCATGCGGTTCAAGCAGAAGAATTTTCACAGGCAGATCGAGCCAGGGGTTTTTGTCTACCTGGAGAACTACAGCAACCTGAGTCAGACCGGTTATAATTTTTCACTGGAGAAATTTGAAGGAAACAGGCTGGTTTCAAAGCTTATCGCAGATCAGATAAAGTGGGACACTTCCATCAATAAATGGGTCCTCCGCAGGTATTACCAGCGAGATATCAACGGACTTGAGGAGCATCTTGCCTCGGGACGCAGGAAAGACACCACCATTAATATCCGCCCCGAGGATTTTGCCCGGCGGATCAATGTTGTGGAGACGATGGATCTGAAGGAGCTTGATGAATTCATTCAGCAACAGAAGATGCAGGGGGAGACCAATGTAAAAGCGTTCCAGATCGAACGGCACAAACGGATCTCCTTTCCCTTCTCAACCTTTATACTCACATTTATCGGCGTGGCAGTCTCCTCCCGCAAAGTCAGGGGAGGGATCGGGTTGCAGATTGCCATCGGTGTGATCATCAGTTTCACATACATCCTGTTTGTGCAGTTCTCCTCGCAATTTGCCATTGGCGGATTGATACCGGTGCAACTGGCAGTTTGGCTGCCCAATATTCTCTTCGTTTTTGTCGCCATCTGGCTATTTAGAATGGCCCCAAAATAGCCACATGTTGTAAAAATAGCTGTTAGTTAAATAACAGTTTTTCAATGTCATGTATCGATCTGTGCCTGATTATCCGGCGAATCAATTTCCACGTCAGTTAAACTTTTAGTAAGATTGTAAATCATTTTCAGGCGTAAGCGGGCCTGAAACAGTACTTAAAAAACAGATAATCAAATCATTAGATATGGCTTCAAGTAAAAAGGTACGTGAATTGCAAAAGCGAAGGGAGGAGATCCAGCTCGGTGGTGGCGAGAAGGCGATCCAGAAGCAGGTGGCTATGGGGAAAATGACTGCCCGCGAACGGATCATCGAATTGTTGGACAATGGATCTTTCAATGAGTATGACCTCTTCGTTGAGCATGATGCCCGGGATTTCGGGATGGAACAGAAGAAACTTCATGGAGACGGCGTGGTGACAGGTACTGGCACTGTTGGTGGAAAGCCGGTATGTATCTTTGCCCAGGATTTCACTGTTGCAGGGGGGTCCCTTGGATCCATGCATGCAAGAAAGATCACCAAGATCATGGATCATTCGCTGAAGATGAGGATGCCGCTGATCGGCATCAATGATTCCGGTGGTGCGCGGATCCAGGAAGGAGTGAACTCACTGGCCGGTTACGGGGAGATCTTTTTCAGGAACACCCTTGCCAGCGGAGTGATCCCGCAAATTTCAGTCATCCTGGGTCCATGTGCAGGAGGAGCCGTGTATTCACCAGCGCTGACCGATTTTGTATTTGTTGTGGACAACATCTCCAAGATGTTTATCACCGGACCGGAGGTGATCAAGACAGTATTGGGTGAGGACATCAGCATGGAGGAGCTCGGCGGTGCACGTGTGCACAGCGAGATGACGGGGAATGCACACTTTTTTGCTGAGTCCGAAGCCGAATGTTTCGAACAGATCAAAATGCTTCTGAGCTATATTCCATGGTCGAACAGTGCTGAACGTGTTCAGAAGGAGGTGGTGGAACCGCGAAAAGAGTTCAATATCAACCGGATCGTACCGGCAGACAAACGCATGCCCTATGATGTCAGGGATGTGATCAGGTCGGTCAGTGACGACTCCGCATTCCTGGAGGTCCAGGAAAACTGGGCTGCCAACATCGTCATCGGCTTCGGAAGGATCAATGGAAAAACGGTGGGTTATGTGGCCAACCAGCCCAAGGTTCTGGCCGGCGTTCTGGATGTTGATTCATCAGACAAATCGGCAAGATTCATCCGCTATTGTGATGCTTTTAATATCCCGATCGTCACATTGGTCGATCTTCCTGGATACCTGCCTGGTGTTGACCAGGAGCATGCCGGCGTGATCCGGCATGGGGCTAAGGTACTATATGCCTATTCAGAGGCAACTGTCCCAAAGATCACTGTCATTCTCAGGAAGGCATACGGGGGAGGCTATATTGCGATGAACTCCCGTCACCTGCGAGCCGATTTTGTATTTGCATGGCCCGATGCGGAAGTTGCAGTGATGGGACCCGAGGGTGCAGCGAATATCATCTTCCGGAAAGAGATCGCAACTGCAGAAGATCCCGACAAGGTGCGGAAAGAGAAGGTGGATGAGTACATCGAGAAATTTGCCAATCCATATGTTGCAGCAGCAAAGGGTTTTATTGACTCGGTGATCGAGCCAAAAGAGACCAGGAATGTGCTGAAGCACGCGCTTGAGGTGAGTGGCAACAAGGAGATCGGAATGCCGAAGAAGAAACATGGAATCCCACCATTTTAAACCTGACGTTATGAAAATGAATTATTCAGAAGAGCGCATCAGGAAATTTAATGGTATTGACGAATCGAAGCTGCACGAGTTTGTCGTGGAGTTCAGGAAGTACAAAACCGAACTGAACAGGAAATTCCTGGAGAGGGAAGGGTGGGAGCCCATCGACGTAAGCAAAGTGCGGTCCTTTATCCCGGGCACCATTACAAAGATTTATGTTGAGGAGATGCAACATGTGGAGGAGGGAGCTCCATTGATGATCCTGGAAGCCATGAAAATGAAAAATACTGTCTTCGCAGAGCGTGCGGGAACCATCCTGAAGATCAATGCAAAAGAGGGAGAAAGGGTTCCCAAATCCATGGTGATCTTTGAATTCGATCTTGATTAAAGCTGTCCCGACCAGATCACGTTTCCGGCTATATTTCGAGGGAGTACGGGTTGATCCGTGAACAATCCATAGATGGAGGAGCCGCTTCCAGACATTGCCGCATAGTATGCCCCAGCTTCGTAAAGTTGCTCCCTGATTGTTAATACTCCCGGGTAAACTTTTGATATCACCGGTTCAAAATCATTTTTCAACCGCTCTTTCCACTCCTGGGGAGATTGATTTAATATTTCTTCCAGGTCGCCCCTTCCCTTTTCCGGCGTGCAGTTGCTGTAGGCCCATGCTGTGTTTACGGCGAAATTGGGAAAAACCAGGACGAGGTAGCTGTCGCTAAGATCAACCTGTGAAGCGGATAGGATCTCTCCCCGTCCCCCGGCCATTGCTGGTTCGTTTTTGACAAAAATACTGCAGTCACTTCCAAGCCTGGAAGAGAGTTCGATGAGATCCTCGGTGCCCATCTTGTTTCCGGTCATTTCATTCAATCCTTTTAGCACTGTCGCTGCATTGGAGGAGCCGCCGCCCAAACCGGCTCCAACCGGAATCTGCTTGTGGAGATGCAGTCTGACCGGTAAGGCTTCACAGGTTACGCAGAACAGCTTCCAGGCTTTGTAACAGAGGTTGGTCGGGAGATCACCCGGTACGGGAATGCCCGAATGTGTCATGCTGAATTTCTCGTCACCCTTTTGGCCGGCATTGATCTCAATGATGTCACTGAACGGAACCGGATAAAGGAGCGTTGAGATTTCGTGGAAACCATCCGCTCTTTTTTCCAGGATCTGCAACCCCAGGTTGATCTTGGCAGGTGAATAATATATCAATGTTCAGCAGTTTGGAACAAATTTAATGATTCCAAACTTTTCGCATGGATGGTTGCATTAAAATGTGAAGTGAATTCGGGAAAAAAATGTTGGAAGCGGTACTTACGAAAATATCTATATCTTTGACGAATGAATGAATTGTATAGATGAAGCTGTCAGTCAATTCGATTAAGAAAATTATTCCTTTTCACACAGGAGAAGAGTCGCAATTTACCATTGAACAACGGTTGTTCAATGTAGTCGGTTTTTTTGGAGGGTTGATCGGATTCGGGACAGCGATCATCAATATCATCATCGGCGCTGCACCTGAGATCACGCTTCCGGCAGCGGCCGTTGCTCTTTTTTGCTGGGGCATTTTTTATCTTTCCCGTTTCAGGAAGAAATTTGAAACAGGGCGATGGCTCCTTACCATCTTCGTGTTCATCATGTTCGGTTACTTCTTTTTCGTGAACAACGGATCCCGCGGACCGATGCTCCATCTTTACATGGCTTTTTTCCTCCTGATGTTATTTGTATGGAACGGAAAAGCACGCCTGTTTTTCGTGTTGTTTTTTTTACTGAATATCACTGCCTTTTTCCTGATCGAGCTCAGGTATCCCGGGATCGTGGAACCATATTCGGATGAACAGACCCGGCTGATGGATATTTATCTTTCCTATTACATGTACATTGCGCTGGTAGGTGTGATCCTGTTATTTGCCAAAAACAGCTACATAAAAGAGAAGAAGAAGGCCGAGCAGTCTGACCACCTGAAGTCGGCATTCCTTGCGAACATGTCACACGAGATCAGGACCCCTATGAATGCGATCCTTGGCTTCACGCATTTATTGTACCGCGACTTGTCAAAAGAAAAAAAGGAGGCCTACCTGAAGGTCATCGATGAAAACAGTCACAGTCTGCTCAGGCTGATAGAAGATATCATTGATGTATCCAAGATCGAAGCCGGGGAACTGAGTTTCCTTGAATCAGATTTCAATGTTGCTGAGCTCATCACTGACCTGGCCGGTTCATTCAGGCAAACCATTGAAAGTGACAGCAAAAAGGAGGTCAGGATCATCGAACGGCAGCCCGAACCCTCATTGCGGATCAGAAATGACCGGACCAGGCTGCGGCAGGTATTGGTGAACCTGGTTTCCAATGCCGTTAAGAATACTGAGCAAGGAAGTATCGAGATAGGATGCAGAAGGGAGTCGGGGATGCTAAGGTTCTGGGTCAAAGATACAGGGAGGGGGATCATGGAGGAGCATATCGGGGAGATATTCGACCGGTTCAGGAAGATCGAAAGCGAAGATGCATATAAATTCCAGTCAGGTACGGGAATTGGACTTTCCATATCCAAAAACCTTGTAAAGATGATGGGTGGAGAGATCGGGGTGGATTCAACTTACAGAAATGGGTCTGAATTCTATTTCACAATTCCATACAGGCCTGCACCTGAAGTTGAGGAGGAGACCCAACAGCCGGTACAGGTCAGACCCGCATCCGGGGATCCGGATCTTAAAGGGAAAAGGATGCTGGTTGCAGAAGATGATCCCACCAACTTTGAATTCCTGAAAAAGGTAATTGAGCGAACCGGGGCGGAGGTTTTGCATGCAAAGAACGGTGTGGAGGCAGCTCAACTGGCCACCAGTCAGCATTTCGACCTGATTTTAATGGACATCATGATGCCGGAAATGAACGGCTACGATGCAACAAGGAAGATCAGGGAAAAAAAACCCGGGATTCCGATCATTGCACAGACTGCACTTGCCATGGAGGGGGATCATCAGCTGGCTATTGATGCCGGTTGTGATGATTACCTCAGCAAGCCGATCCGGATAAAGGAGCTCTGGTCAAAAATTGAAAGATTGAATCATTAACCAATTTCCCTGCTTTTAACACTCTTTTTTTCAACACCTGTTGATTATAACTTGGTGCTTCATGTTTACAATTCCATGCAGGGTCCTTTTGACGCCCCGCCATGTTTCCTACCTTTGAATTCTCAAAATCCGAGGTAATGGCAAACAAGCAAAATTCACAGGGAAAGAAAATAAGTACAATTGCAGCTGATCATGGCAAGATCCCTCCTCAGGCACTTGATCTTGAGGGTGCTGTTCTGGGGGCGATCATGCTTGAACGAGATGCAATTCTCACCGTGCTCGATATTCTCAAGCCGGAATGTTTTTACCAGGAGGCTCATCAGAAGATCTTTACAGCTGCAGTGGATCTTTCTACACGGGAGAAGCCGATCGACCTGCTCACCATTACCGAGGAAATGCGCAAGCGGGAGCAGTTGGAAGAGGTCGGGGGAGCTACCTACATTTCCCAGCTAACCAGCAGGGTGGGATCTGCAGCACACCTTGAATACCATGCCAGGATCATTGCTCAGAAGTATATCCAGCGGGAACTGATACGTGTTTCCTCGGAGATACAGACACGGTCATATGATGAAACGATCGATGTTGACGATCTGCTTGATTTTTCAGAAAAAGAGTTGCTGAATATTGCCGAGGGTAATATCAAGAAGGAGACAGTAAAGATCAACAAGCTTATTTCTGATGCACTGCACCAGATCGAGGAGGCCGGGAAACGGGATGACAGTCTCAGCGGGATTCCATCGGGTTTTTCCGGACTCGACAGACTCACCTCAGGCTGGCAGCCATCCGACCTGGTGATTGTTGCTGCGCGCCCCTCAATGGGAAAAACAGCGTTTGTGCTTTCGATGGCCCGGAATATTGCGGTGAATCATGAGCGGCCCATTGCCTTCTTTTCCCTTGAGATGGCATCGCTTCAGCTGGTAAACAGGCTTATCGTTGCTGAGACACAGCTTCCGTCCGATAAAATTCGGAACGGAAACCTGGAGAACTACCAGTGGGAGCAGCTGGAATACAAGATCAAGGACCTTGAACAGGCACCGATCTACATTGACGACACCCCGGCGATCTCCATTTTTGAGCTCCGGGCCAAGTGTCGCCGCCTTAAACAGAAATACAATGTCCAGGCAGTGATTATTGATTACTTGCAGCTTATGACCGCCGGGCAGTCTGGCAATATGGGGAGCCGGGAGCAGGAAGTAAGTACCATCAGCCGTTCCCTGAAGAGCATTTCAAAAGAGCTCAATGTCCCGATCATCGCGCTTTCGCAGTTGAACAGGAGCGTTGAGATGCGGTCGGGAAACAAGCGTCCCCAGCTTTCCGACCTCAGGGAGTCCGGTGCAATTGAGCAGGATGCAGACCTGGTGTTGTTCATACACAGACCTGAATACTACGGAATCGATGTTGATGAGGAAGGAAATTCCCTGCGGGGAATCGCTGAGATCATTATCGCAAAACACAGGAACGGTCCGATAGGTGATGTACAGCTGAAATTTGCCAAGGAATTTGCCAAATTCTCAGACCTGGAAGAGGATATGAATGTCTTTGAAGATGAGAACGGCAATCCAACAGCAACTTTCCAGTCCAGGCTCAATGTCGATCAGGATGACAATTCGGATTTGCTGAATACTGATAATGGGGAGGTACCGTTTTAGAGTGGAGAGAGGAGAGAGTAGAGTTAAGAGGGGTTGGCAGCCGCCAGCGATGATAGGAGCGGCTCCTCGATAGCCGACGAAAGGAGGTGTATCGGGATCAGCCATCAGCCGTCAGCATCAGATGCCGGAGGCATCATATCAGGTAGCCCGGTAACGAAGTTGCCGGGGTTACATGCGCCGTTCACCATCCATGATGCCGGAGGCATCACATCACCTGGCCCGTTATCACAGCCGTCAGCCCTCAGAGGATGGTGGTGAGTTCGGACATGTCCCCGATTGTATGGGTGGGAGCGATCTTTGATTCCAGTCTGCCCGGATTGAACCAGACTGTGTTCAGCCCGTAGTCTGCCGCACCCTTGACATCCACGACAACATCATCGCCGATCATCAGACACTCTTTTTTATGGGCATGGAGGCCCGACACTGCCCAGTGGAAGATCTCCCGGTGAGGCTTGTTGACCCCGATCTCTTCTGATGAGTAAATGCGTTCGAAATACCGATCGAGCCCGCTGTTTGACATCTTCTTTTGCTGGGTCGATAAAAAACCGTTGGTCAGGATAAACAAACGGTAGTGTTTTTGTTCCAGGTATTCCAGTGTTTGAATTGTGTTCGGAGCCAGGATATTGAGTTTCGGTGTAATCTCCATATACTGATTCCCGATACGGATGGAAAGCTCCGGATCATCCACCTTCTTTTCCATCAGCGCAAGGTTGAATCGTTTTGAACGGAGATCGTTTTTTTTGATCCTGCCCTGTCGGTATTCTTCCCAGAGGATGTCGTTATGATAATTGTAGATCCGTATAAATTCTGCGGGTGAATCAAAATGATCAGCAAGTCCGTACTTTTCAAAGAGCATGCTGAGGGCCCTGGAGGAATTTGCATCGTAATCCCACAAGGTGCGGTCCAGGTCGAAGAATATATACTTGTATTGTGTTGCCATCATCCGGGCAAAAGTAAGAAAAAATAGACGGCCGGCTCTTAAAGAACCGGCCGTGAGTTATGATGAAGAAAGAAATGAAATAATGATCGCCTGTTTCTCTTAACGCATTAGTTTGGTCATCCA
>JGI12048J13642_10826634_pt1 | contig 19550 bp, 16 predicted proteins | sample ElkSlonscriptome_16_FD_13642 | JGI IMG/M metagenome (IMG submission 13642)
GTCCATCATAGAATAAGGTGTCTTGTGATGTGGCGAGCATAACGGTCAACCGCTGTAAATTGTTTGTTAGTTGAATGGATGCTAATCAATAGGCTGCTAGCTAGTTTTCATCCTGAAACGGCTTCCATGCCGTTTCGCGGAGTCGCAAAGTAAAATGTCGATTTTACTTTGCTCGCAAGATCAATCGCTTAGGCGATCGATTTTGGCAGTACTTCCTTGTACTGCGTTAGTGCCCATCAAAAACTGGCGTTTCTGGATGAGCACTAGCTAACTGATCACTATCAGTAGTTACGCCATTCTTTATAGGTTCGATTAGAGGTCTGATGAATAAGAGCGCTTGAAAATGGCACGCTATCTAAGCTAGGAATTGAGAGTGCTTTATCGTCCGCAGCAGCAATTATCCAATTGCTACTGCGCTTGTGAATCCCGATCCATCCTAAAGTCTTGGGTCTAAAGCATTTTCAGACTGGCTGACAGGGCAGTGGTAAGTATTAATAGTGGTATCGCCTTCTACCGACTCAAGGTGAATATCGAAGCCCCACAAACGATGCACGTGTTTCAAAACTTCGTTCACATCCTTTTCGAACAGGGGTACACGATCCACCGGTGTGTGCCGCAAGGTGAGTGAGCGGTCTCCTCTGATATCCACATTCCATACCTGAATATTCGGATCATGAATACTCAGGTTGTATTGACGGGCGAGTTGCTCGCGTACTGCCCGGTAGCCGGTTTCATCGTGAATGGCAGTGACCTCGTATTCATCGTCGAGTTCATCATCCAATATAGTGAAGAACTTGAAATCACGAATCACTTTGGGAGAGAGGAATTGCAAAATAAAACTCTCATCTTTGAAATTACGCATGGCAAAGTGAAGGGTGTCAAGCCAGTCAGCACCGGCAAAGTCGGGAAACCAGTGCTTATCTTCCTGAGTCGGATTCTCACAGATTCGTTTGATGTCCTGGAACATGGCGTACCCAAGTGCGTAGGGATTAATGCCGCTGTACCAAGGGCTATCAAAGGGTGGCTGATAGACTACGGAAGTGTGACTTTGCAGAAACTCGAGCATAAAGCCATCGGTCACTTTGCCTTTGTCATACAGTGTATGCATCAAGGTGTAATGCCAGAAGGTAGCCCATCCTTCGTTCATAACCTGGGTTTGTCTCTGCGGATAAAAGTACTGGGCAATCTTGCGCACAATGCGGATGATCTCCCGTTGCCAGGGTTCCAGCAAGGGCGCATTTTTTTCCAGGAAGTAAAGCAGATTTTCTTGTGGTTCTTCAGGGAATCTTAAAGTGTTTTCAATCGCCTTGTCAGCATTTTTCAACGGAATAGTGCGCCACAAGTCGTTGACCTGTTGCTGCATATAGTCCTCTCTCTGCCGCTGCCTTTTTTCTTCTTCCATCGCAGAAATGGGAGAAGGTCTTTTGTAGCGGTCGACGCCGTGATTCATGATGGCGTGACAAGAATCGAGAATTTGCTCTACCGCTTTAATGCCATGGCGTTGCTCGCATTTAGCCAGGTAGTTTTTAGCGAACAGCAGGTAGTCGATGATGGCGCTGGCATCGGTCCAGGTGCGGAACAAATAATTGCCTTTGAAGAAAGAATTATGTCCATAGCAGGCATGGGCAATGACCAACGCCTGCATCATCATGGTGTTTTCTTCCATCAGGTAAGCGATACAGGGATCAGAATTGATCACTATTTCATAAGCCAGGCCCATCTGCCCGCGTTTGTATAGCTTTTCTGTTTGCAGGAATTGCTTGCCAAACGACCAGTGGTTGTAGCCCACCGGCATGCCGACGGATGAATAAGCGTCCATCATTTGTTCGGCGCTAATCACCTCTATCTGATTGGGGTAGGTGTCGAGTCGGTACTCGGCAGCGCATTCTGCAATGGCCCGGTCATACTCGTTGATGAGTTCGAAGGTCCATTCCGATTCGGTGGAAATGTAGGATTTTTCTTTTGCAGCCGGGCTTGACGGGCTTTGAGTCGCGGTAGTTTCAGACATTTTCAACCTGCTTCTGAAATAGCTTGCGGAACACCGGGTATATATCGCTCTCGTCTACGATTTGTTGCAGAGCAAACCGATCACTGAAAGCTTCGGCCAACTTTTCATATTCATGCCAGAGCATCTGGTGTTCATGAGGCGTTATTTCAATATACGAGTAGTATTGCACCATGGGCAATATACCCTCCGCCAGTAATTTACTGCAGCGGGGCGAATCATCATTCCAGTTATCGCCGTCAGACGCCTGGGCGGCATAGATATTCCAGTCATCGGTGGGATAGCGGTCCTCAATGATGTTACGCATCAGTTTCAGTGCGCTGGAAACAATAGTGCCTCCGGTTTCCCGGGAATAGAAAAACTCTTCTTCATCTACCTCTTTAGCGCTGGTGTGATGACGGATAAACACCACATCAATTTTTTCGTAGTTACGACGAAGAAATAAGTAGAGCAAGATAAAGAAGCGTTTGGCGATGTCTTTGTGGAGCTGGCTCATGGAGCCGGAAACATCCATCAAACAAAACATAACCGCAGCGGTGGATGGCTTAGGTTCCTTTACGTGTTGGTTATAGCGGATGTCGATCTCATCGATAAACGGGATTTTTTTCATCCGGCGGCGCAGACCATTCAGTTCCTCTTCCAGCGCTCTAATGCGGTCCGCTTTGCTGAGTGCAGGGTCGTCTATTTCAGGCGACTTGCTTAGTGCATCTATCTCGGCTTCAAGCTGATTGATTTTTTTGCGGCCGCGTCCCGACAGCGCTAAGCGTCGGCCATAGGCACCGCGCATACTGCGCACCACATTGATTTTGGCTGGGGTGCCAGATGTGGTGTAGCCAGCTCGCACGAACTTGAAGTTAGAGGTGTCTTTTAACTGTTTTTGCACCAGGTTGGGAAGGGCCAAGTCCTCAAACATAAAATCGAGGAATTCGTCCTGAGATATTTGAAAGACAAAGTCGTCCATTCCTTCGCCTTGATTGCTGGCATTACCTTGGCCAGAACCACCACGACCAGAACCGCCGGGAGGTCTGGCGATTCGGTCACCAGAAACGAATTCTTTATTACCCGGATGAGATTGGGAGCGACGCCCGCCTTTGCCATGACGAAAATTGGGCTCGTTAATATCTTTGCTGGGAATAGAAATACTTTCACCGCGGTCTATATCGGTAATAGATCGTTTGTTGACGGCATCGCCCACCGCTTTTTTGATGTGCTCACGATAGCGGCGCAGAAACCGCTGTCGATTGATAGCACTTTTGTTTCTGCCGTTTAAGCGACGATCAATCACATGGGTGACACCCATACAGCGCGATCCCCCTAAGTATTGCTATGAGTTATGCATTGCCGGTTAAGCAATGCCAAAAGTTATCTCAATAAACATTTGTAGCATCTGTCATTGAATATAATAGCACGACTGTTTATTGAGACTTACGCACTCTCAAATACCATTCGCAAAGCAATCTTACCTGCTTTTCGGTGTAACCACGTTCGATCATGCGGCTAACAAAATCCTGGTGTTTTTTCTGATCTTCTTGCGACGCCTTTGGATTAAAAGATACCACAGGCAGCAGGTCTTCGGTGTTAGAAAACATCTTTTTCTCAATCACCGCGCGCAGCTTTTCATAACTTAACCAGGACGGATTCTTGCCTTGATTATTGGCTCTTGCCCGCAGTACGAAGTTAACGACCTCGTTACGAAAGTCTTTCGGATTGCTGATGCCGGCTGGTTTCTCAATTTTTTCCAGTTCTTCATTAATCGCGGCGCGATCAAAAATCTCACCGGTTTCAGGATCTCTGAATTCCTGATCCTGTATCCAGAAATCAGCATAGGTGACATAGCGATCAAAAATATTCTGACCGTATTCTGAGTAAGACTCAAGATAGGCTGTTTGAATTTCTTTGCCAATAAACTCTACATAGTGAGGTGCCAACGACTCTTTTATAAAGCGGAGGTAGCGGTCATGCACCTCTTGTGGGAATTGTTCCTGTTCTAACTGTTTTTCCAGTACATAGAGCAGGTGAACTGGGTTGGCAGCCACTTCAGTGGTATCAAAGTTAAAAACCTTGGACAGTATTTTGAAAGCGAACCGAGTGGACATGCCGACCATGCCCTCATCTACACCCGCGGTATCCCGGTATTCCTGAATCGATTTGGCCTTCGGGTCGGTATCCTTGATATTTTGACCATCGTAGACCTTCATTTTCGAATAAATGCTCGAATTTTCCGGTTCTTTCAGACGGGACAGGCAACTGAACTGGGCCAGCATGGGCAGTGTGTCAGGTGCGCAGGGGGCTGCCGCCAAAGAACTGTTTCGCAACAGTTTTTCATAGATTTTGACTTCTTCCGTCACGCGCAGACAGTAAGGCACCTTAACGATATAGATCCGGTCAAGAAAGGCCTCGTTGTTTTTGTTGTTGCGGAAGGACTGCCACTCTGATTCGTTGGAATGGGCAAGAATAATACCCTCAAAAGGAACCGCCCCCATGCCTTCAGTGGTGTTGTAATTACCTTCCTGAGTCGCCGTTAGCAGCGGATGCAGCACTTTGATCGGTGCTTTAAACATTTCCACAAATTCCAACAAGCCCTGATTTGACTTGCTCAGCCCACCTGAGAAGCTGTAAGCGTCAGGGTCATGCTGTGGGAATTCTTCCAGCATACGGATATTCACTTTGCCCACCAGAGCAGAAATATCCTGGTTGTTTTCGTCTCCAGGTTCGGTTTTGGATATGGCGACCTGGTTCAAAATGGAAGGGTACAATTTAACGACTTTGAATTGTCTGATGTCGCCGTTGTATTCATGAAGACGTTTGACCGCCCACGGGGACATGATGCTATTCAGATACCGTCGCGGGATACCGTATTCTTCTTCCAGAATTTGTGCATCTTCCGTGGGAGAGAAAAGCCCAAGTGGAGATTCAAAAACCGGGGAATCTTTGATGGCATAAAAGGGTTGCTTCTGGAAAAGGTATTTCAGCTTTTCCGCCAGTGATGATTTACCCCCTCCTACTGGACCCAGCAGATATAAAATCTGCTTCTTTTCTTCTAAACCTTGTGCGGCGTGCCGGAAAAAGGAAACCAGCTGCTCCACACAGTCTTCCATGCCATAGAATTCTTCGAATTCTTTATAACGTTTAATGACTTTGTTGGAGAAGATTCGGGTGAGACGACGGTCTTTGGAGGTGTCTACCAGCTCAGGTTCACCGATTGCCATTAGCATGCGTTCTGATGCTGATGCGTAGGCAGAAGGGTCGTTCTTACATATTTCGAGATATTCCTCGAGAGTGTATTCTTCTTCTTTCCTGGTGTCGTAACGATCTGAAAATTGCTTGAAGATGCTCATTAAGGCCCCCTCGGCATGGTAATCAATAGCGCAGTTGCAAGTCTGTAAATAAATGCCCGGCTAACAAAAGCAAGTTAAAGTAAGTCTATTGTCAGACCAACAAATAAAAATAATCAAATGTTAATCAATCAAGGAAACCAACTATACGCCAGCCAGACATATGTGCTTGATTCCGGGGCGTTGGCTATTAACGCTTAGTCCTCGCTCATAGCCAACACAGACTGAACTTTAAAAAATGCACTGTGTTTGGTCAAAATGTCTAAAATATCACCAGACAATCACGTTCTGCATTAATCGTTCCCACCCACAAGGATAGTGTACTTCAGTTTTAGAAGACAGCGAGAGTTACTAGTGGTTCCATTAAAAAAATATTATTTATCATCCTGTTAGGAGCTCGCATCGGTCTGAAGACGCTTGTATTGGTTGGTTTTTTCCTCGGTGTTGCCCTGCATTAAAAGGGTGCATACAAATAGGTAGAGTGGTTTTCATTGGTATGTGCTAAGCATAGCCCAACAATATGCTCAGTGTAGTGTGAATTTTACTCACTTCGTTATTTCCCTAATAGCTACGAATGGGCGTGGTGGTCAGATTAGGCATCTTCTTCTTTGAGCGGGAGCAGGCGGGGAGCCTGGGTACTGGTAAATGCGGCTTCAGTTTTTATTCGACCGTTATTGATTGACGTGCTCAGTGGGTAGTAACTCCAGTCAGCTATATCAAATGGTTTTAGCAAAGGCCGGATATCGTAAAGGTCTGCGGTGGCATCTAACCACAAGTCAAATTGTTTGGGGCTGATCAACGCGGGCATTCTGGCATGAATGGTCTCGAATTCAGGGATTGCTGCGGTCGTGATAATGCTGCAGGATTCCACTTGTTTGCCCTGTTTTTGCCAGCGCTCCCAGACGCCGCCGAAGAAGCAAAAACCTTCCGGTGGGCAAATATAATAAGGTTGTTTCAGCTTGCCTTCTTTGCGCCATTCGATAAAACCTGAGGCAGGTATAAGGCAACGTCTTCGCTGAAATGGATTCTTAAAGGCACGGCTTTGTTCAATGGTTTCCGCTTTTGCATTGAACATGCTGTACTTGGTGGTGATTTCAGGTGCCCATGCGGGTGTCAGCCACCAACGCATATCCCGAACAAATTTCTCATCGCCTTCCAGCGCCGCGACCAGAACGGATTCGGTAGGAGCGATATTGAATTGCGGTTCATAAAAACGCGGGCGTAGACCGCTGATATTAAAGCCGAAGCCTTTTAACATCGAGATCACTTGCGGGCTGTCAGTCAGGTTAAATCTTCCACACATAAGCAGCTCAAGGTTCGCTTTGGCAAATGGCCGGAATGGTTCAGGTCGGAGTAAGTCTGGCAGCAATGGAGCGCGTTACTTGCCAGTCTGCCAACGAAGAGTAACGCTCTTTGTAAAATAGAGACATCTACTTATCTTATGCTTTCCTACTGCGGGGGTTTCAGGCTAGTATTATGGCTTAAATTTAACTTTAAGACAGCAAGGAGCGTTGAGCTAATTTGGACTAAAGTTTCAACTTGTCCGGCAGGGGATAGTTGTTGGCTGATGGATGCCACATGGCTGAAAGTTAATGGCCCGGATTAATTACAGGCAAGAATGCTTTGCCCAGGGAAGACTAATCAGCAAGGTCGAATCATTAAAAAGGTCGCATCAATGACATTTTTCAAAGTTACCCCACCTTTAATACCTGAAACATCGCCTGTTTTATCGGCGTCATCCTTTTGTCTCAAACCACTTTTCCCGTTGGCTCTGGTTGCTCAGCTCATGGTTGCGCCACCATTGCACGCCGACCCTTGGGTTACCCATCCGGGCACTAAGGCACGGGCAATGGGAACGGCCTTTGTTTCGGTTGCCGATGATGCCTCGGCTGCCTGGTACAATCCGGCAGGTGCTGCTCGATTGAATACGCTGACCCTTGAATATGCCACGGCACCCTCCGTCACCACGACCCAACTGCAAAATAATTTTGATCTGTCGTCGCCGACGCTGGTGAATGCCTGGAATGATTACTCTGACGATGACGATAAATTGTTTTTCGCTGCGGTAGCCAAAGGTATTGGCTTGTTTGTCCACCAACCCTATAACTTGCAGTTCCCTATCCAGGCCAAACTGAATCCGCGTTCTTTTGATGAGGCGAGACCCTTTGGAGGAACCGATACCACGGGTGAAGTGATTGATTCTGTCGAAGGTAATCTGGCGCAAGAGGTGACTATCTTTGGGTTAGTGCTTTCGAGAGAATTACAGTTGGCTGATCAGGGTTTTTTGAATGCGGTGTCATTGGGATTGACCTTAGAGTATATCGACAACGAGGTCACTTCGGGGGAAGGCAACTCATCCAGCAACTTTGCCAATGACGATGCCTTGGTGGTTGTACCTGACAATTTTCTTTGCACCCTGCCGGAAGATGAACCCGGTACCTATTCTTCCTGCGTGCAGGACACTTCAAATACCAACATAACTGATATTGATCCCAGCGAATACAATGGCGATGGCCTTAGTGGTTCGATCGGCACTATCGTCAGCTTGTATCAGCCCGCACCCGACGAATTCTGGGTGCCCAAGGTTCAGTTTGGTGGTGTTTATCGATTCGAGAGCTTTTACGGAGGCTACGACGAAGATATTACCATTAGTCGCTACCGCGACGGTTTTGGCGGCGAAGTGGTTATCGCTGCCGAGGATTTATTTGTTTCTAAGCCTGCATCCTGGGATGTGGGCTTGTCCATGGCGAGTAGCTTCAGATTACCGCGAGAATGGGGTTTGGGGGTGTTATCGCTTGCCATGCAATATGGCGAAACGCTTTACTCCAGCGCTGGGGCTCTGTTGAATGCGGATTATCAGCGAACCGCTTTTGGCGGCGAATTGCAGATCATTACTCCACAGGATATTTCAGTGTCTTTTCGTTTAGGAACTTACCAGGCTAAAGCGCCAGATGCACCCCGTGTGGTCGGTCTCAGCGGTGCTGGTTTGCCTTTTCCTGATACCAAGGCGATTACTTATGGTGTTGGTGTGAACTGGAAAGAATTCAGCGTAGAGTTTGCGGTCGAAGACCGGACCCTTGAGAACGCGCTGGTCTGTCAGGCCGGCACCAATTGCACAGTTGACAGTGGCGATTTCGATCAGCAGTTCTACTCAGTGTCGTTGCGCTATTCGAAGGCACTGTTCGGTGATGGTGCCTTATTCTGATCGCCTTGACTGCGAGTCGTCACCGGAGTGCTGCCTACTCAGTTAATCCGACCACTTGTTAAAGTTCAGAGAGCAGGTAAGCAAGCAACAAAGAGTAAACCATCGGGCGAGCCACATTATTAAGGAGATCGACTTATGAGCACGCAATTACCCATCACTGGTTTGGTCTTTGCCTTGGTAGCTGCGCTTTGGGTCAGCAATGCAGCTGCCATTGATCTTTTGCCAGCACTGGAAATCAAGTGCGAAGAGAAGGGGCAACCAAACTGCAAAGCACTCAAACTGTATTACGACGCAAGGGAATTGTATGACGACGGAAAGTGGAGGCAAGCCGACCGGAAAGCTCGCGAAGCACGGAATATTGTTCCTAAAGATGGGCGCTTAGAATATTTGGAGCGCTGTATGGTGATTGTTAATCCAAATTCATTTAACAAGAAACTGAAATATTCGGACTGTAAGAAAACCCGGTCTTATTATCCCAGCGAGTTGATCAGTGAAATTCGTTCAGAGCATCCACCACAACCGGCTATATCTTTGCAATTTGCCAGCACTAAGAATGCCTGGGCGATTGCGGCGATTGACCGGGCCCCTCTGAACAGGGGTAAGTTAGTCGTCACCAATGCTGGTAAAAGCACTTTAGAATCATTCTATGTGAGCGTGTCCAAAGGCACACAGGAAATTGCCAATAAAGTCTGGCCAGAGATTGACCCCGGTGAGCATGGCGAGTTTGAATTTAACGCCAGCAATGTCTCGCGCATTGCAGTGACTACCAGTGAGCGCTATGGTCATGTTCTGCCCAGGATCAGTTTTTCATTGAAATAGGTTGGGTTGTATGTGTTGGGTAAAAATTTCATATTTTGTTGTTATCGCTTTATTCGTTCAGGTGGTTGGCTGCACTTCCCGACTGGCAGATCAGGAGGCCCTGCCTGACGATGACATTTTAACGCCCCGTGCGGCGGTGGCTGATGCGGTCGCTGCTTTGCAAAAGCTGCAACGATCCGGGGCTTTGGAAACCGGTTCACGAGCGGTTATCGTCAGCGGTTTTAAGGACCGTCTTAATCGCTCTTGTGATTCGGATATGTCGTTAAAAATCAAAGGCATGCTAACACAAGGCATTACTAGTAGTTACCGTCTGGATATGGATTTGATTGCAATCGACAATGCCGCTGACATTATCGATCAGGTATATAAAGGTGAAACACTGGATTTAGGAGAGATGTTCACTGGCGAAGTCATTCTCGCAAACGAGTTCTCCAAGTCCATTCATAAAGGCCTCAGCGCACCAGAATATAAGTTTAAGGTCATTGATGTTAAAACCGGTGTGTTGCTCACTAGCCGCACTTACCGGCTCAGCTCAGAGTATCTGGCAGACTTTCTCAGGCCAGTAGCTTGTGATTGCAGCCGCTTATGCACGGGTTATTCGAGTCATAGTCAAATGGAGTCGGTTTTTAACCGTATGGATGAAAAAAAATACTGCGACCTGAACATTGCTGGCAACATGGAAGGTCTGCTCACCCTGCAAAGTTGTGACGCCTATGTTAACAAGCAAGCCTTCGGCTCTGGTCAGTTCTATTCCTTTGATGAACTGGCTACCCGTTGTCGGGACTGCGATGCCCGTATACCCACCAAGGAGGAGTTAGAAGTACTGGCTGTTTGCAGGGCTAACCGCCAAAGTGTGGAGAAAGTGCCTTGCAGGGTCGGCGGTAATGTTTATTTGTGCACGCTCAGTGCAGGAAAGCTGTTTGTCTCGAATGTGAGTAAGCGGCAACAATCATTCAAAGAATTTTATTGCGTGTTCTGAACAAATAGTCCTGAGGGGATTGCTAAATGAAATTTGTCTTGCGTGTTTTGGTTGCGCTGCTACTGGTGACTGAAGTCAGTGGGAATACGCTAAAAGAAGGTGAGGTGTTGGCGTTTGAGATTGATCGGTCGGTAGGCAATAAACCTACCGCCACCTATTACATCCGGCTGGCGGGATGGCCAGAGTCAATTCAATCCTGGTGTGAAGGCGTTGATCTTTATGATTTGCCTTTTTGCGGAGGAGTAGAAGGTGATACCGAAGGGGCGCTTGTGATTAAACGGGTTAAGCTGATAGCAAAAGGTGAGGTGGACTCTGTAGTTGAGTCGGTTGAAGGCGAGATCGTTCGTCAGCACACCACCAAGCGACGTCCTTCCGGTAGTTCATCGACCTTTGAAATTCGCCGCCGGATTGGTGATGAAATCATCCCGCAGAAAGTGTTGGAAGAGCAAACTCTTCACGGTTACACCATTGAAGGGGTGTTACTCAGCCGCTATCTCACCAAGACCTTTCTTGCCGGTGATAATTTGATGTGGGTAGAGCCCAAACGGCTTAAGCGTATGCGCGCCACTAAACTGGGTAGTAAGCCACTGTCTGTCGCCGGTTATCCCGGTGGAGAGTTTGAGCAGCTACAGTACTTTCAACTCAATCCTAATACGGGCGAAAGTTCATTGATGTTTGATGTCTACTATAACAGTAGCGGTCTGCCGGTTTATCTCGGCACTAATTCCGGGCGCTGGAAACTGGCCTTGGTAACGGTTGGTCAACGTGGGGAACGAGTTATTGAACTCAACCAGATCGCCAGTCGGATGAAGTCTGGGAGCGAACCCAATCTGACGCTCAAAATTAAGCAGTGGCTAGCGGCCTCGGGCAAACTAGAGTCGGTGCAGTTAGATAAGAATACGGCTCAGCACTTCAAAGCAACTGGGGTTGAAGTGGATGCTCAGGTCAATCAGGAGCAACAAGGGCTGGATCTGAACGTTAAGCAGACTTTCCAGACAGCCAATGCAGAAAAACTCAGGGATCAGGCCGCCATGGTATTGGTAAAACGTCAGCTAAAACTGGGCGAAGAAGCTGATATTAGTGCTTATCTCAAGCGGGATGATATGGGTTCGCCCGCCGTATTCGTGGATGAAAGTAGTCTTTGTCAACGTTTGCGAGAGAAATCGACTAGTCAGGCGGCAGCGAGACTGGGATACGCTGGGATTAGTTCAGATTGTGGTTACTGGAAGATGACGGAAAGGTTGGACCTGAGAGATGTGCTGGAACCAAAGTACCGGCTGAGCAAGAAAGTGGATCTTAAAAGCGACCCTCCAGCGCGTTTAGATTGTGAAAAATTTAACCAGTACTATGAAGTCAGAGGGCAAGACATAAGCCCATGCGATGCCTTTATCAGTGCTATGAGTGTGCACCATGATGCTGATCTAAAAAAGCAGAATGTTGATATAACCCGGGAACGCCGCGGCGCTGGGGGCAGTTCATTCTCGCTGTTTTTCCAACACAGTAACAACAAAGTAGTGTCAGAGCAGGATAAAGTTAACACCGCGAGGCATATTCTCGCAGGACCAGCCGGAGGACAATTGCTGACAAAACGGGGTGTCCGACAGCAACCTGTAAGTGGTGAGTGGGTCTCCGCTGCCGGTGTCTGGTTCAAGCCGGCCAAGCTGGAAGAAGAAGTTGCCGGATTCTACCAGCGACAAGCCGACCAGCTTGGTCTCAGTGTTTTGCCCAGTGGCAATGGTTATGTAAAGGCTTCCAATGTGCAAATTTACCGGGACAAAGACAAGCGTGATTTATTGAGTCAAGTTGAACCTTCACTCAGCCATTGCGATTTTAAGCGTTATGGCAGTCAATCCAACTTGCAGTTGGTCTATGAATGTTTGGATAGCCGTCTAAAACAAGAGCAGTTGTGGCGCTAGGTCGGCAAACCGCCGCAAGACAGGACATGAAAGCACATGACAGCATATAACTAAGGTAACCAGTGAGACTTTGTGTTCCCTCAATAAAACAGGTTCCCAAGGATTACAATGATACGATTCAAGACAATAGTTCTAACGGCTTTAGTATTGCCACTGCTGTTATTCGGTACTTCTCAGGTGGCCGCTAGTACCTGCAATTTAATCCAGACCATCGGCAAAATCTCGATTTTACCGGAAGCATTTGAAGCGCATAGCAATCGCCACATCAGAAAAATTCCCCGACGGCTTTGGTTTGGAGTAGAAGAGGGATTTAAGCAACTTAAATATGAGGGAGGAGAGCGCTGCCTCGAAATAGTTGACACGATCTGGGAAGGCAAGGTGATGAATCACCATATCCTCAATCGTGAAGCGCTAGCTGATTTCTACAATAAATGGGAACAGGATGACAAAGCCTTCCTCAAAAGATTTGTTACCCGGCAAGAGGGCAATAAACGGATCTCGGTATTAGTGTTTTGGGACCGGATCGAGTTGCAAGATCTGCAAGCGGAAGTAAGAAGTGGCGAAATTGAACTGACCATGATGCTTTACGACCTGGAAAATAATGTGAACTCTTTGGTTATTCTGCCCATCGGTAGCGACATTGAAGCCGCCGTGATGCAAGAGACCGTGGCTAAGTCGATCTTCAATAAGATTCAAAAGATCAGTGATATCGTTGCACAAAGCTCTGAATTTGGAGAGTAGTTTGCTGTCTGGAACCCGAAGGCAGAGACCAGACACATTTATGATTGCACCCAACACCTGCCAAAGGCAAGGGATTAACAGCAGCCTGATCAACTTAATACATCAAAAATATAAGATAGGTAGATTGTGAAAATACCATGCTTACATCCCGTCCCGCCTTTGCTGCTGCTGATGGTGCTGGGCGCCGCGCCGGTTCTGGCGGACTCTCCAGGCAAAGCGGATTGGGGATCGTTAATCGACCCGGATAGTCAGGACTATGCCAGACCTGGCGAAGAAGTATCAGATACAGAGCTTAGGAAAACGCCAAAGCCCCGTTCTGAGCCGGAGCGGGAAGTCTATCCGAAAGAGCGGGAGCGAGAGCAGACAAAACCAGCCAGGAATGGTGGCAACGACAGCAGAGACGATGGCGCTGAACTCAAGGCTTATGATCTTGCTAACCTGAATAAAGATAAGGGTGACTCTGGCCCCTTGAGAATTTTGTTTTCTGCTAAAGAAGATCATATCCATGACCCGAAAAACCGGGATCCTGAACTCCTGCGCTCTTACATCGTGTTGAAAGAGGTGCGAAATGGTTTTGATACGGTCTTTTATCAGGTCGAAAATGATTTGATTGCCGGTAGTGGTCGTTGTCGCCTTGAGCCAGCGAAATACAGCAATTTCCGCGGAAAAAGGCCCTTGGTGGTGAGGCTGGACATTGAGTCGTTGAGTTATCAGTCCAGTCGGTCCGTTTTTCTTAAAACTGCACTCTACGTGGATGGCGTCAAATATGCCTTTGACGGTAATAATTTCAGGCTCAATTTCAAGAAGAATGCTGAGCTCGGCGGATACCATTTAAATAGTTTTGACCGCTATGCAGTGAGAGATAGCGTGCGCACTAAACTACTGAACTGGCTGATCACCGATAGTGACGCCATTGCCCGACATTATTTTGCTGGTTCCGCAAATGAGGGGCAGCGTGGGCATTGTGCGAGAGATTTGAAGAATAAAGCCCGATTTTCTCTAAATGACGAATAACTTTTTATGTCACTTCGTCAACCCAAATTTTTTTCCCACTATTGGCTATTTCAAAGTTTTCGCAATGGCTCAGGCTTGCTGGCACTGATACTGCTGAACTTTGCCGTCTTTCTTTTCGTTCTGTTCACTTTTTCGGGTTACGTTTATAACCAACACTTTCTATTGCAATTGCGTGGTATCTATCCCCCTGTTTTTCTGGAAAATCAGCAGAAGGACTCGATTCACGGGGTGATCTCGCAGCGCCAGGATCTTGAGTTCAGGCAGGAATATTTTGCTAAGGCTAAGCAGATTTGTTTGCAAGAATCCATGGAGCCGGAAACGCGTCGAAAAATCAAAACCAATATTCGTGGTGTTGTGCCTGCCTCACTCAATGATCTGAATATTCCCACGTCTAAACAGCACGGTGCCATTATCAGCCTTGAACTGTTCGAAGCATTGTTCGGATATATCCCCGAGGATCTAATCAATATTAAGCGGACGCTATTGTTTCCCTCTGTTGATATCTATGTCGGTGCCGATTGCACAGTCTATGACAATGAGTTTGTTGAAGTGCCGGTTACTCAGATCATGCCATTAGCTAACAATGAACGCTGGCTAATCCTACCTAATGATTTGCTCGAAAAAACCAACGTTCTGCTAGCAGTTTATCCAACGGTATCAGTCTACGGTTCTGTCAATGAAGCTCAGGATGTGCGCTGGTTGGCGGAAAACACCGGAGGATCTGTTGAGCGTTGGTTGTCCCGGCTGCCGTTCTTGTATCGGGTTGCCTGGGATATTATTCAATTCAGCCTGCTAACGATAGGCATAGTGGTCATGGTAGTGATCTCAGCTTATTTGATTAATTTGTTTCACTTGTTGTTAGTGGAACTGCACAATAGCCTGATGCTGTTAAAACTGTACGGAGTAAACAAGAACCGTTTTTTGGGCTGGTTGTTTATTAATACCACGCTTTTTATCTCGCTTATATTCTTGTTCAACTTTGGTTTGGTTACCCTGTTGGCCGTATGGGTGGATCATCTTGTGCCGTCCACAGCCTATTTGCGGCCTTTCCAGAATGCTCTGGTGTATTTGTTTTTCGAGCAACCCTTGTTATCAATCATGCTGATCTTTTTACTGTGTTTGCCCGCTGCTATGGCGTGGATGGTGTTTAGAAAACCCGACATGGGTAAGGCTTGGAAGCGGTGAAGCGCTTCATTCCTAATCATGCTGCTGCCTCGGTTCTGCTGCTCTTTCGCTCGAACAAAAAACTCTGGATCAGTCTGTTAATTTGCCTTGCATGCTCTCAGGTCCTGCTGGTTTTAACCGTCACTATATCGACAGAGATCTACCGTTATGTGAATGCTATGTCAGGATTGAAAGCCGATGCTGAATATCTGACAGAGCAAACTTATTCCTCAGACATTGCCCAGCAGATTATCCACTTGGCACAAGCGGATGATGCTATCGTGGCCACTCCAGCACTGATATTGGAAGAGCAATGCAAAACCCACTGGCTGGACAGCCAAACAAAAAGAAGCTGGGTTGAAGTTGATGGAGAGCTGGTGCGAAAGAAAGTAAAAAGAGAACAGTGGATCCCTAGTGGTGGCTACCAAATCCGCTTTGTTTTTGGGCAATTTTTACCTGCCCGCCTAACTATGAAGGTGTTTGATAGTCAAGGTCAGACGTTGGGCTATGTCGAGGTGGTGGATTGGGGGTCAACCTATATTCGAACCACTGGCAATATTTTGCAAACTAACCCCAGCATAAATGGTGAGCTTAGTTTCAATGATGCTGCCAGTAAAGCTACTATTGATCACCAATGGCAGGAACAAGTTGACTATTTTCTCTCAGCTCCCAATGCAAGCACCCGTCTCGGACCCTTCCACTATAGCCGATATGAGCAAGCTTTTATTTTAGATGAAGAAAACAAACAAGCGATGATTGCTAACCTGACAAGCCTTGAGCGCTATTTGAGTTCATATCTACCTTATCGACTGGGTTTTGCATTCGAAAACATTGCTACTGTTTGGGAGCGTCCGGACCCGGCATTGACCCAGTTGGACCGGGTTCGTCAGTTGGCAGCGGTGATTTTTGGTGATGGAATGGAAGGTAAGGATCCCTTGAAACAGAGGGGACTATATTCATCTAAGTTGTTCCGATCCATTTTTCCATCGGCCTTTAACTACCGCTCCGTTCGCTTTGCCTGCGAGTCAATGGAACCATTTACACTGCGGGCTTTCGGCAACTTTCGTCACCGGCCATGGCAAGGCGAAAATCCCCACCAGATCATTGCCAATAAGGAAACGCTTAGTGATCAAATGAGAGCCACCTACAATAGCGTTATTCTGGGTTCCTCATCGTCTCAAAGAATAATGGGTTTTATTGCTCATTTGGAGGAGAGCCTGGGCTTAATGGGGGAGCTGAAGCTGGTTGACGATGAGAGCGCTCTGGCTCGCAATACACGCTTTGCGATGTTGTTTTGTTCAGTGCTGTTAGTTGGGCTATTGCTGGCCGTGTTTGCCAGCTTGGTGCAGAGACAATTGAATGTGCTGCGCAACGAGCTGTTTTTACTGCGCTGCTATGGAGCCAATGGCTTAACCGTGTTGTTGATTTGTGCTTTTTTTGTATTGCTTATGGCCACAGTGCTTGGTTCCTTGGCGTTGATCTTTTTGCATGGGGAATATAACCGGGTATTGTCTTACTACGATTACCCCGATGTGCTCTTTCCCGCCAGGGTTTTAGTGATGTCATTGGCGACTATTTGTTTGCTTTGGCTGTCTATTTGGTGGCTGCTGTTTCATTTTCTTCGTAAGGAGTTGTCCACACGATGAGCAGTGCGATGGGTCCTTTAACGCTGGCGAAGGTGTGTTATGAAATTGAGCATGCCAACCGTATTAAGTCCGTTTTGCGTGGGATTGACCTCACTATCGAAACGAACCGGCGAATTTGTATTGGTGGACCTTCAGGCCATGGTAAGTCAACACTGATGAATGTGCTTGCCGGATTAGTCTGTCCCCGACAGGGACGATTACGCGGAGAGGTAAGCTGGGGAGATTTTCCGGTGTACTGTGATGGCAAAGTCGCCAAACGGGCCGATAGCAAGCGGGCGACGGTGCTCGGACTCGCCTTTCAGGAACCCAGATTAGCTACCGCCTTAAGCGGTTGGGAAAATATATTCTTGCCGGCGAAAATTTCGCGCCGAGACCCCGACCGGGATACCATTTACCATCTGGCTGAACTGATGTTTTCTGACAAATACTGGGATGATGATGAAGACGAAAGTGATGAGAGTAGTGAGCATATTGAGAGAAATAGTAGTGATAGAAAGAAGGGAGAGAGCTGCCAAAGCAATAAGCAAAACCCTGTAGCAAGCTACGGAGAAAAGGATGGGGAAAACTATGAAAGTAAGCTGAAGCGCGCCGTAGCCACACTGTCGGGCGGAGAGCAACAGCGGGTCTCCATCATCCGGGCCTTTGCAACCAACCCGCAGTTTATTATTGCTGATGAGATTCTGAACGCGGTACAACTCAAGCAACGGGTTGCTATATGGCATGAAATTAAGCAAGTGTGTGATAATAAGAAGCAGGGTTTTGTACTGATTTCCCATTTAAATCATTTACTAAACGACGACTGGTTCAGCCATCGACTTGAGCTGTCAAATGGACGCTTGTATGAAGTTAAGAATGATAGTGAATAGAAAATTAACTAAGCTTGCTGATAATTGTTATCGACACTGGCTGTTGTGCTTTTTTTTGCTGTTTGGCACGGGCGAACTGCTGGCCTTCGAAAGGTTGGCTCTGCATTTGCCCAATATTGAAATGACCGATTCTGGTGACCCCTTATCCTATATGCCATCCATCAGGCAGCTCAGCACTGTCAAATTTGCTCAGGGGATTAATATTGTGCAAAAAGAGCTACCGACCTTTTTTGGCTCTGAGTTGCCGGAATTTTTCCCGATAGACGAAGAGAATTTTTATTTAGAAGTTGAAGAAAAAGATACCTTATATCTTAAAAATGTTGCGAAGAAATATTCCAGCGACATTGTGATTTTTTCTACCCTGGAACTCGATCGACACGAACGTATCTTTTTTGTCTATTTAAATGCTTATGACGCCCGTAAGGGCAAAGGCTTTAAATGGTCCGTGGTGACATTGAATATCAGTATTGATCATATTGACATGCTGGATGAAATTTATGCCCAGATGATCTTTGAGATGATGAATGAAGCAGAACCGCTCGCCGTTTATCGTTGATTTATATGAGGTTCCTTAATTCTGACTCAGTCACATTGTTTAATCCCATAACGAGGTAAAAGTGAAAAACCAAAGAATCGTTCGAGGCCTTCTGATTCTGGCTTCAGTGGCACTGATAGCGTCCTGTGGAATGCTGGAAAAAACCACTAGTGGGATATTAAGTAAGACCAACGAATGGCTGGAGAAAGCAAAGAGTCTGTACAGTCGGGATTGGGAACGCACCGTCAATACCGATAGCGATTTCGAGTTTAATTTTGACCAGAATACGCTGATTGCCTATCAGAATTTAGGCCCTAAAACAGATGAGCCCAAACGCGTCCGCCTGGATTGGCAGATGCCGGAAAGCGTGCGCAAAGTACTATGGGTTAAGCAGACCCATAATGAATTCGAAAGGCGCCTACTACCTGGCGATGTTGCCTACGGTGTGGTGGGTGACTATTTCAATCGTGATAACAAGCTAGACCCTGAAACCTGGACGGTCTTCGTAGATCTAGACCCCACGAAAAAGAAGAATCGCTTGCTATGGAAGATACACTTTCTAGATTCATCCAACCGCATCAGGCAAACCGAGCGGGCTTTGATTTTTGATACTAATAGAAGTTAGCGTTCTGACCGATTGAATTTTGAAAGAGTGTTCTGGTCAATTCAAACCGGACATTTTTCTTAGAGAGTTTTCATACTCAATTGGCGACATATCATTGTTTGCTGAATGTAATCTTTCGAGGTTGTAATACCTCATATTAGCTGCAACATCTTTCTTCATGTGCTCACGTGTTGGCTGGTACACTTGGAATAGCCAGTCGTGTTTCAAACTGCCAAAGAAACGCTCAACAACAGCGTTATCCCAGCATGCTCCCGCATCTCCCATACTCGCTCTTATTCCATAACTATGCAGCAGTTTCCGGTAATGTTTGCTGGTATACTGTGAGCCCCGGTCACTATGAAACACCAGACCTTTTGGTGGCTGCCGCAGGTTATATGCTTTCATCAGTGCTTTGCTAACCAGATCTGATGTCATCCTTTTATCCACATGCCAGCCAACAATACGCCGGGAATACAGATCCATCACAATCGCTAAATACATCCAGCCTTCACCGGTTCTCAAAGTACGTCAAGTCACCCGCCCAGGCCTGATCAGGGGCAACCGGATTAACCTAGAAACCTCAGTTGACCACTAAGCGCGTCAGATAAGAGTTTGAAATAACAATATTATCAGTTGGCTTGTTAGGTCACCTGTTAGGTGAACATCGTTACACCGCGACTGGCACGCTTGTGGCGGCGCATTGCCGCGTTATAACTCCTTG
>JGI12048J13642_10448521_pt1 | contig 19490 bp, 14 predicted proteins | sample ElkSlonscriptome_16_FD_13642 | JGI IMG/M metagenome (IMG submission 13642)
AGAAAAAACCCGCCAGATGGTAATCATCCAGCGGGTTTGTTGGTTAGAGCTTAGTGCTTAGTGTCAGTTGAGTTCTTCAATGACGACTGACGTTTCGAAATCAAGCCTGCTTCTTATGAACCAAGACTACTTCTTATGAACCAAGACTATTTCTTATGAACCAAGGCTACTTCGTGAAGTCGAGAAAGTAGAGTCGGTACTTGGAACCATCGTGGAGCATGGCAAAGCTTTCGGAATCGGCACTGTCAGGCATATCTTCAATCGACAAATCAGCAATTGAGTTGTAGCCGTATTCGTAGTCCTGAGTCGAGCTGTTATAAGCGAACTGATAGATATCGTCGTCTGAATCAACCTGGAAAGCATAGTAGCGATAGGCGTCACCATCGTGCACCATGGCCCAACGGCTGTGGTCAGTGTCCTGCGGCGATTTCTTCAGCTCCAGTACCGGGATTGCATTGTTGTAGCCGTACTCATAAGTTTGTTTGTCAGAGCGGTAGGCGAACTGGTGGATATGCTCTGGATTAGCCTTGCTACGCAAATACAGGCGATAGGTTTGACCGTCGTGCAGCATGGCAAAGCTGGAGGCATCAGCATCAGCAGGTGCATTGGTAATCTTCACTGTAGCGATTGAGTTGTAACCATATTCGTAGCTGGCGGTTGCTGGGTTATAGCCGAACTGGTAAAGCGTATCATTTGAGTCCTTTTTGAAGAAGTATAAACGGTAAGCGGAACCATCGTGCAGCATTGCCCATCTTGAAGTATCAGTATCTTCTGGAGCACCGCTGATCACGATATGTTCAATGGCGTTGTCATAACCGTAGATATAGGCTGAACTACCTGACTTATAGACACTTTGACGCAGGGTAGGGATGATGTTTTCTTCCTCTTCTTCGTGCATGCCAGCCATAATCATCACTTCTTCCATGGAGCCAACGCGAAGTCCGTCTCCCCAGAATCCGCCCAGTACGTACACATCTTCATCTTCATAATTGATGGCGATGTAGATACCCGTGTTCTCGTAGTAGCGGAAATACCAGGGTGCCAGCGTCATCGTCTCAGCGGCAGGTCCGAACAATTCAGGGTAGGTAGACTCCGCCCAATCAAAAATACGCTCTGAATCGGTGGTGGTGTCTGCCCGCGCTATCAGCGAGGAGCTGAGCAGAACCAGTAGCATGAAATGGGTGAAAAATTTGTTGAATGTCATTGGGTCGTCTCCGAAAGTGAATTATTTGATGAGCCTCAATCAGTGCATCCATTCACTAGCCTGTTATCCTTGCTGACCTTTTGCTGTTGCAGACAAAGAGTCGTTGTTGAGTGATCATCGTTACTAGCAAGAAGCGCCGGAATTCGGGTGTTACCATCAGTTTTTGAGGTGGATCAATTTATCTCATGCGGGATTTGTGATGGGCTTCACATTTGGAGTGAACAAGCGGAGATTAGTGTTGTTTTTGGGTTTTTTTACTGATTGGAGTATTTGTCAATGCAAGCACCAGCCCATCCCGTATTGCGCGATATTGTCCTGGTAGGTGGTGGTCACAGTCATGTGGTGGTGCTGAAGCGGTTTGGCATGCGGCCGGAACCAGGCGTTCGCTTAACGCTGATTTGCCGGGATACTCATACGCCGTATTCCGGCATGCTACCCGGCTATATTGCTGGACATTATAGTTATGATGATGTCCATATTGATTTGAGCCGTCTCGCTCAATTTGCTGACGTTCGTTTTTACCGGGATGAGGCGGTCGCCTTAGATCTGCAAAACAATAAGGTCCTCTGCAAGGATCATCCACCGGTTGCCTTCGATAAGCTATCCATCAATATTGGTTCCACACCTCAGGTAGACGCTGTACCCGGTGCTGCTGAGCACAGTATACCGGTCAAACCTATCAACCGTTTTAACGAACGCTGGCTGGCTTTGCTGGCGCGTATCGAGGCTCATCGTGGTCCTTTGAGTATCGCACTTGTGGGCGGTGGCGCCGGTGGTGTGGAGTTGGCGCTGGCGATTCAATACCGCTTGCAGACTGAATTCCAGCGCTTACAAAAAGAGGCGGCACAGGTGCATCTTCATCTGTTCAACAGCGCTGAGCAGATTTTACCCACCCATAACACCCGCGTGCAGCAACGCTTTACCGAAGTGCTGAAGGCGCGTGGGATTCAGCTCCATAGTGGAACCGAAGTTACCCAAGTGACCGCCTCGCAGGTGATGACGGCTGCTGGTGCAGCTCACCATGCGGATGAAATTCTCTGGGTCACTCAGGCCGGTGGCGCGGATTGGCTGCGGGATACTGGCCTGGCGCTCGATGCCGGAGGATTTATCAAAATCAATGCCTTCTTGCAAAGCATCAGCCATGAGCATGTCTTCGCAGCAGGGGATATTGCCTCCATGGTCGGTTCACCGCGGGAAAAAGCCGGTGTATTCGCTGTGCGCCAAGGTAAGCCGTTGGAGAAAAATCTGCGGCGGGCCGCACAAGGCCGTTCATTAGAACCCTATCACCCCCAGCGACACTGGTTGGCGTTGATCAGCACCGGAGATCGCTATGCGGTGGCCTCAAGAGGAGGGCTGGAAATATCCGGTGGCTGGGTGTGGCGCTGGAAAGATTGGATTGACCGGCGCTTTATGAACCAATTTTCCAAGCTGCCAGAGATGGATGCGCAGCAGCAAACATTGAATCCGGCCCTTACGCTGGACGCGGAGGAAAAGCAACAGTCCATAGCCGCAGTCGCCATGCGCTGCGGTGGCTGTGGTGCCAAGGTGGGTAGTACTGCGCTTTCCCTGGCTTTGCAAAATCTGCAACCCTTTGATAGTGGCGATGTACTGGTCGGTTTGCACGCACCGGATGATGCCGCAGTCGTTAAAATCCCAGTGGGGCGGGCCGGTGTCTATACGGTGGACTTTTTCAGGGCCTTTATTGATGACCCCTATGTGTTTGGGCAAATCGCTGCCAACCATGCCTTGGGTGATGTGTTTGCGATGGGGGCAGTGGCTCAATCCGCCACCGCGGTGGCGACAGTGCCGCCGGGGCTCGAAGTGAAAACCAGCGATCTGGTATTTCAAATGATGTCTGGCGCGATCAAGGTACTTAATGAGGCCGAATGCACCTTAGTGGGTGGACATACGGGGGAGGGCAGCGAATTAGCGTTGGGTTTCGCGGTCAACGGCCACATCGATCCCGCTGAAGTGATGCGTAAAGCAGGCATGCAGGCGGGCCAGGTGATCGTGCTGACCAAGCCGATTGGCACGGGTACTTTGTTGGCTGCTCATGCCAGACTTGCAGCAAAGGGGCGCTGGATTGATGCGGCTCTGGCTTCCATGATGGTATCCAACCGTGCCGCTGCGGATTGTTTGCGTCGCTACGGCGCTACTGCTTGCACCGACCTGACCGGCTTTGGCCTGTTGGGTCATTTAGTGGAAATGACCCGTCCTTCAGGGGTGGATGTGGCGCTTGATATGGGGGCTTTGCCGGTGCTGTCCGGGGCAGAAGATACTGTCGCGGCCGGAGTGATGAGTTCTTTGCAAGCCGCCAATGTGAGACTAAAGCGGTCTATTCGTAATCAACACGAGATGCTGAAACATCCTCGTTACCCCTTATTATTTGATCCCCAGACAGCAGGTGGCTTATTAGCCAGTCTGCCCGCCGACCATGCAGCGGCCTGCGTGACTGAGTTGCAGTCAATCGGCTATTTTCAAAGTGCTATCATTGGCAGAGTACTGTCCAAGGGCGAAGCGCCGGGGTCGGTATTGCTCTTGTCTTAGCTCTCTGACTCTACGATCCAGACCTTTAAATTTCCGGCAGTCGTTCTTTTGCTGGGCTCTTTGGTTTGCTTTGTAGTTACAGATGAAAGACTGTCATGTATTTTTACATCTTCTTGTCTGGTCTGTGCAGTGGTTTCAGAATGATCCAATAATCAAAGGGTTGGGGTGTTTGTGGCGTTGGATTTGCTTATGGAAACGCTGATTGAAAGCCAAACAATGTAAAATTCTTATTACAGCCCTAGTCGGCTCTACTTAACAAACAGGGAAACGTTCTATGTTCGATTCTGTAAAGTCTTCAGAGTTTATTGCTTTTTTGCTCGCTGTATTGTTGGGCAGCGTTTATGTTCTGCCCGTAGGTGCGGCCCCTATGGATTTCTCTTTTACCGGTGAATTCGTTGACGATGAAGACGTGCAGCTATTCGATTTTTCGTTGGCTGCTCAGTCCGATGTAACCTTGCGTACATGGTCTTACGCAGGGGGCGTCAATGCAGCAGGTGAGACTATATTAACCGGTGGCTTCGATCCTATCGTAGCCTTGTTCGATAGCACGGGACTATTGATTGATGAAAATGAGGATGGCGTGGGCGTGGACACTGACCCAGCCACGCAAAGGGCATTTGATTCCTTATTGATGACAACATTAGGTGCGGGAGACTACCGCGTCGCACTCACACAATATTCCAACTTTGCGGTAGGCCCTTTCCTTACTGATGGCTTCCAGGGCTCGGGTACCTTTGGTTTTCAAGATGTGACCGGTGATTTCAGAGCCAGCACCTGGGCTCTTGATATACTGAATGTTGATGCAGCTAATCTTCTACTACCCAAGCCAATACCCGAGCCAAGTGTATTCGCTTTGCTGCTGCTGGGAGTGTGCAGCTTGCTGAGATCACAGCGCCAAAAAAGCGGTTAATCTTTGGTTTGATTGAACAAACAGAGTGATCGGCTTGTTAGTGCCTGCACTCTCTTGCGCTACTGTGAGCAGCCCATCTCGCTCTAGTCATTGTTGCCTGAGCTTTTCCACAAAATGCGGATTCGTTTTCCAATTTCAGCTTTAGCAAGCACATTGGCTATTCCTTGTTTTCGAACCTTGTGCCCGGACACCTCTATCTTCTGCGCCGCCGCAATTTTTGCAAAACCGGGCTTTCCCTCCAGATCATTCATTCAATCGGTACAACGGAATGGTAATGATCAAGACAATAATGAAAGGCCTTGCACTTGCCTTTGTTCTGATTACCAGTCTGTGAGTTTGTCAGCATGGCAGCCTTAATAGTCTGTTGGGCTTGACTTCAATCGCTGATTGTTCGATTCGCTAGGTTTTTGCGTAATAACTTTTACCAATGTATCTGGGTTCGTTCTCGGAAAGTATTGGGTTAGCTCTGAGATAACGACTTCGCCTGACGAGCAGTGTGGTCAGTAGATTTTAATCATTGATCAATAGAGGAAAATGCAATGTTTGGATTATTTAAGAAAGACCCGGTAAAAAAGCTGCAAGCGAGTTATGAAGCAAAATTAGCTGAGGCCATGGCAGCCCAGCGTGCGGGAGATATGCGTTTATTTTCTGCACTGTCGGAGCAAGCAGATAGTCTTCTGAAAGAGATTCAGGCTAAACAGGAGAATTGAGGGCGCTGAACTCGCCGCGAATCTTTGGCCAAGAGCAGCAAAGTGTTCGCGCTGAATATTCAGATCAGGACCCGATTGCCACCACTCGCTTTCGCTTTATCTGCTTTCAGGGTGGATTGTTGCAGCGCCACCCCAATCAAGTCGTTATGGCCCATCAGGCTAATACCCGCGCTGAAAGTGACCGGCTCCTTAACTCCACTGAAACGATGGTTAGCTGTCTTAACGCGCATTCTCTCTATTACCGTATGAGCATCGTCCAGACTAATATCCTTCATCAATAAGGTGAATTTTTCAGGATGGTGGCGCACAGGGATATCGGCCTGACGAATGGAATCCCTCACCAGGCCTGACAATTCCATGACCAAGCGGTCGCTGTTTGGCAGTTTGTTCTTATCCATGATTTTGTTCATATGGTCGATGTCGATGATCACCACAGCAAAAGTACTGGATATTGGGGGTGATAGCAGTTCCTTAATCGTTTCCGTAAGATAGCGTTGATTGAAAAATTGGGTGACATGGTCAATGTAACCTTCGACTTCTGCGCTGGCATTGGCTGAGGTAACTTTTTGCTTTAGTAAGAACGCCCGGCTTTCGTTAAGGTTACGAATGTAAGCGCTGTAAGCCAAGGCTAACCAGCCTGTGCCTGCTGACAGGTAAATGCAGAGCAGGTCTTGATGCGGGTAAGGTTGCACCAGCAATAAGAAAACTGTTGCCATGAAATAGACCATGAGGGTACTAAAACAGGCGGCTAAAAATCTGATGGGAAACACTTGAAAGGTGAAAATACAAGTAAACAGCAAGCTGGCAGTGGTTAACACCGTATTTTCAAACCTGGTGGTGGCAAGGTAAAAGGTCTGAAAGCCAATGACGGTGGAAGTCAAGACCAGAAATATCTGTATATAGCGCCAGTGTTTCTCGCTCAGCGTGAGCCACCAAAGCGTCAGATACAAAGGTATGACAATAGCGGCAATACTGAAAACCAACCCTTCAGGCAGGGCTTGGTCCGCTAGCCACAGTTGCAGTAAGGCAAAACACCAGATACAGAGGGAAATGACAATGCCGTAGCGCACGAACGGACGGCAGTAGCGGCCAAAGTATTCGCCGAAACTGCTTTCTAAATTGTTGTTTCTAAATGTTAAAAATAGAGGGTTGAGTTTGGCTCCCTCGAATTTGTTAGTTGCATGCATGGTTCAGGCGACTCCCTAGGCTCACTATCACTATAGGATTCATAGCATAAAATACCAGTTGGCCCGACCAGCTTAGAGTCATAGATCAAGCCGTCGATTACACCATGAATTCCTCAGTCCACAATGGATCAGCACCTTAGACCACATTAAAATGTCAGCTAAAATAAAAAACAGGCTCGCAAGGAATGATCTGGACTTTTTAGCTCTTTCCCTATCCTAGGGGCCTATGAGGTAGCGGTGGGTTGCTATACTATAACTAGTTAGTTTTCAGGATGTCCGTGATGGCATGCTAGCAGGCTAAAGTTAACGTAGAATCTGTAGAGCACGTTTTTTTGCTCGTTATTGTATTAGCTGCCATGACAAGGGATAACTGAAAAACACACGGGAGTGTTTGAACGGAAGACCTGACAGAACCGCTTACGTCGGTAATAGCATTGACAGCTAAAGCGACGTTTTGATAAAGAAAAAAGTTATTTGAAAAAAGGCCATTTAGAAGAAGAAAAGTCATTTAGAATAAGAACAGTGAAATAGCCGCGGTTCGGCTATTGGTGAAGAAACGAGCAGTATAAGAAGCAGTGATAAATTATGAATTCACGGGATCAACTAACGCAGGATCAATTGTCCAGAATAGTGGTGGTAAAGCAAGTTGCCGCACAGGATGTACTGGATACATTTCCGGACCGCTACCAAATCCTTAGCAACGATGTGGCAAAAGATTCCTGGCAGCTACTAGATACTTTTGATCAAGAACTAAAAAATGCCGGCCAGATCCTCTTGCGCCGGCACAATCAGATCATACTAGTGCAGCCGGATACGGGTATCTTTCTTCAGGATAAGTGTCCCAAGCGATGGTCGTTTGTCAGCGAGCTGAAAACCGGTGCTGTCAGTCAGTATTTGCAAGGGGTTGATCCGCTGCGTGCTTGTCTTCCTCTGGTTGATTTGGATGTTTCGTGGCAGCATCATCGCTTTCTTGATGATCAACAAAAAACCATTTGCAGGCTGGATTGGCTCACCCTCAAGCTGAAAAATCAACAAGTTAGTATCATTCACTTGAAAGGGGTCAGAGGCTATAAAAAGGCCTTCAAGAGTTTTACTGCCGCTTTGAATCAACATAGTGGCGGCGCCGACCATGGTTTTGGCATGATTTGGGAGGTTTTGTGTACCGGGCAGCATGTGGCACCGAAAAAGCAGAACTTTCTGATTGATCCTCATGAGCGCGCGGCTCAGGTTAAGACCGACTTAATTGGCTTCTATCTCGCCCATGCTCGTGCCAGTGAGCAAGGAGTGGTGGCTGACTGGGATACTGAATTCCTCCATGATTATCGTGTCAGCCTGCGCAAGGTTCGCTCAGTGTTAAGCTTGTTTAAAGGGGTCTTCAGCGAAGACGTTACCCGAGCTTTAAAAACTGAGTTTTCTAATGTAATGAGGTCTACCAACGATCTGCGCGACCTGGATGTGTACCTGCTTGACAAGCAGGATTATCTCGCACTGGTGCCAGAACCTATGCGCCCTGGTCTCGAGAAAATGTTCACTGGCTTTGCCAGCGAACGGCGCAAGCAATTGAAGAAGGTCCGGGCGCAACTGGAAAGCAGTGATTATCAGCAAGAAATGCAACGCTTGCAGCAACAGTTCCCAGAATATAACGGCACCCGGCTGGCGCCATCCATTGCTACACCACTGGGCCCTCTGGCAGAAGAACCCGTTGGCGAATACGCCAGTAAGCTGATCTATAAACGCTATCGGAAAATCCGCAAAATGGCCCGGGTAATCAATGATGGCACGTCAGATCAGGAGGTTCATGAACTCAGAATAGAGTTCAAGAAGCTGCGTTACTTGATGGAATTTTTTGCCACCCTCTATCCACCGCTGGAATTGAAAGAGTTATTGAAATCCATGAAATCCCTGCAATCCAGCCTGGGACGATTCAACGACTATTCAGTTCAGCAAATATCTCTGAACATCGTGGTTGAGATGCAACAGCAAGGTAAGCGCAAGGCAGACATGGACATTGTCCGCAGCATCGGAGCCTTGGTCGCAGCGATCCACGCTAAGCAATTGGAAGCACGTCGTCAAATTGCCTTAAGTCTTGATGGCTTCACTGGTGATAAAATGGCTTCAATGTTTACCCGGCTGTTCCATGCATCCACCGAATCCAAAACGAATGAAGATCAGAGTTCTGGTAAGGTGGGCGATGCTTCGGGCACTGGAGAAATAAAGGCTGCGAAAGCAGATGGCAGTAGTTCGAATCCAGTCGACCCGAGTTCAAAGCCGGCTGCTAACTCACCAGCAGCGGGAAATGCGCACTCAACAGCAGCTGCAAAGACCCCGGCACCGCAACCCAAAAGTCGAGCATCAGCTAAGGCTAATAAAGAGGCAACGCCTTCATCTGATGAAGTGGCGGCTACCTCTGCTGTTGACCCCACAGCGACTGAACCAGTGGTCGAAGCAAGAGCCGGGACTGAAACTAAGCCCAAAGAAAACACCAGCGAAGGGACTACATCCAACCCAGGGAAGAAATCAACCAGCCTTGTGAAAATATCGGTTAGTGCTGCCCTGCACAGTAGCAATGAGGATTCATTTTGAAAGTAATTGCTTGTTACAGCAACAAAGGCGGGGTCGGTAAAACCGCTACCGCAGTTAACCTGGCTTATGCATTCGCAGATGATGGCTTAAAAGTATTATTGGTTGATTTAGACCCACAAGGGGCTTCTGGTTTTTACTTCCGGGTAAAACCTTCAAAAAAATTACTTAAGGACGCTTTTTTTCAGGATGAGAAACGTTTTGTCAAAGCTATACGAGGCAGCGATTTTAGTAATCTGGATTTGTTGCCTTCTAATAGTAGCTTCAGGGATTTCGACTTATTTCTGGCGCAGATGAAAAAAAGTCGTTCAAGATTGAAAAAAACGCTGCGGACAGTAGAATCCTGGTATGATCTGATCGTTTTGGATTGCCCTCCCAATATTTCCAAGCTGTCTGAATCCATTTTTGCCACCGCTGACCAAATCATTGTACCGGTTATTCCAACCACCCTGTCGGAACGAACGTTGGATCAGTTGTTTGATTTTTTTCAAGAGAATGACTATGCCAAAGCAAAGCTAACGCCCTTCTTTTCTATGGTCCAGTCGCAAAAGTCACTGCACAAGGACACCATAGCCCGCTTATCTCAGTCGCACCGGAAACGATTCCTTAGTACCCAGGTTCCGTTTTCTGCGGATATAGAAAAAATGGGTATTCATCGAGCGCCCGTGGCCACTTTCGCCGCCTTCAAGCCAGCGGCGAAAGCCTACGGTAGTTTACAAAAGGAGATTCGAAAGCGACTGCTGAAATCATTCAAAGGCCCCAACTAACTGAATGGCACGGCAGCACTGAGCATTTCTGAAGAGAGGACCCATTTACTGCCTTGTTTGAACACTCTTCATCAGCCTGCCGATTTATCTTCTAAGTACATCCAAATATCTGACAAAGCCGCCGCTGCCCCCATTCGCAGATGATGATTATACAGGTGAGAGTATTCGGTCTCGTTAGGATTGATTTCTACCGTGGGAATACCTTGTGATGCGGCACTGTAGACGGGGCCAATGATGTAAGGGAACTGGCCCGATGTGCCAATAGTAATGACCAGATCAACCGCGGACTCCTCGATCTGATATAACTTTGCCACTTCCAGTTCTGGCAGCGCTTCACTAAACAACACAATGGTGGGGCGTATAATGCCTTTGCATTCTGGGCAGGCGGGTGGCAGCACCGGATCGCCAGAGTAACCATCGATTATTTGATCCGCCGTGGTTTCAAAGGAGCAGTTCATACAATACAGGTCGAAGGCATAGCCATGAATCTCGACCAGTTTTTCTGATCCGGCCCGACGATGCAGGCCATCTACATTCTGGGTCAGCACCCAGCTTCCTTGTTTTTTGCGTTGAATGTTGGCAATGATTTCGTGTGCTTCATTTGGCTCGGCCTGATGGCATGCTGCACCGATTTGCCAAAGGTATTTCCAAGTGATGTCGGGTCTTTCCATTAGCATAGGGCCGCTCAAAGCCTCTTCAATGCTATAACCTTCTTCAGTCTGGTTGTCTTCATAGAGGCCACCCACACCGCGGTAAGTAGGTAAGCCCGAATCCGCGGATATACCTGCACCGGTGATAAAAAGAATATTGTGAGATCGATCAATCAAATCGGCGACTTCTGCAATAGCATCAGACATTATATGGTTCCTCGGATAGATTGAGTGCCGGAGGCATAGCTACAGCCAAATGGTCTTCGGTGGAGCGGGTTCCCGGCGGGGAGGAGGTAGTTGACTCTCCCATTCTCGCAACCACTCTTGTAGCTGTTGTTCGCTTTTCTGGCCAAAATCTTTCACATCATTCTCAAGCTCCGGGAGCTGATCCCTGATTATGGTGGAAAACTCTTTGATCTTCTCCTGCCATTGCGGAATGAGTTGTTGGTATTTATCGATGCAGCTTTGCAGATCTGGACAGGCCTCGTCGACCCCGGTTTGAGCCGATACGACTCTGGGTAGAGTGAGCAGAGTAAGCAGGGTGATAAGGATCAGCAAGCTGAAAAGGATGGCTGGATAGAATCGGTTGGTATTGCTCATATTCATCAATCCTGCGGTTGCGGGAGACAAAAAATACTATTGGGTCATCATAATACAGGATTCGCCAAAGGTGCTAATAGAGTTAAATGCAGGGCTCTTCATTAACGGATGGAGCACCTTACCGTCTGAATATTCAAGTACTTTATGGAATTGCTGCCTATGATAGTTGGAGTCATTTCGAAGCGGCAAAGCAGATTGCGAATGATCGGCTGCACTGGCCATGAGTTGATGTTTTGTGGGGCTTAGCCAGGCACTGGTTATTCGGCTGGCTAAGCTAGTGATGAGAGCGTGTAGGGCCAGTGAGATCAGAGTGAGGCGAACCTTCGTTGTAGTGAAACTTCGCAGATTTCCCGCAGATCGTCCATTAGAGTGATAACCGCTTGCTCTTCTTGTGCAATCAGTTTCTGCTCTGCCAGTACGCTGTGAAGAATATCTTTCTTCGTCAGCGGGTTGGCCAACACTACACGAAAAACCACACAAGGTACGTTATTGTAACGCGCGGGTGTCAGGGTGGTTCTTGACACAAAGGATTTGCCTCTGGCCCGTTGAGTTTTCTGAATGAATTTGGTGATACGACTTATTTTGGCGTTGATCCGCTCGGTTTGTTCAGCATTGGCGTGGCCGAGATAGTCTTGCAACCACTGCGGGCAGTAGCGGTAGGTTAGAATGTTGAGTTCGGGTGCGGTAATTAACTCAAAATCCGGATCCGCGTCGATCATATCGGCGAAGGCCTGTGCTTTTTCAATGCCTTGGTCGATCAGCAATTCATAGCCGGTACGCCCCAGAATTTTCAAGCCGGAATGAATGAGCATTGCCATACCCGGACGAGAGCCTTCTAATGTCTTACTGCCCTGATCCCGTGAACCTTTGCGGATGATGTACTTGGCGTGGTGTTCGATGGCTCTCGTGTTATGAGGATCTTTAAAGACCACTAAGCCGGTACCCATCGGCACGTAGAGTTGCTTGTGAGCATCGATGGTTACTGAGTCCGCACGTTCTATACCTTTAAGAATCGGACGGTGCTTACTGGAAAACAGGGTAGGTCCACCCCAGGCGGCATCCACGTGGAAGTAAATGCCAAACTCTTCTGCGATATCCGCCATGGCATCTAAATCATCCACATTACCGGTTTCAGTAGTTCCGGCGATGCCCACCATGGCCATAATGTGGATATTGTTACTGCGTAGCTTGATACATTTTTTGCGTAAGCTGGCAATATTGATTTTGTTGTCGGCGGTCGTGGGAATGGCAATAATATTGTCGCTGCCAATTCCTAACAAATCGGCTGACTTGCAAAGGGAATAATGACCTCGTTCTGACACTAAAATGGCGGTGTCGTCGAAACCATAGTGGCGCAGTGCCTTAAACATACCGGAACGGCGCACACCCTTAAAATCCCCGTCGGCTGGAAAACTGGTATTACGAGCGACCCACAGGGCGGTGACATTGGCGATGGTGCCCCCGGAGCACATACTACCCAAAGCTACTTTGCAATTATGCAGGTTGGCTTTGTAGAACTTATCACGCTGGTTATAAACTAAGCGGTGTAAAATGCCAATAACCTGGCGCTCCATGGGCGTGAAAGCCTTGGAGGTTTCGGTCTTTACCAGGTTCTGATTCAGTGCAATCATAATTTTCGATAGCGGAATCATGAAGCACGGAAGGGCAGTGGTCATGTGACCAATAAAGCTGGGAGAGGCGGTATGCACTGACTGGGCAACTAATTTTTCCAACAGGAATTCAGTTTGCTCAGAGACGAAAATCGGCTCTTCAGCGATCTTGGTGTCAGAAAAATCACGCTGCATTTCGCCCAAATCTTTCTCTTTGGCGACGATGTGATCTTGCAGGAAGCCGGCAAGATTTTGCGAGATCATTTTGTCGATGCGACCTAACGTGGAATTTGGTTCCTCTGGCAGGGTAAACACCCGATGCATTGATTCCAGGTTGGCTGTCGCGGACTTGGGGGCTGAAGTTTTTGAGGTGTGGGACATAGCTATTTTATCACCAAAGCGCTTTCTTTTGTCGCTGTACTCATTTGCATCTCTGCCTTACATCTCTGCGAACAGGACTGAGCGATTTAACCGACAGTATAAACAGAGAAAATTTTCGGCGCTAGCCATGAACTTATGGACCTACGTATAAGAAAACAAGCCTTATATGGCTCGATTAGTGGGAAAACTAATGAATTCAGAAGCTGGAGCGACTCGTTAATTGTACTTATGCATTAGTGAGTAAACCGTAGCGCCGGCAAAGTGGTGATATTTGCCTGGGGATTGGTGATGCGGGTGTTCTATGTCATGGACAAAGGCATGAGCCTTCTTAATATCAGACCAGTGTCTAAGGCCTGCACGGCTTCGAGAATAGAGATAGAGGTGTCAGAAAATTCTCTCCTGAGAAAATTCCAGCACGCGAGCATCCAGTCCTTCAGCAATGGCCTGTTCAACCCAGCTAATTCTCTGAGCTGACTGAGCAGGACTATCGGCAATAACCGTCAGACTCCATTCCGCAGATTGATGTTTGTCCTGATAATTGCTTTCAATTACAGACAAGAACAGCTCCCTGCCCAGACGTTTCTTAAGGCCAGTCAAGCGATGGCGCTTGGCCTTCAGAGAGTCACAGCCCTCCAGATGCAATGTAACAGTCAGGACATGGATTTCCATGGTGTGCTCGCGGCTAAATAATTGTTTTAAAGAATTATTTTGTTGATTGATTCTGCTGTTTGTTGTTATCAATTGTCTTGCTGGTGAAGCGCGACGGCACTTCTGATCGTGTCTTTGAGAGATGATTCGAGATTTTGTCCGCGATAAGCTATTCCATTGATGAAAATGGCGGGTGTTCCAGTAAGTCCCAGCCGCTGTGCTTGCGCAATAGAGCCGGTTAATAAAGGGTGAGGAGTTTCCGCTTGCAGGCAAGCCCGGAGTTGTTCTTTGTCAGGAGTCAGTGATTCAGCCAACTCAGTGATTTTCGCGCTGGTTAAATTATCTTGCTGGCTGAACATCGCTTTGTGGAGTGGCCAGTATTGATTCTGCTGATGAGCGCAAAGGGCGGCTTTTGCCGCGTAGTTCGATGTTTTACCCAGGATAGGCAGTTCAAGCGCAACCAGGCGAATCTGCTCAGGATATTCTGCTTGGATCTGGGTCAGCGTGTCCGAAGCGATGCGGCAGTGCGGACATTTATAGTCAGCGAAGTCCACTATGGTGACCGTTGCTGTTTCCGGGCCCAGTGCAGGGTATCCTTCAATATTCAGCTCGACGCTGGGTGCCTTGGGCGGCTGGCTGTAAAAAGTGACCCGGCCCGCTTGTTCCAGCATGTCTATCAGTTCTCTGTCCGCCTGGTGTATTCGATTTCTTTCTAAGGCCTCTTTAATGGCTTCTTTGACTTGAAAATAAGGCTGACTGATTTGCGCCCGGTTAGCCTCATAGAACTCAGCGGCATGATCATCGGTAATAGCGGGGGTTGTAATCAGTTCTTCTCTTATCGTGTTCCGGGAAACGCCCCGCTTGGCCGCCAGGTTGTCCAGATGCTGGTGTAGCGCTGCGCGCTTTAGAATCGCCATTTTTTCTTCATGGTGATTCTGCTCGAGCTGGTACAGGGCATTCGCTGCCGCATAGGAGAGCGTTGGTAGCTCATAGTCCTCTCCTTGTAGTCTGAACAGAGTTGTTGCCGCTGGTGATTCACTGCTTTCATCTGACCCTGACAATGAACCAGTATTGAGCAGAGTAGCCACAAACAAACCCAGGGAAAACATGACGAAACCCACATAAATTGGTGGGATTGACTTCTTCTTTTGCATCATTTTTTCCTTTTTTAAGTGGACCATCCAAGCATACAGGGGGCCTGTAGATTGATGGGTAGTGTGCGCTGGACACTAGCACTATAGCATTGGCAAACAGTATAGAATCAGTCTGGCAAAGGTGTAGGTGCATTCTGATTAAGAATTGCTAAAACTTATTTTTTCAGCAAAGCAAGCTACACTTAGAAAGGCAAAATAAGGAGTTGCTAGCGTCCACCGTCCGGTTTATCTAAATGTCCAGCAATCTCTGCCAGTATAACGGGTTTGTCAGGGACATAACCTTTTGAATCAGTCATCTAAGAGAGAGAGAATGCTTAACAAGCGTGCTCATCCCCGCTATCAGTTGCAACACGATGCCTTCATCGTGGCCAAAGGTTACGCTCCAGTTGCTTGTGATATGGCTAACGTCTGCCTTGGCGGTATGTTGCTTACGAATATATGTTCTCCCAAGCTATGCCATTATTTGTCAGAGAATCCAGCGTCGAGGATCGAAGTTCACTTGTTTTGCCGTTATGAAAACAAAGAGCATCATTACACCTTGTTGGCTGATATTTGTCGTTTGGAAAAGCGTCATGTGGGCTTGCAGTTTGTGCACCCCCAACCCCTGCTTGTTGATGGCATCGTTAAGATGCAATCACAAAAAAGCAACAAAGGGGTTTTGTATACCACCGCCAGCAAACGCACCAGTATGCGGAATTGGTTTGCCAGCCATGCCGAACAGTTTGTCCGCCAGGTACTGAACGAACTGATCAAGCAAACAGAAAGTGAACTGAATTTACGTACCGAATCGAGCACCGATGTCAATGAAATCAGTAGGCTGCGTGAAGCTACCACTTTGCTGATGGATATCGACAGCTATCAGCAGCAGTTTATTAAGAGCTGGAAATCCGGCTTGTCGCTGATCATGAAGGGCGAAACCATCGCCTTGGATTCTTCCAGAGAGCTGAAGGTTATCGACAAGTCTCAGTTTGAGGGCTGGTTGGAAGTGCAGATGGTGGCGACCTCGGTGCTGAACCGACATCGCAACCATATCTATGTGTTGAATCAATTTTTAAGTCAGATTCTTGAGCAGGATATTGATGATCGGATCAATCCGATTGCCCCCGCTGTAATAGGTCAATATTTATACAATACGTTTTCTGGCCTCTCTCTACCAAGTATTACCCGCCCACTGATCTACCGCAACTTTGAGAAAGTACTGAACCGGGCTTATGAAGATACTCTGAGTTCACTGTTCGGAGTGTTTGAAAAACATGGACTGCGCGCCATTAAAATGGAACAAGTGCGCTCTAACTGGAGCGACGATTCGCCCAGTTTGGCTCCGCAGACAGTGAGCCATGATGAAAGTGAAGAAATGGCAGCTCCGGATGAAGACCTTTCTCCATCAACGCCCGCCGGTGTTCCTGTGCGCCAAACCGCGGGCAATATTCTGAATATGATGCGCTTGCAAAGACAAGTCTCCAATCCCGTCGTAACCGCCAGCGTGAAACAGATGACGACAGAGAATCTGGAGCAACTGGAGTCTATCGCGCCAGAGAACGTGTTGGCCCAGCATGAAGAAATCCTGAATCAGTTGTCAGAACAGAATGTCAATCTGGCGGATGCGCTGCAGTCAGAGGGAGTGGCCAGTAGTTTGGGTGCCCAGCTAAATCAAAGTGACTGGGATCTGGCTAATTTGGTCGATCAGCTTTTTTCTCCGGTTGACGAGCGTAAGGTGGCCTCTGAGTTGAAAGCCGTAGTCAACCAATTGCGTTTGCCTTTGTTTACTCTGTTGTTGTCTGACCAGTCCTTTTTTCAGGATCAGAACCATCTGGCGCGGACCTTAATCAATGATTTTATGGCCTTGGCCACCGCCGACCGGGTGACCAGTAAGAATCTGGAAAAACTGCTCAAACAAGTGGTGGAAGAGTTAACCACAGCCGGTGAAATGTCTCCCGAATTGCTGGAGAGCTTAGGTGCCCGGCTGAAAAAACTGGTTAAAAGACAACAATTGGCATTCGATCGCAACGCCGAACGGATTGCGAAGACTTACGATGGCCAGGACCGTTTGGTCGGTGCCAGGCGAGCCATTACGCGCCGTATCAATACCTTGATTGGCGGCAAGCAGGTGCCGGATGTGGTGCTGGAATTGCTGGATGCGGGCTGGGAGCACGGGATGGTACTGGGGCTACTCAAAGAGGGTGGCGACAGTGAAACGGTGGTTGAAAACTTTGCGGTTTTGGAGCAATTGTTTCAATGGCTCTCGGCTGACGTCGATGAAGACCTGATATTCGAAAAAGAGATTGAAAGCCCGGCTTTACTTGAGCAAATAGAGCGCGAATTGCAATCTATGTCGGAACCCAGTCGGGTGCGGCAGGTGCAGGAGAAACTAGAGAATCTGCTTTACCATGATGGTGAAGTGACCTACACCTTCATCGAGAGCTACATGTCCGGTGAAGACCCTGGTTTGCCCTTAGTGACACCCGACGAAGATATTGATGAGCGCTGGCAGGAGCGAGCCCATCAACTAGCAGTCGGAGAATGGGCTGAATTGGTCACCGATAACCGGGTACAAAGAATGCGCTTAGTGTGGATCGGAGAAGATGCCTTCAAATTTGTTTTTCTGACCAAGGAAGGCATGCAGGAAGCTCACTTTGATTACGCCGAACTGGTGACTAAATTACAGGATGGTGAATTGGTTCGGGTAGATCAGGGTGAGGTCCCCTTCGTGGATCAGAGTCTCTACGCGATTGTCGAGGATCTCTACAAAAAGATGGCGGTACAAGCGGTTCACGACAGTTTGACCGGCTGCATGCAGCGCCATGAATTTGAGAAAAAGTTGAATATCACCATTGAGAAAGTAAAACTTGCTGAAGATACCGCCGCATTGATTCTGTTTGATATCGATCGCTTTAATGTGATCAACAGCAATCAGGGAATGAAGGCCGGTGACGCCGTACTGAAAAGTTTTAGCAAGCTGGTCGACACCTGGTTACAAGAGTATGAGCTGGATTTTCAGCTTGGCCGTATCGCCGGTAACGAGTTTGCCCTGATCGTCGGGCCGATCGACCTCGAAGCAGCCGTCGCTGTCGCCGACAAGGTAAGAGTCAGTTTTGCACAGCACAGATTCAATTATGAGAGCCAGACTTTTGCGGCCACCCTCAGTAGCGGTGTGGTGGTGGTTGATGAGCGCTCTCCAGACGCTGGCCAGTTACTCAGTCGCAGCACTCTGGTTTGCCGCTCGATTAAAGACGCGGGAGGGAATGCCACCCGGGTCTATTCAGCGACCGATAGCGATCAAGCCAGACAAAGAGAAGTACTGAAATGGTTAGCCTTGATAGAAGATAGTCTAAGCGGCAGCAACTTGTTTTTGAGAGCACAGAAGATTGGCCCTGTCTCCGGCGATGGCTTGCCTTTGTATGAAATTCTGCTGGGAGTGCGAGATGAAAAGGGTGATGTGGTATCCCCTGCTACCTTTGTCGAAGCCGGTGAAATCTACAATAAATCCGTGCAGATTGATACTTGGGTAGTGAGCACTACTTTTGACTGGATGCGGGCTAATCCCGGAAAGCTGGAGGATATTGGGGCTTTAACCATCAATCTGTCAGGTCGATCGTTAAGCGACAATGAGTTCCTGGAATTTCTGGAGCAACAATTTGTAGTAGGGGGTTTTTCTGCTTCCAAAATTTGTTTTGAAGTGACCGAAACCTCCGCTGTTGCCAATATTAATTACACTGCGGACTTTATGCGGGAAATAAAGCGCAGTGGTTGTCGCTTCGCGCTGGATGACTTCGGTACGGGGTTTTCATCCTATGCTTACCTGCAAAAATTGCCTGTCGACTTTCTAAAAGTAGATGGTTCTTTTGTTAAGGATTTGCATAAAAATGTTACTAATTTTGCCATGGTGAAGTCGATTTCCGAGCTGGGACAATTTCTTAAAATCTACACCATTGCCGAGTGTGTTGAAGAGCAAGCTGGATTGGACGCTTTGGCCAGCATTGGTGTTGATTATGTGCAAGGCTTTGTTCTGGCAAAGCCTATTCTGCTTGCTGACCTGTGATGCCGTCAATCAGGCATCACCAGTGGTAAATCACTCTTAGTCCTGCCAATCGGCCTGGGTTTACCTTGCCTCACGGTAACAGGCCCCCTCTTATTCGTTTCATAGGATCGCCTTAGAGTTCTCTCGTTACTGAGCGACACAGTTTGAAACAAAAAAGCTTTTTCCCTGATTTGCGCTCTGCAGACGCTCAACTATAACTACTTGCACAAACTATCCATCAATCATGGTGTCCATGGTCGACTAACCGGCAGAGCTGCTTAAAGGAGGAGTTCAGATTGGAAGCTAAAAGTAAAGAACAGACCGGTGAAATTGATTCACCGGAAGCAAAACAGAAATTCAGGAGTCAGTTGAAGGATGATATCGCAGCATTTTTGCAGCGAGGCGGTAAAGTCCAGCTGATTGGTGAGGATGTGCGCGCAGACTTACCCAAGAAACCTAACTCAGATTATGGTAGTGGTCCTATCTAGTTTTCATCCTGAAACGGCTTCCATGCCGTTTCGCGG
>JGI12048J13642_10001248_pt1 | contig 19481 bp, 22 predicted proteins | sample ElkSlonscriptome_16_FD_13642 | JGI IMG/M metagenome (IMG submission 13642)
CCTTATTTGAGCCGAATATCCCCGCTTTGGAAATAAAGCGCCTGAATACGATTTCTTTTGCTACTTTTGGAGCAGTAATAAACCACAATTCTTATGAAACGACTATTTACATTATTAATGTTAGCTGCTGCATTTAGTTTTACTGCATGTAATTCAGCTACCGAGAAAGCCGAAGATGCTAACTCAACCGATACTACTGAATCTACTGAGCAAGAAGCTCAAGAAATGATGGATCAGATGGATGAAGAAATGGAAGAAGTAGCTGATGAAGCTGACAGTACTGCTGATGAAGCAATGGATGCTGTTGAAGACGCTGCCGATGACATTAAAGAATCTGTTGAAGAAACCACTGAAGAAGTAAGTGAAGAAATGTAATTTCTTTCTTTAGATCAAGGAACCCGTTGAGACATCAACGGGTTTTTTTGGTTTAAGCGGGAAAGGGTTTTTTGTACGATACGGTCTTCTTGGTTGATCACTTGATAAAAAGCATTGTCTCCCGCATAATTTCTGGCTATGCTGCCTTTAATTCGATTTTTAGCCAACTTGATGCTTGCCTGATCCAATTTTCTGTCGACGGAATCAATTCCCTTGGAAGCGGCATAGTCAAAAAACTCAGCTAAAATACCTTCCTTTATAGAAAAGCTGCTCACGAATTTATTTGGCTGATAGCGACTCGCCAAGGCATCCCGATGTTGATCTACATACTCAAATCCAAACTGATAGAAGATCCCCTGAAAATTTAATCGGCGGTACAGATCGGAATAGCTACTGGTGTCAATGCCAATAAAGAGGTCTGGTGTAATACCTCCTCCCCCGTAAACCACCTTGCCTCCAGCCGTATAGTATTTTAGCGAGTCCGGGAAATCAATGCTATCTTTTGAAAACAGCTCACCGTTAGTGTAACGGGCGTAGGCTTCTTCGTTGTACTTTTCTGCCCCATCTTCGTATGATTTTTGAATGCTCCTTCCGGTAGGCGTATAATATCTGGCTACTGTTAGGCGAACAGCAGAGCCATCAGGCCATTGTACACTTTCTTGGACCAATCCTTTTCCAAAGGAACGCCTGCCTACGATCAATCCACGATCATTATCTTGAATGGCTCCGGCTAAGATCTCTGAGGCTGAGGCTGAACCCTCGTTGATCAGTATGGCAAGTTCAATATCTTCAAAGCTTCCCTTCGTTGTGGCAAAATAATCGATACGCTCTCTCGATTTTCCATTGGTATACACGATCAATTCTCCCTTTTTCAAAAACTCATCCGAAATGTCGATGGCGGCCTTCATCATGCCCCCGGTATTGTTCCGGAGATCCAAAATAAGGTCTTCCATGCCTGCCTCCAAAAGTGCCTTACTAGCTCTCATGAACTCATCATAAGTGGTTTTGGCAAAGCGAGAAATTTTCACGTAAGCGGTATTCTCGTCAATCATATAAGCAGCTTCAATGCTATGGAATGGGATTTTATCTCTGATGATTGTAAAATCAAGCGCTTCATTTTCCGAATTTCGGATCACTTTTACGACCACTTCAGTCCCTTTTTCACCCTTAAGTCGCTTGATCACTTCCTGGTTGCCAATTTCTGGCCCGGTGATCGATTCTCCGTCTACTTCAATGATGCGATCGCCTGCCATGACCCCCACTTTTTCTGAGGGGCCCCCGCCCAAAGCTTGAATAATGACTACGGTATCTTCAACAATCCTGAATTCTACGCCGATCCCTTCAAAATTCCCCTCAAGCGGGTCATTCATTTGTGCGTATTGATTACCGGGGATATAATAAGAGTGGGGATCCAGGTTCTGAAGTAATTCCTGAATAGTTTCTTCTAAAATTTGCTCTTCCTTTACGGTATCTACATAAGCAGACTTAATATAGGCCAATACCTGTTGGAGCTTATCCCCTTCAGTAAGACTTGATTGTTGAAACATCATTGCCTTACCTTGCTGCTTGCCAAGCTCTCTACCCAAAAAAATTCCCGCAATCATAAAAAGGGAAATGATCAGGGGCAATACGATATATACCGACTTGTTCTTACTCATCTTTGCTTAATAATTCATCATCTTTGATCTGCACCACCTCTACCCCGGCTTTTTCAAGAAATTTGACCCCTGAGTCGTCTTTGTAGCCTTTGATATATACTACTCGCTTGATACCTGATTGAAAAACGAGTTTACTACACTCTTTGCAAGGTGAAAGCGTTATATAAAGCGTTGCACCATTGGAATTGTTCGTTGACTTGGATACTTTCATGATGGCATTTGCCTCAGCGTGCAGCACATACCAAAGGGTTTTACCTTCAGCATCTTCACAGCAATTATCGAAGCCGGTTGGAGAACCATTGTAGCCGTCAGAAATGATCATTGAGTCTTTCACGATCAAGGCACCTACCTGTTTTCTTTCACAATGAGAGAGTTTAGCCCATTCTTTTGCCATTTTAAGGTAAGCAATATCATATCGCTTTTGCTTCGCTTTGCTTTGGTATTCTATCTTCACGCTTTTTCGTTTAAGATCAAGGCTTCCATCACCGGGGGTAAATGTTGGTGTTCCAACTTTTGCACTTTCGCCCTCAATTGCGCCAGCCCATCAGATGGCGCTATCTTACATTCAAATTGTTGAATGATCAACCCGCTATCGTAGTGCTGGTCTACCCAATGAATGCTAATCCCGCTTTTCGACTCATTGGCTTCTAACACCGCTTGGTGTACCCGATCACCATACATGCCTTTACCTCCAAATTTAGGCAATAATGCAGGGTGAATATTTACCATTCTTCCGGAAAAAGCACCGACGATCACTTTTGGTACCATCAGTAAAAAGCCAGCCAGCACGATCCAATCCACATTTCTTTCCTTCAGCTTATCTAATACTTCTGTGGCTTCTTTAAATTGCCGCTCAGAAAAATAATATGCCGGACAACCCTCTTGTTCTGCTAGCTGCATTACCCCTGCTTCTTTACGATTGCAAAAAACACAGTCCACTTTTATGGATGGATGTCCTTTGAAATAGCTGATCAGCGCGCTCGCATTGGTTCCTCTTCCGGATGCAAAAATGGCTATCTTAGTTTTCATAGAAAGGCCTCAAAATTAGTTAAGCCCATGGAAAAGCAAGCGCATAGCCAGAATAACTTTATCCCTTATCAAGGCGACATGTACCCCGTCGATGATATGAAGGACCGATCTGAAAACTTCTTTCGCTTCATGAATAAGAGGAGATCGCTGCGTTCTTTTTCGGATGAGAATTTCCCCATTGAGGTAATTGAAAACCTAATTAAAGCCGCTTCAACTGCACCATCCGGAGCACACAAGCAACCGTGGTCATTTTGCGTGATCCGAGACTCCAAGATCAAAACGGCCATTCGCAAAGCGGCTGAAAAAGAAGAATATGAAAACTATCACGGCCGAATGAGCGAGGAATGGTTAGATGATCTCGAGCAGTTTGACACAGATTGGCATAAGCCCTTCTTGGAAATTGCACCCTATCTGATCGTGGTGTTCAAGAAAACGTACGACTTAGACAAAGGGGACAAGAAAAAGAACTATTATGTGAACGAATCTGTGGGCTTGGCTTGCGGCTTCTTGCTTGCAGCCATTCATAATGCAGGGCTTGTTGCCTTAACGCACACCCCTTCTCCCATGAATTTTTTGATGGAGATCCTGAAAAGGCCTAAAAACGAAAAGCCATTTTTATTGATCCCAATTGGCTATCCTGCAGAGGATGCTGAAATACCTGATCTTCAAAGAAAAGCACTTGAGGATGTCATGACGCTATATTGAAGGAAAAATAAATTTTGATATTGACTGAATAACAATTTTCTTTGCACTTTAATCTAAATCAAATACGATGGCAGATACAGCATCAAGAGTAAAAGCAATTATTGTAGACAAATTAGGCGTAGAAGAAGGCGAGGTAACTGCTGAGGCCAGCTTCACAAACGATCTTGGAGCCGACTCTTTAGATACGGTTGAGTTGATCATGGAGTTTGAAAAAGAATTCAACATTGCCATTCCAGACGATCAAGCTGAAAAGATCACCACTGTAGGTGACGCAATCACTTACATTGAGGAAAACACCAAGTAAGTCTTTCTAGTTTTAACATGGAACTCAAAAGGGTAGTTGTTACCGGATTAGGGGCTATCACTCCAGTTGGCAATACGCTCGAAGAATACTGGAATGCTTTGATTGATGGAAAGAGCGGAGCCGCTCCGATCACTCAATTTGATGCATCCAAGTTCAAGACGCAATTTGCCTGCGAGGTTAAAGGCTATGATCCCAGTGCACATTTTGACCGCAAAGAGGTCAGAAAGTTGGACTTGTTTGCCCAATATGCAATGGTTTCTACTGATGAAGCCATGCTTGATTCCAAAATAGATCTTGAATCTATTGATCGCGATCGCTTTGGCGTGATTTGGGGCGCGGGGATCGGAGGTTTAAAAACCTTTCAAGAGGAATGCATTGCGTTTGGAGAGGGAGATGGAACCCCAAGATTCAACCCTTTCTTCATTCCCAAAATGATCGCAGACATTGCTCCCGGTCACATATCGATCAAATACGGCTTAAGAGGACCGAACTTTACCACGGTTTCTGCATGCGCCTCAAGTACAAATGCGATCATTGATGCATTCACTTACATTCGCTTAGGTAAAATGGACCTTTGTATCACCGGAGGTTCAGAAGCTGCGGTGTGCGAAGCAGGAATCGGGGGTTTTAATGCCTTACAGGCACTTTCTAAAAGAAACGACGATCCCACTACTGCTTCCCGACCTTTTGATGCAGAGAGAGATGGTTTTGTATTAGGTGATGGTGGTGGTTCGCTAATTCTGGAAGAATATGAGCACGCCAAAGCAAGAGGGGCGAAGATCTATGCAGAAGTCATCGGCTCAGGTCTCTCGGCTGATGCCCATCATATGACAGCCCCCCACCCTGACGGATTAGGTGCAAAAAACGTGATGAAAAACGCAGTANCAGATGCCGGCATTTCGACAGAAGAGATTGACTACATCAATGTGCATGGAACGTCTACCCCGCTAGGCGATGTGGCCGAAGCAAAAGCTATTGAAGAAGTTTTTGGGGATCATGCATACCAATTGAACATCAGCTCTACCAAGTCGATGACTGGTCACCTCTTGGGAGCCGCAGGAGCGATCGAGTCGATTGCAAGCATAATGGCTGTAAAGCATGATATCGTGCCCCCTACCATTAACCACTTTAATGACGATGAGGCTTTTGATCCTAAATTGAATTTTACCTTCAATAAAGCTGAGAAACGCACCGTGAGGGCAGCCCTCAGCAATACCTTTGGTTTTGGCGGCCATAATGCGTCAGTGGTCTTTAAAAAGATCTGATTTTGAGCCTTTTTCGAGGTATTCATTATTTTTTACTCCCAGACAACAGCAAGCAAAAGATCTTAAAGTCCATTCTTGGCTTTAGACCATTCAATATTGAATTATACGAACAGGCTTTTACTCATGCATCCGTGGCAGGAAATGAGGTGCCAGTTCAAGAGGAAAGCAATGAACGCTTGGAGTTTTTAGGCGATGCGGTTTTGGGGGCCATCATAGCCGAATACTTTTTCGTCAAATTCCCTCACAAAAAGGAGGGCGAATTGACCAAGCTTCGGTCTAAAATGGTAAGTCGCTCGTTTCTAAATCAGTTGGCAATTGACATGGGTCTTGATTCCTTTTTAGAGACCTCTGCCGACACCCGACGTAGTAAATCAATCTTCGGGGATGCCTTCGAAGCACTGATCGGCGCCATTTATCTTGATCGTGGATATACGATCTGCAAAAAATTCATCGTAGAAAAAGTCATTCCGGATTACATCGAACTGGGAAAGCTGATCAAGACGGAAAGCGATTTCAAATCTCGGTTTGTGGAATTGGCTCAAAAAGAAAAATACCAGTTTGATTTTAAGAATGTAATGCTTCAACACGAAGAACGAATAAGGTATCGCTCTACTCTCAGTATCAACGGAAAACCAGTTTCAAAAGGAGAAGGTCCTTCGAAAAAGAAGGCAGAACAAATCGCGGCCGAGAATTATTTTGATAAAAATAGATAGTGTCGGCTATTTTCATTCATAAGCATTGCTCATTGTTTACCTTTGGAGGTTAAGAAAAGTAATGAGTAAGTTTAATCTAGAGCTAGAAGAAGACTTCGACTTCTTTCTTGTGGGAATCTGTTCGCATATCAAAGACTATCGCCTAAGCTGGGAGCTAAATCAGGCGCTTGACATTACGCTTGAAAAAGCTGCGGATCTTGAAATTATGGCACAGGGAGAATGCAAATCATTTTCTTTTAATCAGGATGAAGATGAAAGCCGTGCAACCGATTATTACCTGATCTCCAATAAAAGCGCCCATGGGTACCTACTTGCAGAAGAGAAAAAATGTGACTTCCTTTTGATCGTGAAAGGATTCATCAGCGGGGAAGAGGAAAAAAGCCTGATCAAAACCATAAATCAAAGTAAGAATGTACTCACTTCCTACGTCATTGAAGTAGAAAGTCTCAAATCGAAACACAATTTAATATTTTAAGACGATGAACCGTCAAACCAAGAAAACCAAAATCGTAGCTACCGTTGGCCCTGCAACTGCCTCCAAAAAAATGCTGAACAGCATCATCAACCAAGGCGTGAACGTGATCAGGGTAAACTTCTCACATGGGAGCCATGAAGAGCATCAATTGATCATTGATCGGGTTAGAGCCATCAATAAAGAAAAAGGCATTCATACCGCAATCCTTGCGGACCTTCAAGGGCCAAAAATTAGGATCGGTGAGGTTGAAAACGGAAAAATTAGCGTGGAAAAAGGGCAAACCATCACTTTCACCACAAAAGATCAACAACCAAAAGACAAATTCACGCTTTACATCAGCTATCCGAGCTTCCCAAAAGACGTGAAAAAAGGAGAACGGATTCTCATTGACGATGGTAAACTCAGTCTGGAGATTGTAAGCAGTAACCAAAAGGACAAAGTAGAAGCAAAAATGCTGAATCCAGGGGTAATTTCTTCAAAAAAAGGAGTGAATCTGCCAAACACCAAGATCTCTCTTCCCAGTTTGACCAAGAAGGATAAAGAAGACCTTCAGTTTGCTTTAGAGAATGACCTGGAATGGATCGGGCTGTCTTTTGTGAGAAGCGGTCGCGACATCATTGAGCTTAAACATCTGATCCAAAAAAGCAATCGGAACTCACTGGTGATTGCAAAGATCGAAAAGCCTGAAGCCATCGACAATATAGAAGAGATCATCGACGAAACAGACGGTCTCATGGTTGCCAGGGGCGACTTAGGAGTAGAGATTCCTATGGAAAAAGTGCCTCTTCTTCAGAAGGAGCTGGTAAACAGATGCTTAAAAGCCGCCAAGCCCGTGATCATTGCCACACAAATGATGGAAAGCATGATTAGCAGTATCAGTCCCACCCGAGCCGAGGTAAATGATGTGGCCAACGCAGTACTTGATGGTGCTGATGCAGTAATGCTCAGTGCAGAAACTTCAGTGGGTAAATATCCCATAAAAGTGATCCAAGCCATGAGTAAGATCATCCAGCAAATTGAAGAAAGTGAACAGATCTACCATCATGAATTTCCACCCGAACTTAACGAAGAACGATTCATTTCTGATTCGATCTGCTATAATGCCTGCCGGCTTTCTCAGCGGACAGAAACCAAGGCCATAGTCAGTATGACCCATTCGGGATATACCGCGCAAAAATTATCTAGCTTTAGGCCAAAAGCCGGCATCTATGCCTTTACCGGTAATCATGCCTTGCTGAACAAACTCAGTTTGGTATGGGGTGTGAAAGGCTTCTACTACGATAAATATGTGAGTACGGATCACACCATTGCAGACATCAAATATCTTCTGAAAAAACATGAATTTCTAAAAGATAAAGACCTCATCATTAACATTGCGAGTATGCCGATCAATGAAAAGGGGCAATCCAATATGATCAAATTGAGTTACATAGACTAAGCTTTAAGGTCCTTAACCAGCCGCCGCATGGGAAAGATATTAGCGAGCCACAACCGGAACTTGCATGTATCTTTATTGAACAGATTGGGATTTGGGTCCAAAGCGATGAAGTGTATTTCACGGGAGTCCAAGTCAGCTTCACCCATTAGGATTTAAAGTGCAAAAAAAATCTAAGGCATATCCTTTTCCCGGTCTGCTAGCTTTTTGATTTGAAGATTATTACGACCAATTGCCTTTTTCACTACTTTTATTTCAAAGCTTCTGTGAATGAATCTAGACATCTCCCTACTAAAAGAAATTTGTGAAGTTGCCGGAGCCCCAGGCTACGAGCAGCGAGTGCGCGACTTGGTGATCAGAGAAATCAGTCCGCTGGTCGATGAAGTAAAGATCAATAATCTAGGCAATGTTTACGCCATCAAAAGAGGGAAGACCAATAAAAAGGTGATGATCGGAGCCCACATGGATGAGATCGGTTTCATTGTGACCCATATTGACGACAATGGATTCGTTCGTTTTCACACGCTTGGCGGATTTGACCCTAAAACACTAACCGCACAGCGTGTGATCATACACGGAAAAGAAGATGTGATCGGAGTGATGGGAAGTAAGCCCATTCACGTGATGACGCAAGAGGAAAAAACCAAAAACCTGAAAACCACAGACTATTTCATCGATCTGGGAATGCCCAAAGAAAAGGTCTTGGAGTTGGTTGAAGTTGGAAATCCGATTACGCGTTACAGCCAACTGTTGGAAATGGGTGAATGTGTGAACTGTAAATCCATAGATAACCGAGTGTCTGTATTTATTTTGATCGAAACCCTTCGCCGGCTCAAGGACAAAGCCGTTCCTTTTGATGTGTATGGCGTTTTTACCGTTCAAGAAGAGGTTGGCTTAAGGGGTGCGAATGTGTCAGCTTTAGATATCAAGCCAGACTTTGGATTTGGTTTAGACACTACCATCGCTTACGATCTTCCGGGAGCCCAAGCCCATGAAGTGATCACTAAGTTGGGAGAAGGCACCGGGATCAAGATCATGGACTCATCTGCAATTTGTGATTATCGCATGATCGCTTTTATGAAAGCTATCGCAGACAAACACCAAATTAAATGGCAGCCTGAAATTCTTCCCGCGGGAGGCACAGACACCGCTGGCATTCAGAGAATGAATGAAGGAGGTGCCATATCCGGAGCTATTTCTATCCCAACCCGCCACCTTCATCAAGTGATCGAAATGGCCCACAAAGCCGATATATCGGCCTCTATTGCTCTACTTGAAAGCTGCCTTTTAGAGCTGGATCAATTCGATTGGACGCACTAAACCGGTGAAAGAAGATAAGACAAGGCGGGGCTCAAAGGTAAAAAAGCGCCATTTTTATTGGTGGTTTGGCTTAGGTCTGCTGTTCTTCTCTTCTTTTTATGTGGATATCTGGCATACCCCCAATCCGATCTCCAGAGCCTTACCGGTGCTTACCTATCATGAAACCGGCACCTTGGAGATTGGTCGTTATCAGCAGATCAGCTTGGATAAAAGTAAGATTGGCGACCGTTATTATTCCGACAAAGCGCCTTTGCCCACTTTTCTTACCATTCCAATTTATGAGCTTTCTTCTTCATTGGGAAAAGACGAATGGAACTATGAAAAAAAACCCTTCGTTTCAGCGCCGACCTGGTATAAACGCCTGAGCTACATCATCCTCTTGGGTAGTCTATTGTGCGCTGCTTTGCCCTTTGCCTTGCTGATATTTATGTCGTTTAAAATTAGCAAAGAAGAATTTAAATGGAAGCCTACTTTATTGGTGCTGGGCTTATTTGGCACCTATGTGTTCGTCTATTCAGGCACCTTTTTCAACCATCTCTTATCGGGCACATGCTTGGCCTTGGCTGTGTTTTTCATTCAAGATCCAAAACGAATCTGGCTTAGCGGGCTGCTTTGCGCCATGGCGTTTCTTACAGAATACACCTTAGGTCTATTTGCTGTGTTGTTGCCTTTGTTTTTAATAAAAAGACCTCATTTATGGCGGAATTTGCTCCTGTTCGGCTTAGGCTTGTTGCCCGCCATGCTGATCTATGCCTGGTACAATTATACCCTAAGTGGTAACCCATTTACCTTTGTTTTCTACTATACTGATTTTGAAACGTTCAGCGAAGGGATCAAACAAAATTACGGCTTCGGCTGGCCAAGTGTAGAATCGATCAGCGGATTACTTTTCAGCCCTTACATGGGTATCCTGTGGTTCTTCACCCCTTTCGTTTTTTACCTGATATACTGCTTTAAAGCAGGGATTCAGTCTCAGCTTAAAAGTCCGGTATTGATTTCGAGTTTAGCGCTATTCGCCTTAATATCTGCTTATTTCATCTGGTGGGGAGGCTACAGCTGGGGACCGCGTTATTTAATCCCCATGGCTTGCATTGTGGCACTTCATGCGGCGAGAATTTGGGAAAAGAAGTCGCTTCGGCTATACGGCCTAATTGTGTTGGGAATTGGTTTCGTGATCCATCTGGCCGCAAAGTCGACGGTCTTATTTCTCATCCCCGATCGACTTTCTGAACAGGGTGAAGCCTCTTATCCCTTTACAGATGTGATCTGGAAAGCCCTGAAGCAAGGAAATTTTAATGCCAACAACTTATTCACTTGGGTTTTTGATCTAGACCCAAAACTCAGTGCCGCTTCCTTTTTAGTGCTTTTTCTAATTTGGATCACTTCCTTGGAGTGGATCTACCGAAGGAGTCACTTATAGCGATGCCCGAAATTGATCTAGAAAGGCCACGTCATTCTCAGAATACAGCCTTAGGTCGTTTACGTTGTAGATCAATTGGGCGATCCGTTCTATCCCCATGCCAAAAGCAAAACCGCTGTAGACTTTTGAGTCGATCCCGCAATTTTCAAGTACATTGGGATCCACCATTCCACAGCCCATGATCTCGAGGAAGCCGGTGTATTTGCATACGTTACAGCCTTCCCCACTGCAGATGGTGCACGAGACGTCCATCTCGGCGCTTGGCTCTGTAAAAGGAAAGTAAGAGGGTCTTAAGCGAATCTCAGTGTCATCTCCAAAAAGGGTTTTGGCAAAATAGAGTAAGGTTTGTCTTAGATCGGCAAAAGAGACCTGTTTATCAATGTAAAGGCCTTCTACTTGATGAAAGAAACAATGCGCTCTGGCAGAGATCGCTTCATTTCGGTATACTCTTCCCGGAGAAATCGTCCGGATGGGTGGAGCTTGGCTTTCCATCATCCTCACCTGCACCGAAGAGGTATGAGTACGCAAAGCGATATCAGGGTCTTTATCTACAAAAAAGGTGTCTTGCATATCTCTGGCAGGGTGTTCGGGCGGAAAGTTCAATGCCGTAAAATTGTGCCAGTCGTCTTCGATTTCGGGCCCAACTGACACTTCGTAACCGATCTTTTGAAAGATTTCAATTATTCGGTTTCGGATCAAGCTGATCGGATGTCGACTACCTACTTTTTGCTGATTTACCGGTCTGGTGAGGTCGAGGTTATCGGTTTCATGCTGAGACTCTTTGCCTTTAAGTGTCTTTTTTAACTGATCGACTTTTTCTTCTGCTGCTTGCTTTAGCTCGTTGAGAACCTGTCCGTAAGCCTTCTTTTCCTCAGGAGCAACTTCTTTGAATTGAGCAAACAATTGTTTGAGCTCTCCCTTATTCCCCAAAATTCGGATTCTGAACGCTTCGATCTCATCCTCATTAGAGGCTTGAAACGCCTTTACCTCTTCGATCAATTCTTTAACGTGATGAATTTTCATTGTAGTACTTCCATATTTAAAATGAAAATCGGCTCCACCGGTCTGTCGCCTTTTGCTGTTTCAACCATAGAGATCCTCTCCACGATTGGCATTCCCTCCAGCACTTCTCCAAATACTGTGTAAGCTCCATCTAAATGGGGCGTGCCCCCTTGCTTTTCGTAAGTCACTTTATGCCGCTCTGAATAGTCCATGCCATTTTCTTGCTGAAATCCAGTCAAGTATTTTCGCGGATACCTTCTCCCCACAACGATGTAAAATTGAGAGCCTGAGCTCCTTTTATTGGGGTTTAGTTGATCGGGCTGACGTGCCGCGGCAAGCGCACCCTTTTTATGAATATGCCCTTTATCTAGTTCTGCTTCAAGGGTGTAAGATGGTCCGCCACTGCCCACCTGTTTGCTTCCACTGGAGGGCCTTGACTGGGGGTCGCCGCCCTGGATCATAAAATCCTTGATCACCCGATGAAAAGAAGTGCTGTCGTAATACCCCTTCTTGGCTAACTTGATGAAGTTTTTGCTGTGGATGGGAGTGTTTTCGTAGAGTTTTACAACAATCACCCCTTCAGTCGTAAGGATTTTAACTCTATCTTGCGCCTGGACAGCACCCATTAAAAATCCCAAGCAAAACAGCAAGTAATTCTTCTTGAACAAAATATAATTAAGTTTGCGATAGTTAGTTAGCAGCACGGGCAAAAGTATGAAAAAATATACCCTCCCTTTGATAGTTCTTTTTCTCTCTTCTCTTACCATAGCCTGCAAGAAAGAAAAGTCGCCGGAATTGGAAATCACGGTTTTAACCGCTTCCAATCAACCTGCGAGAAATGTAGTGGTGAGAACCTCTGTACCCGGCGCTGAATTTGGCGTGTTGGAGCAAAATATTCTTGATTCTACGCGTACAGACAATTTTGGCAAAGCCTTCTTTGCTTATGACAATACCGTTTTGATCCGCGTAGATGCCTACCGATCCAGCGACCAGATCTTGGATTCGATAAGTGTGTTATTGGAGACGAAGAGATTAAGAGGTAACGAAGAAAACTACTACGAGCGCACTATGCGTATTCCCTAAGAGGGAATTTCTTCTGACCAATACTCGAGAATGCTTTGTTTCATTAAGTCCTCTTGCTGATCCTTCGCCAGAGGAGGAAGTCTTTCTGAAAGTTCCCAATGGGGCCAACCATCCTGATCTCTGCCAAGAAAAGTATAATGACCAAATGGTTCCAATAACGTACAAACTGCAATATGCATCACGTCTAATTTTTGGTCTTTGCTCAATTTCTGCTGGTTCATCCCCAATTCTTGAAGGCCGATCACAAAAAGGATCGCTTTCAGGTCCATCTCCATTTTAAACCTCTGCGTTAAAGCCGAGCGCAGTTTATCCCACTTTTTTTGACTTTCGATCTCCATCGCGCACAAAAATAATGATAGATTCGCCATGGATTCTATGAACTATATTGATCTCATTATAGCCATTCCCCTTGTATGGGGGGCAATTATGGGCTTTAAAAAAGGCCTGGTGTTGGAATTGGCCTCATTAGTTGCTCTGTTTTTGGGTATTTGGGGCGCAATGCGCTTCTCAAACCTTACTGCTACCTACCTTGCTGAATGGGTGGATGCTTCTTCGAGCCTGATCAGCTTGCTTGCTTTTGTACTTACCTTCATTCTGATTGTCCTTGCTGTTCATCTCTTGGCTAAGTTGATCGATAAAAGCCTGAAGCTGGTTGCTTTGGGCTTTTTACTCCGAATCAGCGGAGCGCTTTTCGGGATCATCAAATATGCGCTGATCCTTTCCGTCTTAATGTATGCTTTTGAGGCCATTAATCAAAAGTGGCAAATTGTAGCTCCTGAAATCATTGTTGATTCAATGATGTATCAGTTCTTAAAGATTGTGAATGAGCCCCTTTTCGAATGGTTAAGCCAATTGGATTGGAGTTTTTAATTGGGCGAAGCATCAGAAAGTGACTAGTCCGATAACATGGCCTTGATGCCGGGAAGGTCTTTTCCTTCCAGGTATTCCAGCAGCGCTCCACCTCCGGTAGAGATGTAACTTACCTCATTGTCGTAACCGAAAGTTCGAACCGCTGCTGCAGAGTCCCCGCCGCCGATAAGGCTAAAGGCCCCATTTTTTGTGGCTTTGACGATCGCTTCAGCGACAGACCTGGTACCCCGGGCAAAGTTGCTCATTTCAAAAACACCCATAGGGCCATTCCAGAGAATGGTATTAGAAGATTCGATAGCCTCTGCAAAATCATTCACCGCTTTTGGTCCAATGTCGAGTCCCATCCAACCCTCTTCGATCTGCATGTTATCAGCCTGGGCAATTTTGGCGTCGTTGCTAAAATCGTCGGCAACCACTGAATCCTGAGGGAGAAAGATTGACACCCCCTTTTCTTCGGCTTTTTGCAAGAGATCCAGTGCCAATTGAAGCTTATCTTCTTCCACCAAAGATTTACCAACTTGCCCTCCCTTCGCCTTGAAAAAAGTGTAGCTCATGCCCCCGCCAATGATCAAACGATCTACCTTATCCAGAATATTTTCGATCAAAAGGATCTTGTCTGAGATCTTGGCTCCTCCCATGATGGCGGTGAAGGGTCTCTTAGGCGAATGCAAAAGCTGTTCGACTGCCTCTAACTCATTCGCGATCAAGTACCCAAACGCTCTTTGATCAGGACGGAAAAATTGTGCGATGATGGCGGTTGAAGCATGCGCCCGATGGGCCGTACCAAAGGCATCGTTCACGTAAACATCAGCGAGTTCGGCAAGTTGTTTGGCGAAGTCCACCTCACCTTTTTCTTCTTCAGGATGAAATCTCAAGTTCTCAAGTAAGAGCACCTCAGCGGCTTTCATTTTTGAGATGGCAGCAGCGGGCTTTTCACCGACGCACTCCTCTGAAAAAGCGATTTCTTGCCCCAATTCCTCAGAAACGGCTTGCACGATCTGAGATAGAGAGTATTCTGCTTTACGAACTCCTTTTGGCCGACCAAGATGTGACATCAAGACCGTTTTAGCGCCGGCTGATTGTAGCTTTTTGATGGTAGGTACTGCAGCAATGATCCGGTTTCGATCGGTGACTTTGCCCTCTTTAAGCGGAACGTTGAAATCTACTCTTACCAGCACTACTTTATCTCGAAGGTCTAATTGATCTAACTGCATGGCGTAAAATTTGGAAGTCAAATTTAGCTATTTATGAGTCTTTAACACCTGGCTTTGCAGCTAGAATCCTATTTTTAACTCATGCAATTCAAGGAAGTGATCGGTCAGGAGAAGTTGAAGGAAAACCTGATTCGCATTGTGAAAGACAATCGGTTGAGCCATGCCCTGCTGTTTCAAGGAAGCAACGGTTACGGCACTTTGGGTTTAGCCATCGCATTGTCTCAATATATCTTTTGCGAAGATCGCAGCGCAATAGATTCCTGTGGCAACTGCCCTTCTTGCTTAAAAACGCAAAAATTAATCCATCCAGACCTCCACTTTAGCTTTCCCGTAAATTCGGCAGACGGTTCTTCTGGGAAGGTCGGTAGCGACGACTTTATCAGTCAGTGGAGAACGATTATTGGAGAAAGTAGCTACTTCGATCTGAAACAATGGAATGAACGCATTGGTATCGAGAAGAAGCAATCATTGATCAAAGTAGAAGAAAGCAAGGCCATTATGAAAAAGCTGAGCTTGAAAAGCTTTGAAGCCAAACATAAGATCTTGATCATTTGGTCGGCGGAAAAGATGAACGGGGAAGCGGCCAATCGTTTACTCAAATTAATTGAAGAGCCTGCAGAAGACACTCTGATCATTCTACTCTCAGAAAATACTGAGCAGATCATTCAAACGATCCGCTCAAGAACCCAAGTGATTAATGTATTACCAATTCGTGAAGCGGAAATAGAAAAGGCCATGATCAAAACCTTTGAAACCTCTCCTGAACAAGCGAAGCAAGTCGCAAGACAGGCCGAAGGTGATCTGATCAGGGCCGAGCGCCTTTTGCATCGACAGCATGAAGAAGAAGCGTTCTTTACCCTCTTTACCGAATGGATGAGGGCGTGTTATGAAGCAAACGTAGAGCGAATATATAAATGGGTGGAAGAAATAAGCAGTGCCAGTTACGGAAGAGAAAGACAAAAACGTTTTTTAATCTACGTGCTCGATCAAATGCGAGAAGGTATTCTAAGGAATTACAGCGGCACGGATCTGCAACATTACTTTGGCAAAGAGGGTCAATTCATGGATAAGTTTTCTCCTTTTATCATTGCTGAGAATATCCTGGAGATCAATGAGCTGATCAACGAAGCGCATTATCATATTGAGCGTAATGCCTATGCGAAGATCGTGTTCATGGACATGTCGATGCAATTTGCCAATTTGCTGAGGGCCAAAAACCGTAAATTTGCCAGTAAAGCTTAGGAGGAGATAATATGGCATGTGCCACTTGTGGAAATAAAGGGAATGGTGTTCCGGCCGGATGCAAAAGCAACGGAAGTTGTGGTAACGGAGGCTGCGACAAGCTCACCGTTTTCAACTGGTTGTCCAACATGGACCAGGCAGATGGCAAGGGTACCTACCCGGCTGTGGAAGTGCGCTTTAAGAATGGCCGTAAAGAGTTTTTCAATTTCGATACCGAAAAAACCACCCTCTTTGAAGGGGAGGCAGTAGTTGTAGAGGCCAGCAAAGGCTTTGACATTGGCATTGTTTCTTTGAGTGGAGAGTTGGTGCGATTGCAGATCCAAAAGAAGCAGTTGGTGCAAAACTTTGAGGCATTTGGTAAAGTCTTGCGCAAAGCCGATCAAAATGATCTTGCGCTTTGGGAAAAGGGAAAAGCGAAGGAGGCGCAAACCATGGTGCAATCCCGAGAGATTGCCCGAGACCTCGGCTTGGCCATGAAAATATCTGATGTGGAATACCAGGCAGATCAAAGCAAGGTGATCTTTTATTACACCGCAGAGGAAAGGGTTGATTTTAGAGAATTAATTAGAAAGTTGGCCGATACCTTCAAAACGCGCATAGAGATGAAGCAGATAGGCATGCGCCAAGAAGCCGGTCGTTTGGGTGGCTTAGGCTCTTGTGGAAGGGAACTGTGTTGTTCGACCTGGCTGACCGATTTCCGATCAGTTTCTACTTCAGCGGCCCGTTATCAGCAGCTTTCACTAAATCCTTCAAAGCTCGCCGGACAATGTGGTAAACTAAAGTGCTGCTTGAATTATGAACTCGACCTGTATGTAGAGGAGCTTAAAGAATTCCCCGATACCAAGAAGAAACTCAAGACTGAGAAAGGCAATGCCTTCTTTCAGAAAATGGATATTTTCAAGAAAAGGATGTGGTATTCCTATTCAGATCAGCCCAATGAATTTATTGAAATGTCTTTAGAGCAGGTCAAAACGATCATCAGCTCGAATAAAAAGGGTGAGAAGGTCTTGGCCTTGCGTTCAGAAAGCAAGACTGTGGAAGCAGAGCAGCCTGACGATTATGCCAATGTGGTTGGTCAGGATAGCCTAAATCGATTCGATCACTTGAAGGGCAAAAAGAACAAACGTAGATCGTCTAAAAAGAGAAGAAAGAGTCGTAGTCAAAAAGAAAAATAAACCGTGAAAATTAAGGCGAACTCCTTGTTATTTTATTCCTTTTTGCTCCTCAGCAGCCTTTCAATGACGGCTTGCGATCAGGCCCTGCTATTCGAAGAAAATCTTAAGATCGCGGATGCAGAATGGCATAGAGAGGAAAAAGCCAGATTTCTATTCAATGTAGAAGACACCACTTCTACCTATGACTTTTTCCTGAATGTTCGTCATGGAGGAGCTTACCCCTACAAGAATTTGTATCTTTTCACTGAAACTCGCAGTCCAAATGGTTTGCTCGCTATTGATACTGCCCAAATGATCTTTGCAGATCAAGCCGGGAGATGGATGGGTAAAGGCATCGGTGGTATTTACGATTACCAATTCAAGTTCAAAGGTGGTGTTGAATTCCCAGAAAGCGGCGAATACGTGGTAGAAATTGAGCAAGGCATGAGGGATGAAGTGGTGCCCCAACTAACCGACATAGGAATTAGAATAGAGAAGCGCATTGAGCAATAAACAAGAAAATAGCGGAAAGAAGGCCAGGTTCGTACTTTGGTTTTGGGTGATCTTGTTTGTCCCACTGATCTTTTTCAGCGTGATGTTCTATGGGGCGGCCAATGCGGTCTTAGGGTTTGACCCCTTGCCATCCTTTGAGCAGCTAGAGAATCCGAAAAGCAATTTGGCGACCGAGGTGTATACGGCCGACGGCGAGGTGCTTGGCAGGTACTTTTATCAAAATCGTGTAAACGTAGAATACGAAGAGCTTTCTGAAAATCTAATTCATGCCCTAGTATCCACAGAAGATGAGCGCTATTACGAACACTCGGGGATTGACCTTAGAGGCTTGGCGCGGGCCATATTGAACCTGGGTAAAAGCGGAGGGGCCAGCACCATCACTCAACAATTGGCAAAAATGCTTTTTACGGATAGTCCGAAAAACACTTGGGACCGAATCAAGCAAAAGCTGCAAGAGTGGATCATTGCCGCTCAGCTGGAGCGAAGGTATACCAAACAAGAGATCATCTCCATGTACTTCAATCGGTTCGACTTCATCCACAATGCAGTAGGGATCAAGTCAGCCGCGGCGGTTTATTTTAATAAACAACCCGCTGACCTCAGTCTTGAAGAATCAGCCATATTAGTTGGGATGCTAAAGAACCCAGCCTATTACAATCCACTCAAAGAAAATAAAGCCCCAGCCATAGCACGCAGGAACGTGGTGCTCGGGCAAATGTTAAGAAATGAGCAGTTGACCAAGGCTGAGTTTGACTCCTTATCTGAGCTCCCTATGAAAATCAATTATAGCCGGGTGGACCACAGAGATGGCATTGCCCCTTATTTTCGAGAGGTGCTACGCTCTGATTTGAAGCGCATCTTTAACGAGAAAGATCAAAGTGGGAACTACAAGCTTAGAAAGGCAGACGGAAGTCAGTACGACATTTATAAAGACGGACTAAAGATTTATACTACGCTCAATTACAAAATGCAGCAATATGCTGAATGGGCGGTGAAGGAACACCTTAGTTATCAGCTGCAAGATGATTTCTTTGAAGATCTTAAAAAGAAAAAGAATGCTCCTTTCGACTACCGAGTCAGTCAAAAAGAAGTAGCGTCCATCTTAAATGCTTCCAAAAAACGCAGCGAACGTTTTCTGATCATGAGCGGTAAACAATGCGCCAATTGCGGCAGAAGGGGTAGATTTTTAGAAGAGGATGTGATCGACGGCAAAAAGGTGGCGGTGTGCATTGCAGAAGATTGCGAACATCATACGACCATTCACCCCCCCGACAGCATCAATAAAGCTTTCGAGAGGCCAACGAGCATGAAGGTATTCTCTTGGAAAGGAGAGATAGACACGGTGATGAGTCCGATGGATTCCATCAAATACTACAAGAGCTTTCTACAAGCCGGATTGATGTCGATGGACCCCAATACTGGACACATCAAAGCCTGGGTAGGCGGAATCAACTACGACCATTTTGCTTACGATCATGTACGCCAAGGTAAGCGGCAGGTAGGTTCTACCTTCAAGCCCTTTGTGTATGCGGTGGCGGTAGATGAAGGGCTTTCTCCTTGCAAGGAAGTACCCAACGTACCTCCTGTATTTAAGGCTGAAGAATGGGGGTTGCCGAAAGACTGGTCGCCAAAGAACAGTAAAGATGATTACGGTTACAATGTGACCCTTAAATACGGTTTGGCGAATTCACTGAATACCGTTAC
>JGI12048J13642_10573869_pt1 | contig 19463 bp, 16 predicted proteins | sample ElkSlonscriptome_16_FD_13642 | JGI IMG/M metagenome (IMG submission 13642)
CGCCGCCGTGCTGATGGCGTCGGTGCCGCCACATGGCCTGGCCGGATCGTTTGTCGGCATGGCGTTCGGTAATCCCGGGCTGTTTCTGGATATGGCCATGATGCAGGTGTTCGGGCCTAAGGTCTCTGATGGCGAAAGCGTGCGTCGGGCACTTTTTTCCGACGAGACCTCTCAGGAAACCATCGACAAGATGCTTCATCGCCTGCAAGGTGAATCGACCATGGCGATATTGGATCTGATGGGAATGGATTTGCCTCCCTCGACCCCGACTTTGGACCTTCCGGTACTCGTCTTGGGGGCGGAAAACGATAGCTTCGTTTATCGGGGCGCGCTTGAGGCGACGGCGAAGACATACCGTACGCGGCCGGTGGTTTTTCCGCAAATGGCTCATGCCATGATGCTTGAGCACCATTGGGAAACGGTTGCGGAAACCATGTTTAGGTGGCTGAACAAAACCCTTTCTAACGAAGAGATCGGCCGGTCAACTCTTAACACAGCCAAGGGAGCGGCAGCGGCTTAAGGTGGGTCCTTAGGAGTCGTCCAAAGACGCATGGGCCTCGTCCTCCGTTTCGAAAACGTGCGGAGCGACGTTACGTTTTTCCAAAGCTGAGCCCAATTTCATTCTAAGGAAAGCACCCGTGCTGTAGCGCGTAACGCGGATGTAGTGGGTTTGCTCCATGTAGCGAACCATCTCCGCGTAGGGGTCCAGTACGGCCTCGTCGATGCGGAAGGTTTCGTAATTGACGATGACGGCCACACGCCGGCCGATTTTCCTGCACCGCTGCTCTACTGCATTTTGTACAGCCTTTACATCCGACTCCGTTCGGACATGCATCCCTTCGAAATTGAGAAACAGAATATTCCGCGAGGGGTCGTAGCTGATACGGCTCGCGAGATCCCGGTGTCCAACGAGAACTCTCTCGAGACCCATGGGCTCGGTGCCGAAAATCCGCGGGTCCATGACGGAATACCGCTCTACAATGGGCAAGAAATCCATGTGCGCCAGAATATCGCGTTCCACATCGATGCCCGGCGCCACCTCGGTCAGCTGTACGCCGGCTTCGGTGCGCTGAAAGACACACCGTTCCGTGACATAGTAAACCGGTTGGCCCGTTTCGGCGGCGAAGGCGCCACTGAAGGTGACCTGACCAACCCGCTTCACGAATTTGCGCGCGCGTCCCTCCCGGATAATGCGCAGGCTGCCATCCTCAATGGCGATTTGCAGTCCGCCGGCGGTAAATGTGCCGGCGAAGACGATCTTCCGGGCGTTCTGGCTGATATTGATGAAGCCGCCAGCGCCGGCCAGTTTTGGGCCAAACCGGCTGACATTGAGATTTCCCTCTTCGTCGCATTCGGCCAAGCCGAGGCATGCCATGTCGAGGCCGCCGCCGTCGTAGAAATCGAATTGCTGGTTCTGGTGAATGATGGCTTCGGGGTTGATCGCCGCGCCGAAATTGAGGCCGCTGGCCGGGACGCCGCCAATGACTCCCGGTTCAGCCGTCAACGTCACGTACTTGAGGATCTGCTCTTCGTTGGCGACGGCGGCCACGCCTTCGGGCATGCCGATGCCGAGATTGACCACCCCGCCGGCCGGCAGTTCGAACGCACATCTCCGGGCGATCAGCTTGCGGGCGTCAAGGGGCATCGGCGGTAAGGAGCCGAGCGGCACCCGGATCTCCGCGGCGAACGCCGGATTGTAGGGTGATGCATAGGTCTGATGATGATATTCAGGGCGCGCCACGACGATGCAATCTACGAGAATGCCCGGAACCTGGACGTGTCGCGGGTTCAAGGAGCTTGCGTCGGCGATGCGTTCCACCTGAGCGATCACGAAGCCGCCGGAATTGCGTGCCGCCATGGCCATGGCCAGATTATCGAGGGTCAATGCTTCCTTCTCCATGGTCACGTTGCCGGCCGGGTCGGCAGTGGTACCACGGATGAAGGCGACATTGATGGGGAAGGCCTTATAGAACAGCCATTCCTCACCCTGGAGTTCCATCGCTGTAACAAGATCCTCGGCAGTGACACCATTGATCTTTCCGCCTTCAAGGCGGGGATCGACAAAGGTGCGCAATCCGACCTTGGAGAAGGCCCCGGGCTTACCGCCGGCAATATCGCGGTAAAGGTGCGAGATGACACCCTGAGGCAGGTTATAGGCTTCGATCTTGTCCTCAAGCGCCAGCGCCGCAATTTTGGGAATCAAGCCCCAGTGGCCACCGATAACGCGCTTCAGCAATCCCTCATGGCCCAACCGGTTCAGGCCGCGTTCACCGCCATCGCCCTGTCCGGCGGCGAAAACCAAGCTCAAATTTTTCGGTGTTCCCGTCTCTAAGAAGCGGCGTTCGAGGGCGAGCAGCAGTTCCTCTGGAGCGCCATTACCAACAAAACCGGTGTTCGCAAGCATGTCACCGTCGCGGATGATGGCGACAGCTTCTTCGGCTGCTACCACCTTGCCGGTCACCTCTCAGTTCCCAGTGCTAAGCGCTCTGGCATTGAGGATCTCCTCCTCGGGTCGCCAGATATCTGGCCCTTTGAACTCCTGGAGCTCCACATAGATTGGAAACTCGTAAGCCAGGTCATCGCCAATTCGGCCAAAATATGCCGACACGCTAAGTTGGTTGTCCACGTCCCGGAAGAATAGCTCGCCGCGGGTGGTTTGAATGGTCGCCCCCTTCATCGCGTCCTTGACTGTGTCTGTCTCGATGCTTCCCGCTTTCTCGATGCCTTGCTTCAGAGCGTACACTCCGTCGTACGCCATGACCGCCCAATCGCTCGGATAGCGCCCATATCGCGACCAATACTGTTCGACGAAATTCGCCATCATGGGAATGTCCATATGTGCGAAGAATGGCGCCCGGGCTCGCCCATAACTGCCGCGCTGAAGCCAGTCAGCTTCGTTGATCAACTCCGTCACGCTGATAAGGCCGCCTGGAATAGCGGTAAGCTTCTCGAGGTGATAGTCGCGCACCGCGGCATCCCAACGGGCATTGTCGGCGCCGGCGATGGAGGCGAGAACGAAATCCGGCTTCTCGTTCATGATGGCGACGATGAACGCGTTGAAGCCCACGTACCCGATGGGCGGCCAAAATGAACCAACTAGCTGTATATCGGGGGCGAGGTCCTTCAGCATAGCCACTTGGACTTCCTGGCTGGAGCGTCCCCAGGCGTAGTCCGAGGCGATGGTTACATAGCTCTTCCAATCATTCGCTTCGGCCAGCTTGGCGATACCGATCGCTACCGCCTTTGATATCATGTAGGTGTTTGGCACTACGGAGTACGTGTACGGACTGGGGTCGAGCCTGGTGATGTCCTCTGAATTGCTCAGGGTGGCGATGTGGAGGACGCCGTTTGCCCGGCATATGGGCTTGATGGCAAGCGCGGTTGCGCTGGAGTAGGTCCCGATAATGGCGCGGACTTCATCCTGCTCGATCAACCGGGTAGCGACGGATGTGGCAACCTCCGGCTTGGTTCTGGTGTTTTCGATAAAGAGTGTGATGGGGTGCTCTCCGAGAAATCCACCTTCGTCGTTGATTTCGTCGACGGCCATTCGGATTGCATCCACCGCCTCTCGGGAGTACGGCGCCCCAGTACCGGTAAGTCCGAAAGCAACACCGAGATGGTAGGGCTCGGCCGCCATCGGCATGCGCGAGCCCGCAATCACTCCAACAGTTAGGCAAGTGACAAGAGTTGCAACGGTGAGGGTTTTCATGATTCACCTCCTGTCGAAACTACTTGGATGACTCCAGTATTTTACTGGCTATAGGCCTGTTTTGGCAGCCATGTGACGATTGCCGGGAACATGTAGACGATAGCAAGTCCGAACAATTGGATGCAGATGAACGGAATGACGCCTTTATAGATGTGGCGGACCGTTATCTCGGGCGGCGCGACCCCTTTCAGGTAGAACAAGGCAAACCCGACCGGCGGCGTCAGGAACGACGTCTGCAGGCAGACGGCGAACAGAATCATGAACCAGTTAAGGTCGAAACCGAATGACGACACGACCGGCGCCACCAGTGTCAGGATGATCAGAATGATCTGGATCCAGTCCAGGACAAAACCGAGCAAGAACACGATGAACAGGATGAACATCATGGTGCCGTGGGGACCAAGATCGAGGCCGAGCAGGGTGGCTTCGATCAATTCGTCGCCACCGAGACCGCGGAGCACGAGGGCAAACGCGCTGGCGCCCACCAGAATACCGAAGATGAACGCGGTCGTTGTCGTCGTCTGGCAGACAACCTCGTGCATGACCCTAAGATTCAAGCGACCCTTTACCAAGGCCAGCATGGTCGCGATGAACGCGCCGAGGCCGGACGCTTCGGTTGGCGTCGCGATGCCGAAGAAGATGCTTCCTAGAACACCGAGGATGAGTAGGGCGGGCGGGGAAGCGGACCACAGAACGCCGAGAACCACCCGTGCGGAAAGGGTTGGCATGTCTTTCGGAAGGGGGGCGACTTTGGGGCGCAGCAACGAGATGATCAGAATATACCCGATATAGAGCGACCCAAGCAGAAGCCCGGGAAACACCGCCCCCATAAACAGATCGCCCACCGATCGGGCCAGACGATCGGCCATGATCACCAGCATGATGCTGGGTGGAATAAGAATGCCCAGCGTACCCGCCGAACAAATGGTGCCGACCGCCAGTTCCTTCTGGTAGCCGTTTCGCAACATGATCGGCAGGCCGAGAAGCGCCAGGAGCACGACGGAGGCGCCGATGATGCCGGTGGATGCGGCCAGCAAGATACCGATGATGGTGACCGTGACCGCCAAGCCTCCCCGGACGCGGCCGAACAATTGGGTAAAGCTCTGCATCATTTGCTCGGCGATACCGGACCGATCGAGCATCAGGCCCATGAAAATGAACATGGGAAGGGCCACCAGCACCCAGTTTTGCATGGTGTTCCAAAGGTCGTCGATGGCCAGTGACACATACGGCCAGTCGATGCCGATGAATGTGTCCAAGTAGGCGTCGCATAGCATGGCGATCGAGGCGAAGATGATCGCGATACCGCCCAGCATCCATGCCACCGGAAAACCAGCGAACAATAAAAAAATGAACGAGAGAAACATCAGGATGGCGAGGATTTCGTTGATTTCCATCGTGCAATCCCCCTAACGAGCGCTGTTGTTCAAAGTGGATTGCCCGAAAATCATCGAACCTGCACGGATCAACCGCGAAATTCCCGCGATCATCAACAGGGCGTAGCCGATGAACATGAAGGATTTCCAGATGGTAATCAGCGGAAACGGCAGCCCTCCTGGGCTGGTCGATCGTTCACCCGTTTCGATGGAGTATTCGATCAGAGGCGGGGAATAGACCAGGATGACAAGCACGTAAGGAATAAAGAAGAAAATAATGCCGACGAAATCGATCCAAGCCTTCGTGCGCGGCTTGAAGCGATCATGAAAGATATCGATTCGGATATGGCTGTCGTTTTCGACACAAAAGGAGAGGCCGATAAGAAATCCCAGCGCGTATACGAATGACTGAGCTTCCTCAAAATAAATTTTCCCTTCGCCGAAGAAGTGTCTCATCACAACGTTAACGACGATAATGCCGACCAGGGATAACCAACAAATCCAGGACGCGCCGTATCCGGCCCAGCGGACAATGGTGTCGAGAAAATTCGACACGCTGTTCCGTGGCAATTCGGTGTGGTGGATCAGGTCTTCGACGTCGACATGGGGTTCGTTCCCCCTTGAGTTCGGTTGATCGGTCATTGACCGTCCCTCCTGAGTTCCACCACACCGATGAGCACTATGCGATCAATTTGCAGTCGCGTAGAAGTTGCGGGGCAGATAGCCGTACTCTTTCCAAAGCGCGTATTGTTCGCGGAAACCTTTTTGAGACTCCCAAATCTTGGCGAACATCTCGTCCTTGGCCGCTTCCTCAGCGAGAACTTCGTTCGTTACCTTCAGTAGTTCGCGAAGGACGGGCTCCGGAAGCTTGCGAGGAGACACACCTTTGTCCGGGAACCCAGCCATGACAGGGCCCTGATTATGCTCGGACTTTGCGAGGCTGTCGGTCACACCCGCTTGGCAGGCCAGATTGAGCATGCCCCGTTGTTGGTCCTCAAGACCTTCCCATTCGTCCTTGTTGACGATCAGGTGCAAGGCCGTAAAGGTTTGGTGCCAGCCAGGGAAATAGTTGTTCTTGACGATTTTGTAGAAACCCAGTCGCTCGTCAACTTCGGGCAGGGAAAACTCGCTCGCGTCGATGTTGCCCTTTTCCAGGGCCTGAAAGATTTCGCCGCCTGGGATCATCGTGACGGATGCACCGAGCTTTTCCATCACTTTACCGCCGAGGCCGGCAAAGCGGATCTTCAGTCCTTGGACGTCCTCGAGAGATGTGATTTCGTTTTTAAACCATCCGGCCGTTTCCGGTCCGATGATCCCGCACAGGATGGGATGAATGTTGTGGGCCGCGTAGAGCTCTTCGCCGAGCTGGCTCCCGCCGCCGTAATACCACCAAGCATTAAATTCCCAGGGTTCCATGCCGAATGGGACCGCGGCGATCAACGGAACTGCGGGAATCTTACCTTGATCGTAGCCGGTCCAGGTGTAACCAGCCTTGACCTTATTGTCCTTCACCGCTTCCAAGATCTGGAATGGTGGGACGATCTTTCCGGGTTCTTCAATTTTCAACAGGATATCGCCGCCGCTCGCGACCTTGAGCTGCTCCGCCACCCAAGGCGCGTTGTCGCCCAACGCGGGAAGGTTTGACGGGAAGGCGATCGGAACCTTCCAGCGGATTTTTTCGGCGGCGGAAGCGGGCGAGGCCGCGGCCCCCCAGAGAAATGCGCCGGCCACCAAAGCCGACACGGTACCGGCCATGACCCGGTTCGTGAGTTTGTTGCTCGTCATCTTGGAAGTTCTCCTACACTTTTCATAGAGTTGAAGAGAAGACCTAACGCTTGGCTCCGGGCTTCATTCGACTCCGGAAGGTCGTGGAACGCGACGCGCGGATGAGGGGGAATGCGGCCAACAGCAAACATCTCCGGAACGGAACGCATCCGTCCGCGCTTCGAAGTACATACCGATAGCCAGAAAAGCAGTCGTCCCGGCACGTCGTCTCCCTCAATGATGCCTTACTCTTCCGTCAAACAGACCGAAGCATGGTCATCTCATTTTTTTAACACCATAAATCGCGGAGATCGGAGAATACAACCCCTTACGCCTGCGATTGGTGGTGATCGTCGCGGTTCGTCCCAACAGAGTGCCGGAGATCCCCGTGGGAATCGCCGGCTAGGTTAGGGAGGACTGTTCCTCTCGAGACCGCTTGCCTGCGAAGTGCAGGACTTTCTTCCGCATTGCGGAAGCCTGTTATCGACGTTGGGTTGTTGCCCGAGCTTTCGAGAATACTCATTTGCCCAGTGACACCGAATTCGCGGATTAACATCCGCGGTCTATCGCCAGCCGCGTGGAAACCGGCAAATAGCGAAACTTGCTGTCGGTTGATTCCGTCAAGGATCGGTGACGGCGAGGGGACAGGCATCTCTACGCGGTCCTGGCGAGCATCGCGGGGACCGATCGGCCACATCGGATATGAAAACTGAAATAGGACGCCGGCAACCGCAAGCCGCACGCTCGCCGACGCTTCTGTTCCGAAACCGCAGCGTTGGACACAAAAAGCCGATAGGCGTACTCGCGCACCATCACAAGCGTCTCCCATCCCTTGATCACACTCTTCGGTGTGTTAATGGCCCTCTGATCCGTTATAGTGTGGACCCAATGATTGGTAAGGCCATACAATTGGTCTGACCACAGTACGGATTTAAGAAACGACCTGTCAAGGGTCTCGTGGGGCGATGGGAATTAGTGAAAAAGCCGCTGACCAGTCTGGAGTTTGAAAGTATCAAGGTTCCGAAAGTTTCGGATTCTATTGTCGATCAGTTGGAAGAAATGATTCTCGACGGGGTCCTGAAGCCGGGCGACCGTCTACCGGCAGAACGGGATCTTGCGCTTCAGCTCAATGTATCTCGACCGTCTCTGCGCGAGGCCATTGTCGTTATGGAGGCAAAGGGGCTCTTGCAGGCAAGACGCGGTGGCGGCACTTTTGTCTGTGATGTCATCGCCCATACCATCACCGATCCGCTTGTCCATCTTCTCAAACGGCGTCCCAACACGGCGCAAGATATTGTCGAGTTGCGCCTGTCGCTAGAGGAAGTGGCTGCGTACCATGCGGCGCTACGAGCCAATGATACCGATCGGAAAATTTTGACCCATCGCTACGAGGCTTTGGAAGCTTCCTACGGACTTCGAGACACGGAACGGAACGCCGAGGCGGATGTCGAGTTTCACATGGCGATTGCCGATGCCTCTCATAATGTCGCGCTGGTATTGGTAATGCGCGGCCTATTCAATTTGCTTCGCGTCAGCATTTTTGACAATCTCGTGAGGATTTACGAGGAGGCCTGCGGCAAGGACATCATTATCGGCCAGCATCGGGACTTGTTCAATGCGGTCATGGCGGGAGAGGCAGAGGCAGCCCGTGAAGCTGCCCACAATCATCTTGCGTTTGTTGCGGCCACGTTTCGAGAGGGGCTGGAAGAAGCCGAGCAGGAAAAGCGCTCGCGCCGACGATTGAACAATTTGGAGGAATAGCGGCCGGTCTGCTCGAAGCGCCTCAATTTGCCGTAATGGCCTCTGAGCGGACTTCTCGACAGCGCGGTGTCGAGGTTCCAACAGTACTGTGTATGGGGTTGATATTCACTTTTTGGTCTACACCCCCCCCCGCCGTCCGCGGCGCGCTGGCGAAGGGCTCAACAACGAGGCATACGGCTATGATCGACACGAATTGTATCGCGCGCTAAGGGCGGTACCGGGTAGGCAGCAATCGGCAGCCCGACAGGGCTAAAAGAAAAGAAACATAATCGCTGGGAGGATTTTGGATGAAAGTTGCGCTTTTTGTGCCGTGTTTCGTGGACGCGTTCTTTCCGGAGATCGGCATCGCCACGTTGGAACTCCTCGAACGTCTGGGGGTCGAGGTGGAATACCCCCTCGACCAAACATGCTGCGGTCAGCCTGTCGCCAACAGTGGTTGCCAGGATGATGTCGCCGGTGTGGAGGCCCTGTTCGTCAAGAATTTCGCCGGTTACGAGTATATCGTCACGCCGTCCGGCAGTTGCACCCACCATATCCGTCATCATTTTGACGCCATTCCCCAGACGGAAGAGGTGACGCAGGTTCGCGAACGCACCTTCGAACTTGTGGAGTTTCTGCACGATGTTCTCAATGTGGACGCCTTCCCGTGGGCGGCATTTCCACACAAGGTGGGTCTGCACAATAGTTGCGGCACCCTGCGCGGTCTCCGCCATGCGTCGATGTCGGAGCTGGGCGAGCCGTTCTTCTCCAAACCCGTTGCACTGCTATCCAAGGTGGAGGGGCTCGAGTTCGTAAAGCCCAGTCGTCCCGACGAATGCTGCGGCTTCGGCGGCACCTTCTCCATCTTCGAGGAGCCGGTATCAGCGAAGATGGGCTACGACAAGATCATGGATCATAAGAACGCAGGCGCCGACTACATCGTATCCGCGGACAATTCGTGCCTGATGCACCAAAAGGGGTGCGCCGAACGGATGGGCGTCGATCTCAAGTTCATCCACATCGCACAGATCCTCAATGGAGACAGCGCATGAAACGGATCGATCACGCCGAAGCTTCTTCGCACTTCATCGCGGAAAAGGAAAACGAGGCCTTTCACGACAAGCGGTTGTGGGACCTGAGGATGAAACGCGACGGCCAACGCGACGACGTTCCAGAGTGGAGCGAACTCAGAGATCTGGCTTCGGCCATCAAGGAGCACACGCTCACCCATCTCTCCGATTATCTCCTGCAGTTTGAGGAAAATGCAAAAAAGAACGGGGCGTACGTGCATTGGGCGCTGGACGCCGAAGAGCACAACCGCATCGTCCACGAGATCCTCGCTGATCACAAGGCTAAGACCCTGGTCAAGAGCAAGTCCATGCTGACCGATGAGTGCGAACTGCGGCCGTATCTTGCGCGGCGGGGTGTCGATGTCATCGAGACAGATCTGGGAGAGCGTATCCAGCAGTTGGACGATGAACCGCCGAGCCACATCGTCGTGCCCGCCGTACACAAGCTGCGTGGAGACGTTGCCGAGGTGTTTGCGCGAACCCTCGACTCCGATCCGGCCAACGATGACCCGCATTACTTGAGCGAGCATGCTCGGATCACTACTCGGCCTTACTTTCTCAACGCCGAGGCCGGCATGACGGGTGGCAACTTCGCGGTGGCGGAAACAGGAGCGGTCGTGGTCTGCACCAACGAAGGAAATGCCGATCTGAGCGCGACGGTTCCGCCGCTGCATATTGCCTCCATCGGCATCGAGAAGGTGATCCCGCGCACGGAGCATGTGGCGGTGTTCGTTCGCATGCTGTCTCGGAGTGCGGTGGGTTCGCCGATCACGCAATACACATCGCATTTCCGCAAGCCGCCCGACGGCGGCGAGCTGCATATTATTCTGGTGGACAACGGTCGCAGTGAGCGACTGGGCATGGAGGAATTCTGGACATCTCTCAAATGCATCCGCTGCGGCGCCTGCATGAATACCTGCCCGGTTTACCGGCGCAGTGGCGGGCTCAGCTACGGCGGCGTCTACTCGGGGCCCATCGGCATCATTCTCAACCCCACGACCGATATGCGCAAGTACAGCAACCTGCCCTTCGCTTCGACCCTCAACGGCAGTTGCACGGCCGTTTGCCCGGTAAAGATCAATATTCACGAACAGATCTATCAGTGGCGCCGGATTCTGAGCGAGCACAACCAGCTGCCGTTCGTCAAAAAGGCGGCGATGAAGGTCAGCGGGCGGATTCTATCCGACCCAAAGGCGTACCGGCGCACACTCTCCGCTACCGATGCCGCCATGGAGCATCTTCCGCGGTTCTTGCTCTACACGCGTTTTAATGCTTGGGGTAAGCAGCGCGAAGTGCCGATTACACCCGATCATACTTTCCATGCCTGGTATCTCAAGAACCGGGGAGCGTCCTCATGAATAGCCGTGAAATTATCCTGGAAACCGTCAAGCGCAACCAGCCAAGGGTCGCCGCATTGCCTGAGGTGCCGCTTTTCGATCCCCATCTGCCAGATCCCTGGCGCCAATTCGGGGAGAATTTGCAGCGCATGGGCGGAACGCTCGTTGAGCCGAGCCCGGATGATGGTCTCGCCAGCGTGATTAAGGCCCTTCACCCCGACGCCAAAATCATTGCCTCGGCGACCCCGGAGATAGAGGGCACGAAGCAACTTGAAGGTGTGGGAGCGCCTCGGAACCTTAGTGATGTGGATGTGGGGGTGGTCCGAGCCGCATTTGGTGTGGCCGAGACAGGATCTGTGTTCTTGAGCGATGTCGATCTCGGGATAAGGGCGCTCGGGTATCTTTCGCAGCACTTGGTCGTTTTGCTCGATCCGGCCGAAGTGGTGGGCAATCTGCATCAGGCCTACCATCGCCCCGAATTCGCGACGGCATCCTATGCCGTACTCATGACTGGGCCGTCGGCGACCGCCGATATCGAAGGGGTGTTGATCCATGGCGCGCAGGGGGTGAGAACTTTGTCGGTTGTCGCGCGTCCAGTAGCGGTGGCCTCACAGCAAGCAGCCACAAATAGCCAATAGGAAGCAGGTGCTAAAATTCCTGCTCTAACGGCCGCTCGAGTGTATTTGCCGCTTCAACCGAAATTCCGCCTTGTTTGTTGGTGTAGATAAATGCAGGTAATGCAAGGGATGACGAACCGGAGTGTTCAAATCGGTCAATTTTCGCCGACGCGACGGTTGGCCTTGTCCTTGCTCCGAGGTTATTAGAACAGGAAATTGCAGTCCTGTTCGTTGACACGCACGCATGGGGGGTTGAATCACTGTTTGGCTGCGGTTTTTGGATGCCGCTGTCACTCTTTGCTTTATTTCGTTACGGTACCTGATGATATGAACCGTGTGGCGGTTTTACCTCCTGAGATCATCACATCGGAAGTGAAGAGGGGTTAAGCGAGTGCATTGGCGAATGGCGACGAAAACGCGGTCTCTGACAGCGTGCATAGTGGTTTTGGTGGCGCTTTTCGCGTGGAACAGTCCCGCTTATTCTACTGAAAAGGCGACACAGGCGAGTAAATTTATCGAGGGGTTGGCTGGTGAGGCCGTCAACGCGCTAACCGCCCCAGATGTTTCGGCAGAACAGCGTGAGCAACTGTTCAAGACGCTCCTAAACAAGAACTTTGCTGTCACGACGATTGGGCAGTGGGTGCTGGGGCGCTACTGGGCGAAGGCAACGGCCGAGCAACGAAGGGAGTACCTTCGGCTTTTTGAAGAGATGATCGTGGTTACGTATTTAAACCGTTTCAAACGCTATTCCGGCGAATCCCTGGTCGTGACGAGGGCGCTGGTCGATGACCAAAGCGGGGACGCAATGGTTTTTTCGCAGATCAAACGCCCTTCTGGCAGTGCGCCATTGGATATCGCGTGGCGCGTCCGTCCCAAGGGTGATTCATTTAAGATCGTTGACGTGTCGGTGGAAGGCGTCAGCATGAGCCAGACCCAGCGCACGGAATTCTCCTCTGTCATTCGTCGGAATGGTGGTCAGATCGAGGGGTTGCTGGCGGAAATGCGTCAGAAGGTCAACGGCTGAGCTTGGAGCTGTGCCAACATTGTTTCCACAGGGTACTTCCAAATGACCGCGGAGTCGGTGTCGCTCGCCGAATCGCCTTCCGGCAAAGACGCTGCGTACGAGAATTTTCCGGTAGGCTCGTGGATCTTGCCGGCGGATTTGCGGCCTCACATCGCGACTTTTTACCACTATGCACGCGCTATTGACGACATAGCCGATAGTCCGAAGCTGGACCCGGGAGAAAAAATTGCGCGGCTCGATGGCTTTAAGAGCGCCATTGAGGGGTACGATACCGAAAATCCGGCTTTTGCCAAAGCGCATGCTATGCGGCGAAGCTTGAACGAAACAGGAACCAACCCCCAACACTGCATCGATCTTATCGCTGCCTTTAAGCAGGACGCAATCAAGCGAAGATACGAGGACTGGAACGACTTGATGGCGTATTGCCTGCTTTCGGCATCGCCCGTAGGACGCTATCTCGTAGACTTGCACGGTGGATCAGCGAATGGCTACGGCCCCTCCGATTCGCTGTGCAATGCGTTACAAGTCATCAATCATCTGCAGGATTGCCAAGACGATTATCGTTCGCTTGACCGGGTCTATTTACCCTTGAGTTGGATTGAAGCTGAGCGTGCAAGTGTGGTGGATCTCGACAAAGCGGCTTCTAGTGCTGGAATTAGGCGGGTGCTCGACCGGGCATTGGACGAAACGGAGACATTGCTGCTTGACGCTGTGCGGCTTCCCAAGGGACTTGCCAGTCGCCGTCTATCGATAGAATCGGCGGCGATTCTGAACATTGCTTGGTCGCTAGTTGACCGACTTCGTCGAGAAGACCCATTGGCCGGGCGGATTCAGCTCAACAAGGCGGAATATTTGTGGTGTTGTATCCGGGGAGCCGTTTCGGCGCTGGTGTGAACAATGCTCGAGTACGTTGTCTTGGCCCTAACGGTAATCTCCTTTGTATCGTTGTTGGGGCTCTGTTTTTTTCGAGGGGGCTTCTGGCGAGCGGATCAAAAGTTGCCGCAGCAGATCACCGATTGCGACCGCTGCCCGATGGTCACAGCGGTAATACCCGCACGTAATGAAGCTGCAACAATTCAGAGTGCCGTGACCTCGTTGGTCCGCCAAAATTATCGAGGGCCGTTCAACATCATTGTGGTTGATGATTGTAGCGTGGACGATACTGCTCGATTGGCTAGAGAGGCAGCTACCGAGCGGAACATCGTAACCGTGATCCCCGGGCAGCCGCTGCCTCAGGGTTGGACCGGAAAGCTTTGGGCGTTGGACCAAGGCTTGCGCCACGGATCTGAGCGATGGCCCGAAACGGAGTACTGGTTGCTGACTGATGCGGATATCGAGCATGATCCGTCGGTTCTGAAGCGCCTTGTCGCCAAAGCCGAGTTTGGGGAACTGGATTTGGTATCGTTGATGGTAAGACTTTACTGCGGAAGCTTTTGGGAGCGGCTGCTCGTTCCCGCATTCGTGTTCTTTTTTCAAAAACTGTATCCATTTCCGTTGGTCAATCAGCCAGAACGCTCGGAGGCCGCTGCAGCGGGTGGATGCATGTTGGTCCGCCGGTCAGCGTTAGCAGCGATCGGCGGCGTTGCCGCTATTCGTGATCAACTCATCGACGACTGCGCGCTTGCTGCGCGGATAAGCCAACATGGCCCGGTATGGCTTGGCCTAGCCTCGCGGACTCAAAGCTTACGGGCGTACGAAGAACTTGCCGAAATTTGGGCAATGGTCACCCGCACGGCTTTTACTCAGCTCAATCACTCCCGCGCGTTGCTGGTAGCGACGGTGATCTCAATGTCGCTTATCTATTGCGTGCCCCCGCTGGCTGTTGCCTATGGTATTGCGGTTGGAGACGTTTGGAGTGCTGGATTTGGCGTAGCGTCGTGGTCGCTCATGACGGTAATGTATTGGCCAACCCTCAAAATCTATGACTTGCCGCGTTGGCGTGGGTTTTTTCTGCCAGTGGCGGCTTTTCTGTTTGTCTTAATGACTGTTGACTCAGCGTGGTCGCATTGGAAGGGGAAGGGCGGCCTGTGGAAGGGGCGCTCATATGGCGGGGTTTGATTGCGTAACCATGGTCCCAGGGAGAGCCTTGCCAATCGACAACTCTGACACCGAAGACATTCACTATGTGGAGTCGATTGTTCGCCGTTCGGGAACATCTTTCTATTGGGCAATGCGGCTTCTTCCTCTCGAGAAGCGTCAAGCCATGTTCGCCATCTACGCATTCTGTCGCGAGGTGGACGACATCGCCGATGACCCGGGTGACGAAGCATCAAAACGATCTCGACTAGCAGACTGGCGGAATGAAATCGCGAGGATGTATCAGGGAGACCCAACTCGAAGCGTGTCTCGTGCAGTGATTCAAGCTTCAAAGCGCTTCGACCTAAGGAAGGAAGATTTTGAAGCAATCGTGGCCGGAATGGAAATGGATGCAGGTGACCGCGTGAGAATTGCCGACACAACAGAACTAACGCTCTACTGCGATCGTGTCGCTTGCGCAGTCGGTCGGCTCTCCACGCAGATCTTCGGTGTTGAAGAGCCTAAGGGTCGTCAATTGGCCAAGGAACTCGGGCAGGCTTTGCAGTTAACGAATATTCTCCGGGATCTTGAGGAGGACGCCCATAGGGACCGTTTATATCTTCCGGAAGATTTGCTTCGTGCTCATGGAATTAAGACCACCGAAGACCCCATGACAGTGTTAAAGCAACCCGAGGCGACTGCCGTATTTCAACAAATTTCAGAGGTTGCTCAAGCACGGTTCAGCGGCGCGGCAAAGGTCCTCTCCTCCTGCGACCGGCGCCAGGTAAGGCCCGCCACGATAATGATGGAAGTATACCTACGAACCTTCAATAGATTGATGTCGCGGGGGTGGCGCAAGTGGGCCGAACCCGTATCCGTTCCTAAGATTGAAAAGCTGTGGGTTGCCCTTCGCCACGGAGTGATCTGATTGAGCGGAAAGATCCACGTAATAGGCGCCGGCCTCTCAGGTCTGTCGGCTGCTGTGTGGCTGCTCAAGGCTGGACGATCGGTTGCAGTCTACGAGGCCGCTGGACATGCAGGGGGCCGTTGCAGATCCTATTTCGACGAAAACCTTGGGAGGCTGATCGACAACGGTAACCATCTCATCCTCAGCGGTAACCGAGCCGTCTACCAGTTTATGGATGCCATTGGCACTGAGGACCGGCTTTGCGGGCCCGAACGAGCTGAGTTTGAATTTGTTGACTTGCGTGACGGCGCGCGATGGACGGTGCGGCCGGGGGCGGGGCGTGTTCCTTGGTGGATTTTATTCAAGGATCGCCGTGTTCCCGGAAGTCGACTTATAGATTACATCCGCGCCCTCGGGCTCGCCTGGGCCAACGGGGAAGAAACCGTTTCGGGATGCCTCGGCAAACAGGGCGCGCTTTTCGAAAAATTCTGGGAGCCTTTGGCTGTCTCGGCGCTGAACACCCACGCGGATGAAGCCGCCGCAAGCTTGCTGTGGCCGGTCGTTGGCGAGACTTTTGGACGGGGAGAAGCCGCCTGCCGGCCGCGGATTGCGCGGAAAGGATTGAGCGATTGTTTTATTGAACCCTCACTCAATTTTCTTGCTAAGCAATCAACGCATGTTCGTTTCGGGCAGCGGCTTCGCTGTTTTGAATCGACCGAGGACAAGATTACCGCGCTGCATTTTTCCGGTGATCATGTTATTGAGTTGGATCGTGATGACTCCGTAATTCTCGCGGTTCCACATGGAGCGGCGATAAAGGCAGCTCCGTGGATGCAAGCGCCAAGAGGTAGCCGCGCGATTGTCAACGGGCACTTCCTGCTTTCCCAGGCATTGGACCATCCTCGCATCTTGGGTATGGTCGGTGGCACGTGTCATTGGCTATTTGTTCGTGACGATGTTGCTTCGGTTACTGTCAGCGCCGCCGACGTGTTGGCCCGGGACGATCCCCAAGAAATCGCCACAAGAATGTGGGATGAAATCGCTCAGGTCATGGGGTTGGAGGGGGCACCGCTTCCAGCATATCGCATTGTGAAGGAGAAGAGAGCGACGTTCGCACAGACGCCAGAGGAGGTGGCGAGGCGTCCTGGTGTCCGAACGATTCGGCCCAACCTATTTCTTGCGGGGGATTGGACAGACACGGGCTTGCCGGCGACGATCGAGGGAAGCCTTCGATCAGGACGGAAAGCAGCTGAAACGTTGCTCGCAACTGCAACAAGTCCTTGACAACGTGCAGCTTATCCCGCACCAAACGAGAAGATTGTTACACCGTAGTGACGCCCCGGTCCGGGGACGCTGACAAGTCATGTCGCTTCAGGGGAGTAGAGAATGGGAAACCTGTCTGCAAGTGCAGATGCGGTACAGGCGGCTGCAGTACAATTAAGGGGTGCACTCGACGCGGTAATTGACGAGGCTGCGGGCTGGCTCGCCAGCCGTCAGGCCGATGATGGTCATTGGGTTTTTGAGCTAGAAGCCGACGCGACTATTCCCGCTGAATACATTCTCCTAAATCACTATTTGGGTGATGTCGACGACGCGGTCGAGCAAAAGCTTGGTAACTACTTGCGGCGGCGCCAGGCACACCACGGTGGTTGGCCGCTATACTATGACGGCGATTTCGACCTTAGCGCTACTGTAAAGGCATATTACGCGCTCAAGTGTATCGGCGACGATCCGGCTGCGCCCCACATGACGCGTGCGCGAGACGCTGTGCTTGCTCATGGTGGAGCGGCCGAGGTGAATGTGTTCACGCGAATCGCCTTGGCCCTGTTTCAGCAAGTGCCTTGGCGGGCAGTCCCATGGATGCGCCCAGAGGCCATGTTGTTGCCGAAGTGGGCACCGTTCCATATTGACAAAGTTTCGTATTGGTCGCGAACGGTTATGGTGCCTCTGTTTGTACTGGCTGCGATCAAGCCTCGAGCTGCCAATCCGAGAGGTGTCTCCATCAGGGAACTGTTTACGGTTTCACCGGAGGAACAAAAAGCTTACCTCCGGAATCCAACAGGCCACCCCTTAGGTGACCTTTTGCTTGTTTTGGACAAAGTTGGTCGCTTGTGTGACCCATTGTTCCCCGAATTTCTGGAAAAGAAGGCCATCAACAAGGCGATGGATTTCGTTAGAGAGCGGTTTAACGGTGAAGATGGTCTTGGCGGCATATTTCCGGCCATGGCCAACGCGGTGATGGCACTAGATGCCCTTGGGTGTCCGCGCGATGATCCCGAGTTCGTGACTGCGCGCCGGGCCATAGATAAGCTGGTCGTCATCCACGATGATGAGGGCTATTGTCAGCCATGCGTTTCTCCGGTTTGGGATACCAGTCTTGCTCTTCACAGCATCCTTGAAGCCGGGTTTAGCGCCGATGACTCGATTGTCGTCAATGCCAATCAATGGTTGAGGAAGAAACAGGTCCTGGATGTAGCGGGGGACTGGGCTGTCAATCGCGGCAACGTCCGTCCTGGTGGCTGGGCTTTTCAGCACGGTAACGATTACTACCCTGACGTAGACGACACAGCTGTTGTGGTCATGGGGTTGGATCGATCAGGATTTGAGGAGTCGCGCGACGCCATCGCTCGGGGAGCCGAATGGGTTCTTGGTATGGAAAGCGACAGCGGTGGTTGGGGTTCATTCGACGCTAACAACGAGCACTATGCTCTAAATAATATTCCCTTCGCTGACCATGGCGCGCTCTTGGATCCGCCATCTGCCGACGTCACGGCACGCTGCCTTGGCATGCTAGCGCAATTGGGTCACGACCGTAACCATCCAACCGTAAGCCGGTCACTTGGGTACCTGCGACGACAGCAAGAAGACGATGGGTCTTGGTTTGGTCGGTGGGGAACGAACTATATTTATGGCACTTGGTCGGTCTTGTCTGCGCTCAATGCGATCGGTGAGGACCCAAGCGCTCCGTACATTCGTAAGGCTGTGGCATGGTTGAAGTCGTCTCAGCGCGAAGACGGCGGATGGGGAGAGGATTGCGCCAGCTACTGGGCGGACCGTAAGCAAGAAACCAAGGCCAGTACGCCATCACAGACAGCTTGGGCCGTGCTTGGGCTTATGGCGGCAGGCGAGGTAGACAGCGACAACGTCCGTCGCGGTATCCGCTATTTGCTTGAGGCGCCGCGTGAGGGCGGAAAGTGGCAAGAATCGTACTACAACGCAGTCGGCTTTCCGAAGGTGTTTTACCTGAGCTATCACGGATACAGCGCGTACTTCCCGCTGTGGGCGCTGGCTCGATACAGAAACTTGAGCCAGTCGAACGCCAAAACGACCATGTATGGGATATGAGTGAGCAGGCTCGGGGTTATCACTGGTCTCGCCCGCGAGGCTGAATGCTTCCGCGCAATTCCAAATCAACGCTCACTCTTGGTTCGCTGTGCTGGTGGCAACTCTGAGCGAGCGGACGAAATCGCGCGCAAATTGGTGGCCGACGGATGCACAGGGCTTGCGAGTTTTGGTATTGCCGGAGNACTGCAGCCCGGACTTTGTCCTGGCGCTCTGGTGATTGCTGGTTCGGTGATCTGTCCGGACAATTCCCGAATAAAAACTGACACGGCGTGGCGACAAAAATTGACGGGGGTCTTGGAGCGCGAACTCTCGCTTGTTGACTCGGATCTATGTGGTTGCGATCAAGCCGTGCTCCTATCCGCGCAAAAGCGCCGGCTTCACGATCAGACTGCTGCGGTGGCCGTGGATATGGAAAGCCATGCGGTTGCGCGTGTCGCCGCTGAACTAAGTGTTCCATTCATAGCAATCCGGGCTATCGCTGATCCGGTTGACCGAGACGTTCCGAGGTGGGTAACTGAAGTTATCGGCGCCGACGGCCGTCCTCGTGCTGGTGCGGTG
>JGI12048J13642_10083824_pt1 | contig 19460 bp, 10 predicted proteins | sample ElkSlonscriptome_16_FD_13642 | JGI IMG/M metagenome (IMG submission 13642)
GCCCGTGATGGAGACGGAAAAATATTGATAAATGAAGCGGTTACAGTTAATATCGGGATACTCAACGTAGACAATGCCAATGAATTGCTCTGGGAAGAACAGCATCAGCTTCTCACGAATAACCAGGGGCTATTTAGTCTCGTGGTTGGCACAGATCCGCAAAAAAAGGTGGATGGTGCAGTGGAATCCTTCTCAATGATTGATTGGGCAGGCGGAGATCATTCTCTTTTTGTAAAAGTCGCTGTTGGTGGAGGTGAATTCACAGACCTCGGGACGTCACCCATCATGGCAGTCCCCTATGCAATACTCTCCGAAGAGATTCGTCAGCCCATATCAAAGCTTACCATCGGGAACGCCGACGGGGTGCCACAAGAGGAGCCATTGTTTGAAGTGAGAAATTCAACAGGACGCCCTGTATTTGCCGTATATGAGAAAGAGGTATGGGTGTATACGGATCCGGAGGCAAAACCTTCCCAGAAGGGTGGATTCGCTGTTGGAGGTTATCGTACCGGGAAACAAAGTTTGCCTGGTCAGCGCTATTTCATGGTGGATCCCGACAGCGTGCGGGTCTATATCAACCAGGATCCCCTGAAAGGAATTAAAGGTGGTTTTGCAGTTGGTGGCTACAGGACAGGCAAAGCCGAATATGTGGAATATCTGAGTATCTCAAAAGACAGTACCAGGATGTTCGTGAATAGCAATTCTGAAGACCCCAGGAGGGGAGGTTTCGTAATCAGGGGAGAAAGTGTCGAGACCGGGGAAAGGGTTCCTTTCCTGTTCATGACTCCGGTCAATTATTTTATAGGTGAAGGTGCCGGCCGACGCAACAAAACAGGGTTATTCAACACCTTCCTGGGATTCCAGGCAGGTGAACATAATGAAACGGGCTCCCAGAACCTGCTGATCGGACTCCGCTCCGGTAGTCAGCTCGTTGCCGGAAGCAACAATGTTTACCTGGGTAATTTTACCGGTCAACAGAATGAAGGTGGAAATGACAATGTTTTTATCGGCAACAATGCTGGAAGGGAGAATTTTGGCAGCGGCAATGTATTTCTAGGCAGCAACGCCGGTAGCCTGAATCCCGGGAGTAACAATGTATTCATCGGGAACAACGCGGGTGACCTTATACAGGGAAGCAACCTGTTTGTTTTGGAAAATGGTACAAGAGATGAAGCCGGGAGCCTGATGGTTGGACGATTTGATCACGACATGCTCAGAATAAATGCATTTATGGGAATCAACGCCAAGCCCGATTCTGCCTTTGCGATCACGACAGAAGGGAATATCGAAGCTACCGAAATAACTTCAACATCAGATGTGAGACTTAAGAAAGAGATCAACGAGATAGAAAATGCCATTGCACTCGTCTCCGGACTGAATGGCATTACTTACCAGTGGAATACAGAGGATTATCCTGAACGCAAATTTGAAGGGGGTACCCACCTCGGTTTCATTGCACAGGAGGTGGAAAAAGTGATGCCCGAACTTGTAAGAACCAACAGCAAAGGCTACAAATCTGTGAACTATACCAAGGTAAGTACGATCCTGGTTGAAGCAGTGAAAGAACAACAAAGAATGATCGAAGAGCGGGATCATAAGATCTCTGATCTGGAGGAAAGGATTGAAAGACTGGAATCGCTGGTTGGAGCAGAATAATCTCCGGGTTCCGGGAGCTACCTGATCCTTAGTACATATTCAAGTGACTGTTCCTTCTCCTCATTGAAGATCAGGTACCTGTTGGTAACCGTTTTTGCATCTTCAGAGACTTCAACCTGTCCCTTCCGTACCTTCCTGACTTCCATCTCTTCAAGGATGACCTGGTTTACGTAGGCAACTTCGGAGAACAATGCAGACAGGTCCATGCCCTCTGCTTCCGATGCCTCCGTGTCGAATTCATTTTTGATCTGTTGTAGGAAGTCATGTGCTGCAGTTCTTTCGAACTTTCTTCGCTTCATGACATAATATTCGGGAACCTCATCGCCCGATTCTTCCTCATTGTAAATGATCTGCATGCCCCGGTTGAGCGCCTCAATATCGGTAAAGTCAAAACTGCTGATTACAACATATCCGTCCTCCTCAGATTCCAGCCGGGTATTGTAAATCCCTTCAGTTGCATTCAATTTTTCCATTGTTTCATCGTAGTCTTCCTCTATATCCTGAAGGGGACTTTCAGCGGCTACCTCTTCACTTTCACCAAAGCCCTCCAGCATTTGCTTCAACTCACTCATATCCAGCACCAGGCTGAATGTGCCCGATCCGTCCCGCTGCAACCTGACGATCTCCCTGATCTCAAAGCAGGATTGCAGGGACACACTGGCTATCACGATAAGAATGACGATAAACCTGTTATATTTCATGATAATCTTGTTTAAATAATTTTGGAAACAAGATAAGAAAAGATTTGTTGGTGGTCCATCCTTTTTTAAATGAACCTAAACACCTATTTTTACAGTCGTTCACCTGCTAACTAACCATTTTTGACTATGATAAGGGTCTCCTTTTTATCCCTCATTCTGACACTGGCATTTTTTATTGTATCCTGTGACAGAAGCTCTTCTGTGACTGAGATAACAAATGTTATCGTAATCGTAGGTGATGATCATGCAGCAAACGCTGTTGGATGCTATGGAAATGAAATAATCAGGACGCCCAACATTGACAGGCTTGCTTCATCAGGTATCCGTTTTGAGAATGCCTATTCCAATGCACCTGTCTGCAGTGCATCCAGGCAGTCGATTCTTACCGGCAAATACCCGCATGCTACCGGAGTGACGCTACTTACCACGCCGTTCCCAGATGAGGGAAATATTACCATTGCAGAATATTTGCGTGACAGGGGATATGAGACCGGAGTGGTGGGCAAGACCCATTTTAACAACAGGACCCACCCATTACCCGATCATGGTTTTGGCTCAAGTATGTCACACTCAGGATATCGTGATTGGCTGTTGCAGCAGGATATGGAGCCCATTCCGGATTCGATCAGCGTCCTTCCGAAATGGCGCCCTTTCAGGGATTCTGCCAGAATTTGGCTCAACGCTGACGTATTGCCCTCGGCGGTGAGGCAGGAATATGGCAGTGCAGCATTTGATGCGATGAAGGCCATCGAATTTCTTGAGAATAACAGGGATACAAACTTCTTTCTCTGGGTGGGTTTTCATGAACCTCACTCTCCCTTCAACTTTCCCCTGGAATATGCAGGTCGATATGACCCCGCAGATATGCCACTTCCGGAAGGAAGTCCGGAGGATGACCGCTTCGTGCCGGAAATATTCAGAGGACTTTCCGAAGCAGATAAGAGAGGGATCATTGCATCATATTATACATCCGTGGAGTACCTCGACCATTATGTAGGTGAGATACTGGACGCAGTTGATGAACTCGGCCTTGACGAAAATACCCTGGTCGTTTACATGGGAGACCAGGGATACCTGCTGGGAGATCACAAACGTTTTGAGAAACATACCATGTGGGATCCGGCAATCAAAGCTCCACTGATCTTCAGGGTAGGTAATAAAAAGACAAAGAAGCAGAAAAACGATGCCCTTGTTCAGTTCATTGACGTTGTGCCGACCATACTTGATATTCTAGACCAGCCCCCAATGCCAGATGTTCAGGGGAAAAGCATGAGATACCTCCTGGAAACAAGGAATGCCAGGGGAAACGATTATGTATTTGCCGAATTCCTGGAAGACAACAAGGCGATGGTCACAGATGGCAAATATAAATATGTGTATACCACTGGAAAATATGATCTCGGGCAGGGCTATGCCACCGGAGAGGGGCCGTCTGGCGTCCTTCATAAACTATATGATCTGCAAAATGATCCCGGGGAGACCGTGAACCTGGCAGAGGTGCCTGGCTATGAAACCATCATGGAATCCCTACAGGCTGAAATGATTGCAATATTTATGGATACACACCCCGCAGCTGGTGAATGGGTGGATACCCTTTCAACTGGCCAGAAACTTGACTTCTTTTGTGAACCACCCGATGAGGGTGCAAAACGTGGTGTTGAATAAAAAACAAATTTATACCTATGAGAAATTTTTTATTGTTACTGTTGACGTCAATAATACTGGGAGGATGTGGGAAAATCACCCCGGAACCTCAATATGTATGGTCAGCACCGGGTGATTCGGGAAGGGCGGAATATGTGATGTTCAGAAATGTTTTCGAGGCACCTGAAAATGCCACATGTAAATTACACCTTTTCGCCGATTCAAGATATCACCTCCTCGTAAACGGGGAATTTGTCAATTTTGGTCCGGCCCGGTTTTACCCCGAAAATCCGCAGTACGACACCTATGATATCACTTCACTACTGAGAAAAGGAGCCAACGTTGTTGCTGTGAAAGCCCTTTCAAATGGCACCTACACTTACCAGGTGCCTCTGAGTGAGGCCGGTTTTATCGCTTGGGGAGAGGTCCTGGACGACAGCAAGGTTGTTCATTCATTCTCTACTCCCGGAAATTGGGTTTGCAGGGAAATGCAGGGTTTTGACCGGCTGGCTCCGAAAATGAGTTTTGCCACCGGCGTGATGGAGGTGTTCGATGCCAGGAGAGATCCGGACGACTGGGCCGAGGTTGGTTTCGATGATGAAGACTGGAAAGAGGTGTCTGTGAAAGCTGACCAGGAGCATTGGGGTGAGCTCACCCCAAGGACGATTCCTCATTTGACCCAGGACAAACGACCAGTGAAGAAATTACTTGGGGCCTGGTCCCTCAAAACAGATGAAGATATCTACTCCTTTCGGGTGAAATCAGCAGACCGCACAAGGGGGGATTTTGGTAAGAATAAATATGCATTTGCCTATACCTACATATGGTCCCCTGAAAATCAGCAGGTGCGGACCGGACTGTGGTGGGGTGAGTATTGGCTGAACGGGGAGGGACCACTTGAAAACCTAGGATTGGAACCAGGCAGACCGGTAAGGAGTGATGTGATCCTGGATCTCAAACAGGGATGGAATTTCTTTTTTGTCAAATATGGAATTGTCTGGGCCAACTGGGAATTCTATATGGCCATACCCAAAAGTGCAGGGCTTGAACTTTCCCCGGAAAAGCAAAAGAGTGGAGATTTAAGATTCATGACTGCCGGACCGTTTACCGATGACGAAGAGAAACTTGTGAAAAATCTTGAACTGCCATTCAGTTCGCCTGGTGACCTGCCTGATCTTAGTGCCGGGTGGGTGCCGAAAACAGATGATGATAAGGCCGGTAATCCTGCCTGGGATGTTGCCTGGAGCTATTTTGACCATCCAGTTGATCCTGCAGGTAAAAATGGTTCAATGCAATTTGAAGGAGGGGAGCCTGTTGCCCTTGTATATGACATCGGTGGGAAAACACTGGGCAGATTCTATCTTGATATTGAGGCTGAAGCCGGTACAGAGATCGATATAGCTTTTGCAGAAGATTTGCAGGACGGGCGACCATGGATCCTGAAACGAGCAGGACTTTATACAGCCGTAAAATTCATTGCAGATGAAGGCGAAAACCATTTAGAAAGTTTTAAACCCTACGGGGCACGTTACATTCAGGTTAACCTGACCGGGTACGATGACCAGGTAAAACTAAACGAAACAGGAATGATCAGTCAGACCTACCCATTTGAGCAGGTTGGGGATTTTGAATGCTCAGATACATTACTGAATGCTATCTGGGACCTGGGATGGCGAACACTGTTGGTTTGTTCGGAAGACAGCTATACCGATACCCCATTCAGGGAAAGAGGGCTCTACGCGGGAGACGCCTTGCCAGAATATGCGATCACACTTGCTGGAAGCGGTGACAGCAGGCTGATGAAACAATGTACACATCTCTATTCCCAGATGTATAACGACCTGATGCAACCTGGATCAGAACGCCAGTATACAAGTGTCAACCATATGGCAGATTATCCGCTGCTTACCCTTCTTTCATGGGTTTGGTCGGTAAACAGAACAGGTGACCTCGCCTATGCAGAAAAGTACTACGATGGGTACAGGAACATGATGGAACTTGTTGCTGAGAACAGGATGCAGAATGGATTGCTTGATCATTCCAGGGCATTTATCGAGTGGACCCGGATTGATAAAGATGCTACGCTGACTGCTTTACAGTCGTTGGCTGCATATTGTTTCAGGTCGATGGCCTATGTTTCGGATATGCTGGGAAAAGGTGATGCGTCCTGGTTACTCGAAGAAGAAAAAAAGACCCTTGATGCAATGCACCAACTTTGCTGGGACGGGGAAAAAGGAGCCTTCAGGGATGGTTTCAGGGATGGCGTACCCATCGACCACCATTACCCGATCTCCAGTATCTGGCCCTCCCTGTTTAATCAGACAACCAGGGAGCAGGAAGCAAAACTCGAAGGTTTCTATGATGAAACACTAAGGGACATAGGAACAGAGAACAGGAACAGGCTCTCTACACCTTATGGCGGTTTCTATGTGATCGATGCACTCTACCGGAAAGGATACGCTGCTACCGCGGAATATTACATGAAACAATACTGGGGACCGATGATAAGGAAACACAACGATACAGCCTGGGAAAATTTCGGGGATGGCAGTGATGGAGGCGGACAGGGTACACTCAGCCATGCATGGAGTGGCGGTCCAACCTATCATATGACAAGACATATCCTGGGTGCAGATCTCGGGTGGCCGGATTATACTTCGCCAGACACCCTGCATTTCGAGCCACAGACCAACTCAGTTACCTGGGCAAAAGGGGTGGTACCCCATTCCATGGGAACGATCACTGTCGACTGGAGAACAGAGGGGGATAAGCTTTATTTCAACTGTGAAGTTCCTGACGGGATCGCCTGGGATGTTCAGCCCCGTGGCATGCTTGCCGATAAAGAGTTGTATATTAACAATGAAAAAGTTACAAACTGATCTTATGCGTACATTCTGTAAGTCTTTTCTGCTGTCTGGGCTGATCCTGCTATCTGCCTGTGGTGAGGATATTCGGATGGATACTCACCTCACTACCTATGAACAAGTGTCAGGGCACTTTAAAAATGTTCCTGCATCCTATCGCACGGTTCCTTTCTGGGTGTGGAACGGGAAAATGACACGTGATGTGATCGATCGTCAACTCTCTGACTATGCCGAGAAGGGGTATGGGGGTGTTTTCGTTCATCCGCGGTATGGGTTGATCAATGATTATGCTTCGGAGGAGTGGTACGAGCTTGTGGATTACGCAAATACCCGTGCAAAGAGACTCGGTCTCGACCTCTGGCTGTACGATGAGAACTCATTCCCCAGTGGATTTGCCGGAGGCCACGTTCCTGCTGAAATGCCTGAATCCTATAACGAAGGACATGCACTTCGCCTGCATGTGCAGGATACATTCAGGCTGGATCCTGAGGTGGAGTATGAACTGATCTACTTACAGGACGACAGCCTTGTTGATATCACCGCGACATATAAAGATTATGTGGGTGAGAGAGGTGAGTATCTTCTGTATGAAAAAGTGTATTATCCTGTAAGGGATTGGTATGCAGGATATTCTTATGTTGATCTCATCAAGCCAGGAGTTACAGAGAAGTTCATTGAGGTGACCATGGATGGATATGAGCAAACCCTGGGGAAAGAATTCGGTGCATCAGTCCCCGGAATATTTACGGATGAACCCAATATTGCGCCCCAGGGGGAGGGACACCTGATCAGGTGGACTCCCGATCTTTTCGACCGTTTCAGGGATAGATGGGGCTACAGTCTGGAACCTCACCTTGTTTCCCTCCAGGAAGATCTTCCGGGTGCAGGACGGATCCGGCATAATTATTACCAGCTGCTTCTTGAACTGTTTATAGAACGCTGGTCCAGGCCCTGGTACGAATATGCTGAAAACCATGACCTTGCATGGACGGGACATTACTGGGAGCATGGCTGGCCAAGCCCCCATCATGGTCCGGATAACATGGCCATGTATGCTTATCACCAGGTGCCGGGAATTGATATGCTCTTTAATAGCTGGGAGGGTCGGCCGGATCAATTCGGAAATATCCGTGCAGTTCGGGAACTCAACAGTGTTGCAAACCAGCTGGGCAGGGTCAGAAAACTCAGCGAAACTTATGGTGCAGCTGGCTGGGAGCTGACCTTCGAGGATATGAAACGGAATGGTGACTGGGAATTTGTCCTTGGTGTGAACCTGATGAACCAGCATCTTTCATATCAGACATTACTGGGAGACAGGAAACATGACTTTCCGCAATCCTTTTCCTATCATGCTCCCTACTGGGAAGATTTGCAGGTATTGAATGATTACTACGCAAGGTTGTCCCTGGCATTGAGCTCGGGAGAACAGGTAAATAAGGTACTGATCCTTGAACCGACAACCTCTGCCTGGATGCACTATTCTGTAAACGGGGAGGCAGATGAGATTTCCATGATCAACGATGAGTTTAACAAATTGCTTACACTCCTTGAAAATGAGCAGATTGAATATGACCTTGGTTCGGAGAATATCATTAAAAACCATGGTCTAGCAAGTGATGGACGATTTGTAATAGGTGAGAGAAATTATAATTATGTGGTAATCCCCAGGTTCCTGACCAACTTGAACAGTGAGACGGTGGCGCTCCTGGAAGAATACCTGGATCAGGGGGGTACAGTGATTGCACTTTGCCAGGTACCGTCTTATATTGATGGACAGAAGACAGAAAAGATTGCAGATTTGTCATTGGAGTATTCTGATCAGTGGTTCTCCCTTGGTGGGTGCAACGATCCCCGTCTGATCAACTACCTGAGACGTGATGATTTTGTTGTTGTTGAACAGACAGGAGGAGCACTGTTTCATATGCGCCGGCAACTGGAGAAAGGACAACTGTTGTTCCTTGTAAATTCCGACAAGAATGAGTCCTCGAATTTAAGGATGATGAGCCAGGGTGTAGATATTGCACACATGGATCTGTTCACCGGTGAGATCGAAAACTATCCATGCGTACTGGCAGATAAAATCCTGAGTTTTGATGCAGAGATCGAACCCTGCGGCAGCCTGCTGCTTTATATCTCGGATGAAGATATCAGGGGTAAAAAGGGCAGGATCTCCAAGTGGTATGGCACAGAACAAGAGCTCAGGATCAGCAATATCGATGTGCAATTGCAGGAAGATAATGCATTTACACTTGACTATTGCAAGGTGATCATGGATGGAGATACTTCCGGATTGGAGTATTTCTATGATGCCCAGAACAAGATTTTCCGGCATCATGGATTTCCGAAAAATCCATGGGTGTCTGCATCACAATTCAAAACAGAGATCATCGACCAGGATACCTTCCCGAAGGGAACAGGTTTTACTGTACAATATCCTTTCTTCGTTGATACCGAATTCTCCACGAAAATTTTTAACCTCGTCGTGGAAAGGCCGGATTTGTATGAGGTCAGGTTAAATGAGACCTTGCTTGAACCTACAAAGGATCAGTGGTGGCTGGACAGGAACTTTGGATTATACCGGATCACTGATGGGTTGGTGAGAGGTGAAAATTTTATCGAGATATCCATTGATCCGATGTCAGTGTATGCAGAGCTTGAACCGGTTTACCTGGTGGGTGATTTTGATGTACTTCCCCTTGACCAGGGCTGGATCCTGGCAGCTTCCGAACAGAAAGAGCTCGGATCATGGAAAGAGCAGGGGATGCCCTTTTATTCAGACAAGGTAACCTATTCGGCAGAATTTGAACTTGAAGATGAGAAGCCGGTCAGAATACAGCTTGGAAACTGGAGTGGTACAGTCTCTTCCGTTACCGTAAACGGAGAGGATGCTGGTGAAATATTTATGAAGCCCTATGATCTGAGGATCGACAATTTTGTAAAACGTGGCAAAAACCAGGTGGAAGTGACTGTTTGCGGATCATTGAAAAATCTGCTGGGACCGCATCACAATGTGAGAAATCAAGGTATCGTGACTCCCTGGAGTTTTAAATATGCGCCAGGTCAGCAACCAGCTGGAACAGAATATGACCTGGTTGATTACGGGTTGTTTGAGACTTTCAGGGTATTCACATTGGAAAAATAGGGGTTGAATTACGCAGCTTTTTTAGCGCATCTGGCGCACAAGATCTACAGCTGTCATATAACCGCTGAAGATGGCGCCAGAAAATCCACCTCCGAATTTCCCCCATGCAGAGGCAATATGCATGTTTGAAAAATTCTCATGTACATTCAGTGAAGTCCTGTTTGGAACCTGGGCAAAACCATAAACTGCTCCACCGGGATTCAGAGTGTAGCGGCGAACTGTTTTTGAAGTTCCGACATCGATTTGTTCGATGTGTGATCTGCAGCCCGGGATCAGAATTTCAAGTCGGTTTATGAACTGTTCAGCAACAAGCTTTTTCTTTGCAAGGTATGCTCGACGGTCAAGATGTTCCCAGTCGGCCAGGTAGTCGATACAGCAAATGGCCCCTACACTTTTTCCGGGAGGAGCCAGGGCTGAATCCACCTGGCTGTAGTCAACGAAGGTGAATCCCCGCTTGTCGAAATCCGCATGGTTGTTGGCCTGGATATCTTGCTGGGATTTGACAGATTCATCAAATACGAAAGTTGAATAATGCTGGTGACCAAGTGCTTTCAGGGATTTTGAAAAACCAAGATATAGAGTAAGCAGGGATGCCCCCACGGGCATCTCCGACATCTCCTGTTCAAGCTGTCGACCTGCCGGATCGTCGATCATACCAGTGACCAATGGAAGTGCCGCGTTCACAACGTACTGGTCTGCTGTGGCTTTCACTCGAGGATGATCCCCCGGCATTGTGTTCTGAAATTCAACATTTGTAAGGGCTCCATTTTCAGTTTCTATTTTAGAGACCTTGTGGTTTAGAAGGACCTTACCACCAAAAGAGCGAATAACCGATACAAGTTTGTCTGAGAGCTGCTGAGATCCACCCTTAATGAAATTTGCCCGGCCATTGAAATATGCGTTCTCGGCCATGGAGAAGTATCTCAGGGATAGCGTATAGGGATCGTCATGAAAATACCCCAGGTTGCCGAGCAAAACCAGCTTGATCTCTTCATTAGTAAAAATGCTGTCGAGGTATTCCCCAATACTGATATCCGGAACATCCCTTTCTGATACGTTGATCCTGCGTGCATTGGCAAGTCTTTCGAAATAGGTCAGGATTCCCTTCTTCTCACCTGGGAATTCGCTGTTCAGCATTCCGATGGCTGCTTCCCGGTCGTGGGACATCACTAAATCAGTGCGACCATTATAGAACCGGTAAAATTCAGGAACCGGCAAATACTCAACTCCGTCAAACAATCCGAGATCATTGAATATCCTGGTTTTCCCGTCTGCAGGATGGAGGCCGTCCATCTCATGTAATCCAACTTCCATTGTATAATCCTTGCGGGTAAATGTTGTGGCACATCCGCCGGGCCGGTCATGCTGCTCCAGCAATAACACCTTTTTTCCTTCTTTTGCCAGCTTGGCACCGGCAGTGAGGCCTCCAAGCCCTCCGCCGATAATGATCACATCGTATTTCATTCTGTTTATATTTCAGGGCAACCTCTTATCATTTTCAGAAATAGCCCGGATGATCAAATAACTCACCTGATGTCCAATGCATGACCGCAATCATTTTGCACCATCAATGGGGTACCTCTTGAAAGGCTTATTCCTGTCGAAAAGATACCGGTAAGTCTTGTATGTTTTTGCCGGTACGCTGCCCACTGAAAGAAAAATATTCTTCATTTTGGGGTTGAAATCACCGACCCATGAAAATTCAATCTCAGTGTAATGCGTTTTGCGCTGAAACATCTCCTGCAACTTTAAAATAATGGCAGCTTCAACGCCTCTGCCCTGGAACTCCGGGATCACCCCCATCAACACCCCCCTGGCCCTGGTCATTGTCTTGCTTTTCCTGAAGTACAGGAACTTTAACATATTCAGCAAATGCATCCTCCCGTCCAGGTGTCGCAAAATCTGGTTCAGGTCGGGATACATCAGGTAAATTGCAATGGGCCTGTTCTGCCTGTATGCGATCCAGATGAACTCCTCCTCAATGATCATCCTCGCTTTCTTCAGCGTGTGAATGATGTATGCGGGCTGCATCGGCTCAAAATTCTTTTTAAAAGAGGCCCAGGCCTGGTTATAGACCTCTGCAAAATCGTTGACGTGCCTGTCAATCTCCTGCCAGCGGAAATGCTCAAACCTGTATTCCGACTTGTTCAGCAGCCAAGTTGCGATCTTTTCAAATCTTTCCGGGAGTGGTTTTGTGATGTCAAGATGGAATCCCTCCTGGTTATAGTAGGTTTTGAAACCATAATTCTCGAACAGCTCCTGGTAATAAGGAAAATTGTATGCGATTTCATAGGCCGGGTGTGTAAACCCGTCCACAAGTAAACCCCAGTATTTATCTGTCTCACCGAAATTAACAGGGCCGTCCATGGCCTCCATGCCCCTTTCTGAAAGCCACTCCTTTGCAGCATTGAATAGCATGTCTGCCTGCTCCTGGCTATCCATGCATTCAAAAAATCCCATGCCTCCGGTGGGTTGTGCATTCACCCTGGCTGTTTTTTCATCCACAAATGCTGCTATTCTTCCAAGCAGTTTTCCCTCCTTGCTCTTCAACAGGTACCTCACAGCATCTCCGTGCTGGTAAAAGGTATTTTGTTCCGGGTCAAAAATGGCATTGATCTCCCGGTCAAGCGGACATACCCAGTGCGGATCATTCCTGTACAGGACCTTGGGCAGCTTGAGGAATTCCCTTTGCTGACCGCGTGAAATCACTTCTTCTAAGGTCATGGATGCATACAGGTTTATTGAATATAGATGCTGTCGATCAGTTCACCATACTTCTCGCTGATCACCTTTCGTTTTAGCTTCAGGGTGGGGGAGAGCTCACCACTCTCGGGAGACCAGAATTGCGGCACAAGCCTGAATCGGACCAGACGTTCGTGATCACTCATACTTTTATTCATTTTATTGATCTCCTCCTGGAACATCAGCTGTACTTCAGGCATGCAGATCAGCTCTTCACGGTTCGAGAAGGTTACATTCTGACTGTCGGCCCACTTCCCCAGGTGCTCAAAATCGGGAGAGATGACGGCACTTGCAAATTTTTTATGTTCCCCTGTAATCATCAGGTTGTCGATCAGCAGTGATTGCTTGAACCTGTTCTCAATTAGCTGGGGAGCGATGAATTTCCCATTGGAAAGCTTGAATATCTCCTTTTTCCGGTCTGTGACAGCAAGAAATTTTCCGTTCACCAGGTGACCGATGTCCCCTGTATGGAACCAGCCTTCGCTGTCAAAGGCTTTGTCAGTTAAATCCTTGTCTTTATAATAACCCAGCATCACATTGTGACCCCTGCAGAGAATCTCCCCGTCATCTGCAATTTTTAACTCAACTCCATCGATCAATGATCCGACCGTTCCGAGCATGTATTGTCCCTTTTCAGTACTGCTGATGGTGATGATCGGTGATGTCTCGGTGAGGCCGTACATATTGATCACCTTCACCCCCGAAGCCCAGAAAAGCTTTTCAAGTCCGGGTTGAAGACTTGCCCCGCCGCAACCGACAATTCGCACCTTTCCGCCAAGGGCCTCGCGCCATTTGCTGAAGATCATTTTATCTGCTAATGCAAGGCGTTTTCTGTACCACCAGCTGTTCTTTCCACTTGCATCATAAGCATGCCCCAGCTTCACTGCCCGGAAAAAGATCTTTTTCTTGATCCCGTCCAGCGTTTTGCCCTTGGCGATGATGTTGTCATATACCTTCTCCAGGATCCTTGGCACAGCATCAAACCCATCGGCCTGTATCTCTTTCATGGTCCGTGCAAATGTACCCATGCTCTCCGCATAGTAGATGGCTGCCCCGCTGTACTGGGTCTGGTAATTACCCATCCTGCCCCCTACATGACAGAGCGGCAGGATGCTCAGGTATTTATCTTCCGGTGAAAGCATAAAAATGCCGCTGGCCGCAATAAAATTCCTGACAAAATTACCATGCGAGAGCATCACACCCTTTGGCTGTCCCGTTGTTCCTGATGTATATAACAACGAAGCAAAATCCGATTCCCCGATGCCCGCTTTAATTTCTTCAAGATGATCCTTCCATTGATCAATTTTCCCTGATCCTGCCTGGTTGATCAATTCCCATGATCCTACTCCCTCGATCTTGTCAAAACTCAACAGTCTGTCTTCAATGCCGCATTCCTGGCATCCCGGCAGAAATTTATCATACAGACGTTTGTCGGAAACAATGACCATCCTGGCTTCAGAGTGTGATGTGATAAAGCTGTATTCTTCTTCACTTAAAGAACTGTAAACCGGAACATGGATGATCCCACACATGGACATCCCATGATCAGCGATGTTCCATTCCGGACGGTTGTTGGTGGCCGTGATGATCTTGTCGCCCTTTTTCAGACCAAGTTCAAGCAGCCCATACGCAAATGTATAGCAGGCTTGAATATATTCAGACGGCGACCAGGTGTGCCATCTGTCTTTTCTTTTGATGGCAAGGGCAATTTCATTTCCAGGGGTGTTGCGGTACCTTTCCAGTAGATCAAATGTTCTTCTGATATTCATCTTATGAGGGTTGGATAAGCTAAAGATATGAAAAAACCGGATATTTCAACATGACTCGGAATCAGGTATCCATCGGGGGTGCGTTATTCATAAGTCTCAAATGCTTCAACGATATCCAGGTAGACTCCGTCAAATCCAGCTGCGATGATCCGGTCCAGGTAACTGGCATCACCTCCAAGAATGATATCCTGCCATGCAGTATCCCAGTACTTAACACGGTAATTGCCTTCCCAGTCCGGATTCTCCTTGTCCAGCCATGCAGGTTCGCCGGTTTTCCAGGCAGGATTCCAGTAGTAGCGATAGTCCTCTGCCTCCCCGATACTCATATATGCGATGACAAGCCGGGTTCCTCCGTTGGCTTTTTCTTTAAGTGTCTGAACAGTTTCGGGTGAAAGGGCTGCGTCCTTGAAAAAGAGATCGGTGATCAGCAGATCATAATTTGTTGCAGTAACGGCATCGGCAAACTCAACTGCAGAATTATACCGCTCCGGGTTGATCAGGTATAAGAAATTCCTCGCTGCTGCAAGATCTGCTATACTGTCACTGTTCTCGCCGTTCAATGAAGAGGTTGCGGGGATGACATTCAGTTCCCGTTCCGATGCAGCAAATGAGATAAATCCCTCCTCCTTGTTCCTGTTAAAGGACTCCGAGATATTCACCGCACCCGAACAATAGTCGGTTACCATCACCTCCGTCCCCTGCTGCTCGCAGACACGCAGAAAACCAAGCAGGTAATCGGTTTCTCCTGATGGTGTTGCCCTGTTATCTTCCCTGTATCCGAAAAAAAGATCCTCCTGTCCCTGTCCGTCAATGACCTCAAGATATCCGGAATGCGGCTCCCCGTCGGGTTCTCCGTCCATTGTAACCAGTGGAACCCCGTTCTGTGGGATCACTATGAAACCCGGGGCTCTCTCTTTGGCATATGCACTGATCGAGCCAACAAAATCACGCATCTGGTCCCGGTAAAACGGATCCGGCTCACCTTTGCATGCATGAAGGAAAAACACGATGAATAGGAAAAATCCGGCTCTCATCCCTGTTGGTATTTATCTCCATCAACCTTCATCCTTGTCTCCATTGTAACTCGCCGTGAGTTCTGTAAATACGAATTCCGGATCAGCCTGCTCATCCTTCGTTTCAAATGTTACCTTGTAAGTTCTCCCGGGAAGCATATCGAAATAATTATCCGAGAAGAAACCTTTGGTTTCCGGTGCCTGCAAAAAGATATTCTTCACCAGTACATCACTTTCTAAGGTTATGCTGAATGTTCCGCCTGTCCCGCTTTCTGACGTCATATTCACTTCCGGCCTGGTGAGTTCGAGTTCTTTCGGCGCACTGTAATACCAGGTGGCCTCATCGACAGTTTCATTATCTCGTGTCAGCGTCACCTGAAGGAACGAGGTGTGCCTGTCAACACCCAGTTTGCCGTGATCAAACTCCATGAGCAGTGTGCTCGCCCCTCCAGGCACTGAAGTGCTTACGGATCTTTCCCAGAGCACCTCTCCGCCGAAATCAATAATTCTGGCTTCCAGCAGACCGCTGAATTCTTCAGGCAGATCAGAAACGACACTCAGAAGGGTCTGGTTCCCGCTTGTCTCCGGAACGATGATCACATTCTTGAAAGCCTCTTTTACCATGTAATGCTGGGCTTTCCACCTTCCGAAATAGTCCATCCCCGACCAGGAGGCCACGGGCCAGCAATCATTGACCTGCCAGTAAAGACTACCCATGCAATAGGGCATCTGGACACGGTGAAGTTCAATGGCCCTCCTGATCCCTTCTCCCTGCAGGACCTGACCTACATAGATGAAGGATGGAAAATCAACCGGTTCCCGGTAATCACGTTTCATATACAGTTCAATGGTCTCATTACCAATGCTGGAACGCTGGTGCGATTTCATCACCTCCGAATAGATATCCCAGTCTTCACGGGTGGCATATTCATTGATCGTTTTCATTTCCGGGAAAGACTGGAAACCATATTCAGACATGAACCTGCCAGTGTTCTCCTTGAAACTGCTGAAGGGCTCCTTGCCCCACCATACTCCCCAGTAGTGGAGATCACCCTGTGTGAGATTGTCTGGTTTTCCCATGGCTGCGCTGGAGGAAGAGGCCCAGTAGTAACGGTCACCATCCTCCTCCTTGATCACTTCCGGTAGTATCTGGTGAAAGATATCCCGGTAACCTTTCCACAGGATGTCTGCAACCTCCACTCCCTGCTCCTCGATGACACGTTCTCTCCATCCCCACCTGAACCAGGCACTGAGGTTTTCATTGTTGCCGCACCAGAGCGCGATGCTCGGGTGATTTCGCAAACGACGAACGTTGTCGATGGCCTCCTGCCTCACATTCTCCAGGAAGAGAGAATCGCCGGGATACATGGAGCATGCAAACATAAAATCCTGCCATACCAGGATTCCCTTTTCATCACAGAGGTCATAAAAAATGTCCTTTTCATAGATTCCACCTCCCCAGACCCGCAGCATATTCATGTTTGCATCGACGGCAGACTGGATCACATGTTCATATTTTTCAGGGGTGACCCGATCCAGGAAACTATCCTGCGGAATATAGTTTGCCCCCTTCATGAATACCGGTCTGCCATTGACGACAAAATGAAATGTATTGCCGTGTTCGTCCGGACCGGTTACCAGTTCGATGGTGCGAAGACCGATGCGTTCAGCGATCGCATGGACCTCCTCTCCATTTGAATTCAACACCACCCTGATATCGTATAATGGCTGATCACCCATGCCATTTGGCCACCACAGGTCGGGAGATTCAATTTCAAACGGGATCTCCGCGTACAGGGTGATATCGTCGGCATTGACCTTCCTCCTTGCCATTACTTCATCGTTGACGAAGAGCACCAGTTCACCGTCTTCCAGGTTCCCTGCATCCAACTCTACAACTCCTTTCATCATTGCCTTCTGATCATTCAATTCATGCTGAACGATACGCAGGTCATTCAACCTGGCTTCGTTCCATCCTTCCAGGTATACTGGTTTCCAGATGCCGCTCGTGACAAACCTGGGACCCCAGTCCCAGCCAAAATGATATCCCGCTTTCCTGTTAAAGATGCTCACCTTCTTGTTCCCGGGAACCTTGCCGATCTCAGCCAGATCATTGTCCGATACAGGTATGGTATAAGGGAGCTGGTCATATTTTTCAATACCCACCTTTACCGGGGATCTCAATACGACCCTCAATTGGTTCTTGCCCCGCTTCAATACATCTCTGCACTCAACATCCCACTCCCGGAACATATTATTCGTTTTCAGTACAAGGGAATCGTTCAGGTAGACTTCGCCATAAGTGTCTATGCCCGGAAATTTCAGTTCGATCTTTTTCTTTTTTAGTAAAGCATCATTGACCCTGAAGGTGGTGCGATACTCCCAGTCTGTTTTGTCGATCCACTGAATATCATGTTCATTGAGACGGTAAAATGGATCTTCAATCAGACCATTTTCCAGTAGGTCGGTATGTACCGAACCGGGTACCGTGGCAGGGAGCCATTCGTCTGAGCCAGACTCAGCCATTTCCCAGTGCATATTCAATTCCTGGCTTGCAACAGGGGCATCTCCCTTATCTGAACAGGAGGTAAAAATCGAAGTGAGCATGATCGTGAAAGAAGTCAGGTAGATAATTTTCATATCGGTGGTAGTCTTTGGTTTTTTGTTATTCAGTTTTCGTATTGACATGCTTCGGACGCATGAAGATAATCTCTTTGCCAATAAGATTGATGGCAATGATCATTACAAACAGAAGTACAGGGACGGACATGGAAAGCAGGGAAAGGTCGCCGCTTTGAAGTGCTTTCCCGGTGATGTTCAATAAGGCATAGATCAATGCCCCCTGGGTGATCATTATGAAGTCCTTGAAAGACCTGTAATTCAAAATGATGAATATGATGGTGCTGCCGGTAACCAGGGCGCTGATTGCAAAGATGACCACCTCAAAATTCAGCATATAATAGATAAATGCCCCCATGATTGCCATGACCAGCAGGCCGAGTGAGAGGAACATTGCCTGAATGGCATGGCGTGCATGTTTCAGTAAGATCATTCCGGATACAATCAACATGATGGCAGTGGTAAGTTCCGACAGCCAATGAAAACCAAAGGCAGCGGGTTCAGTCTCGAATTCCGTTACATTGCCTGAGAAGAGAAGGAAGGCCCAGGTGCCGATGTTCATGATGCCAACAGCAATAGAATACCAGGCTGTTGCCTTGATGGGTCTGTTTTCTTTCATACTTGGGATGTTGTTTCCACCCACAAGTTATTCAATTAATTCCTCATTACAAATACTTGTTCAGATCTTCGACAATTGATTGGTGCTCTCCGGCAGGATGCTGAACGCCATGCCACCACAGGTATTTTTGTTCCTTTTTTGGTATGACCACACCCATATTTTTACTCTGAGCGTCATCCAGTCTGCTGATATCACGGAATTGTAATTCAACCTTTTTGAATCCGGCCGCAGCTTCACGACGGAATCCCTCATTGATGGTCCAGACGCCAAAATTGATTGCCAAAACATCTATGTTCCGGATCTGGGGGTCCTGGTCTTCAGTGAATTTCATGAAATCACCCACCGGGTTCAATTCCAGTTCTCTCCACACTCCCGGCTTCGCACTGATATCCAGGTGTACGGGCAGGACAGTTCTGAGCTGACTCTGTGCGCCACCAAGGTGCCAGTGGACATAATCTGTGGAATAGACGACGTTGAGTCGTTTCAACCCCTTTTCAAATCCTTCGATCCAGATAAATGTGCCCGCAAGGTTTTCTTCCAAAAAATGATCAGGATCGATCCGGTAAGCTAATTTTATATGCGGAATGGTGTCCGGCTGCTGTTTTACTGCCTGGCAGATCCTGTTGATGCTTTGCGGAAGCCTGTCCTGGCCGGGCGCATTGTACCCTCGACTCCGGTTAAACAGGTAGAG